>JGI12104J13512_1001534_pt1 | contig 16736 bp, 13 predicted proteins | sample TerdegcTABiofilm_FD_13512 | JGI IMG/M metagenome (IMG submission 13512)
CAAGACCTTTAAAAGATATTCTGAAACAGAAGATTATAAGGGGTGGCAGATACATATTAGACTTAATAAGATTCTTTATGTATCAAATCCATCATCAGTTTAATTATGGTATATGAAGGGATAGGATTTGGATGCTGCTTTTAAAATATAGCACAAGGTGTTTTGGGCAAGAGGGTGTTGACATCAGGGGTCAGCTGAAAGCTTGAGACCTTATGTAATGCTTATGACAAATCTTGTAAGAGTGATTGTTGATGTTGCTTCACGTTTACTTCACGTTGCGGTTATTTTGGCGAATCAGATGAACTTTCATGAAGTGCAAGCTATTGATTTTACTGGTGGGCCGTGGAGGATTCGAACCTCCGGCCAATTGATTAAGAGTCAACTGCTCTACCGGACTGAGCTAACGGCCCAATGTTTCCTTATATAACATATACAATAAGTTGCGTGCAACATATTTATTGTCATGAGACCTTTAAAAATTCTTCAAGGAATGTATAGTGTTTTTGTTACAGAAGAATAGCCAGAGGAAAAAATGTTAGCATGATAGGCATATTTTCCCTCGTGGTGGCCGGTTAGAAACTTGCATGGAGTTGTTAGCGGAACATCTCCCGAGTAGGGATTTTAGAGGTTTTTATTTGCAATTCTTTTATGGCTATTCGATTAAGGTTATCTGAATATCCATCACATTTGTCCCAGTAGGGCCTGTTATAAAGAGACTATCTAATTTTTTAAAAAAATTGTATGAATCATTGTTATCAAGATATTCAAAGGGGGATATCCCAATGTTAGTTGCATTTAGGACTGTTTCTCCAGTTACATATGCCCCTGCTGCATCGGTTGGGCCATCTGTTCCATCTGTGCCTGCAGACAGTAATAATATCCCCTTTTTACCCCTAATCTCTATTGCAAATGCAAGGGCGAGCTCTGTATTTCTGCCGCCTTTTCCTGTGCCTGTAACCTTCACTGTCGTCTCTCCGCCGCTTAAAAGACAAACAGGTTTTTTTATATTAGATGCATCCTTTCTGTCTTTATACGCCATCGCCACCCTGGCAAGCCATCTTCCCACCTCTTTTGCCTCGCCCTCTAACTCAGTAGATAGGATATCTGTATAAAACCCAAGCTCTTGTGCCCTTGACTTTGCATTAGCGAGGGCAATCTTATTGCTTCCAATGATGGTGTTTTCTATATTTTTGAATATAAAATTATTCTCTTTAGGTGTTTCAGGCACCTCGCCCTTGATACCTTTATTCAACACACCGATTATGCTTTGAGGCATTTTATTCAAAAGCCTATATTTCTCTATAACATCCAATGCATCGGGATATGTTGTTGTATCAAAGGTTGTTGGTCCTGATGCTATAACATCAAGCCTATCCTTTAAAACATCCGAGAGTATAAATGACTTTATATATGCAGGATATGCAATCTGGGCAAGCCTCCCTCCTTTTACAGAAGAGATATGCTTTCGGACGGTATTTACTTCATTTATATCAGCACCTGCCTCAAGGAGAAGTCTTGTTGCCTCTTGTTTTTCCTTTAATGTTATAGGCTCAACAGGAGAAACAAGTAGGGCAGACCCGCCGCCTGAAATGAGTGTAACTACCAATGTCCGCTCGTCTGCCTTTTTTAAAAGCCCAACAACCCTTTTTGTAGCCTCTACCCCATTATCATCTGGGATTGGATGGCCAGCCTCGAACACCTTGATTTTATCAATTGATTTAATCCCCTTAGAGTGTTGGTATTTTGTTATAATAATGCCTTCGGTTATAATCTCATTCAAACTATCGTTTATTCCCCTTGCCATCTCATAGGATGCCTTGCCAAAACCTATAACAAAAAGCATTTTAATCCCTCTCTCTCTATAGAAGGAGAGGATTTTTTTGGATTGATTTTTTATAGAATTATAAGGATTTACAGCGTCAATAGCTGACCAGAATATCTCAATAGCCTTTTCTTTTGCCTGCCTGATTTTCATTGTTTATTGTTTACTGATTATGCCTCTATAGGCTTAAAAATCAGTATAATACCCATGACTATAAAAACCATTGTCTCTGCGGCAGGCCCCCAGAATCTGCCTGTAATTGCCATAATAAGGCCAAGCACAAATGCAGAGACAAATGTCCCTTTTATGTTTCCAAGCCCGCCTACTAGAACAACAGCAAAACTTATTAAAAGAACTGTCATCCCCATATATGGATGAACAGATGTAATGGGTGCATAAAGAACACCGCCTAATGCAGCCAGACAACTACCTATTATAAAGACATAGGCAAAATATTTATCTACATTTATCCCAAGACTCCTTACTGCATCCTTATCTTCAAGGGCTGCAACAACGATCTTGCCCACCATGGTCTTTCTAAAAAAGATAGTAAGGGCTATAAAAATAACAAACGAAAGAATGATGATTATAAGGCGGTATAGTGGTATAGTCACAGAAAAGATTGTTACATCTATGCCTATCGGGTCTGAGAGCGGAATGGGTGATGCCCCCCATATCCATTTGATTAGGTCAACACCTATTAAAACAACGGCGTATGTTGCGATGATTGCATAATCAATGGATACACCATATAGTTTTCTTATTATAAACCTTTCAATTACATAGCTTATAGGAATTACAGCAAGCACTGTAGCTAAAGCAGCGAGTATAAAATTTTCTCTTAAGATAGGCAGGGTTGTAATAAGTAGATAGGCGCCTATTGTATATATAAAACCATGAGCAAAATTTACAATCCTCATAGTTCCGAAAGTTAGTGAAAGCCCAATGCTAATTATATAGAGAATGCCGCCAATCGTTAATCCATAAGCGATTGTATTTAACATCTTTACCTCATCATCCGTTCTGTTTGTTTTGTAAATCTATCCTGAATATATCCCCATATCCCTTTTCTGAATCTGAACACTACTATAAGTAATGCAAACCCAAGAAACATCTCCCATCTTGATAGATAGGATGCAAGGTAATTGCTTATTGCCATATATGCGACGCCACCAATCAGGGCCCCATAAAGACTACCTGCGCCTCCAATAAGTGTTGCGAATATAACCTCAACTGCCCTCGTGGGGTCTATAAAACTAGGCGTTACATATCCATAGTTTAAGATTGAGAGGGCACCGGCAAAAGAAGAGATAGCAGTAGATATTACAAATGTAATCCACTTATATCTAAATGTATCATAGCCAAGGAATTTGACCCTTACTTCATTCTCTTTTATGGATTTAATTAGTATGCCATAAGGTGATGAGAGGAGTTTTTTAAGTATAAAATAGGTAAGCAAGAGGGAAAACAGACAAAAACCAAAAATTACAGATTTTTTTCCGAAATCGAATAAAAAGATTTTGTTGAAATATGCTGACATACCATCTTCACCGCCAGTCCACCTTGAAAGGGCAACAAGGGCAAGAAAATATCCAACCTGGTTAAAGGCAAGGTTTATTAAGGCAAAACAGGCACCAGTGGTTCTAATAACGATAGGACCTATTATTACACCTATGAGTGCACCTGCGCATATACTTGCAATTAAGGCAAAAAAAGGATTTTTTGATATGTGCTCGGCAAAAATTGTGATAGTGTATGCCCCCACCCCAAGGTAAAGCATGTGGCCAAAGGAGAGTCTCCCCATATAACCATACAGAAGGTTGAATCCTAAAACATATATGCAAAATATTATAAAATCTGTTGTCCTGTTTATTCCAAATAATGGTAACACAGCAAAAAAACTGGCTGTAATTATTGCAAGATCTAACAGGCTTTTTCTCGTTTGTCCGATCAAACCATTTCCTCCTTTTAAATTACCCTGCCTCCATTTGCGATTCATGGAGGCAGGGATGGAGTGATTATGTGAGGCTGGCTAAAAAATCTCTGTAGTTCATGACGCTGCCTATCTTAGGGAAGATATATTTCTCTGCATAATTCTGTTCTTCGTCGGTATCAGTTCCTGTACAGTCACCTATTACAATAACCCTATAGCCTTTGTCATATGCTGATCTTGCAGTGGACTCAACACACCAGTTTGTGTGGAAGCCCACGATAGCCACCCATTCAATCATATTTACTCTAAGGATATAGTCAAGTGCTGTGGACCAGAATGCATCAAGGGTCTTTTTGCCTCTTACGATAATATCGCCTTTTTGAGGTTTTAGTTCTGGAATAATCTCAGGCCCTGGCGTGCCAGCCACCCATGCACCGGAAACAGGTTTACCATCGATAGTCCAGCCTGTAGGCATATCAATCTCAAGACCTCTTAATCCGGCCATACCTGGCCCTTCAGGGTCTATCTCAGGGAAACCTGGTTCGAATGCCTCAAAGGGAACATAGATTATCTTTTTTACCTTTCCCCTTGCCTCATATATAAGATTGACGAGATTATCTATGACCTTTCTTTTTTCAAGCTGTTCTTCGATAAACTGATACATCGAGCCACCTGGTTTCAAAAAATCATATTGTGGTTCTATTAAGACTATCGCTGTCTTTTTTGCCTCAATTTTCTTTGTCTGTTTTTCTTTCATGCTTCTCTTCCTCCTTTAATCTTATAAATATTGTTCGAGATTTGCCTTATTGCCAATCTCTTCTTTATCTTTCATTTCTTTTATTATCTTTCCCTCCTTCATCATATACACCCTGTCAGCAAGCATTCCTACTACCGAGAGATTCTGCTCCACTATAACCATTGAAATATTCCCTTTCATCTTAGAGAGAACATTTAAAATATCGTTTATGGTGCCTGCCGCAAGGCCTTCTGTTGGCTCATCAATGAGCAAAAGTTTTGGTTGTCCGATTAATGCCCTTCCGATTAAAAGTATCTGTCTCTGACCACCGCTTAAACTGCCCGCCCTCATGTTAAGAAACTTCTCTATTTTTGGATATATACCTATAACCTTTTCGATTGCATCTGTTATCTTTTCTTTTACTGGGTAGGCTGCTATTTCTAAATTTTCTTTAACAGTAAGGTTTGAGAAGACCCTTTTATCCTGAAATACATATCTGATGCCAGAAAGGGCTACTTTTTCAGGCTGTATCCCTTTAATATCCCTGTCTTCAAAGATAATTGAGCCTGAATCAGGCCTTATAAATCCTGCTATTGTTTTAAATAGCGTTGTCTTGCCTGCCCCATTTCTCCCTACTATAAATACCATCTCTCCTTTAGAGACATGGATATCAATATGATGCAATACCTTTGCATGACCATAAGAAACATCTATATCTGCTACACTGAGCATACCAGCCCATCCTCCTTTCCCCAGTAAACCTCTCTAACAAGAGGTTCACAGAGCACTCGTTCTGGTATGCCTTCTGCAATAAGCCTGCCTTCATGCATCACGCATAATCTCTCAACAAGCTCTACAATCCGAGATATCTTATGTTCTATAATAATCATTGAAAAGCCCTTCTTAAACTCTTTTATAATCCTTGATACCTCCACTATCTCATGATCGCTTAACCCTGCAAAAGGCTCATCAAGAAGCAGTAACTTTGGATTCATTGATAGTGCAACGGCAATTTCAAGCTTTCTCTTATCCCCATAAGAGAGTTCAGATGTCATAAACTCTGCCTTTTCCTCGATGTCTAATGATTTTAATACATCTAAACAGGTCTTTTTTAATTCTGGCCTATGTGCCTCAGAAAAGAAAAACCTGCCAGTGGAAAAAGGGACACCGCCTGATTTTATTATGGATAACAATAGATTGTCTAAAACACTTAAATTGTCGAACACGGACACAAGCTGGAATGTCCTTATTATACCCATCATGACTCTCTTATGGGGTGGTTTGTCTGTTATATCCTTGCCATAAAAGAAAATTTTTCCCTTTGTAGGCGAAAAAAAACCGGTAAGTAGGTTAAAAAAAGTGGTCTTACCTGCACCATTAGGACCAATTATCCCAACAGACTCGCCTTCATTTATCCTGAAGTTGACATTATCTACAGCAACAAGACTGTTGAATTTTATGGTTACGCCTTGTGTTTCTAATAATAAATTTTCTTTCATGGCATACCTTTTCTTATTTATAACCAAGTGATGATAATGGCGGGAGATAGTCTTCGCCTGTATATGCATCTATAATCTTGACCAAATCCCATTTTTTATCCCTTCTCTCCTTTGGACCCTTACCTATAACCACATAGGCGCCATACTTGAATAAGGGCTGATGGTCAACCCTCCAGACACCCTTTCCTTTCATAGAGTCAAATTGAGGATTTGCCATAAGTGCCTTTGCAATAGCCTTTGCCTCAAGGGAGCCAGCAAGCTCAATGCCTCTTACAGCCTCCATAACCCCCTCATAGGCCATGGCAGAATATGGGTCAGGCGGATACCTGTATTCTTGCTGGAACTTCTTTGTAAAGACATCAGATGCCTTAACAATTGCTGCATCATGGAACCCCTTCATGTCGTAATACCATGACATGAGAGAATAGACACCCTCTAATGCCTCAGGCGGGACACCGCTGCCAAATGCATTGGTCATCCAATTAAACCACAAAGTTTTTACCTTTTTCTTTAATCCTGTCTCATAGGTTTGTTTTAAAACATTTATGGCATCTACACCCCAGTGTGCTAACATAACCACATCAGGTTTTTTCTCGCCTATCTTTAATAGATATGAAGTATAATCACTTGTGCCTACTGGTGATTCAACATAGTCTACCTTTATACCTCTTTTATCGAATGCGGCCTTGGCCCCTGCCCACTGGTCACGCCCAAAGGCATAAGCGGGCCCAAAAAATACGACGTTTTTGTAGCCAAGCTTATCGACAATGTACGCTGCACCTGCATAACCTATAGAGTATGCACATCCATGTATGGAGAATGTGGTCTCGGCTATCTCATTTTTATCAAACATTCCTATGGCAACGACATTTACTGGGAAATAGGCAACCGGTGTCTTTTTAACCTCTTTATTAAGTGCAGCAGATATGGGGGCAAATGTCTGCCCAACTATAACGTTCACCTTGTTTTCGTCTATCAATTCACGGAATCTTCTAATAGCTATATCTGGTTTTGATTCATCATCTTTTACATAAAACTCAATAGGAACCTTCTTTCCTCCAATATTTACGCCACCTTTTGCGTTGATCTCTTTTATGGCAAGTTTTGCCCCGTCAAGCTGAACAGGTCCGATGGGAGAAGCAGCACCCGTTAAGCCGAACATGAGCCCTATTCTTACCTTGTCTGGTGCTGTCGCGAATGCAGAATTGTTTAACAATAAAACTGAAATTAAACCTACAACAAAGAACAGTGTTAAAGATTTTAGATGCTTGTTCATCTTATGCCTCCTTGATTCTTATAAATTTTATTCTTTAAATTTACCACCTCCTTCCAGTTTTCATTCTCCGCACTTGTTTTTATCTGATCTATCATACGTTGATTGTGCTCTAAAAAAGCTCTCTCAGCCTCGTTAGAATCCCTGTTTTTTATTGCCTCCAGTATCCTTATATGATGTCTATAAAGTTCGGGAAGTATGGGATTTATTAGCATGTCTATGGGACGCATCTTATTTTTTATGGTCTCAAGCATCTCCTGAAGCGTCTGGTTACCGCTCAATTCATAGATAACAGCATGAAATTCAAAATCTAATTTTGAATACGCCACCAGATCTTCCTTTTCAACCGCCTTTGCCTGTTTATCAATATATGCCTTCATCTTTTTTATTGCCTTTTCATTGGCATTTTGCGCAGCAAGTCTTGCGGCTAATCCCTCTAACACCTGTCTTACTGTATACATTTCTATAGCTGCCTTTGGAGTGAGAACAGCCATAAAAACTCCTCTGTTCGGTATATTTTCAATAAGCCCCTCCTGCATTAATCTATGAACTGCCTCCCAGACAGGGGTTCTACTTGCCCCTACCTCCTTTGCTATCTGTTCTATATTGATCCTTGCACCAGGGCTGAACCTGTGATTGACAATCATATTTTTTAGGATGTCGTATACCTGATTGCTTAGCCTTTGTTTATTCAATTTCATTGGTTCAACTCCTTATCCTGCCCCCACCCATATTTGAAAAGAAGGGGGTTAAGGTGGGGTGAGCGGGGGAGGATATAGGAAGTTTTGGTTACCATACTTTCTATTTCACTGTTTGTAAGTTTAAAAAAAATTTAGAATTTTGTCAAGAAATTTCGTGAAAAATATTTCATATTTCATGAAATAAAAATAAATTAACAAAAAAACAAAGGGTTATATGATACAATTTATTGGACACCAAATAGGAAGACATGGTTACAAGACCCCGGCTCAGATAAGACGAGAGCAGCTAAACCTTAACATAGGGGTTGCATGAATAAGAATGAAAAGTGTCCAAAAAAGCGTTGACCGATACAGCAAGTCCAGGTAAGTTGCTAAGGGGACAATGGTGACAAAAGGTATAAAAACACACATGGAGATGGAAAATACAGGGAGATGGGGTTATGCGAGACCTTTCATTTGAAACAGCCCTAAAAGATTCCATTGCAATAAGGAATAAAATTAGGTTAAAAAAGCCGTTACAATGGATAAAAAGGTATTCTCCTGGTGTCTTTTTGATTTTGCAAACTCAAGCTACTCTGCTGTTATTGCTGCCACAATCTTTCCTGTATATTATGCAAATCATATTGTAGGTAATGTAGGTGGTCAGGGAGATCTATGGTGGGGCAGGGCAATAGCAGTGAGCATGGCATTGGTTGCCTTGATATCACCCTTTCTTGGTGGCGTAGCAGACAACGGCAGGGTAAGAAAGAGGATGCTTTTCTTATTTACCCTTATCTCCATATTATCAGTGGCATCGTTTTCCCTCCTTGAAAAGGGCATGGTCATTATAGGCTTTATATTGATCATCCTGGCAAATACTGGTATGGAAGGCGGGCTTGTATTCTATAATGCCTTTCTCCCTGAGATAGCAGAAAGAGACCACCATGGAAGGGTATCTGCATGGGGTTTCGGTATAGGTTACAGCGGTTCGATTCTGTCTCTTGTCCTTGCCCTTTTTTTATTAAAAAATAACTTTGTTGGCGCTGTATGGATTATGGTGGCGATCTTTTTTGGAGTCTTTTCCATCCCTGCCTTTTTGTGTCTCCCTGAAGACAGGACAGGCGCTAGGGGTTTGAGGGATGCGGCTAAAGAAGGTTTTAAAAGTACCTTTAGACACTTTTTATCCATGTGCAGAGACAAAAATCAGAGAAGGTTTCTCGTAGCCTATCTTATATATGAGGATGGGGTAAATACTGTGATTGTATTCTCGAGTATCTTCGCTGCCACAACCCTTGGATTTAAAGCAGATGAGCTTATATATATGTATCTTATAGTCCAGGTTACTGCTTTGGCAGGGGCATTTATCATGGCATCAAGGATTGACCTTTTGGGACCTAAAAAGGTAATAATCATTACCTTGTTGCTTTGGATAGCAGTTACTCTTATAGCCTATTTTATAAAAACTAAGGGGTCTTTTGTTGTGTTGGCTGCTTTTGCAGGTCTTGGCCTGGGCACGCTCCAGTCAGCCACAAGGGCGCTTTATGCAGGATTCATCCCTAAAGGCGAGGAGTCAAGATATTTCGGTGTATTTAACCTTGCAGGTAAGTCATCAGCAATTATTGGTCCTCTTGTCTTTGGTTATCTTTCATCAATGTTTGGAAGCCAGAGACCTGCTATACTCTCTGTTGCACTGTTTTTTATAGCAGGGCTTGCCATTATCTATACTGTTGTGGAAAACAGGAGAGAGATATAACCAAATCTTGTATATGGCAATAAAAAAGACATATCATTTATTAGCGACCGAACATCAAACCCTTTCAAGTAAAGGGATAAAAAGGATGAAAAGGGCAGGCGTACGGTTGTAAGAAACGGTTTCCTTCCTGAACGTTCTATTCTTACAGGTATTGGGCCTATAATAGTAAAGCAGCCCAGGGTAAGGGATAAACCACCACCGACATAGTCGGTGGTGGTTTATTTAAATCTTTTTTGGATTATAGGCCTATGCCATCTATGGGTGAGTTACAGAATATACAGGCACCATTTTTTATATTATATTCCGATATGGTGTAGCCAAATCTTTTTATAACCACCTTTTTACAATTATAGCAATATGTATGCTCGCCCTCTGAGCCTGGGATATTTCCCTCATACACATAACGTAGCCCTGCATCTATACCTATTTCACGGGCCACTTTCAATGTCCTTGGGGAGGTCCTTTTCACATTTAAAAGCTTATATGTGGGATAGAAGGCAGTTACATGCCAGGGGGTTTCACGGCCAATCTCATTCTTTATAAAATATGCTATGCCTTTTATCTCTTCTTCGCTGTCATTTAGGCCCGGGATAATAAGGGTTGTTATCTCTATCCATATGCCAAGGGATCTGTATGCCCTGATTGTTTTAAGGACATTTTCAAGCTCTGCCTTGCACTGTTTTCTATAAAAGTCCTTATTAAAACCCTTGAGATCTATATTTGCCGCATCAAGATACGGTTTTATTTGTCTCAAAGGCTCATCTTCTATATAGCCGTTTGTCACAAAATTATTGTAGATGCCCTTCTGTTTTGCCAGTTTTGCCATATCAAAGGCATATTCATAAAAAACTGTTGGTTCTGTGTATGTATACGATATGCTCTTACAGCCAGAGCCCTCTGCCATATTTACGGCATCCTCAGGGGAGAGCCTTTCTCCTGATATTCTTTTGATCTCTTCGGGCATCTGGGATATCTCATAGTTTTGGCAGTGGAGGCATTTGAAATTGCAGCCTACTGTGGCTATAGAGAATGCCCTTGAACCTGGAAAAAAATGAAAAAGGGGTTTTTTCTCAATAGGGTCTATATGATATGAACAGGCAAGGCCATAGACAAGGCTATAAAGGACGCCGTTCCTGTTCTCCCTGATACCACATATGCCTGTCTTTCCAGATGTTATTGTGCAGTGGTGTCTGCACAGGGTGCATCTGACCTTATTATCCTCAAGTTTTTGATAAAAAAGTGCCTCTTTCATCTGCCACCAAATACAATATTAATCACCTCATCCATGCTTTTAACGGGGAGGAATTTAAGATTTTTTTTCACATAAAGGGGTATCTCATCAAATTCCCTGGTATTTTCCTTGGGTATTATCACAGTCTCCATCCTCGACCTAAGTGCAGCGAGGGCCTTTTCTTTTAGTCCCCCAATGGGCAGGACCCTGCCTGTAAGGGTAATCTCGCCTGTCATTGCTATCTTTCTTGGAACAGGCCTTTTAGATATGGCACTTATCATGGCAATAGCCATTGTAATACCTGCAGAAGGGCCATCTTTTGGAATAGCACCCTGGGGGACATGGACATGCATCTCAAGGTCATCGAATATGTTATCCTCTATGCCGAGTTTGTCTGCATTAGATTTTATATAGGTCATGGCTGCATGGGCAGACTCTTTCATCACATCACCCATATTTCCTGTAAGTGTGAGGTCTTTCTTACCTTTTCTGCATGATGCCTCAATGTATAGGACATCGCCACCGAATTCAGTCCATGCGAGACCGCTTGCAATCCCTATGGTGTCCCTATCCAGGTCCTCCTCTGGAAGATATTTGGGGACACCTAAAAACCCCTGGAGATTCTTGGTTGTGATTATGGTCTTACCCTTGCCTCCTTCTGCTATTTTCCTGGCAACCTTTCTTATTACGGATGCTATCTCACGTTCAAGATTCCTTAAACCTGCCTCTCTTGTATATTCCTGGATAATCTTCACGATGGCACGGTCTGTAAATTTGATATAAATTTCGCTCATCCCGTTTTCCTTTAATTGTTTGGGGATGAGATATCTCTTTGCAATTATTAGCTTATCTTTTTCTGTATAGCCCTCAATATTGATTATCTCCATCCTGTCTCGAAGTGCCGATGGGATTGTATCTATCCTATTTGCCGTGGTGATAAACATGACCCTCGAGAGGTTAAATGGGACATTAAGATAGTGGTCGCTGAAGGAATGGTTCTGTTCAGGGTCCAACACCTCAAGGAGTGCACTTGCAGGGTCACCCCTGAAATCTGTGCCAATCTTATCTATCTCATCCATCATAAATACCGGGTTATTTGACCCTGCCTGCTTCAGGCACTGGATAATCCTCCCGGGCATGGAACCTACGTATGTCCTTCTATGCCCCCTTATCTCTGCCTCGTCCTTCATGCCGCCAAGGGATATCCTTGAAAATTTCCTCCCAAGAGACCTGGCTATGGATTTCCCGAGGGATGTCTTGCCAACACCAGGGGGACCAACAAAACAGAGGATAGGACCCTTCATCTCTCCCTTGAGTTTCATTACACTTAAAAACTCAAGTATCCTCTCCTTTACCTTCTCGAGGTTATAATGGTCCTCATCAAGCACCTTTTTTGCAAGGTTTATATCCAGATTATCCTTGGTGGATATGCTCCAGGGCAGCTCAACGAGCCATTCGAGATAGGTCCTTACCATGGAGGATTCCACTGCATCGGGGTGCATGAGGTCAAGACGCTCAAGCTGTTTCTTAGCCTCTTTCTCCACCTCTTTGGGCATCTTTGCCTTCTTGATCCGTTTTTGCAGATCCTCTATCTCATCAGTCCTGTCATCGCCCTCCCCAAGTTCATTCTTTATTGCCTTCATCTGTTCTCTCAGGAAATAATCCCGCTGGCTCTTTGTCATCTCCTCTTTTGCCTGGGAGAGTATCTTTGCCTGCATGTTTAAGAGCTCTATCTCTTTGCCGAGAATCTCTGACAATTTTCTGAGTCTTTCAATGGGATCAATTATCTCGAGGATCTCCTGCGCCTTTTCCACATTTAATCCAAGATTAGCAGCGGCTATGTCTGCAAGCCTTCCCGGCTCATCTATGGTGTCGAGGACTATAAGGATATCAGGCGGAACCATCCTGCCCATAGAGACAACCCTTTCCATCTCCTCCTTCACATATCTCATAAGCGCCTCGATCTCGAGGGTAATCTCTGTTATCACAGGTTCCTCAATCACCTCTGCACTCACAAGAAAGGTGGGTGACTCCTGTATATATTCCTTCACCCTTGCCTTCTTTAATCCCTGAATCAATATCTTGACCCTGCCGTCAGGAAGTCTCAGCATCCTCATTATCTGGGATACCACACCTACGGAATAGATCCTGTCAGGCAGGGGGTCCTCATCCTTTAAATCCTTCTGTGCTGCCACTATTATGAGCCTGTCTTTAGAGAGGGCTTTTTCCACTGCATTTATAGACATGTCCCTGCCTACAAAGAGGGGTAGCACAACAGAGGGATACATTACCATATCCCTTACAGGAAGTAGTGGTAACACCTCGGGTATCTTAATCATCTCTTCTTCAAGCATTTAGCTAAGCCTCCAATTTAACAATATGATAAGATTAACAGAATAACCATGTCGAGTCAACATGCAGCACATCCAGTACAGCCTTCATGCCTTCCATGTCATGTAAGAAGGAAAAAAGCGCCACACACCCATATCAACGATAAGATACTGCATATACAATAATATTCTTTGAATAGGATCTGTAGTCCCCATTGACTTGTTTCTTGAGCAGGGGCCTGTAGCAGAAGATTATGGTAGGCATGGCAATTTGAAAAAGTCTTACCCTTTCGAGATTATGCTGTAAAAAGGTTATGTTTCAAGGTATATTGGGGATTGGGGCAGGCATTGTAGATTATGAGTTACCGTGAATGCCTTCTCTGGTGATAGATTTTTTTGCATCTATACCTTCATCAACTGACTTTTTAACCCTTGTGGCACCTATATAGGTCCTTGAATAAAACTCAGAGGAAAGCGAGTCTATCTTGACACCTATCCTACCGTGACCCGAGGAGGAGTGTATAAAATAACCATCTCCTATATAGATACCCACATGGGTGGGATACTTTATGTACCGCTTTGTCCTGAAGAATACAAGGTCACCTACAGCTAGCTCTCCTCTGTCTATTTTTGTCCCTGCATGAAACTGTTCCCTTGCACTCCTTGGAAGCTGGACATCAAAGATCTCATATATCTTTCTTACATAGGCAGAACAGTCAAGGCCCTGAACTGTATTACCGCCATATTTATATGGGGCGCCTATAAAACTTTTTGCCACCTTAACTAACATATATTTTTCATCACTGGTCTTCCAGGCCTTAATGTTCCTATTGGTTGGGAGATCAATAAACCCCTCCTTATCATTCTCTGATACTGTCCTTGGAATAAGAACCAGTGTGTTTGGAGAGAGCCTTGTATCTTCTTTCAGGTTGTTGGCATCGAGTATGTCATTCATATCTACATTAAATCTTGCTGCAATCCTCTCGATGGTGTCGCCTCTTTGTGTTTTATACTCAATAAACTCGCCATCAGTCTCTGCAACGGGAACCTCATGAATAATTCTCTGTTTAGATTTTTTCTTTTTGATTGTTTTATTTTTTGCATCTCTCTTGGCTATCACAATATTTTTCTTTTTTTTACTGGTTTCAAATCGTTGAGTCTTTTTATCTGTATTGTTTTGTGTCTTTTTCTTGCCTGTGGCTTGCTGGGAAAAAACATCTGTGTTCCAGACAAAAAATATAAAAAAAGTTACAAAAACAGTAAGTAATGTTTTTTTCACTAACTAACCCCTCTAAGAGATATTAAAAATAAGCTATGTAGTATATGCATTTTTTATTATCAAAATAAACGTTATCGTGTCAAGTTTTTTTTAAATATAATTATCAATTCTCAGTGAATATTATTCATCCACCTTCTCTACCCCTTGAGAATTACTGAATATAATACGCAACAGTTTATCAACGATGTATGGTTACCAGACAAGACATAAAAGGCTTTTTATATTTAAAGGGGCATAAAAAAATCAGGAGGTATAAGGAAAGGGTATTGATAAAATATTATGGGAAGAGCAACAATTTAACACTAAAAATGAAATCTCCCCTCTTTAAATAGCCTAATACATGCCTCCACCACATCCCTATCATATAAGATACCCTTGTTTATCTCTATCTCCTCAAGGGCTGCCATGACACCAAGGGCAGATCTATAAGGCCGGTGGGATGTCATTGCCTCCACCACATCTGCAACGGCAAGTATCCTTGCCTCTATAAGAATCTCGTCACCCTTTAGACCCTGAGGATATCCAGAGCCGTCAATCCTCTCATGATGTTGGAGAACTATCTGGGCAATAGGCCATTCAGACTCTATATCCTTGAGTATTTCATAGCCCTTTTGGGGATGCAGCCTTATCAATTGTAACTCAAAATAGGTTAGTTCTCCGGGCTTACTGAGGATATCAGAGGGGACTGAGATCTTGCCTATATCGTGGATGAGCCCTGTCATGTGTATACCGTCGATGACATTATCAGGTAGATTCATCTCCTGGGCAATTGCCCTTGCGAGCTGTGATACCTTTAATTGGTGACCTGCTGTATAAGGGTCTCTTGACTCAACTATCTGAACAATTGTCTGAACAGTAATCCCTATTGATCTTCTTAATCTTTCCAGGGTTCTGTTTAGCCTTTCCTCTGCTATTTTTCTTTTTGTAATGTCTTCGATGGTTCCCTCATAATACAAAACATTTCCAGCAGCATCCCTCACAATCCTCGCACTAATAGATGCCCACAGGATACTTTTATCTTTCCTGTAAAATTGTGTCTCAAAGCCACGGACAATACTATCTTTTTCAAGCAATTCCTTTAGATGTAAACGGTCATCGGGATTTACATATAGCTGTGACTGTATATCATCTTTGGCGGCTATCAGTTCCTCAGGGTCAGAAAAGCCATACATCCTTGCCAGGGATGGATTGACATGAAGAAACCTGCCCGAGGGGGTTGACTGAAAGATCCCCTCCACTGCATTGTCAAATATAGAACGGTATCTCTCCTCTGATAATCTTAATGCTTTCTCTGCCTCTTTCTGTTCTGTTGCATCATGATATACACTTAAGAACATGGTTTTTTCCTTATAAGGGATAAGACAGGTAGACAAAAGTATGTGTTTTTTGATGCCCTGTTTTGTGGTAAATACTGTCTCTACATTCCTCATCGTCTTTTTATCCTTTAGTGCCTCCAGCCTCTCTACGGCTTTTATGTATTCTTCGTTGTCGGGATAGAGGATTGTCATAAAGTCCTTGAATGAATTTGCCTCTTCCATGCTATATCCTGTAATCCTTTCCATCTCTGAATTATAGACATAGAACCTGCCCTGTTCATCGCTGAATGTTATACCATCCTGAACTGTTTCAATTACTGTGCTTAACTGCTCCATAGTCTCATGAAGTCTTTCCTCAAGCATCTTTTTTTCAGTAATATCTAATATAACGCCAAGCCCGGAGCGTTTTCCCTGATAATTCATTGAGGTAATGGTTGCCATAACCCATCTTACCCCTCCATCTTTTCTAACAGCCCTGAATTCATATGGGGTAGATTGCACCCCCTTGATTGTCTTGATTGCCTGGAGCCTGCACCTCTCTCTGTCTTCAGGATAGACAAGATCCTCATAGTGAAAACCCATAAGGTCCTTCGCGCTATAACCGGTAAGCTCCTCAAATTTGGGGTTTACAAGGACAAGCATGCCTCTTTGCGTAACAAACATGCCTATAGGGGAGAGCAAAAAAAGGCCCTTAAAGATTTCTTCATCAGTGCTACACATAAATAATTTAGTTACAATATTTGAAGTTTAATTGCAATGATCTCGATACCTTAATTATGGGAAAATATGATCCTCCCCCAAAATAATGGACACACCAAAAGGCTTGGATATTATAATACAAGACTAGGAGGTGTGTATGGGTTCAGAGAGAAGAAGGAACTTTG
>JGI12104J13512_1001543_pt1 | contig 16679 bp, 16 predicted proteins | sample TerdegcTABiofilm_FD_13512 | JGI IMG/M metagenome (IMG submission 13512)
ATTTTACTTCGTATTTCTCCAGTAACTGGTCAGCCCTTTTCAGCGTGTCATGCACAGCCTGGCGGGTGACATCAAACTCTCCGGCGATTTCACCAAGAGAAAGGTTTTGACCATAATATAGCTCAATAAAATTTCTTTGGCGGTTAGTTAAAAGTTGTCCGTAAAAATCATAAAGTAGATTCATCCAAGCGACTTTTTCCAACACCGGTCCGTCACCCGCTTAGCCAGCAGAATAATTCAATAATCTCGTCTCGAATCTCGTCTCGAAAATTATGTCAAAAATCACTATCAAGGTAAATTACTTTACGGGTACATTTTAGTCGACTTTAGCTGCCATGTCAAGGAAATAGAATGATATTGTGTGTTCATTCTGTGATAATGTCACCCTGAAATATTTCTGAGAAAATGTCACCCTCCCTAGGTTAAAATGAAAGGATGATATTATCAATGACACAGGATGAACGAAACAAGCTTTATGTTGCCCGTTGCTTACTTGACGGAAAAATGACTATCAGTGAAGCTGCAGAAACTCTCGGCCTCAGCGAACGACAAGTAAAACGCATTAAAAAGGGGGTCAAAGAACATGGTGAGTCGTTCGTAATCCATAAAAATAGGGGCCGGAAACCTCAACATGCCATAACTGATGAAGTTCGAAACTTAGTGGTCAATCATAAAAAATCAGAGAAATATTCCAAAGCCAATTTTTCACACTTTCAAGAGTTACTTGAGGAACATGAGTCTATCAGCCTTAGCAAGCCTTCGGTCTACAGAATACTTGTTGCAAATGGGTTTACAAGCCCCAAGAAGCATAATAAAGTGAAACATCATAAACGCAGGAAAAGAAAGCCCCAAAGAGGTATGCTGGTGATTATTGATGCCAGTCCCCACGCCTGGTTTTTTAACAATAAGGAATGTTCTCTACATGGAGCCGTTGATGATGCCACAGGGGAGATTTTAGCCCTGTTTTTTACGCCTAACGAATGCCTTGAAGGGTATTTCCGGATTATGAAGACTGTAATCTCGAATAACGGTGTGCCACTGGCCGTTTATGCCGATCGCCATACCATCTTCCGTTCTCCTAAAGCAGACAAGTTATCGATTGAGGACGAATTGAACGGCAAAAAGGTAAAGGATACTCAATTTGGTAGGGCTATGGCTGAACTAAGTATTAACCTTATCTGGGCAAAAACTGCCCAAGCAAAGGGCCGTATTGAAAGACTCTGGGAAACCCTGCAAAGCCGACTTCCCATTGAATTAAGTATTGCCGGTATAACCACTATGGAGGAAGCTAATGCTTTCTTGGCTACGTTTATTAAAAAGTACAATGAAAAGTTTGCTGTTGAGCCTAGAGATCCCCAGTCCGCTTACCGCAAGCTTGAGGATGATATTAATCTCGACCACATCTTATGTATCAAAGAAACCAGACAGGTTGACCATGGTTCTACGTTTTCTTACGGAAGCGTTTATTACAGGGTTATTCGTAACGGTAAAACGATGCCGATGATTCCCAAAGCTAAAATCACTGTGCTGAAAAGCCCTCAGTTCGGCTTAAAGGTGCAATACTGCGGCTCAATCTATGATGTTGAGGTATTGGAATCGTTATCACCAAAAAATGCAGTTCTCAAACAGCTAAGGCAGCCTCGTAAACCTGTTACGCCCGCAGAAAATCACCCTTGGCGGACCAAAACTGCTAAATTTCCCACAACCATGTACGACGAATCAGACCGGGAAATCCTTGATGCTCTATATAGCTCAAGGCTTGCCTGGAGGTAAAGAATTAATTTGTTAAGAGGTTGACACTTTGGAGATAAATAACAGTTCCCCTTATTTTTAAATGTTCCTGGTGAGTCCCAGAGGTTAACTTTTAATCAAAGTGGCGCCGAAGGGAAGTCTTGACGGCCGGGGTCCCTGCGTGTGGTACAATCGAATAACCGGCGGGGTGCAATCTATCAATGTCATGTCCCCGGAGCCGCCCCGTCGGTAGTTAAAGCTGACCACACGCGGGGTGGCAGTCAAGACCGCCACTTTGTTCCTCTGATTTCTTTGAATCATCCCTTGAGAGGTGACATTTTCTCAGAATAAAACTACTTCTTTTTAGGTGACATTTTCACAGAACATTGACATACGTTATTTGACGGCTACGATCTTCATGGATATTACTTAGCAGAAGAACACTATGCAACTGATTTAAAAAAGTATTACACAAGCCTACAAATGGAACTTCCCGTAAACTATTATGAAGGCCGAAACAACCCCGATTTGACAACCTGGATCTCTTTTTTCCTGAAAACATGAGCAATACATATACTTCAATCGTTAGAACAATTCACAATTTGCATCGCCGTGGAAAGTAAATTTCGTAAAACAGGGTGTGCTCACACACCCTGTTTTGTTTGAAGGTAGACGGCACTATTTATTTTCGTCTTTCTTTTCCGGCTGGGTATACATGCCTGGCATGTAGCCATAACCTGGGCCAGGGCAACTCATGTCAGGAGATGGCATTGGCATTGTCATCCCGCTATAAGACCGGCATTCTCTTGCACAATCCAGGCAAATCCGGCCACAATGCTGTGATTGAGGATCGGGGTATTTGCAAGCAATGGTTTCCGCACATTTCACAGACATGAGCACATAAATGAGCAAGATGTTTTGCAAAGGAGCTGCAACGTGCAATGTACTTCGCAGTTAAAGTACAAATATCCGCACAGTCATGCAGCATATGAATTTGCATAACCCTTGCATTGACATCCGGCATGCCAAGCACTATGGTTAACGTGCCTTCACACACAACCTCACAATCCTGGACAACCTTTAATACACGTTATTTAAAACACGCCTTTAAGGGGTAAAATTCATGGAAAAAATTTTGTACGGTATCTCCGGTTCTTTGCACATTCTGGTTGCAGTAACCTGGATCAGAAGTATGATTTGCAGTGGTTCCCGCCCTGAAGCGCATTGGCGCTCCGCGATCCAGCGCCATGGCTAAAAAATATTCCGGGCTCAGCCAGGAAGTGTAGGGGTACTCGTATCACAAACCACCGATCAACAGGTATAGCTTTACTCATCTTTTATCAGTAGTATTGCATTAAACTTAACTTAAAAAAACAACATCGTATGTTAATAAAGGTATCATTTACATAACCACTACATAACCACCTTCTCGGGATGGCTGTAGACACTCATCCTTTCACCGCGGGCAAATCCCACTAAAGCAATGCCAAACTGCTCGGCTAAATCCACCGCCAGGCTGGTAGGCGCGGCGCGTGATACCACTAAGGGTATACCACTGTGGCCGGCTTTAATAAGAATCTCCGAAGACACACGCCCGCTCAGCAGCAAAAACTTGTCATCAGGCGCTAAATGGTTTAATAAAGCATAACCTAAAACTTTATCCACAGCATTGTGGCGGCCGATGTCATCGTACATGACCAGCAACCCGGTATCATCGCCCAGAGCCGCGCTGTGCACACCGTGAGTCTTACGGTAGGTGTCAGATCCCTCCTCCAGCAAGCCGATCAAATGTAATAGATGAGGGGCGGCGAACTGCTTGGCAGACTTTACCGGCTCTAGCTGAGTAACATCGTTGACGAAGTACAGGGATGCCCGCCCCTTGCCGCAGCAACTGGCAATTTGCCGCCGCAAAAATGTTTCAGTTTGCTTCACCGGTGCAGTAGTTTCCACCCACACCAAACCATCACTTTCATTAAAGGTAATTTCCTTTATCTCCGAATAATTTTTGACCATTCCTTCGCTGAGTAAAAAACCTACCGCCAATTCTTTAAATGCACCCGATGAACAGACTAAAGTAGCTAGTTCAGCATCATTTAAATATACCGTCAGCGGTATCTCATCAACAATAAAGTCGTGGTCAGGCTTTACCTTGCCTTGATCATAGGTGACTATTCCCCGTTCTTGATAGAGAGGTTGTTGAGACACTCTTCGTTCCACTCCTTTCATAAACCCCTTGCTGTTTGATCATCTCCGCAATTATTCTACATACCTTAAGCTCGCCTATCCCTTCAGCAGTTGCAAAACTTCTGGCAATATCTTCACTCTAAGAGGCTGGGTCCAAAAGAAATCCATCCTCCATCACAGGGGTACAACTGTTCCTATTTCCCCAGTTTGACACGGGCGGGTCAAACAGGAAACCATTGCTCCTCCTGGAATAAGGGCGTGCTTAAGTACCTCTCCCCGGTATCCGGCAGGATGGCGACGACTAGCTTACCCTGGTTTTCCACTTTGATAATTTCATCAACCAGCGCTAGCTCCGGCACGCCCGGAATGAAACCGGCCCCAATCCCCTGGATCTTATGCGGCCCGGGCGATCTCTTCCGCTTTCTGCACCACCCCCTTCATGCCCAATATCCCCGGTGTAAGCACCAGCTCGGCGCCGTATGCTCTCAGTAAGTCTCTGCGCTCAACACTCATGGTATCGGGCATGGTCAGAATTAACCGGTAACCGCGCACCGCCGCGACAAAAGCTAAAGCAATCCCGGTATTCCCACTGGTGGGCTCAATAATTACTGAGCCTGGCTTCAGCAGCCCTTGCTATAGTCAATTTCTTCGTTTAGAGGTGACATGGCACGCAGTCTTTCAACGATTGGCCCCATGACATCGAGGAAGTAATCCAGATCTTCTTCTGTATTGTCTTTACCCAAGGTCAAGCGAAGAGAACCATGGGCAACCTCGTGTGGTATGCCCATTGACAAAAGCACATGTGAAGGTTCCAACGAACCTGAAGTGCAGGCCGAACCGGTAGAAGCCGCGATACCTTTCATGTCCAGGCTCAACAGCATCGACTCGCCTTCGATATATTCAAATATAAAACTGGCATGGTTCGGCAGGCGCATGGTGGGATGCCCGGTTAATTTAACATGACTGAACCGGTCTGTCACCTCCCTGATTAATTTATCACGCAAAGTCAACAACCGTTTATTCTCGGTTTCCATATTTTCCATTGCCAGTTCCGCCGCCTTACCCAGACCCACAATACCAGGGACATTTTCGGTACCTGCCCGGCGCAAGCGCTCCTGCGCGCCTCCGTGTAAAAGTGTAGGTCTCCATCGCGTTCCTTTGCGGACATAAAGCGCGCCTATACCTTTAGGACCGTATATTTTATGTCCTGAGACAGTTAACAAGTCAACCCCCAGATCATCCACATTCACCGGGATCTTTCCAAAACTCTGGACAGCGTCCACATGAAAGATTATTCCACGCTTCCTCGCCATTTTACCAATCTCGGTAATGGGCATGATCGTGCCCACTTCGTTGTTGGCATGCATGATACTAATTAAAATGGTTTTATCAGTTATGGCCTCCTCCAAATCATCAACACTTACCATCCCGTATTGATCAACGGGCAGCACCGTGACGCTAAAACCCTGTTTGGCCAAGGCCTTTACTGCATTGAGCGCCGCGTGATGTTCCACCGCGCTGGTTATTACGTGGTTTCCCCTCTTGACATTGGTTAACGCCACTCCCTGGATCGCCATATTATCCGATTCTGTTCCGCCGCTTGTAAATACAATTTCGTCAAATTTTGCGCCAATGGCCTTGGCCACCTTTTCGCGTGATTCATCCAGGGCTTTGCGGGCGATTCGCCCGAAATAGTGCAGGCTGGAGGGGTTGCCATAATTATCATCAATCAGGTAACGGTATACTTCCTCTGCTACCAGAGGGTGGACAGGGGTAGTCGCGCTATGGTCAAAATAAACTCTCCGCATAATTTTAACCTCCTTATTGCTTACCTTATATCATAGTTAATTACTATGATATAAAAATTATACTAGCACAGCACTAGGATATTGTCAATCAAGTAAGAGTGCTTTCAACAATAGGTTTATTAATCAATGAGTTGACAAAAATAGATCAATATCCTATTATTAAGATTAAGTTTATAATTATTGTACACTTTATCTTCTTATCAAGAGAAGGGGAGGGCAGGACCCGAGGAACCTTCGGCAACCTTCAAATCTCAGGTTTGAGTGGTGCCAATTTCCGCCGGATGTACCGGAAAGATGAGAAGAAGAAGGTTATTAAGACCCTCTTCTTCTATGAAGAGGGTCTTAATTTCACAAATATAAAGGTGGGTATAAAATGGATAGTGTTGGTTGGACAGTGCCGCACAGAGTGCAGCTTGCAGATATAAACAACCCGCTCCCCCTTGACTGCGGGGAAAAAATCGCCCCTGTTGAAGTGGAATACGAGGTTTACGGCAAACTAAATGATGTGCATGACAATGCTATTCTTATCCTGCACGCTCTATCGGGAGACGCCCACGCAGCCGGTTGGAGCGCCAGGGCAGATGAACTGAACCGCCCCTGGTTAAAAAATCGTCCGGGCTGGTGGGACCGGATGATCGGGCCTGGGAAAGCCTTTGATACTAATAAATACTATATTATATGTTCCAATATCCTGGGAAGTTGTTATGGCACGACGGGACCGTCCAGCACCAACCCGGAAACCGGTCAGCCTTATGGCCTCGCATTTCCGGTTGTCACAGTGGGAGACTGGGTTAGACTCCAGGAGAGGTTAATCAGCCATCTCGGCATTAAGCGCCTGCGCGCTGTGGCAGGTGGTTCCCTGGGCGGACAACAGGCCCTGGAGTGGGCACTGGCTTATCCCGACCGCGTTGAGTCGGCCATCGTCATTGCCTCATCAACCCGTTTGAGTGCTCAGGGGCTGGCATTTAACGCCGTGGCCCGGCACGCCATTACAACCGATCCAAATTTTCGAGAAGGCAACTATTATCATGATGCCGCGCCTGACCGGGGACTTGCGGTCGCCCGGATGCTAGGCCATATCACTTACCTCTCAGAAATTTCCATGAGCAAGAAATTCGGGCGCAGATATTGCAACGGGGACGGACCGGGATTTCATCTTGGCGTGGATTTCGAAGTAGAAGGCTACCTTCAACATCAGGGCAACAGCTTCGTAGACAGGTTTGACGCCAACAGTTACTTATACATAACACGCGCCATGGACTACTATGACGCCTCAAGCTGGGGTGCTGGAGACATCGATCAAGCGTGCCGCAGGATTGAGAGCAGGGTGCTGTTAGTCTCTTTCTCTTCCGACTGGCTCTACCCGCCGGAACAAATGAAAGAACTGGCGGTTGCCTTGAGCCGTTGCAGAAAACACGTCAGCTACGCAAATATTCAGTCATCGTATGGCCATGACGCTTTTCTTCTGGAAGTTGAAAAATTATCCCAACTGGTTCGTGGTTTTTTGGAAGTGAGGGATGCGCAATGACAAAAAAACGGAGGAGCCGATTTGATCATGATGTCATCTGCGGCCTTGTTTCCGAAGGTTCTTCCGTGCTCGACCTGGGTTGTGGAGACGGAGAACTTCTGATAAAACTAATCAAGAACAAAAATGTTCAAGGTTTAGGGATAGAAAAAGATATTGACCAGGTAACAAAAACCATAATTAAAGGAGTACCCGTCCTGCATATGGATCTTGACGAAGGACTGACCGGTTTACCTGATAGCTCTTTCGATTTTGTTATTTTGGAAAAAACTCTTCAGGCGGTAAAAAAACCTCTTTTTGTCCTCGACGAAATGCTGCGGGTAGGAGGTTCGGGCATTGTCAGCTTCCCCAATTTCGGATACCGGCAGGTCGTTGACTCTCTTGTTTCAACCGGCAGGATGCCGGTAACATCAACCCTTCCCTACCAATGGTATGACACCCCGAACATACACCTTTTTACGGCAAACGACTTCCTTGACTGGGCCCGCAAAAGTCATGTCAATGTGGAACAGGGATTGTCCTGGGTGGATGATGCAATAATTCCTTTTACTGAAGGGGACGCGTTTGAAGCCAGCGAGGTATTATTTGTTGTAAAAAGATTCGCCCCTTGAACCGCCGGTATGCCTGGTTTTTTAGAGTCAAACTATGTGATACCTCGGGAAGGACAATCTGCCTGCTGTACCTAACGATTCGCTCTTCTGTAAAATCCAAGCACACCATCCTTTCAAAACCTTACTCCCCGGGTTGTTACTTTACTTGCCAATATCCGTAAACAGCAGGCCCACCGAATCAACCGCTTTCCCTGGTATAGGCATGGTATTGTCCCCGCTCACTCCGATACTCCACGATTGAATGCTTACGGTCCAAACATATGCGAAAAATGCCTGAATAAACATCTATAAAATTGCATCGGTTATGAATAGAGGGATATGGAAACATGATGAAATTTTTATGCTCAAAATTAAAAAAAATTATCTCTCGAAATTCTAAATCTGATGGAATTTTATTAAAGATACAAGAATTAGAAAAACAGATTGAACAAATTGAATTAAAAATAAAAGATAAACAGGTTGTAAAAATTGAAAAAATTACTATTGATAAAATAATTTGTGAAAAGTTTGAAACCAATTATAAAATAGATTCTATTACAACTGAGAATCTTTCGGGAACAATGAATGTTGGTACCATATATCCCGGTTCCGAACCAAATTGTGCATTCAATAAGGAGGAAAAACCTTTAGAGCAATCAGAACCCGAAAAACCAAAGATCAAATTGATTTATAAATAGCACCCATTTAAACCTTTAGCAATATATTATAGATAAACCTGCCAAAAAGGAATATTACGGGTATCGGCCAAGAAGGGCGATGGAACAAGTACCCGGACAGCCAAAGTACAGTTTTTAGATTAAGGTGATAACTAGTGGCACAAATATTAATTGGTAATTTTAAAATAAATTGTATTCACTCCGGCGCGGTTTTAAATATCGGAGACATTATTTTCAGTCTGCCTTCCAACAAAATTGAATTATCAGCAGGAAGTAATTCTTTTTGTTCCGGGGACGGCACAACTTCAATCGCCTCAAAAGAACAACAAAGCCCGGGTAAAGAGTGAAGCCACTCAACCAATTGGCTGTAGATATTTTATTATAAGTCGCATAAGCTGTAGGAGGAAAGTTCGTAAGATGTAATCGAAAAATACTTCAATCAAACCGGAGTGTTGATCATGCCTTGTATTATAGGACCCTTTAAAGTAGAAAACCAAACCGGAGGGAAATTTAATTTCGGCACCGTGTTTTTTACGTCTGATAAAATGAACATGCACCTTGAAGGCAGAGGGAGTTCATACAACCAGGGGGACTTTAACAACCAGGCCTCTTTTTCAAATTTCCCTGCTTTATTAATTAGTGGAATTTCCACTGACATAGTAGATCCGGATGCTTTTGAAAAGATCCTTTAAGCGAGGTAGTTTAACAATGCCTCTAGTTATAGGGCCTGTAAAGGTTGCTGTCCAAACGGGCGGAAAATTTAATTTTGGTAAAGTATTTTTAGTTAGTAACAAAAACAACTTGCATAATGAGGCTGACATTAATTCTTTCAATCAGGGGAGTAAGAATTTTCAATATTCGTTTTCCAACGCTCCAGATTTAAAATTTAGAAAGGTACATACCGAAATTATTAATAAAAGCAATTTTGATTATTTTTTGCGAAAAGTTGGCTATAAAACAGATTGAGGTGGTTTTCTTGGCTATAATGATCGGTGGCCTCACCATTGATATTCAATCAGGCGGCATTTATAACCATGGCGAAATAGCGGTCAATTGCGCTAAGAGCAACATTCACCAGGAAGCAGACGCCAATTCTTTTTGCGTTGGGGACGGCAACTTTTTCTTTGGCTATACCAACCAGCCAAGTGTCTCATCAAACGGAATCATCACTGATATAATCGACGGCGATACTGCAAAAACAATATTATCTTAAACCGGGGATAGTATGGAGCTTTTTATCAAGCTCTTTTTTCTTTGAATATAAAAAGCCACTCCAAACCTGTACGTCCACAAAATGATTTTAGGCCTGTCGAAGGAGGAACTGCAGGAAGCATTGTTCTGGGACGACATACTGGCCGCTTACTGTAGGCCGCCAATGGCTGATCCCGGCCCTGGTTACGGAATGCCAGGCATATAGGTTACTCAAACTTAACCGTAATTTTTACAGGGGAAGGGTGATTCTTTTTGGGAATACGAATATACAGGAAACCGTTCCGGTAACTGGCAGTGGCTCCTGAGGGTTCAACCGGTGCCGGGAGGCGCACCATTCTATAAAAATTCTCATTTATTTTTTTGTCCCCTAAAAATCCGACAGCAGTCCTGGTACCGGACAGTTCCATCGCTTCCTGGGATAAGAGTATGTTTAAATCGTCCTTGGAAGCGATGCCGGGAAGAATAGCATGAACATTTATTTCCTTAACTGTTTCATATATGGAAATAGGTGGAGCATAGCTATTCTTTATTGTGCCCTGAGTGAAAGCGCCACTATGCGGTGGGCCTTCCTGCTGCCAGAAGCTCCCGCCTTCAGTTTCTCCCTCCTTTAAAACAGCTTCTTTTTGAATTTGTTTTCCTTTACCTGGTTGTACAGGACCCATGCCGGTAAAGTTATTAAATTTATCTGCCATCTCTCTTAATGAACTAAGATCCTCTTGACCCCAATTGTTAATAAGGCCCGTTTCTTTGGCTTTTTCATAAAGGTCAAGGGCATACTTTAACCAATCTTTTTGATCAAAACTCATCCCTTTAGCCTCCGCTTATTCTTATGCTTTATGAATCTTATGAAGGTTTTAGTCCAATGGTTCCATTATGAAAAGGTTTCCTCAAAATCGCCCTCTAGTTAAGCGTCACGTCATACTGAGCTAACTTTATAGTCATGTCCTTTTATTTAGCCACGCAGATGATATTTATGAGGTTTTTTTTTAACATGTTTGCATAAAATATAGTGCAGTTTATTGTAATTATTCAGTGAACCCGGTATAGGCGTGGCGTTATCCCTGCTCACTCCGATGCTCCACGCCGACAGCAAAACGGCTCGCTTCGGACCGGACTAGCGGCACTGCAAAGGCGGCTTCGCCGCTGGTTTCGCGCCGCACTCCGGTTACCCTCGCTTCGCCGACTGCTGTTATCGGCGCTCCGCAAGTCGTTCGCTATAGATAACGCCATGCCTCCCTTGTACCGTGACATACAACATTATTACCCCGACGGTATGGAATTTTTCACCTAAAGATGGGTACGGCAGTCGCGGGCCGCTGGAAAGTGCGCTGGTGGGAACCGAAATACCAAACCAGGACATGCTTTTTACAATTCTTGGCCGGACCATCCGTTCGTTAAATAATAAAAAGAATTAAGTAGAGGAGAGATATCTTTGCAAAGACAAAATCATCCGCCGCAGATGTTTAGGTGCGCCTACCCTGTCCCTTACCCTTCCGTGCGTGTGACGGCGCCTAACCGTCAGTATGCCGAACTTTTACTTGAAGATTATACCGGTATCGTCAGTGAATTCACGGCTATAAACCAGTACCTGCACCACCACTTCACACTTAAAGGGATAAACGAAGAGGTGGCTGATCTGGAGGAGTGCATTTCCTTGGTAGAGATGCACCATATGGAACTGTTGGCGGAAACAATCAGGCTTTTAGGTGTGGACCCGCGCTACCGTGTGCTCCGGAACAACCAAGAAATATACTGGAATGCCGCTTATGTCTACTACGGCTACAACGTGTGCGACAAGTTGGCGGCCGACATCGCGTCTGAATGGGCTGCCATTGCAGCCTACCGCGATCATCTACAGCGGATTGGCGATCCATACATCAAAGAGCTTTTGGAAAGGATCATCCAGGATGAATACCACCACATCCGTTTATTTAATGAGGCTATGCAGAAATACTGTAAGTAGTTTACTTTACTATAGATATGTTTAAAGAAATGACAATTCCAAAAAATGTCTCAGCCGGGCCACCATTAAAAACATCAAGCAAAACCTTTTCTGGGCTCTGGTTTACAACACCGTCGGCATCACGGTGGCAGCGCTGGGCTTTTTAAACCCAGTGGTCGCCGGGGCGGCTATGGCCTTCAGTTCGGTGTCGGTGGTGACCAATGCCTTGAGATTACGGCGTTTTAAAGCGGGGGTTGCACGAAAAAAAGGTCCCGATGAATAATCATTTGTAACCAATAAAGTCTTGTAAGCATATTATGTAAAAAAGAAAGGGGGATCAGCAATGGCTGACTTTAAGGCTGAAAGCGCTTTCGCCGGCTTTGGTAACTGGGGATTCATTATCTTCCTGATCTTCATCCTGCTTATCTTCGGCGTTGGCTTCTGCGGCTGTATTTAGGCATAGCCTTTAAAAGGGGTAAATACAGGCCTGAGGTTGCCTCCCTTCAGGCTTTTAAAAAGATACGTCCTGGTACTGCCACAGCCAATCTAACCGCCCGAGAGGGCGGTTAGATTTCTATCTCTTATTCTTGCCTACCTGGATTTAAGCACTTCCGACACGGCCGGGCTCAGTCCGGGTTTTGGGCCATATTCCTATAGATGACGTCCTTCGTTGTCGGCGTAGTCTATGCAAAAAATTGTACCAGGGGTGTGTTGATTGCATTACAGACCGCGTTTTTACTATACTAACACTATCGTTAATCTTTTGAACCATCTGGAATACTGTAAAGAAATAGTAGAAAACACTGTTTTACCTGTTGAACTTTCGGAAAATTTGCGGCAAAAGGCAAAGATAAAAGCAACACATTACTCAACGGCGATAGAGGGCGATTCACTTAAAGCAAAACATTACCAAAATGCTTTAAACTATCTCTCATGGGCAAAAAATATAAAATTTCCTATTTCTGTGGAATTCATAAAAAAAGTACATGCAATAATTAATGTAAAGCACCCTATTTGGCTAGGCGGCAAAAGTAGCTATCGAGGCCCTTCGCTGCCGGGGGTCCTGTACGCCGTCTGGGATAGGGAAACCGGAACACCTGTATATATTCCACCTTTATATAGAGACATCCCCGATTTAATGAACGCTTTGGTTAACTGGCTTCATTCGAAAGAATCGCTGGAGATTCCTGTTCCTGTAAGAGCAGCTATTTTTGCTTATCAGCTTGTAACAATTCACCCGTTTAAAGACGGCAATGGCAGGTTATCCCGCGCAATGGCAAATTACATAGTTATGCTTGACGGCTACGACCTTAATGGATATTACTCAGTAGAAGAACACTATGCAGCTGATTTAAAAAAGTATTACGCAAGCTTACAAATGGAACTTCCCGCAAACTATTATGAGGGCCGAAACAACCCCGATTTGACAACTTGGATCTCTTTTTTCCTGAATAGCATGAGCAATGCATATACTTCAATCGTTAGAATAATTCACAATTTGCATCGCCGCGGAAAGTAAATTTCATATTCTCCAAGTTTTTCAGGCTGTCCCGTTTCATTTCAAATAAAGAGGCTGTCCCACAAGTAAATTTAAAAATTTTTGCCCTCACAATTATCGCGGCCAGGCTGGCCGAAGTTACCCTCTGTCCGTTACCCTCTGCCGTCCAGTCGGGCGGGCTCCGCCGCGTTAGCTCACATGGTTTTTGCAGAGCAGGCTTTATAACAGAACCGGAAGCCCGGAGAAGCAAAAACCCCACAAGCGGTGAAATTATTACCATTATTCAAGTTAAGCAAGGATAAAATATTCCATCGAATAAACGGCTGCTTAACAGTTAGCTGTTGGACAGTATCTTTGAAATGTGCAGTCAAGGCTGCTGTGCCCGGCCATTATCGCTACCTGTCGATGGGAACGCCCATGTCAAATAAATTCTATCTTTCCTTATGGTAAAAATTTTTAAAAACTATATACTATAAAATAGCAATGTATACAGAGGGAAGGTGGCCAAATGCCTGACATGGAAAAAATAAAAAAGAAGATCTCTTCGGATCCTTATGCCAGTATGCTTGGAGTAAAATTTGACGAAATCAGGGAAGGCTATGTAAAGCTGAGCATGCAAGTCCGTGATGATATGCTCAACTTCAACGGCTCAATGCACGGCGGCGTCATTTTTTCTTTAGCCGACATCGCTTTCAGCGCCGCCAGCAATTCACACGGTACTGTCGCAGTTGCTTTGCATGCCGACATAACTTATTTAAAGGCCGTACCGCCCGGCAGCATCCTGATAGCCACCGGCGTAGAAGAAAACAAGACCAGGAGAACCGGTCTTTACCGCATCACCATCGATGACGCGGATGGAAACCAAATTGCCGTGTTCCAAGGAGTCGTTTATCGAAAAGACCAGCCGCTGCTTTAACGTAGGGGGTTCTAACATACATGCGGTCAATCAGCGACCAATCTACCATCTACCGGCGCCCGGTAGAGTTGCTGCAAAACCTTATCCGGTTTAATACAACCAACCCGCCCGGTTGTGAAGCAGCGTGTATTACCTACATTAACAACCTGCTGACCGGAGCCGGGTTTGAAACAACCATCCTTGCCCGCGACCCCGGTCGCCCCAACCTGGTCACCCGCCTTACGGGGCAGGGCAACGCCCCACCGCTGCTGCTTCACGGACATGTGGATGTCGTCACCGCAGAAAGCCAGGCATGGCGCTACCCGCCCTTTGAAGGGAAAATAGCGGACGGTTGCGTCTGGGGCCGGGGCGCGCTGGACATGAAAGGCGGTCTGGCCATGATGCTGGCCGCCTGTCTGCGCGCCAGGGCTGAAAACCTGGCTTTGCCCGGTGACATCGTGCTGGCTGTCTTAAGCGACGAAGAGAGCGGCGGTGACTACGGGGCCAAATACCTGGTGGAAAACTACGCCAACCTGTTTGAAGGTATCCGCTACGCCATTGGGGAGTTCGGTGGTTATACGCTGCGACTAGGCGGACAAAAATTTTATATGATCATGGTCGCCGAAAAAAAACTATGCTGGATGAAAGCGACCGTGCGAGGACCAGGCGGTCACGGCTCCATTCCCCTGCGCGGCGGTGCTATGGCCAAGCTTGCCCAATTGCTGCAGCAACTTGAGCAGCACCGCTTGCCGGTGCATATCACCCCGGTAGTACGCCGGATGCTCGAAACAATGTTGCCTGTTTTACCTGATTCAACCGCTTCAGTTCTCCGCCGGCTCCTCAACCCTGCCCTGACTGACAACACACTTGATCAACTAGATGAGAGTTGGCAGTTCCTTGACGCGCTGCTGCATAACACGGTCAATGCCACGATTGTGCATGGCGGCAAAAAAATTAACGTGATTCCAAGCGAAATCACGCTCCAACTGGACGGGCGCCTGCTGCCCGGCTACGGACCGGCTGATATGATCGATGAACTTCGCGCGATTACCGGCGGCCAGTTTGAATTTGAGCTTATTCAGCACGGCGCGGATTCCGGCGACCCGGACATGGGATTATTTGAAACGCTGGCTGAAATCCTGCGCGAGGCTGACCCGGACGGCATCCCCGTGCCACTGTTACTGAGTGGCTGTACGGACGGCCAATTCTTCTCACGACTGGGCATCCAGACCTATGGCTTCTTACCGATGAACCTGCCTGCGGAAATTGAAGTTTCCAAGTTGATCCACGCCGCCGACGAGCGCATCCCGGTTGAAGCGATAACTTTTGGAACTGAAGCAATTTATAAAGCCCTGCAGCGATTCGCGGCTAATTGAGCAACCCGATGTGGTATAATATAGGTGGAACAAAAGGCAGGTTAAAATTCAACAACCAGGGAGGTGTGTGTGAATGAGCCTACCGCTCCAAGAAATAAAGACAATACAAGCAGCCATAACGAGCGACAGGGTCTACACCTACGAGGATTACTCCAGGCTGCCGGAAGGGGCTCCTTACCAGTTGATTGGAGGGGAATTGGTATTGACACCTGCGCCTACAACCTATCACCAGATTATTTCCATGAAGCTAGTCACAAAAATGGCAAGTTATGTTATGGAGAAAGACTTGGGCCTGGTACTTTTCGCCCCGGTAGATGTCTACTTTGAAAATACTGAAACATATCAACCTGACATTATATTTATTGTTAAAGAAAGGCTTACAATTATCGAAAAAGAAAGAATTAAAGGCGCACCCGACCTGGTGGTTGAGATCCTTTCCCCCGGTACCGGTTATTACGACCTGAAGAAAAAGTTCAAGATATACGAAAATCATGGTGTTAAGGAATATTGGATTGTTGATCCGGAGGACTGCAGCGTGGAAATCCACGTACTGCACGAAGGTAACTTTGTACTTAGGCATAAAGCAGAAAACAAAGGCGTGGTCGATTCAGAAGTGATCGACGGATTCAAAATAGACGTTGAGAGCTTCTTTTAAAGGAAAGGGGACATAAGGAATGGGGACACACCTCCTTCGGAGGAATGTCCCATTCAGCCATCATCCCTCGCCGGCCGGGAATCTTCCATAACTTCATACAGCCCGGCCGCCATTTTAGCCGGCACATTATCTTGAACCGATACAATCTTTAATTTAAGGGTCCGGTTTCCGAAACTGATTACCAAGGTGTCACCAGGTTTTATTTCCGTTCCAGCTTTGGCCGTCCGGCCGTTAACCGTAACCTGGCCCCGGTCGCAAACCTCTTTAGCCAGGGTGCGCCGTTTGATTACCCGGGAAACTTTTAGGTACTTATCAAGGCGCAAGCATATCCACCACCCCTTATTATTCAATGAATACCAGGCGCCAGGTTAATACAGGGTGTCTCAAAAAAAATCAGACTTTTCAGTCCGATTAATGATTATTTAAACATTTATTTGCCTACAGCGTCGCGAAGCGTTTTTCCTGCCTTAAAAACAGGCACACGGGCAGCTTCGATATTAATCTCCTCACCAGTCTGAGGATTTCTTCCTTTGCGGGCAGCTCTTTCCCTTATTTCAAAAGTGCCGAACCCCACCAGTTGGACCTT
>JGI12104J13512_1001548_pt1 | contig 16660 bp, 14 predicted proteins | sample TerdegcTABiofilm_FD_13512 | JGI IMG/M metagenome (IMG submission 13512)
CCCATTGTCATCCTCAAATCCGGAACCAGCCAGGCGGGCGCCCGGGCGGCTTCTTCCCACACCGGCGCGCTCGCGGGCAGCAATATAGCTTATGAAGCGGCGTTCCGCCAATGTGGAGTGATTCGGGCCGGGAGCATGCCGGAATTGTTTGATCTGGCCATTGCTTTTGCCAATCAGCCTGTTCCCCGGGGAGAACGTGTAGCCATTATTACGAACTCCGGTGGTCCGGGCATCGTGGCAACCGACAACATTGAATTAAAAAACCTGAAAATGGCCCATTTTACCAGAGAAACGGTTGACGAGCTAAGAAAAGAATTGCCCGCTGAATCGAATATATACAACCCGGTAGACGTATTGGGCGACGCCAAAGCTGACCGGTACCGGTTCGCTTTGGATAAAGTTCTGGCCGATCAGGGTGTGGACAGCGCCGTTGTCCTGCTCTGCCCGGGCGGAGTGACCGAGCCGGTGGAAACTGCCAGGGCTATGGTTGAGATGAGTAGAATATACCCGGAGAAACCTTTGCTTGCCGCTTACATGGGCGGCAAACAAATTGAAGAAAGCGCTAAATTGCTTTCAGCGGCAAAAATACCCTGCTTTGCTTTTCCGGAACCGGCGATTGCCTCTATTAGCGGCATGGTGAGCTATACCGGGACTAAAAATATTGGTAAAGATAAAGAAATACCGTCATTCGATAATGTGGATCCCGGGACAGTGGAAACAATATTAAATAGTGTAAGAATGGATAAGCGTCTGGTGCTCCTGGGCAGCGAAGCCGCAAAAGTGCTGGCTGCTTACGGCATACCCACGGCGGCAGCCGAACTGGCCACCCAGCCGGAAGAAGCGGCCGAATTGGCGGATGAGATGGGCTATCCGGTTGTGCTAAAAATAGCCTCACCTAAAATTACGCATAAAACTGACGTGGGTGGGGTAATTACCGGGCTGGACTCATATGAAAAAGTGCGCAAAGGCTTCATTGAAATCATCGAAAAAATTCAGCGATACATGCCCCGGACGGTCATTTACGGGGTTGAGGTGCAAAAAATGATGCCTAAAGGGACAGAGTTGATTATCGGCATGACCAGAGACGTGCAGTTCGGTCCGCTAATCGCTTTTGGCCTTGGCGGTATTTATGTAAACTTGATCAAAGATGTTTCCTTCCGCCTGGCAAACGGCCTGACAATTACTGAGATTAAAAAAATGATCAGCGAAACCAGGGCCTATACCCTGCTGCGCGGCTACCGGGGGGAAAAACCCGCCGACATGCAGGCCATTATCGAGGTTATCGGCAGATTTGCCAAACTGGTCACCGATTTTACTGAAATAACCGAGGTGGATATTAATCCGCTGTTTGCATACAACCGGGGTGTTTCGGCTGTTGATGTGAAAATAACTATATCGTGAGGTGTTTTCGGTGAAAAATCTATATATCATGGGTACTTCCGGCAGCGGAAAAACCAGTGTGGCTGTAGGATTAGCAATCAAGTTCAGACAAGAGGGATACCGGGTGGCTTACTTCAAACCGGTGGGCAGCACCGGGAGCAGCACCGTCAAAGGTGACGAAGACGCCTTGTTGATGAAAGAAGTGCTGCAAATGGAACATCCGCTGGAAACAATCGTTCCTTACATGGCCGGTCCTTCTTATCTGTCCGGCTATAAGCATTCCTGTGTTTCTGTGAAGACAATCGTTGAGGCATATGAAACGGTAGCGGCGGGAACGGATCTGGTGATCATCGGCGGAGCCAGCTTCCCTCATATCATGGGATGCCTCGGGCTCGACGCCGCCAGCCTGGCGGTTGAACTGCAAGCCCTTCCCCTCTTTGTGATCAGGATTGAAAGCGATTACAGCCTGGATTTAGCAATTTTTTTCAATAATTACCTGGAGTTGAAAGGTATTTTTACCATAGGAAACATTTTCCATAACGTGCCCCAATCACTTATGGCGAAGACAGAAGGAATTTACCGGCCCATCCTGGAAGAACGCGGTTATGGTATCCTTGGCGTTATCCCAAAACATCCGGTAATAACCTCACCTACGGTAAAAGATTATTTCGAAGTGCTTGGGGGTGAAATACTGGCCGGGAAAGACTGTTTGGAGCGAGTGGTGGAAGACGTGGTTATTGGCGCCATGACTATTGAAAGTGCCCTGGGTTACCTGCGGCGTACCGCGAATAAGGCTGTGATCACCGGCGGGGACCGTTCGGAAGTAGCCTTGTCCGCCCTGGAAACCAGCACTGCCGCGATCATTCTCACCGGCGGCCTGTACCCGAATGTTAAAGTAACTGCCCGCGCTGAAGAAAAAGGAATACCTGTGATTTTAGTCTACTATGACACATACACAACTATAGAGAAAATGTCTGAAGTCACCAGGCGGGTCAAGGCTACCGACCGGCAAGCCATTAACATTGCTGTAAATAATATAGAAAAATACTGCGATTGGCGCAGCATCTTAAGCTCATTGCAGTAAATTTTTTAATATTATCAAAGCCGCAAATGAATTTTATGTAAACTAATATTACTTCTTTAATTCCTCCCGGCCTTGTTGAATTTGACTTAATACCGTCCCTAAATTCTCCTCAAGGCTGGCCAATATGTCATCAGCATAATCACGCGCCCCTCCCTTGATCTCGCGGGCCACTGATTCAGCTTTCTGAACTACCTCCTCCGCTACTTTTTTTGCCTGGCGGACTATTTCACTGTCGTCAGCCTGCTTTTCCACCTGCCTTTGGGCGTCCTCCATAATCCGGACCGCCTCTTTTTGGGAATCATTCAGCACCTTTTCCCGTTCCTGGATAATCCAATTAGCCTGGCGGATTTCCTCAGGCATATTTGTCCTGATATGGTCCAGCAGATCTAGAATCCTGTCCTCGTCAACAAGCACTTTTTTGGTTAATGGTATTTTACTGCTCGATTCGATAAGGTCTTCGAGCTCATTCAGTACGCTTAGCAAGTCCACTAATTTCTACCCCTCCTTACAAAAATCGCTGTCTCTTAATTTTCTCCACAAGCTTCTTTTCCACCAAAGGCGGCACCAGATGCTCCAAAGGCCCGTTAAAAATAGCAACATCTTTTACCGCGCTGGAACTGATATAAGAATATTCCGCTCTGGTCATTAAAAAGATCGTCTCAACATTACAGGCAAGATTTTTATTAATAAGCGCCATGCGGAACTCATTTTCAAAATCGGAAACTACCCGCAAACCGCGGACTATGGCAGCCGCTTTTTGCTCTACGGCGTAATAAACCGTCAGGCCGTTGAAAGAGTCTACCTTAACATTAGGATAAGGAGATAAAACTTCTTTTAACATTTCAACCCTTTCCGATATGGAAAACAGGGGGTTTTTAATCGGGTTCCTGGATACTGCCGCGATTACCTGATCAAAAAGAACCGAAGCTCTAACAATGATATCCAGATGACCTAGTGTTACAGGGTCAAAACTTCCCGGACAAATCGCCGTCCGCAAACTATTTTCCCTCCCCGGCACATTATTGATGATAATAAAATGAAAGCAACGTATCCCCGTACTTTTCCTGACGTAGCAATCTCAATGAAGCAGCCGCGTCCTGAGCCGGCGGGTCTTTCTTACTACTTTCTACTATAATTGTTCCACCAGGTTTCAATAAATTATTTTTAATTATGGCGTCTAAAATACTGGAGACCAGACCTTGAAGATAAGGCGGGTCAATAAAAATCAGATCGTATACTTGTCCTTCTGCTCCCAGTAAAGAAATGGCTTTAACGGCATTAAGGCATAATAAACGGGCATTAGCCTCAAGTCCGGTAATACCAAGGTTTTCTTTGATGATATGAATATTATTTATGTCTTTTTCAACAAAAACCGCCCTATCAGCTCCCCTGCTCAAGGCTTCTATACCGACACTACCCGTACCCGCGAATAAATCCAAAAAGCTGCTCCCGGCAATGAAAGGTCCCAGCATGTTAAAAAGAGCTTCTTTCACCCGATCAGATGTCGGTCTTACTTTAAGCCCCCTGGGAGCTTTCAACTGCCGCTTTTTAGCAATACCTGCAATGACGCGCAAAATATTTAATCCCTTTCTTTTACAAAAAACATTATAGCATAATAATATAAGAAAATCGAATTTTTTCATAATTTTAAAATAATAAACTTATTTATGTATATCACCATGGAAATAGGACAACATAGTGATGTTAAAGAGGTGATAGTATGGAATTGGATTTTTATAAAACATTTTCAATAAATATTGATTTGGCGATTGAAGCCCATGACCTGGTACGGGGACAAACCGGCCAGGAAATCCCGGGGGTTGTCGTCGACCGTGAGAAATACGAGAACTCATCTGTAACAATTGTAAAAATAGTCGAAGAGCAAGCGGAACAATTAATGGGAAAGCCGCGCGGCAATTATATCACCATCGAAGCTCCGTCCCTACGGGAAAATAATCGTTTGGCCCAACAAGAAGTAGCGGAAGTCCTCGCGAAAAAGCTATCTTCTCTTTTTAACCTGCCTGAAAAAGCCAATATTCTCCTGGTCGGGCTGGGAAACTGGAATGCGACTCCTGACGCCCTCGGGCCGAAAGTAATCGAACACAGCATGGTTACCCGCCACCTCTTTAAATACGCGCCCGAAGAATTGGGCGAAGGCATGCGTTCAGTAAGCGCCATTGCGCCTGGCGTGCTGGGAATTACCGGTATCGAGACAGCTGAAATAATCAAGGGGATTGTGGAAAAAATTAAACCTGAATTAGTGATTGTAATCGATTCCCTGGCTGCTGGCAGTGTCGACCGCATCGCCGCCACTATCCAAATCGCCGATACAGGAATAAATCCCGGTTCTGGCATAGGCAACCAGCGGACCGGCATAAACCAGGCCAGTATGGGCGTACCCGTTATCGCCATTGGAATACCGACCGTCGTTCACGCGGCGGTGATTGCCCAGGTTACCGTGGAGCATTTTTTGGAGCAGCTTAAAGAAAACCCGGTACTCAACCAAATATATCAAAATTTACGCCCGGACTTCACTCACCAGGTCATTGATCAGGTATTGCAGCCTTTTGCCGGAAATCTCATGGTAACACCCAAAGAAATTGACTCCCTTATATTAAACACTTCAAAAACCGTTGCCGGCGGAATTTCCATGGCTTTACACCCATCGATCAATTTTGAGGATTTTAATATTTATTTGAATTAGCTTTATTTGAATCAGCGACAATACAAACAAGCGGAATAAAATTCCGCTTGTTTGGGAAAATAAATAATATAAACTTGGATAGTGGGTTGACAATTTTTTATAAAACCCGGGCAATGCATGCAGGCAGTTACCCGGGATGTTACGAAACTAGCCGGCTTAGTCCCCCGCTCCCTTCACTGACCGTTAGGGTGTCATGTTCACATTAGTCACCTGGGGAGTAGGCGGAACAGTGCCCGATGCCAAGCTGTTTTCATAAGCGGCGATCATCTTTTTAACCATGTTGCCGCCGATAGCTCCATTCATCCTTGACGGCAGGTCACCCATGTAACCGCCTTCAGGAATTTGGATACCGAGTTCACGGGCGGTTTCCCATTTGAAATTTTCCATCGCCCGGCCGGCTCCACGAATCAGGATTTGATTTGTCTTTTGTCCTTGTGCCATTATTTCACCTCCTTTTTTGTTTTGTGAATTTAGTATGAACCCGGCCGGATACAATTATGCTAGAACATCTTCCCTCATTAAGCGATCAAAAAATAAACCATCAAAAATTATGAAATTAAAATATAGCTTTAATGACACGTACCCAACCACGGTATGCCGAGATGGTCGATTAATTCTTCGTAGCCCATGGCGTCCAACTCGTCCCTGTTTTTCATAATATAAAACAGGATTTCGCCCTGGCGGAGCAGTTTTTTAAACTCCGCCCAAGCGTTATTCTTTAACTTCTTGTAAATATTTTTCAAGGCCAAGTCTTCAATGACAAAAAGCAAATCAGCGTCCACGCTGCGAAAACCTGGAAAAGACTGGGTAATAATAGTTATTTTACTATCCCGCACTTCCCAGATTTGCATCCGGCTGCCTTCGGCCCCAAAATTACTTTTGGGGAGGATGCCAATTTTCCCACCCTTTTTTATTTCTAGAAAAACGTCCTTTTCCGTGTTTAAGAAATTTCTCCAAGCATCAAGATCTTCCAGTATTTCATCGGTAGTAATCCTTCATTCCTCCCAATCCATGATTTATCATATTTGCCGCTTATATTCTTACGCCTAAACGGTAACCTTCGTGAATAGCTTGATACAACCCCCTGGGGGCTACAGCGTCCCCAACTATATGCAACTCATCAACCATATATTCAAGGTCCTGGAAGATACCCTGCCGGGATACCCGCGGGGCCGCCAGTACTACCGTGTCAACCTCCACTAAAGTTTCAGCGCCATCCTTCCCTACTAATAAGCCAGCATCGGTAATTTCTTTTACTTTAGCCTTGGTAATCTTCTTGATATTCAGTTCCTCCACCCAGGAGGTATGACGCCATTTCCAGGTAGGCATAACATCTTCAGCCAGCCGCTTGCTTTCTTCGATGATGGCAACCTCATGGCCTGTGGTAGCCAGGTACTCGGCTGTAACCAGGCCGACCTTGCCGCCGCCGACTACCGCTACTTTTTTCCCGCATTGTACCTCGTCATGCAATACCGCTTTAGCAGTGACAGCTTTTTCACGGCCCGGCAGATTGCCCGGATCAACACCAGCGCCGGTGGCAACTACCGCCACATCATACCGGTGCAGCATCTTCCGGAATATGCCTGCATTAATTTCAGCGCCGAGGTGAACTTCAATATTATGTTTCTTTAGCATAACCTCATAATAGGATAAGAGATCCTCCAGGTCCTCTTTAATAGCCAAATCACACTTGGCATAAGCCCGCAACTGCCCGCCCAGCTGGCTATCCTGCTCGTAAACGGCAACCTTGTGTCCCCGCTGGGATGCCGCTATGGCACACTCCATGCCCGCCGGGCCGCCCCCGATAACGATAACCTTTTTCTCGTAAGCCGGCGGCTTGATGTGATACTCAGGTTCAACTTCATGCCCCAGCACCGGGTTAACAGTGCAAATGTAGGGAAGATCACGGAACAACCTGGACAGGCAAAGCAGACAGCCGACACATGGCTTAATTTCATTCAACCTGTTCTCGGCAGTTTTGATGATGCGTTCCGGGTCTGCCAGCATTGGCCGGCAAACTTCCCAGAGGTCAAACTGTCCCTTGACCAGGCTGTCGTTGGCCATAACCGCATCAGGCAGCCGCACTCCAAAAGCAATAGGAACATTGGGTATTTCCCTTTTTGCTTGTTCAGCCAGATAGTTCCAGTGCCCCGGCGGAATATCCCGGCCGATGGAAGACTCCGGAGACTCCTGCCAGCCGATACACATACTGATCAAATCAACGCCGCATTCGGCGGCTATTTTCATCGTTTCCAGACATTCTTCCTCAGTGTTGCCGCCGTATCGATCCATAAGCTCCGTACCGTTTAAGCGTACTGATAATATGTGGTCACCTATGGCATTTTTTATCTCATAGATAATTTCGCGCATAAAGCGCGCCCGGTTCTGCAACGACCCGCCATATTCATCGGCGCGCCGGTTGGTAAATTTTGAAAGGAAATTAGCCAGGATGTAACCCATGAAACTGGTTACCTCCACCCCGTCAAATCCTGCTTTAACGGCTCTTTTAGCCGCATCGGCGTGTTCCTTTATGCAAAGCCTGATATCTTCCTTGCTCATCTCGCGCGGCGGGCGGAAGTGGGGCAGCGTTTGCGGAACTACCGACGGCGCCACACAGAAACCGTTGTCAATACCGCCATAACGCCCGGCATGAAGAAGCTGCTGAATAGCAACCGCTCCATTCTCCTTAAACATGGCGGCAATCCTCTCGAACTGGGGCAGGAACTTATCGTCATGCAAGGCAATTTGCCGGAAGTAGGCTTTGCCGTCGCCCCTGGGATCTACAAAAGCCCCCTGGTTGGTAATCATTCCGGCGCCCGTATTAGCAATAACCCTGGTCCGTTCGATTTCACGCTCGGTAATATACCCGTCCCGGGTATTGTAGTTCGATACTCAGCAAGCCGCGTATTTAATGCGGTTCTTTATTTCATACTTGCCTACTTTATACTTTTCAAACAGTTTTGGAAGCTTGGTTTCACCCGTTTTTTGCACCTCGCAACACTCCTTTTTGATTTTGTATGAGTATTATTAAGGTATATTGTTGAGCTGTGTTTTTTTACCAACCTCCTTCCAGAACGTCAAGGTGAGTTCGTCCTCAGCAGTCCTCAACATTATCCCCGTATTTTTTACCTCAGTTGGGACTATTTCAGCACACCTTTTTTAGCTGCAAAAATGTTGCCAATAATTTTCACAGAACATTCATATATAAACAAATTATTGTACGCCATAAAGTTGGGGGATTTGGTATCATATCATAATCCCCCAACTTTATTTTCGAACTGATTATAGATACTTGGCGCTATACACAGCCAGCAAGCTACAACAATCGTGATAAGGAATGAGAAAATGAACTTAAAACTAAGATACTACTTAAATATTTTTTGAAGCTTTTTCTTTAGCCAGTTTTTCGATAATGTCTTCGCGCAGCTTGCGTTTAAGAATCTTGCCCGCCGGACTTAACGGAAAGGCGCTGACAATTTCGAGTCTTTCCGGGAGCTTGAACGCAGCGATGTTTTGTTTCCTTAAAAAATCCTTGAGTTCTTCAAAAGTCATTGTTGCACCGGCTTTAAGCAGTACGAAAGCGCAAGCTTTTTCACCGAATACTTCGTCCGGCATGGCCACAAGGCAAACATTTTCGACCTTGGGGTTGGCCAAAATATAGTTCTCGACCTCTTCACAACTGATTTTCTCGCCGCCGCGGTTGATTAGATCTTTTTTCCGGCCTTCGGTAAACAGGTAGCCGCGTTCGTTCTTGCGCACTATGTCACCGGTGCGGTAAAATCCATCCGCGGTAAAGGATTTACTATTGTGCTCCGGCGCTTTGTAATAGCCGCGTATCGTATAGGGACCGCGAACAATCAGCTCGCCAGTCTGGCCGTCCGGCACTTCATTCCCGTTATCATCCACCACCTTGATTTCATCACCGGGGGAAATGGGGACACCGGAACTGTTGATTAGCATATCCTCGTCTGCATCCAGGGGGCATATGCTCAACAGGCCTTCCCCGGTGCCGAACACCTCCTGGGGCTTGCATTTAAATTGCTCGACGATATGCTTGCGCAGCTCCGGCGCCAGCCTGGCCCCGCCGTTTTGGATAACTTTTAGCGAACTGATATCATAACGCAACGGAACAGGTGAGCTGACCCACCTCGAAACCAGCGGCACAGCGGCAGCTATGATCGTCACCCTTTCTTTCTCAACGAGGGAAAATACCGTTTCCTCGTCAAGACCAGGCGATATTACTGCTTTACCGCCGTAATACAGGGCCGCCAAGAGCCCGGGGCAACCCAAAGTATAATTGTGCGCGATTGGCAATACGGCGAGGAAGACAGTATTTTCATCGTATCCTCCCACCTTGCCGCTCTGCCGTATGTTATAAACGTAGTCGTTATGTGTCCTGGGAATCAGTTTGGGTATACCGGTCGTCCCGCCGGAAAGAAGCATGAAAGCGACTTCATCCGGATCAGGCCGGTACCGGGCTAAAAAATCTTCCGGATATTTGTGCTCAATCGGTGAATCGAGCAATGCTTCAAGTGAAATCTGATCATTTTTTGCTTCGCCTTGTATAAATATATATTTGAGACAATGCTGTTCCGCCCGCACTTGTTCAACCATGCTAACGTAATCAAATTTACGCTGTACTGTGGGAGTAAAAGTGGCTACCGCGCCTGCATGCTGAACGAAGTAATTAATCTCCGTAAAGCGGTGGGCAGGCAATGCCATCACAGGTATCACACCGATCTTGACCAGAGCTAAAAATGTATATACGTTTTCCGGGGTGTTCGCTAATTGAAAGACGACTCGATCCAGCGGTTTCAAACCCAAATCCAAAAAATGGTGCGCTAACCGGTTAACTTTTTCCCCAAGCTGGTTGTATGTGATCCGCGAGTCTCCATAAATCAACGCCTCTTTGGGACCGTATTTTTCAACTGAGGACTCCAATATTTCACCGAGTGTCAAATCCGACCAGTAACCATTTTCACGGTACAGCCTGCCAAATGCCTCCGGCCACGGGGTGAAACCTTCCAACATAATCTTTCCTCCTTAATAAAATTTTGGCATAAACACGCTTGGGTAGTAATCAGCCCGACTGGATCAACCTCCTTAATTGAGAAAATTCATAAAATTATGAAGGTTGCAAAAAATGTGCCATCATTGATTGCGACAGCACATCATTTAGTGGAAATCCAGGTTTCCAAAAGCTCAAACTCTTTGGAATAATTAATTACCACCTGGAAGTATAAGTTTCCAGGTGGTAATAGTTTCAGGGAGGCTATAGTTGATACTTTTTCAATTTTTTTAGTACCGCCGTATGGGAGATACCCAATGCCTGACCAATATTCCGCGAGTTCTTATATTTTTTTAAGGCTTTGAACAATATCTCTTTTTCGGTAATTTCTAAAGCTTCTTTTAAAAGAGGGATGGTCTCTTCCGTTTGCTCCGTCCCAGGCTTTTCATCCGCATATGTCACAGCGGTTGTGAAGGTACCACGATTTGTCGCCGCAAAAGCATTTGCGCTGATAATGTCGCTTGAACTGGTAATTACCAGCCGTTCCAAAGCATTTTTCAACTCTCTTATATTGCCCGGCCAGTGGTAGTCCAAAAATTTTTGCATCAGCCCGGGTGTAATTATTTTATTTGTGCCGTACTTCTTGTTGAACCCGCTTAAAAAATAATCCGCCAGCAAAGGGATATCCTCTGTTCTGTCCCGCAGCGGCGGGATTAATATCGGTACAACATTGAGGCGATAATACAGGTCTTCCCTGAATTTTCGTTCCGCAACCATTTGCGTTAAGTCCCTATTGCTTGCGGCAATCAAACGCACACTAGCCTTAACCACTTTAGTGCCGCCTAAACGGATGAATTCACCGTCCTGCAATACTCTCAGAAACTTGCCCTGTATGTCCATAGGCAAATCTTCAATTTCATCAAGAAAAAGAGTGCCTTCATTCGCCAGTTCAAAAAGCCCCGGCTTGCCTTCTCTATTAGCCCCCGTGAAAGCCCCGCGGGAATAGCCGAAAAGCTCCGATTCCAGCAGAGGACCTGGTATCGCGCCGCAATTAACCTTAATAAAAGCTCCTTGCCTTTTGCTCCAGACGTGAATTAACTTGGCAAACACTTCTTTGCCAACGCCGGATTCCCCCTGCAGCAAAACCGTCACTTCACTGCCGGCGACACGTCTGGTTAATTCCAGTATTTTGTACATTTCCGGATTACAGGTAATCATTTCATGGGCATCCAGCTCTTCTTTCAGTATTTTGTTAAATTCCGACCGCAGTTGATCGCTTAGCTCGCGTGACTGGGCAAGCTGTTCCTGCAAGTTGATTATTTCCGACATGTCTCTCGCGTTCGTTACTACCCTGATCACGTCACCGTTATCATCCAGAACCGGTGAGGAAGTAACCATAACCACCTTCCCGGTCTTTATTTTCTGTATTCCGGTTACAATTTTTCTACTTTCCCTGGCCAACTGCGCAATCGGTTCGGAAGTAAAAAACCCTTTCATGTACAAGGAATCAATTTTTTTTCCTAAAAAATGGCTGGCGGTAAGGTTCGTTATCCGTAATAGAGATTCATTTATTTTCAGAACCTTACCTTTACCGTCGGTAATCAGGATCCCGTCATATGATGAAGCTATAATTCCCTCTAATTCTTTGTTAATTTTTTTAAATGATTCCAATTCAGTAGATATCTCTTCCAACTCGGTAATTTCTTGAAAAACTGTAACGGCCCCAATCACTGCATCTTTATCATATATAGGTGTCCGGTTAACAACAAAAGTTTTGTTGTTAAAGATAAACCGCTTGCCATACTCGCTTTGGCCTGTGTTAACAATGTTAGGCAGCTTTGTTTCCGTTATCAGGGAAGTAATTGGCTTGCCTAAGACAGGCTGGTTAAATCCCAGCATTTTTTGCGCCGCCACGTTGCATATTATTATGACTCCATTCTGGTTAATAGCAATTATACCGTGATGAATATAATCAAGAATAAAAGGAATTATATGGCCCACCAACATTTGCATGAGTCACCCCTTTGGGGTCAGGCTTTACTTTGTTACTTTCTTTTCATCCTTAATTTCCTTTAAACATTCTTCCATCTCAACTCGAAATTTTTCGTTATATTCAATTTCGTTGAACGTTCTAGTCACGGCTGATTGGCTTATTCCTAAAAATTCCGCCGCCCGGCTTCTGGTTAACAGGCCGCTGCTGACCGCCAGGTACAGAAAGTTCCTTCTAGCTCTTGCTATTTTAGGTAATTTGCTCTTTTTTAAAACCATTTCTTCAGAAATATTGATTTTCTTAGCTATTAACGTAAGCAATTCTTCCGCTGAGACGCCAATACTTAATCCATTGCTGGATTTTTTAATTTTAGGCAAAACTGGTTGATACAGGACTGCCGGGCTGCTCTTCAGCATATCTTCCTCTTGGTTATTTTGCATAAACTGCAAGTAATTTTGCACAGCCTTTTGGGGCTCATTACCAAAGTAATTTAAAATAAATTCAGTTGACACTAAATCGCTCTCAGCCCTTAGGTAGTCCCTATGACTGCTCCACTTATAGTCGAGAGACGGGCTCAATCCCGCCTTAACCGGGTTCGCATGTATGTATTTTATCAGCGTAAGAAGATAGTCATCCTTCCCGCATAAAACTGCTTTGTAACGCTGCTGAAAAACATGTCCAACACGCCCATAATTTTTGTTAAAGTACTGCGTATATGATAGCTGAATACCCTGCATTATTCCAGATAAGGGGTTATCCCTGACTTCTATCAGTAAATGCAGGTGGTTATCCATAAGAGCATAAGCGTATATTAAAAAATCATATTTATCTTTATACTTTTTTAGCAGATCCAGATATTTTGCTTTATCATCATTTTTACAAAAGATATTTTCTCTATTATTGCCTCTCGCTATAATGTGATTGATCGCTCCATGGTAGTGTATTCTAGGTTTTCTCGCCATATGACTGCTCCATATAACAAGTATTTACAAATCTATTTTACTCAAACAAACTCACAAAGTAAAGCCTGACCCCATGTTGAATCTTGTTTTTGCCTCATCCAGCAGGACTTTACTCTCCGGCCTTTGCAAATGCGGGTCTGCACTAATCCAGGCCAGAGCCTCCTCCCGCGCCGCCTGGAGTATCTTCCAGTCCGCCAGCAGGTCGGCGATTTTAAATTCCGGCAGGCCGGACTGGCGGGTGCCGTAGAACTCGCCGGGCCCGCGCAAGCGCAGGTCTTCCTCGGCCAGGGCGAAACCGTCCGTGGTACGGGTCATCGCCTTCAGGCGGGCGCGCCCTTCCTCAGTTTTCGGCCCGGCAACCAGGACGCAATAGGACTGGTAAGCGCTCCGCCCTACCCGGCCCCGGAGCTGGTGGAGCTGGGCCAGGCCAAAGCGGTCGGCGTCGAGAATGACCATCACCGTTGCGTTCGGCGCATCGACACCTACTTCGATAACAGTAGTGCTAACCAGTATTTTTGTTTCACCCTGCCGGAAGGAGGTCATTACATCTTCCTTTTCAAATGGTTTCATGCGGCCATGCAACAGCCCGACCCGCCACTTCCTGAACTCGCCGGCGGCGAGATTTTCAGCCAGCTCAACGGCTGCCTGCAAGTCGACTTTTTCCGATTCCTCGACCAGAGGACAAACAATAAACGCCTGCCGGCCTTGGCTGACCTGCTCCCTGATTAAATTGTACACTCTGGCCAGGAGTCTGTGCGGTACGGCGTAGGTCTTTACAGGCTGCCTGCCGGGCGGCAGTTCGCCAATTACTGAAACGTCCAGGTCACCGTATAGAGTCAAAGCCAAGGTGCGGGGAATCGGGGTGGCGGTCATCACCAGGGTGTCCGGCCAGCACCCCTTGCTCCGGAAAGCGGCCCGCTGGCGTACGCCGAACCGGTGCTGCTCGTCGACCACGGTCATTCCCAGCTTATTAAAACGCACACTTTCCTGGAGCAAAGCATGGGTTCCCACCAGCACCGCCACTTTTCCGTCAGAAACCCGCTCCAGCAACTCTTCTTTCTCTTTTTTGCGCATGCCGCCGGTCAACAGGGCAACTTCAACCCCCAGCGGGGCAAGAACACTTTTCATCCCGTAATAGTGCTGCTCGGCCAAAATTTCCGTGGGAGCCATCAAAACACCCTGCAGTCCGCTTTCCACCGCCTTGAGCAGCGCCAACACCGATACGACAGTTTTTCCCGAGCCCACGTCGCCTTGCAGGAGGCGATGCATGGGAAAACGGGATTCCATGTCACGGGATATCTCCCGCCATACTTTGGCCTGCTCCGCAGTAAGACGGTAGGGCAAACTTTCCAAAAAAGCAATCGTCATTTTACCTTCGGGAAGATACCGGTGCGCTTTTTCCCGTCGGGCAATTTCCCTGCGGCACAATGCCAGTGAAAACTGGTACAGAAACAATTCTTCAAAAATAAAGCGTTTTCTGGCTCTCGCCGCATCCTCAGCATTGCCGGGATAATGTATCGTGGCAAGCGCCTCCCGGAAAAGCGGCAGGCTAAATTTCCGCAACAGCTTTTCGGGCAGAAAATCTCCGGTATGACCGCCCAATTCATCCAGGGCAAACTTAACGATGGCGCGCAGCAGGCGCTGGTTCAACTGCCCGGCCAAAGGATAAAGCGGCACCAGGCGTCCCGCGCTTAAGCTCTCTCCCCCGTCGTCTAGCTCATATTCCTCCACCATCACCTGAACTGCGCCAAAGCCCCTTTCGATTTTACCGGTTACATACAGTTTTGTCCCTATGGGAATGTTTTTCTTAATATAAGGCTGGTTGAACCACACGGCGTAAAAAACGCCCAGCCCGTCATGCAGCGCCAGTTTGGTCACGGTCAGGCCGCGCTTTGGCCTGATCGCCTGTGCTGTCAGCACCGTTCCCCGCAGAGTAGCTGTTTCGCCATGCGCGCAGGCTCCGGCCTCCCGCAGCCGGGTGCGGTCCTCGTAGCGCCTAGGGAAATGATAAAGCAGGTCCTTTACTGTAAAAATCCCTGCTTTTTGCAAGATTGCCGCCCGCCGTGGTCCGATTGTCTTGATTGATTGGACGGGTTTTGTCAAAAAGTCATTAGACATACAGATCCTCGCTCTTGCAGCCCAAAATATTTTTTGGTAGAATGTATAAGTGGTTTAAAGGAGGTGTAATACATATGGCTAGAAAATGTTCTGTATGCGGCAAAGGAATTACTGTCGGAATTAAAATGAGTCACTCACACATACGCACAAAAAGAACCTGGGTTCCCAACCTGCAGCGGGTCAAGGCTATCGTTGACGGCTCGCCTAAAAAAGTGCTGGTGTGCACCCGTTGTCTCAGAAGCGGGAAGGTTCAGCGTGCGATATAAAAGCAATATATATCACTTAGATGTTATCACTAGACCCGGCGGTCGCCGGGTCTAAGTTTTTTCATCAACCTACTGTCATGTTTTTCAACAAATTAGCCATTTCGATAGCTGTCACCGCGGCGTCCCAGCCCTTGTTCCCGGCCTTGGTGCCGGCCCGCTCAATAGCTTGCTCAATAGTCTCGGCGGTGATGATACCAAAAATGGTGGGGACACCGCTGTCCAAGCCCACTTTTGCCACACCCTTGGCAACTTCGGCGGCAATATAATCAAAATGTGGTGTCGCGCCGCGAATTACCGCCCCAAGGCAAATTACCGCGTCATATTTCTTCATGGAAACCATTTTCCCGGCGGCCAGCGGTATTTCAAAAGCCCCCGGCACCCAGGCGACCTCGATGTCATGCTCCTCCACTCCGTGCCGGTTAAGCGCGTCCAATGCCCCGCCGAGCAGCCTGTTGGTGATAAACTCGTTAAAACGGCCCAGCACCAGCCCAAATTTGAGGCCCTGGCCTAAAAGATGTCCCTCGTAATACTTCGGCATACTCCATTCTCCTCTACTTCTAAATTCCGCCAGCATTCATCATTCAGCATTCAGCAAGACGGTATTTTGCAGGTATTCAGAAGTCAGAATCTCAGAATATTTCCAGACAATAAGCCATTTTCTTCATCTTCTGACCCCTGACTCCTGTTTTTCTAACGTTCGCCGCTGCTTACATTCAACAGGTGGCCAAGCTTTTTCTGCTTGGTGGACAAGTAAAAACTGTTGTTTTTACCCGGCCTTATTTCCACCGGCACCCGCTCCACGATCTGCAGCCCGTAGCCTTCCAGCCCGGCAATCTTACGGGGGTTGTTAGTCATCAGACGAAGCTTTTTAAGTCCCAGATCCGCCAGAATCTGCGCGCCAAAACCGTAGTCGCGCAGGTCGGCGGGAAATCCCAGGGCCAAATTAGCTTCCACCGTATCCTTGCCCAAGTCCTGCAGGTGATAAGCCCGGATTTTATTCGCAAGGCCGATGCCGCGTCCTTCCTGGCGCATGTACAGAAGAACCCCGACACCTTCCTCGGCAATCATTTCCATCGCGCGGGCCAACTGGTCTCCGCAGTCGCAGCGCGTCGACCTGAAAACGTCCCCGGTCAGGCATTCCGAGTGCA
>JGI12104J13512_1001553_pt1 | contig 16618 bp, 15 predicted proteins | sample TerdegcTABiofilm_FD_13512 | JGI IMG/M metagenome (IMG submission 13512)
ACCGGCTGCACCGCGCGGCCATCAGGGGAAAGCGCAAGCCAGGGGCAGCCCCGGATTGTCTGCACTTCGGCGGCTTTGTGTGAGGTGCTGGCTCAATTGGACCTGGATTTGGCGGGTGTTCCCGATACTTCCATGGAATTGCCGGAGCGTTATCGGGATGTGCCCAGGGTGGGCCTGCCCATGACGCCGGACTTGGAAATTATTAAGTCCCTGAAGACCACCGACGTGCTCAGTCCCAACTCCCTGCAGTATGATTTAAAGCCCAAATATGAGAGCATCAACGTGCCCTGCACCTTTGTCAACCTGATGAGTGTGGAGGGAATGTTTAAAAGCATTGAAGATCTAGGGAAAAAATACCAAAAAACCCGGGAAGCCGACACCTTGATTGCAGATTACCAGGCTTTTATGGACAGGTACAACGCCAAAATAGAGGGCCGAGAGAGCCCCCGGGTTTTGATTTTAATGGGCATACCGGGCGCCTACATGGTGGCCACGGAAAGATCCTACGTGGGCAATCTGGTCAAGCTGGCCGGCGGGAGCAACGTGTTTGAGGACGATGGGGCGCTGCTCAACATCAACACCGAGGTCATCGCTGAAACCAATCCAGATATCATTTTGCGGGCGGCCCACGGCCTGCCGGACGAGGTGCAAAAGATGTTCGCCAAGGAATTCGAGGAAAACGACATTTGGAAGCATTTCCGGGCGGTGCAAAATAAAAGGGTCTATGATTTGGATTTTAAGACGTTCAATATGAGCGCTTCTTTAGGGTATAAAGAAGGTTTAAACAAACTGTTTGAAATGTTTTACGGTCAGGGGAGCGCTTCTGATGAAGAAAACACTGACTAGCTTTGTGGTTTTATGGTTGCTGCTGGCCGGCTTGATTTTTGCCTCGGTCAATCTGGGCAGCATCCGGGTTTCCTTGCCCGAGTTGCTGAAGGGCCTGTTTGTGGCCTACAACGAGAATGTAGCGGTGGTCTTCGATTTGCGTTTCCCCAGGATTATCATTGCCGTGCTGTCCGGAGCGGCCCTGGCTGTTTCCGGGGTGCTGTTTCAGGCCGTGATGAAAAACCCCCTGGCCGATCCGGGCATCATCGGCATTTCATCAGGAGCGAGCTTTGCCGCGGTTCTGGTCACCATGTTTTTCCCCGCGTGGTTTTTCTTTTCGCCCATATTTGCCTTTGGGGGCGGGGTGGTTGCTTGTTTCCTGGTCTACTCCCTGTCTTGGAAGTCGGGGCTGACCCCTTTGCGCATTATTTTGGTGGGTATCGCCGTCAATGCCGTCTTTTCCGGGCTGCTGGAGGCGGTCAATTATATGACGGGAGGCCGGCAAAGCGTGGTTGCGGCCATTGTCGGCGCCAATATTTCCATGAAAACCTGGGACGACGTACACATCCTGGTGTGGTACGTGCTTGTTGGCTTGCTGGGGGCGCTGGCCGTCTCCGGCAGGTGCAACCTCCTCTCCCTGGAGGACAAAACCGTGCGAAACCTGGGCGTGAATGTACATGCCGTCCGGGTGCTGGTATCGGCCGTCGCCGTGCTGCTGGCCGGCATTGCCACAGCGGTGGCGGGGGTGATCAGTTTTGTGGGATTGATTGTACCCCATATTGCCCGGCTTCTGGTGGGATCAAACCACAGGACGTTGATCCCTTTCTCCATCCTGCTGGGTAGTTTTACCGTTTTGCTGGCCGATACGGCAGGCCGTGTCATCGCCGCCCCTTACGAAATCCCCGCGTCGATTGTTATGGCGGTTATTGGCGGCCCCTTCTTTATTTTCCTGCTGAGGAGGAGTGATAAAACCTATGGAAATTAAGGATTTATCCTTTCAATATGGCAAACAGACGGTTTTGCAGTCCATATCCGCCCGGATCAGAAAAGGCAGAATTACCACAATTATGGGTTCAAACGGCTGCGGTAAATCCACTCTGTTTTATCTGATGACGAAAAACCTCAAGCCTGTAAGCGGGGGGGTCTATCTAAACGGGAAAAATATTCAGGAGATCTGCTTAAAGGAGTTTGCCAAAAAAGTGGCCATTGTCCATCAATATAATTCCGCCCCCAATGATACCACGGTCAGAACCTTGGTTGCCTACGGGCGCACACCCTACTCCTCCTTTTACCGGCGCAGCGGCAGCGAGGATGAAGAGGCCATTGACTGGGCCATGCGTGTCACCAACATTTATGAATACAAAGACAAGCCGCTCTGCACCCTTTCCGGCGGCCAGCGGCAGCGGGTGTGGATTGCCATGGCGCTGGCCCAAAAGACGGAGATCCTGCTTTTGGATGAACCCACGACCTATTTGGATATCCGTTATCAGATTCAGATCCTGAGTTTAATCAAATCACTGAACAAGGATTTGGGTATGACCATTGTCATGGTGCTCCATGACATTAATCAAGCCATCTATTACAGCGATGAGGTGATTGGCTTGAAAGAAGGAAGGGTGATCGTCCAGGGGGAATTGAATGAGGCCATCAACAGCGCCACCTTGCAAGAAATTTTCGGCGTTAATTTAAAAGTGGTGGAAACGAAAGATTGCAAATACGTTTTAGCGGTTTAACAAGTGCGGGAATTTTTAATTGCAGCCATACAAAAAATCAGGCGGCGTTCAGCGCCGCTGAGGAGGTATATGATGAAAGTATTATTGACTTACAGCAGCAGGACGGGAAACACGGAAAAAGTGGCAAAGGCCATTCAAGAAGTGGTTCCGGCGGATACGGCTTTTAGTCAAATTAGCGGCGCGCCCCCACCCGAAGAATTTGATATGGTGGTGGTAGGGTTTTGGATTGATAAAGGGAAGCCCAACCAAGAAGCCCTGGACTACCTCTCTACGCTCAAAAATAAAAAAACAGCCTTTTTCTGCACGATGGGCGCGCATCCGGATTCCCCGCACGGGCAGAAATACATCAAGGAGGCGCGGACCCTCTTTCAGGAAAACCAGTTGGTCGGAGAGTTCGCCTGCCAGGGAAAAATTGATGAAAAATTAATAGAAACATTTAAAGCTTTTCCCCCGGGGCACCCCCATGCCCTTACGGAGGAAAGCATGAAACGCTTTGAAATCGCCAGCAATCATCCGGACGAGGCGGATTTGGACAGGGCCAGAGAAACCTTCCGGGAAATATTTCAATGATTTAGGATAGGAGAAATAAATGTTTGCACAAAGATTGAAGAGCCATCACGAGCTGTATGATGTTATGAAAAACCTGGCAATAGGCAGGATGGATGTAAACGAATATCTCAAAAGCCTTCCCGGAGTTCCCCGGGAAGGCGTAATCTACATCCATATTCCTTTCTGCCGGAAAATTTGTTCCTTTTGCAATATGATCAGAGTCAATGGCGCGCCTGATGACAATTATGCCAGGCTGCTTATCAAAGAAAGCGAGCGATATCAAGATCTGGATTATATCCGGCGCTTGACTTTTCAAGCGGTGTATTTTGGCGGCGGCACCCCTACCACCTTGAGCAGCCGGTCCATTAAAGAGATCGTAAGCGTCTTGAAAAAGAATTTCTGTTTGGCGGATGACGCGGAAATCACCTTTGAGTCCACTGTTACCGAGTTGACTGAGGATAAAATCAGCAGCATGCAGGAATGCGGCGTAAACAGGATCAGTGTAGGCATCCAGACCTTCAACGACCGGGGCAGGCAGCTGCTGGGGCGTTTGGGCAGCGGCCGGGAAGCCTATCAGAAGCTTTCGCAAATAAAAGCCCGGGGATTTGAGAATGTGAATATCGACATCATTTATCACTATCCCCGGCAGACCGGGGAAGAATTAGACCAAGATTTAAACAACGTTTTTTCCCTGGAACTGGCCGGTTTCTCTTTTTACTCACTGATTACACAGCCGGGCGCCCAACTGAAAAGCTGTACGGATGATACGGACATGGCCTTGTTCGAGCGTATTTATACCAGAGCTATCGACCGGGGATTTTCCATGTTGGAACTAACCAAGCTGATCCGGCATGACCGCTACCGCTATATAACGGCAAGGTATCAAGCGGCGGATACCCTGGCGCTGGGTGCGGGAGCGGGGGGTAATCTTGCCGACATAACCTATATGAACCCAATAAGCCTCGGTAACTATCGGAATTATGTGGAAAACCAGCCCGACACAAAGCTGGTGGGCGTCGTCACAAAGCGCCAATACCAGACCGTTTCCAGGCTGACCGGCGCCATCCAGCAATGCAAAATTCCCCGTCATGAATATAAAGAAATGTTCGGCGCAGAGATCAGAAAGCTTGTGGAACAACTTTTGGCGGAAGGCTACGCGACAGAAAAAGATGATGCTTTCCATCTAACGAGAAAAGGTATTTATTGGGGCAACAATATTTGTGACGCCTTTTTGAGAAATTTGAAAATCTAATCTTTTGCCGGGGGTGTGGCATATGCACCCCCCCTCATTTTTCCATCACTGTATCTATTTTAAAAACTAGTCTGAATCTTGGATGGATAGGACCCATTTTGCCGGGGACGTAAACCTTCATATAAATGGGGCTGTTCAAATCCACAACAGGCAGGGTCATGGTCAAAGTATCATTATTTTGATTAAATATTAGATCGACATCCATAAAATCAATGTTATTATAGCTATATTGAAGAGACTCGATGGACGATATAGGCATATGCTTTGTGCCGTGCATCATGATAGTGGCGTAAAAGCCGCCATTTGATACTGCAATGGAGGCCGGCCCGGTAAAAAATTGATTTGCCATCGAATAATTGGAGTCCGATTCTCGCAGTGCCGCAACGCGTTTTGTGAATTCCCGGATCTTGGCAAAGCTCTTTTGGCTAAGGATATGCTCAATGCGACAAGCGTCTTTGCTGGCTGTGGCTTCATCAATGTCTAGTGTCATCATCAGGTATTTCGTGATCAACTGATGGCGTTCATAGATCTCATTCGCCCTTTTGTTTCCTTCTTTAGTAAATGAAATTTTTCCATCCTGTTCCGTGAGGATGTAGCCTGCTTTTTTTAGGATGCTCATGGCACGGCTTACGCTAGGTTTTGAATAGTTCAATTCATTGGCTATATCAATTGAGCGGACATAACCGTTTCTGTTTTGCAAAACAAGAATGGTTTCTAAATAATTCTCACCCGATTCCTGAAGCTTCATAGGGCTACCCCCCCCAAATCATCTGAAAAACCATGCTGTATTTACCAATATATATGCTATTTTAGCATATTTTTTTGTTTTAACTCAACTATCGCAGATGGAAAGTTGTAATCGATCTCTGCTCTAAGGAGATTACTGCAACCATACCTAGAGGGTATATAGATGTCTGCCGCCCCATGATGAGGAATAATAAAGTGGTACATTCCAAAGCCGTGAGATTGAAAGGAATACATTTACTTGCTATGCTCCTGCATTTTCATTTATAGCCAGCAAGAGGAGCTGCTTTTGATCTTTCGTGCCTGTTTTGGTCAAAAAGAGTTGCAACGGCAAAATCTTTCGAAATCGGCCTATAAAAATGGACGTGCGCTAAAAGCGGCATAAAAAACACCGGCGGAAAAGATGCCTGCCTGCTCCGGTATAAGTGGCAGCGCCAGCCATTGTCCAATGTCAAGGGCTGACCCTGCTACCCTCTTTATCATTACTGCTTATTAAATAACAGAGCGTACGTGGCGCAAGCCCTTGGTTGTGAAGTCAATTGGATGAGGCTTACCCATGGAATACACAAAAAGTCTGCTGCAGGATGTTATGTCCGGCAACAGATTTCTTTAGACAGAAAAACCGCTTTAGAAGGCAGGAATCACGCTGCCTTTGTAATTATCCTCAGAAATTTCTTAACTTCAGGTGACTGCAAAGCCTGACCAAGCTTTTTGATGTCTTCTTTGTCTCTGTCCTCGGGCCTAACTGCCAAAACATTGGCGAAAGGCGAGTCTTTTGCTTCCATCTAAAGCTATCATCTAAGTTCTAAATACCAGCCAGGCTTTCAACAGCATGTCGCGCCCATTTTGAGTCTTTAAGAACTGCTCTGCCTACGCCGACGAGGTCAGCTTTCCCTTCAGCCAGCAGCTTCTCAGCAGCCAGTGCGTCTGTAATTCCACCGGTGAGGAGCACTGGTATGGACACCACATGTTTTATAGCCTTAGCGAGCGGCGCGAAATAACCTTGCCCGTTAAGCCCCGGTACACTAAACCCCGAAAAACCTCCGGATATATCAAGAATGTCTACGCCGGCTTTTTCAAATTCCTTTGCTGCTGTCTGGCTGTCCTCAACAGTCGTTCCACCCGGGGTAAAATCTGAAACTCCCAATCTAATAAGGATGGGAAAGTCTTTACCTGCGGCAGCGCGTATTGCTTCTATAACTTCAAGGTGAATGCGGATGCGATTGTTCACCTCGCCGCCATATTCATCACTTCGCTTGTTGGTCAGGGGAGAGAAAAATTGGTTAAGAAGATAACCGTGCGCCGCATGGATTTCTACTCCATCAAATCCTGATCTTTTGACGCGACGGGCGGCATCTGCAAAAGATTTAACAATGTCGGCAATCTCCTGTCGCCTAAGCGCGCGAGGAATCCCACCTTTGCGAGGGTTACTTACTGCTGAAGGTCCGACCGTTTCTGTGCCAATAATTTCTTCAGCAGCGGCACTTCCGGCATGATTAATTTGCATGACGCCTTTGGAGCCGTTTCTGTGGATGACTTCCGCCAACTTCCTCAAACCTTCTATTGTACTGTCGTCCGCGACTGAAAGCTGATTTTCGCCGGCCTTGCCTTCAGATTTAATAAAACTGTGTTCAACAATTATTAGCGATATGTATCCACCCTGAGATTTTTCCGCATAGTGATCGAGTATTGCCTGGCTCACTTTTCCACCCGGTCCGGCTTTCGAGGTAGCCATGGGCGGCATGACCAAGCGGTTGGCCAATGTCAAAGGACCTGCCTGTAGTGGTTTAAGCAAAAGAACCAATAAAAACACCCTCTTTCTGCGGCATTGGGTTAATTAATACTCCCTGCATAATTGTATATCTTCCCTGAAGATGAAGTCTACCACAGACAATACTTTGGGGATATGCTTTTTGCTTTTGGCAGTAGAATCCAGTATGGTTTCAAAAGCTTTTTTCTCCATTTGACATTCTGTATAAAAAGGGTTGACTTATAATATAGGGGGGTATAGTATAATATTATATTAAAGGTGGTGCTTTAAAGTGAACGACGATATTGAGCAAAGACCGGGCTCCTGTTGCCAAAACACAGGAGAAAGTATGGAAGAAGGAAGACTCAGAAGCTGGCGCGATGAAAAAACCGTGCAGGAACTTGCCAACCGCCTCAATCGTATTGAAGGTCAAGTGCGGGGAATCAAGCGGATGATCGAAAAAGGTGTTTACTGCGACGACGTATTAAACCAGATATCTTCTGTTCAGTCTGCATTAAACGGCGTAGCGAAATTGCTTTTGGAAAAGCATATGAGATTCTGCATTAAAGGGCAGCTCGCGGCCGGTGACGACATAGTTATTGATGAGTTGATGAATACTATTTATAGGATGCTCAACAAGTGACCGGGTTTCTTTAACAGAGTGAGGAGCGGAGAGATGATTAAAAAAGAATCATTCAAAATCGCCGGGATGTCTTGCGCCGCGTGCGCGGCTAGAATAGAAAAGAGTTTCAGAAAGCTGGAAGGCGTAGACCGGGCCAATGTTAATTTCGCCGTGGAAAAAGCCACGGTTGAATATGACGACAAGCTTGTCGATCCGCAGGAGTTTGAAACTCTCGCGGAAAAACTCGGCTATGCAGTGATCAGGGAAAAAGCGGCGGAAGAAAGCAAGGTCGACCTGATGATTAAGGGTATGACCTGTGCCGCTTGCGCCGCCAGGATTGAGAAAAAACTCGGCAAGCAGAAAGGAATTATCAAAGCCGCTGTTAACCTGGCCACGGAAAAAGCGTCGGTGGAGTTTGAGCCGGCAGAAATAAAAGTTTCAGATATGATTAAAGCGGTGCAGTCTTTAGGTTATGATGCCGAGAAAGCGGAGGATACGGCCAGAGACCGGGAAAAAGAACTCAGGGAAAAGGAAATACGAACCCTGCAGATTACCCTGGTCGTTTCCATATTGTTAAGTTCTCCCTTATTGCTGGCGATGGTACTAATGATCGCCCACTTGGAGACTTCCTGGCTGGCCATACTGCATAACCAGTATTTTCAGCTGGCCATTGCCACACCCATTCAGTTCATCATCGGGTTCAGGTTCTATAAGCACGCGTTTTATGCTTTAAGAGCCAAGAGCGCCAATATGGATGTATTGATTGCCATGGGTACGTCGGCGGCGTATTTTTATAGTCTATACAATGTTTTTTTCCAGACTGCGCCGGAAGGCATGATGAAAGACCTGTACTTTGAAGCGTCGGCAATACTGATCACCCTGATTCTTTTGGGAAAATATCTGGAAGCGGTGGCAAAAGGAAAAACCTCCGAGGCGATCAAGAAATTGATGGGCTTGCAGGCTAAAACCGCAAAAATAATCCGTGACGGCGTGGAACAGGATATTCCGATCGAAGAAGTTGAAATAGGAGATATCGTTATAGTCAGACCCGGTGAGAAAGTCCCTGTCGACGGAAAGATTACCGAAGGAAATTCGTCCGTTGACGAATCCATGCTTACCGGCGAGAGCCTGCCGGTCGAGAAAAGAACAGGAGACTTGGTGATCGGCGCGACAATAAATAAATATGGAACATTCAAGTTTGAAGCGACAAAAATAGGCAAGGATACGGCACTTTCACAGATTATCAAAATGGTGGAGGACGCTCAAGGGTCAAAAGCGCCGATACAGAAAATCGCCGATCAGGTTTCAGGCGTTTTTGTACCCGCTGTTGTGGGGATTGCCGTCCTGACATTTGCGAGCTGGTACTTTAGCAGCGGTGACCTGACCAAGGCCGTGATCAGCGCGGTTGCCGTATTGGTGATTGCCTGTCCTTGCGCGTTAGGACTTGCCACACCCACAGCCATTATGGTGGGTACCGGCAAGGGTGCAGAAAACGGCATACTGATCAAAGGCGGAGAACACCTGGAAACGGCTTATAAACTGAATGCTGTCGTAATGGATAAGACGGGCACCATTACCAAAGGACAGCCGGAAGTGACAGATATTATCGCGTTGGGGCCGTTTGATAAAAACGAGCTGCTGAAAACGGCGGCCATAATAGAAAAAAATTCCGAACACCCGCTCGGAGCAGCCATTTTCGAAGAAGGCAGGAAGATGTTCGGCAACATACCAAACCCCGACAGGTTTGAGGCAATCCCGGGCAGAGGCGTTATGGCTGAGGTTGATGGAAAAGTATTCCATATAGGAACCCGGAAACTGATGAAAGAGAAAGGTATAGATCTGGGGAACGTTGAGCCTGCCGTCGCAAGACTTGAGGATGAAGGTAAAACCGCCATGCTCATGTCAAAAGATAATGCCATCCAAGCTGTTATTGCCGTAGCTGATACCATAAAAGAAAACTCGCAAGAGGCCGTTGCGGATTTGCAGCGGATGGGTATTGAAGTCTATATGATTACAGGTGATAATCGGCGTACTGCGCATGCCATCGCCAGGCAGGCGGGGATCACGAACGTTTTGGCGGAAGTCCTGCCCGAAGACAAAGCAGAAGAGGTTGAAAAGCTGAAAGCGCAAGGGAAAGTGGTCGCCATGGTTGGGGATGGAATCAATGACGCGCCCGCGCTTGCCACCGCCGATATCGGCATGGCCATCGGCACGGGGACGGATGTGGCGATTGAAGCCGCGGATATCACTTTGATGCGGGGAGACTTAAGAGCGATAACGGCGGCCATACGTCTTTCCCGTAAAACGATGAATAAGATTAAGCAAAATATGTTTTGGGCGTTTTTCTATAATGTTATCGGCATACCTTTCGCGGCTTTGGGATTTTTGAATCCGATGATCGCCGGCGGCGCGATGGCGTTCAGCTCCGTATCGGTTGTGACAAACTCACTGAGCTTAAAGAGGTTTGATCCGAATAAAGGGTTTGGGGAGAGACCCAAAACTGCTAAAGAGGCAATTATAAAGAATGATTCAGTTGCACAGGCGCAAACGGATATAAATCATTTTGGAACGAGAGTTAAAGAATAGGACAAAATAAAATTATAATAATAAGGGGGTTAAGATTAATGTCAAAAGAATTAAAAACCTTAGATGTTGAGGGAATGTCTTGCAGCCACTGCGAGCACACTGTGAAGAAGTCGGTGGGCGCTCTGGCCGGAGTGGACAGCGTAGCCGTGGATTTAAAGGGCAAAAAGGTTACAGTAGAGTATGATGCTGAAAGGGTAAATCTTGATAAAATAAAAGAAACGATTGAAGATCAGGGCTATGAAGTGAAATAATTGACAATATAAGTCAGGCTCCTTAGATTGAAAACTCTTTTTAAGGGACATTCCTCAAGCCGAAAGGTGGCGCGACCGAGAGGTGTGTCCCTTTTACGCACTATAATCTTATAACAACATTTATATAAAATGAGGCAAGTGAAAAAGGAAGCAGAAGGCATTATTATCGCTTTAGACGGCAAAATAGCGAAGGTAAGAGCGGGCAGGCACAGTGATTGTGACACTCCCACAGGTTCTATGGCGAAAAAAAATGATGCCGGCCGTTAGGAATGTTATGCCATACCTTATGGTATGATCACTATTTTGCGAATCTCCCGTCGTCTCTTGTAGTTGATAGTTTTTGAACATTTTTTTTAAACCAGCCGGTCTTGACCGCTTCTCTGACATCAAATTCAGCTACATAAGGCTTTATATCCAGAAGAGGAGTCCCGTTAACAATATCTACATCCAGGATATGGAGTTTGTTTCCTTCAACCTCAGAAAGACGCACTACCGAAAAACCAATTGAATTCGGCCTGCTTGGAGCGCGCGTGGCAAAGATTCCGTGCAGTTCGTTATCCAGGAACGGTTTCACTAATAAAGTAGACTCTTTTACCATATGAAGATAGTAAATCAGAATAAGGTGAGAAAATCCTTCAATATCCTGTAACCCTTCGACATATTCGGGATATAATTCAATGACGCCGGCAATGTCCCGCGCCGCTGTCGGTTGAATAGGTGTTCCCTTCGGTTCTTTAAACGGAGATTGAATGACGCCGATTGGCTTAAAATTAATCATAACTTCACCTCAATAATAATCCAGATCTGATTTACTTTAATGCAGTCGCTCTTATTCATTCGGGCCAACTTGTTCCACCCTGGGATTTTTCCGATAGTGATCGAGTATTGCCTGGCTCACTTTTCCACCTGGTCCGGCCTTCGAGGTAGCCATGGGCGGTATGACCAAGCGGTTAGCCAGTGTCAAAGGACCTGCTTGCAACGGTTTGAGCAAAGAGCCAATAATAACACCTCTTTCGTTATTACTTATAAACAACAAGATCGTCTAGGGATTTTCTTATTTTTTTAATATTTGTATCCCGGGCATAACCTACAGGTGTGAATGCAATAGGTTCCAGAGTATCATCAAGAGCAAGAACATGTCTTGCAGCTTGTAGATTAAACGCGCCAATCCAGCACGTTCCAAGGCCCAGATCAGTAGCTGTCAGAATAATATGGTCCATTACAATAGCGGCATCTACGTCACTATAGTTCTTTTTATCACTACGTACCCAATTTTCCCCAGGTATTGCGCACACTCCAAGAATTAATGGAGCTTCGACAAACCAATCCCTGTTATATATTTTTTTCAATTCTTCCTTGCGTCCGTTGGTATCTGCCACGATAATTTTGAATGCCTGCCTGTTCGCGGCGGTGGGGGCCAACCTGGCAGCTTCCAGTATAATATGCAATTTTTCCTGTTCCACCTGATCAGGTTTATACGAACGCACACTATACCTTTTTTTGATAACATCTAGATATTCCATTGAACCAAACCTCCTTTTTTCAGAACCCTTGCAGTTCTCTCCATACAGACAGGATATCAGGAACAAATACATTCGATACAGGTTTCATACAATAATAGTTCCAAATTCATTGATTTGTAAACTTTATGATGAAAATTTATTTTTTGATTATTATTTTAATCCCATCCCTCCTATGCATGCGGTAATGATTACAGAAGCCCAAGGCAAATCCCTGGCCAAGGCGGGCGTTAGCAGATATGCCCATAACCTGGAGACAAGCCGGCGTTTTTTCCCCTCTATTTGCACCACGCACTCATATCAGTACTAGAGGTGGTTAAAACCTTCGCTATTTTCCGCTTCATTCTTCCTGATACAATTATCCGTCCTGCCGGTGGCCGGGAAATCAACTTGCGGGATATGCAGGGATTTTTGATGCTTTCAGGAGCTAATGGTTTGATTATCGGCAACTATCTCACCTTCTCCGGTCGTGATGCCAAGGCTGATTTCCGCATGGCTGAGGATGCCGGACTATACCCGTTATAAATAAGTTACGTACGTAGATTCTCATATCAAGAAGATTGGTTTACAAAATGTCTGACTTTAAAATCCGCGCCGATGTTCTGTGCAATCTCCTCACATAATCGTATGTCATCCCTGGAGATGAAATCTACCACAGACAATACCACTTTAGGTATATGCTTCTTGCATTTGGCGGCAAAATCCAGTATGGCTTCAAAGGCTTTCTCCCCGTAAACGGATCGGCATATTGCCTGATATTCCTTTTTGGCCTTCGCATTCAAACTAATAGAAATAGAATCCACCCATCCTTCTAAATAAGGAGTGATATCCCTGCCACAAATCAGATTGGCCTGACCGTTAGTGTTGATGCGGATTGGCATATTATATTTTTCCTTCAATTTTTTACTTATTTCAATAATATCGTTGGTGCGCATCATAGGTTCCCCATAGCCACAAAATACAAACTCCTTATACTTGGAAATGTCTCGTCTTTGGATATCTTCAATAACCTCATCAATGGCAGGTTCCTTTTCAAGCCAAAGATTAGTTCCGCTACCAACACCGTCCTTAATATTTTTTACACAGAAATAACAATTATTGGTGCAACGGTTAGTTATATTAATATATAACGAATTGCCCACTTCATATGTGATGGTCATCGACATCATCATCCTTTCGAAAAAAATTAAATCTTTTATTTCTGAAATTGTCAACATTCCTGCTTGATATCATATCTCGCTAGTCCTTGAGAGAGATTATTTACCTGGCTTCCGGTTTCTAACATTAAATTCCAAACAGTTGGATCATTCGACGCAGTATCGAAGATCACTTAACATTGAAAAGTAGGCTTATCATAATTATCCTTGGCTTTTTAATTCAGTGGCCGGCATAAATTGTTAGTCAACTAGATAAAAATAATTGGGGTTTGAATTCTTGACTAGATAGTCTGACCAGGTTCCCGGAAACCCATGGCAGCCTGCATGGTGAAAAAGTGGTGTTTGGCCTGATTGCCCAGTTGTTCCTGGAAGGCAAAACTAAAGAAAAAATAGAGCCTACGGTTAGCTTCCTGCATGATCTAAATCTGCCCTATTGTTGCAGCCATCCTTAATTACGGCTGCTTTTCAAATTCCAGAGCACCGAAACCAGCAAGTCTATTTCTGAGCGTGTGTTGTAAAACGCCAGTGAAGGCCTGACGGTGCTCTCTTGCCCGAACCTTCTTAAAACCGGCTGGGCGCAGTGATGGCCTGCCCGGACGGCTATTCCTTCTTGGCTCAGGGCATTGCTGACCTCTTCCGTGGTGAAGCCTTTCAGGACAAAGGACAGAACGCTTGTTTTTTCTTTGGCCGTGCCGATCAGCTTTAAACCGGGTATGCGCTTTAAAGCGTCCATGCCGTATTCCAGAAGAGCGTGCTCATACCTGTTGATATTTTCCATGCCCAGGGAATTCACATAATCTATGGCGGCGCCGAGCCCGACGGCGCCCGCGATATTTCCCGTTCCCGCCTCAAACCGGTTTGGCGGGACCTGGTAGACAGTTCTTTCAAAGGTTACATCAGCGATCATGTTTCCGCCGCCATGATAAGGGCGCATCGCGTGCAGAACTTCAGGCTTGGCGTATAAAACCCCGATCCCCGGCGGGCCGAAAACCTTGTGCCCGGAGAACACATAGAAGTCGCTGTCCAAAGCCTGAACATCCACTTTCAAATGAGAAACAGCCTGCGCTCCGTCGACTAAAACTTTCGCCCCGTATCGATGCGCCATCTGCACCATTTCCGTTACCGGAACAATGGTGCCCAGCGCATTGGAAACATGCGTAACCGCGACTATTTTCGTTTTGGAGCCGAGCAGCCTTTCATACTCATGCAAAAGCACCTGGCCGGTTCCGTCAACTGGAATAACGCAGAGTTTAGCTCCTGTTTCAGCACAGAGCATCTGCCAGGGAACAATGTTGGCGTGATGTTCAAGCCAGGTAATGACAATCTCGTCATCTTTCTGAAGGTGGTATTTTCCAAAGCTCTGCGCGACCAAATTGATCGCTTCGGTTGTGCCGCGCACAAAAACAATTTCCGATGACGAAGGGGCGTTGAGAAACTTGCTTATAGTGTCTCTTGCCCCTTCGTAGGCATCCGTCGAGCGGGCGGCGAGGCTGTGCGCCCCTCTGTGCACGTTCGAGTTTTCATGTTCATAGAAATAGACCAGCCGGTCGATGACGCTTTTGGGTTTCTGGGTTGTCGCCGCGTTATCCAGCCAGACCAGATTTTTCCCGTTTACCTTTTCCGATAATATTGGGAAATCCCTGCGGACAGCGTTCACGTCAAAATGCTCATCAGAAAAATCCGTTAAAGGAACGATTACCGGTGCAATGCTTATACTGGGAGTCGGGTATTTATTCAGAGTTTCATTATTATTAACTACTGATCCGGTGGGATCAGACGATGAAATTGATCCGGCATTTTCAAGAAAGGAAAGCTGTTGCCATTCATCTTGAATTGTCGCCCGATAGTATTTATTGAGCTCAGTTGTGGATGGAGACACGCTGATATCATCAATTTGCAGAGTGTCCGGGATTGCTTTTAAGAAATCCTCTTCCGAAAAAACATTCTTCGTTGCCGCCGGATTCGGCACGAATTCTTGAATAGAAGAACTCTTATTAAGAGCTTCCCGAGCGGAAAACTCGGGGAAATATTCGTTTGCCATGGCCTCCAGCACAGAAGGGTCCGGCAAAAGATTCCTGTGGGGAGCCAAAGAACCGGCTTGAAGTTTTTTAAGACCGGATCCGGGGATTGTATTGTTGCTATTAATTATATTCATAATAGTTTCCCACATCCACGTCTTCGAGCACCCCGACCGCGTCTTCCGTCAAAATGGCTAAAGAACAATATATCGAAAGAAGATATGATGCAATTCCGTTTTTATCTATCCCCATGAATTTTACCGATAAGCCCCTCGACTGTTCCCCCGGCACACCTGCCTGGAAGAGGCCGATAACACCCTGTTTCTTTTCACCGGTACGGACGAGGAGAATATTGGTTTTACCGGCTTGTCCCTTCGGTCTTTTCTGACCATCGACAAGCAGTTTGTCTGTAGGAATAATTGGAATGCCTCTCCATGTTAAAAACGGTGAGCCGAATAAATTAACTGCCACGGGCGGCACTCCGCGTCTGGTGCATTCACGGCCGAAAGCCGCGATAGCTCTTGGATGCGCGAGGAAAAATGAAGGCTCTTTCCATACTTTTGAAATAAGCTCATCCATATCGTCCGGAGTGGGAGGGCCGTTGCGCGTCTGAATTCTCTGGGAATCATACGCATTTTTTAATAGTCCGTAATCGTCGCTGTTGATCAGTTGGCTTTCCTGTCTTTCTCTTATGCTTTCCATAGCCAAGCGAAGCTGTTCTTTGATCTGGTCGTAAGGGTAACTGTATATGTCGGATATGCGGGTATGCACATTGACTACCGTAGATATTGAGGTTAGTATGTATTCCCGAGGGTCTGACTCGTAATTGACAAAACCTTCCGGTATTCTTGCATCGTCTTGCTGACTGCAGAGAACATCAAGAGGAGTTTCTCCTTCTTTAACTTTGTTCAATCTGAAAATTCCTGCTTCCAGAGGCTTCCATTCCAATAACTTGGCTAACCATCTTGGCGTAATCGAATCGAATTGCGGCGCTGTTTTCGTTACCTCGGCAAGTTGATACGCCTCATGCGCGCCTAGCGCAGGGACTTTGTTTCCCTGCTCTTCCATAATAAACACCTCCTTTGTTTAAAGCACTTCCACTTTCCTTATATTGCAGGATTATACTTTCCTTCATTTAATAAACTTATACTATTTGTTTTTAAAACGCTTAAAAGAAAGGCCGTTATAAGCCATTTTAGAGGATCAATGGTCAACGGTCTTGTCAATTTTTATAATTTCTAGGTTTCGCCACCGATACATGATGTACGAAAAAAAGGCCATGCGTGTTCCAGATCATAATTTGAAAGAGCGGCCGGTGATCCGGATGCGAGTGATAGAAGCCCAGCGAACGAATCTAGCGGTAAGAATGGTTGGAAGCTGAAACACTTTAAAACGCTCTATTTTATTAAGCCCTTGAAAAGCGAGGCAAAACCCCAGTTATGTATGTTCTGGATGCAATATGTCTCATACAGCTGCCTCTTAAATGGGAATTTCTTTCTCCCTCCGGCTATTTTAAATAGCCTCTCGGCATTCGCCGAGGCAGATGGCACAAGGCTTTGCTTGAACCATCGTTATTGAATTCCTCCTACTTACCATAGAGGAATTTTTTTT
>JGI12104J13512_1001557_pt1 | contig 16598 bp, 15 predicted proteins | sample TerdegcTABiofilm_FD_13512 | JGI IMG/M metagenome (IMG submission 13512)
CACTATAGGGATCGGCGCCCCCCAGTAACGCTGGCGGGAAATCAGCCAGTCGCGCAGCCGGAAGTTTACCCGGAAACGGCCGCACCCTTTTTGCTCAAGGTATTCCGTAATAGCTTTTATCGCTTCTGTGTTGGGCATCCCGTCAAACCGGCCGGAATTAACCAGCACGCCTTCTTCTTCATAAGCGCTTTCCATGGCGGCAGGGTCCAGATCCTCTCCCGGCGGCTGGATCACCACCCGAATCGGGAAATTATACTTCTTGGCAAACTCGAAGTCCCGCTGGTCGTGCGCCGCTACACCCATAACACAGCCGGTACCGTACTCCAGCAGAACGTAGTTGCCGATCAGCACAGGCACTTTTTCGCCGTTCACCGGGTTGATGCAGTATGCTCCCGTGGGCAGGCCGATCTTTTCTATCTCAGTGGAAGTGCGGTCTATCTCGCTCATGTTGCTCACTTTGCGCACAAATTCCTTTATCTCCGCTTCCCGCCCCGTGCCCGCGGCCAGTTTTTCCACCAGCGGGTGCTCCGGCGCCAGCACCATGTAAGTAACCCCGAAAATAGTATCCGGGCGGGTGGTGAATACAGTAATCACTTCGTCCCGGCCGTCTACCTTGAAGTCTATTTCCGTGCCCTCGCTCCGCCCGATCCAGTGTTCCTGCATGATCTTGACCTTTTCGGGCCAGCCTTCCAGCAGGTCAATGTCTTTGAGCAGGCGCTCCGCGTAATCGGTAATTTTAAAGAACCACTGGGCCAGTTCCCGTTTTTCCACCGGGGCCCCGCAACGCTCGCAGCACCCGTCTTTCACCTGCTCGTTGGCGAGTACCGTGGCGCAGTCCGGGCACCAGTTTACCGCGGCGTGTTTCTTATAAGCCAGCCCCCGATGAAACAACTGGAGAAAAAGCCACTGAGTCCAGCGATAGTACTCAGGGTGGCAGGTAGCGACTTCCCTGTTCCAATCATAGCTTATGCCCAACTGTTTAAGCTGTTCGCGCATATTGTCTATGTTTTCCATAGTCCAGTCGGCCGGGTGGATGCCGCCGTGCTTTATAGCCGCGTTTTCAGCCGGCAGGCCGAAAGCGTCCCATCCCATCGGATGGAGTACATGATAACCTTCCATGGTCTTAAACCGGGCAACCACATCGCCAATCGAGTAATTTCGCACATGGCCCATATGTAATTTCCCAGAAGGATAAGGGAACATCTCCAGGCAATAATACTTGGGCCGGTCCGAGAAATCAGGAACAACGTAAAGATTCTCCGCAGCCCAGCGGCCCTGCCACTTTTTTTCCACCTCTTGAAAGTCATACTTCTCTTTCAATAATCCATCCCCCTCATAAAAAGCCGCGTCCGCAGCCCGCAGCGTCCTTTACCTACTATATGTAATGTGTTTTTACCTATCAGCAAATTTTATCATATAAAACTTGGTTTCTCAAGGCTCGTCCTGATACAACAAAAAAACCTCCATTCCGCGAGGGACAAGAGGTTTCCTGCCGTACATCATAGCATTACCTAATTCTGCATAAAAGAAAATAAAAAAGATATTAACCCGCGCGCCGTACAGCTAAATATTAACAGGTACCCCAACAACCTGAGCGTCACCCCACAGGCGTTCAAGATTGTAAAATTGCCGTTCAGATTCCCGGAAGACGTGAATTATGACATCACCGTAATCCAACAACACCCAGTTACCTTCCCGGAAGCCTTCCCGGCGCAAAGTAACGACATTGTCTCTTTCAAGCCTCTCTTGGATATTCTCAACAATAGCCTGTACCTGCGTACCGGAGCGGCCACTGCAAATAATAAAATAATCCGCAATAACAGATATTTCACGAATATCGAGAACAGTTATGTCTATTGCTTTTTTGTCTTCCGCCGCCTGCACCGCAATGTTCACCACTGCCTGTGGACTTAAGGACAACGTCACTCCCCCTTAGTGCCAACTAAAATATAATATTCTCTCCCATCTACGATGCCACTGTAATAATAACTTAAGAGAAAACCTCCTTATGTGGAGGTTTTTCCTTTATCTATCTTCCCGCGCCTTTGCTTCATTAACCGTAATAACCCTACCGTCAAGTTCCGTACCGTTCATTGCGGCGATCATAGCTTCCGCATCTTCCTCCCGGACTTCAACAAAACCAAACCCGCGGGAACGGCCAGTTTCACGATCTGTAATAACGCGGCTACTTATAACTTCACCATGCACTGAAAAAGCGTTGGCAAGATCTTCAGCTTTGGTAGCCCACGGTAGATTTCCTACATACAATGTACGCGTCAAAAGTAATCACCTCTTTCCCTTCCGAAACTTATTAATCGGAACTATTATCTGCAAAAGGAACTGTCCTAATGCAATCTTAATCAGACAAAGATTTTCCCAGTTTCAGCACCCGTATAACTTGTGTTTGGCAATATAATCTTCAACAGGCTCCGGCAGCAGGTACTTAATTGTTTTTCCCTCACGCACACGCCGTCTGATGTCCGTTGAGGATATTGCCAAGGCGGGAACTTCCATATTAAATATCTTTTTTTTCGGGTATTGAATAAAAGCTCCAACTTTTTCCCACAACTCATCTAAATGGTAACCGGGCCGCGATGCTGCGACAAAATAGCACATCGACAACAACTTCCCGACATTTTTCCAGGTGATAATATCTAACACCGCATCAGCACCAGTTATAAAATAAATTTCCGCCCCGGGGTACAGGTCTGTAACGGTTTGGATTGTATCAATAGTATAAGACGGTCCGGGACGATCGATTTCAATAGATGAAATCTCAAAAAAAACATTAGAGGCAATCGCCAGCCCGGTCATCTTATAGCGGTCCCCTGAATCAGCAATATCATGGCCTGGCTTATGCGGAGGCTTACCTGCGGGGACAAATATAACCTTGTCCAGCGCCAGCTCGTCCCTCGCGCCTTCCGCAGTAACTAGATGGCCATAATGAATCGGGTCAAAGGTTCCACCCATTATTCCTAACTTGCGCACGCGGCTGGTATTCCTGCTCATATCTGAAATTTTACATTCTTATTTTGTAAAAAGCAAGTAAAAAGGCGGTTTGCAATGCAATAAGTCAACTTTAACGTTACCATTCAGGTATTCAGTAGTCAGTAGTCAGATGTCCATGAAGCTTCGCTTCACCATCAAATGAATGAAAATGGTAAAGATTAACTTGAGTAAAAAGTGCGCTCTCAATTCTTACAAATTCAGAACCAGATTGTTACGGTGTACTATTTCATCATAGTCCTTATGACCGAGAATGTGTGTTATATCCCTTGTCTGCGCTCCCTTTATTTTTTCGATCTCGCCGGATGAGTAGCTGGTAAGCCCTTTAGCTATTTCCTGTCCATCAGGGCCGATAATACTGACAGTATTGCCGATTTCAAAAACACCCTCTACCCCGGTGACACCCGACGGCAAAAGGCTCTTACCATGCCTATACAGTGCCTGGGCCGCGCCTTTGTCCACGAAAATCTTTCCTTGAACGGTAGAACTGTAAGCAATCCATTTTTTTTTATTTTCCAGCTTGTTGACTAATGGCCAGAAGATGGTCCCTTCCGGTTCTCCGGCGATAACTTGGCGAATCACATCTCTTTTCGAGGATCTGGCAATCACCGTTACCACTCCGGAGTGCATGGCCATCCTGGCGGCCTGTAGTTTGGTAGTCATTCCGCCAATACCCATACTTCCAGCCTCACCGGCCAGCCCTTCGATATCCGGGGTTATTTCCCTTACCTCACAAATTAAACGGGCATCTGAATTTTTGCGGGGATCCGCCGTATAAAGCCCGTCCACATCAGAAAGTAAAAACAATATTTCCGCGTCGACCAGGCTTGCCACCAGGGCCGAAAGGTTGTCGTTGTCACCCAGTTTTATTTCATCCACCGCTACCGTGTCATTTTCGTTGACTACCGGGATAACACCGAACCGGAGCAATGTATGTAAAGCATTTCTTGCATTCAAAAACCGCCGCCTGTCGGAGAAATCCTCCCGCGTCAAGAGTACCTGCCCGACAGTCAAACCATACTCAGCAAATATCTTCTCATAGATATGCATCAGCACACCCTGACCGACGGCCGCCGCGGCTTGTTTTTCCGGGATATTCTTCGGCCGGCCTTTAAGGCCCAGCTTTCCGGCACCCGCACCGACAGCTCCGGACGTGACCAAGATCACTTCTTTTCCTTGATTGCACAAGTCAGCAAGCTGGCGAACCAAGCCTTCTATTTGAAAAAGATTGGGCTTGCCATTGGGGTGATTGACCGAGCTTGTGCCAACTTTTACGACAAAACGTTTAAATAATTGAAAATTACGTTCTTGTTCTCCCATATTGCCTCACTCAAAGACGGCTTCTTTGTTGGCCAAACCATGGATAGTATACCATATAAGATAATCTATTAAAAGCAAGAAAAAGGATATCTACAGGCTCAAAGTATGAAACTAGTTCCCACACCCCGGCTCCTAACACCTGAAGTTCCTCAACCCGCTGACTTCGTATTAAGTCCAGTACATTACCGGCAAGCTCTCTCCACCGGGGATGGCTTAACAAGTCTGAAGCACATGCGTATCCCTGCAGCATAACTTTTCTTCAGTTACCGGCCCAATCCCCCGCATATCATATATTTAGAATCCCACTTTGAACAGTAATATGAACCGTTCATTTTTTACAATAAATTGCTTCCTTGCCCCCTTGCCTGACCATAGGGTCCACAAACGCTTGAATAACGCGCCGCGTTATTCACATACCCACAAACTGGTAAGGGTTGTCTCAGCTTACCGTCACCTGTTCTACCCTAGCGGTGAATCCTGTGCGGTGGCGGGATTTGCCCGGCATGTTTTGCCTGCCCAGGATGTAGGGCAGGTAGATAAGGTCAACCAGCAGGATTTATTGCTGCAAATATTAACGGATTAAGGAAAAACATCAGATACAGGTTCCAATATAGGCCCCGTTAAGCAAGATGTCAGATTGTGGTGTAACTCCAACCCTTCAAAGCTTCAGTGCCGGTTCGGGGGAAACGGGTTGTTTCTTCGGCTTACCCAGGAAGAAGGCCAGGGGCACGGCGATAAAGATAAAAAGTGCGGCAACCAAAAAGGTGTCGTCGATGGCCCTGGCCAGGGACTCCCGGCCGACAAGCCCCCCCAAAACTGCTAACGCGGCGCTTTTGGCCTCGGAACCCAACCCGGCGTTTGTAAAATAGCCATTCAACAGGCTCATTAATGAACTGGCGGGTGAGTCGATGGACATCGCTTCAGACAGGCGGGCGTAATGGAAAGCCTGCCTGTTTTGCATCACCGCCGTCAGGGCGGCGATCCCGAAGGAGCCTGCCACCTGACGGATTACGTTGTTCAAGGCCGAGGCCCTTCCGATCTGGTTAAACGGTACGGTGTTCATTCCGGCGGTGGTAACGGGCATCATTGCCAGCCCCATGCCCAGGGACCTGAAGGCGGTATAAAAAATAATGGTCATATTGCTTGTATGTTGGCTCAGGTGTTGTAATTCCCAGGTGCCCCACCCGGTACAAGTCAGGCCGATGACGCCCAGGGCTTTTGCCCCAAAGCGGTCGAAGAGGAACCCGCTGACGGGCATCATTAAGGCTGTCACCAGGGCCGCGGGCATAAGCAGGAGGCCGGTTTCATAAGGTGTCATGGACATCAGGTTTTGGGTAAAGAGGGGTATTAAAAAGACCCCGCCGAAAAGGCCGATGGTGATAAGGCTTCCCGCAAAGATACTAATTGAAAAAATGGTATTTTTAAACAGCCTCAGGTCCAGCATCGGCTGCTCTTGGGTAAGTTCGACGATGATAAAAAGTAACAGCATGAAAAATGAAATAATGAAAAGGGTAACGATGTAAAAGGATGTCCAGCCTTCTTTGGTCCCCTCACTCAGCGCCAGTAACAGAGCAAAGCAGCCCACAGTGGACAGGACAAAACCCCATAAATCAAATTTCGCGTCTTCGCGCCGGGGGCCTTCCGGCACCAGTAGGTAGGTGAGAAAAATGCCGGCGATTCCCACGGGAACATTCATGGTAAAAAGAAACCGCCAGTTGAAGTGGTCAACGATGTAACCACCCAGGGTCGGGCCGATGGCCGGGGCACAAACTGCCGCCATGCCCCACACTCCTAAGGCCACCCCGATTTTTTCCCTGGGAACGATCCGGTAGACGATGGCCATGCTGACCGGCATCATGGCCCCGCCTCCTATCCCCTGGATGACCCTGGCCGCCACCATGGAACTGTTACCCAGGGCCAGGCTGCACAATACGGAGCCGATAGTGAAAACAGTTGAAGCAATTAGGTAAATCCGCTTCGTGCCAAGCCGGTCGCTGAGGTAGCCGGTAACCGGGATAACCACTCCGGAAGTCAGCATGTACGCGGTCAAAACCCACTGAATTTCATCGGCCGGGACCCCGAAGATGGCCATCATTTTAGGTAAGGCAACATTTATGGAGCTGTTGTTTAGAATGGCAGCAAAAGTGCCAATAACTAAAACCAGCAAAGGCAGCCAAAACGAGTTTTTTTCGCGGTTACCTTGCGCTGATTCAACCATACAGCCTTTCAGTCCTCATTAAATCAGTAAATAGTTTATATTAAAATCATAGCTATGATCAATATTATCACCTGTGATTCCGTTTGTCCACCGGTGGATGTCCCAGAAGTCTTGCAATTAAAAGGAAAAACAGCGTTTAAAAAGTATTTACCCCTACAGCAAAGTCATCTGGTTTAGGCGGGATATAGCCTAAACTAAAATTGACCCTAAAATAAACTTTGGGTGCGCTTGAAAAGCTCAATTTCGATGGTTTCTTTGTGTTCCGCGAGCAAATCAAGAGACCGGTAAAAGTGGTGCAGTTCCAGTTGCGAAAAAGCGGGCCGGTATACCTCGTTAATCCACTGGTTCACGCCGTGCTTAGAAAGTCTATAACGACGATGACATTAACGAAGGTGTAAGTAAACTGCTGTTTAAGGATAATAAGAACGAACCAGGTATACCACGATAAAGATGCCAAAAGCAGTAATCAGAACTCCGGAAATGCGGTTCAGCCAGCGGGTGCCCTGATCCGTAAACTTGTTCCGGAACAGGCTAACAATGCTGCATAAAGTAAACCACCAGAAGGAAGCACCAGAAAATACACCCAGAACTAGCGTGAAAGAAGAAAGCGGGTTCCTGCTTTGATCCGCAACACCCAAGCCAGCGAATACCGCCATGAGCGAAAGCGCACTGGCCGGGTTGGAAAAGGTGAGAAAAAAGGATACAGCGTAGGCCTGGAGAACCCCCCGGCCAACTTGCGACGTGGTTTTTTCTTTTGGTACGTGAAGGTAGGTACTAACGCCCAAGTAGCACAGGAATAGGCCGCCCCCCAGTTCAAAGAACATTTTTTCCTTTAACAAAAAGTTAATAATAAAGCCTACCCCGAAGGCAGCAAACATGCTATAAATGGTATCCGCTGTGGCTGAACCCAGCCCGGAAAAAAAACCCATTTTCCAGCCGATGGCTAGTGTGTGCCGTATACACAGAAGGTTCACCGGCCCGATGGGCATGGAGAGTAAAAAGGCAGCAATAAATGATTTTATAAAAAGGCTAATAACCATAATAATGCTCCTTGAAAAGTTTTTACACATAGCCTAGTATTAACTAAATTCTAGTTAGCGTATAACCCCCGCGCCGGTCTATTGCTATCACGAAACATGGAATAAATCCCGGCCGCAAAGAAATACTTTACAGGAGTGATTTGCAACGCAGAGGAGATAGAATTGATGATCGTATCTATTGCCGAATGGGCTATACGGCGGTTTGAGTGGTACAACTGCTCTCCCGGGATGGTGGAACGTGCAGCAGGCCTTCTCAAAAAGCTTGTGGACACCGGCGTAGACGCCCAGGTGATCCAGAAAATTCAAATACTACGCCTAAGTGATACCATAAGCTACGTGTATAAGCGCTCACCCTTTTACAGCAGGATGTTTCAGCGCCTGGGAATGAAGCCTGAGGACATCCGCACTGTTGATGATTTAAATAAACTACCCTTGGTGGTTGCGGGGGACATGAATTTGTATGGCCACGTTATTGCAGATGCGGTTGCCAAGGTCTCTGGTGTCACCAGCCGTATAAAAATTGAACTAGAAAAAAACGACTTGACAGATAAAATGGTTTTGTTAGTGGAAGGAATGGAAGTCCGGGCGGAGGAGGTGCGCCGGAACTTATTCAAAGCGTACCCAGAACTGGAGGAGAGTACGGAGAACGGCAATATCATTCTGGAAATACGGACGGGTGTCGACCTGGACGGCCAGATAAAAGATTTGAGAATAGTAGACAAGCGCTTTTAAGTAACGATTTTTATAAGAGACAATTGCAAAAGGCTAAAGACCAAATGATACAAACAGGATTACCTGGTATGGGTTACTAAATTTAATCCCGTGAAAAATCATTCTATAGCTAAATTCCTGCAAAAATCACCTCTGACAAAAGATCCTTGAAATTAAAAACACTCGTTCTTGATCGTAAACATAATCCAATTCCTTTGCTTTGATATTTTGAATCACTTGGCAGGATACTTATCGCGCAGCGATTGTGATAAGAATGGTCACATTCAAGGAAATATGCAGCTTGTCGTTCTTAAGTGAAACCAGCGCAAACATCTTTTGCCTACCTTCATTACAACTGGCTCCGGGCCGAATGGGTAATCTTCAAAAGCACCGGGCTTTAATAAGCAGAAGCTAATAACGTCGTTCAAACTTCTCACGAGCATTGCCGTCCTTTTATGACCATTAGTGGGGGAGGGAGGAATTAACTACCAGTTATCCTCGCTGGAACCATGGACCACCGGCTTAAAGAGCCTGGCCATCGCCAGCAGATCAAACCGGTTATGCTTTATTACCGGCCAAATGAGTCCGGCATCTTGTGTCTGCGTAAAACGATGGTAAGTTTCAGGTATTAGATAACCTGGGATATCATCTTCGCGCCGGAAATTAAGGATATTTTCTTCCAGTGTAACCAGCCTGCAATTAGGGAGCGTGTTGCCAAAGCGTCTTCTAGCGTGAAAAAGCATGCCAACCTGAAGATGTGGGTAGCTGTAAAACAACCGGTGCTCAACGCTCCGCCCAGTAATATATGGCACGTCAAATCTCTTTCCGTTATATGAAACCACCACTTTAAAATTCCTGAACACGGGCGGCGGCAAGAACTGCTTTTTCTTCTATATAATGCCTGGCAAACAACTGGTTGATAAGAGTCTGAAACACATGCGTATCCCTGCTGGCGCAACTTTTCTTCAGTTACCGGCCCAATCCCCCTTATTAGCTGGAGGTTTGCATGAAGAACAGAAGACTCAAGAACGGGAAAGGAGAAGTCACCTGGCTCTGTGCTTTCCAACAAAACGCATTTACCGAATTGCGAGGAGATCTCCTGTCCCTCCGGCAAGACGACAGGGCTGACCCCCGACTCCGGCCGTGCCTGGAATAAAGAAGAAGAACTTGACCTTACGTTTACCCGTTCTGCGGGATAAGTCTGGCCGTTATAAAAATAAGTTCCCCCCGAGTAAATTACTTCGCCGTCCTCTTCCATAAGGGTAAGCAGGTCAACGAAAGTATCACTCCACAAGGGATAATCTTCCGGTGTAACCGGCAGTTCATGAGTCGCGCAAAGGGCGTGTCCTATTAAAATGTAAGGGTTGTCCGGATCGATCAGGGCCTGCTCGCTGGGGCGGGCGAAAAGCGCCCCGGTATTGCGGATAAAGTATTGGTCGAGGGGGGTTTCCACCGCAACAAATATCACCAGCGACTCCTTATTGCTCAATCCACATACTCGAATTCAAACCCACTGATTCTAACTGTATCCCCTTCTTTAGCCCCCGCGTCCTTTAGAGCGCTATCAATACCCATTCGCTGCATAATTCGCTGCAGACGCTCAACCGACTCCTCGCTTTCTAAATTAGTCATGGCAACGTGACGCTCGACTTCTTTACCTCCTACAATAAAACAACTACCCTCACGGTCGATCGTAAATCGCGGCTGCGCAATGTGAGTAACATTATACCCCGGTTCAGTGACAGGTGTAACCTCCAGGGGTAGTTCCTCCAGCAAATCCGCCACCCTGTGAATCAAAGCATCAATTCCACTCCCTGTTATAGCCGAGATTGGATAAATATCATACCGGTCTTTGTAAATATCTTTAATTCTGGAGAGGTTTTCCTCCGCACCATCTAAATCCATCTTATTTGCAGCGATGACTTGTGGTTTTTCACCGATAGCGGAATTGTACAAAGACAACTCCCGGTTGGTCACCCGGAAGTCATCCACCGGGTCACGACCCTCGCTGCATGCAGTATCGAGGACATGCACCAGCAGGCGGGTGCGCTCCACATGCCGTAAAAACTCATGGCCGAGACCGGTGCCTGAGTGGGCGCCCTCAATTAAACCAGGAATATCAGCCACTACAAAACTTCGCCCGTCGTCCAGACGCACCACGCCAAGATTTGGTGTTATTGTCGTAAATGGATAACCGGCAATTTTCGGTTTTGCCGCAGACACCCGGGAAATTAAAGTTGACTTCCCCGCGTTGGGGAATCCCACCAGTCCTACATCAGCCAGTAGTTTGAGTTCCAAATCAAGCCAGCGTTCTTCTCCGGGTTCACCCTTTTCAGCCAGCCTGGGCGCTTTATTATGGGGGTTCGCAAAGTGGGCGTTTCCCCTGCCGCCCCGCCCGCCCCGGGCCACCACTACCTCCTGGCCGTCATTAATCAAATCAGCGATTAGTTCACCGGTTTCGGCATCTTTTATTACCGTTCCAGCCGGCACACGAATGATCAGGTCATCGCCTGAACTGCCATGTTTGTTTTTGCCTTCGCCGTGCCGGCCCCGCTCTGACTTGTAATGTCTTTTATAACGAAAATCAACCAGGGTACGCAGCCCCTCATCGGCGCGCAAAATAACATCTCCGCCCCGTCCGCCGTCACCACCCCAGGGACCTCCTTCCGGGACGTATTTTTCCCTGCGCATGGCGACACAGCCGTTTCCACCATCGCCGCCCTTGACAAAAATCTTTGCCTTATCGTAAAACATCTCAGATTCACCTGCAGTTAATTTAGCTATTATTATTATCTTTGCGGGGGAATATTAAAAAAATCTCTATACCGCTGTTTGCAATTGCCAGATTTACCCGTCCGCCGTGCTGGCTTAGGAGTTCTCCAACACTGGCAAGCTTGTTCTCAAACCGGTGTAAATCCGTCTGCGCGGGTTCTGGAAAAAGCAGCCGGCAGTTATACTTTTTATCGTTTTCATTAAAAATAATCTCAAGACGTCTGCCTGTAATTCCCGGTGAAGAAATTGCTTCAAGCGTGCAATTCACTAATTGTTCAATAGCTTCCCCCACTATATAGCCCGGCGTCCCGCACCCGGCAAAATTCGAATTTACGGTTAACTCCACTTCTACTTGATATTTTGCCGCTTCATTCAGGCAGTATAATAAAGCTAAAGTAACCTCCGGGATTTTTATCCTGCTCGTTTTGCTTGCATGGGCTATTTCCAGACCCACTTGGTTTATGTATTCCCGCGCCCTGTCAACCTTATTTAACTGCAGCAAACCGGAAATAACTTGCAGGTGGTTCAAAAAATCGTGCCTTTGCACTTGAATAATTTCCAAGAAATTTAATAAATTCAATAAATTCAAGTTCAAACCCCCTTTCTGCATTTGCTGCAACCCTAAAAATTAATAAGCGGTCCCAGCCCGGACCGCTTAATTTCGCCTATACAACTACTGCCTCTTGCGGGTTCACGCTGACAATTTTTTTGTCTCGACCCTTTCGCTCAAAACTGACAATACCATCTACTGTAGCGAACAGGGTATCGTCCCCACCCTTGCCGACATTGCGGCCCGGGTGGATCTTGGTGCCGCGCTGGCGGACCAAAATATTACCTGCTAAAACGAACTGACCGTCAGCCCTCTTCACACCAAGCATTTTGGGCTGGGAGTCGCGGCCGTTACGTGAACTACCTACACCTTTCTTGTGTGCCAAAATAATTCACCTCCGATACAGAATTTCCTAACAGGTCCATGTAATTAATCGTTAGTTCATGCTAAGCCTCGATTTTTTCCACGGTAACCTGGGTAAAAGCCTGCCTGTGACCTTGCTTCCGGCGGTAATTTTTCTTCGCCTTGTATTTATAGACGATAATCTTCTTTCCCCTGCCGTGGCGGACTACTTTAAAAAGCACCTTGGCGTCCGTAACAAAAGGTGTGCCGACTACTAATTCGCCGTCTTTAACCACAGCTAGGACTTTGTCTACTTCCACGGTCTCACCAGCACCGGCAGACAACTTCTCGATATAGAGCGTTTCGCCCTCCTGGACGCGGTACTGTTTGCCGCCTGTTTCAACTATCGCATACAACCATAATACACCCCCACAATTTCAGGACTCGCCGGAACCAGGTAAGAGAGTTACCTCCGTTTTCAAACGTAAGCGCAACCCGTTCCGAGCGGTATTAACGCAAGTATAAACACCTACGATATAGAATTTTAACATATCAAACAGATTTGTCAAGTCCGCCGCGCGCTATTCACCGATTACTTTAATAACCATTCTCTTGGGTCTCTGGCCGTCGAACTCAGCATAAAAAACTTGCTGCCAAGGACCAAGGTCCAGTTTGCCGTTTGTCACCGGCAAGATTATCTGATGGCCTACCAACAGGTTTTTCAAGTGACTGTCGCCGTTGGTTTCCCCAGTGCGGTGGTGACGGTAATTTTCTCTAAAAGGAGCCAATTTTTCCAGCCATTCGTCTATGTCTGACAATATGCCGGGTTCGTCATCGTTTATCCATACCCCGGCTGTAATATGCATGGCCGAAACCAGAACCATGCCCTCTTTAATTCCACTTTTTTTCACCACATCTTCCACTGAAGCTGTGATATTAATGTACTCGCGGTGTTTTCTGGTATTAAAGGTAAGATACTCAGTACTTGATTTCACTGTTATACTCCTCTCCCTGGTGAACGGTAAACCCGGTATGGGCCCGGCGTTATCCCCGCTCAAATGTTTACCTAAATTCTGACCGGGCGGGCCTTGGCGTAAGTACGGAAAACCTTGCCCACTTCCACTGGAATGGTTTCACCCACCATCACCCCGGCCCCCTCAATATCAAGAATGAATCCGTTTACACGGGCAATACCGTCATTCAAGTTTGAAACGTGGGGCTCTTCAACCCTAACTTCCAGAACCTCTCCCGGCTTCACCGGAAGAGTATGCGACTGGATATCCTCGTTATCATGGATCGGCTTAATTGTGATCGATTCGATATGGTGGACGGCAGAACCGCGGATATACAGACTTTTATTCGTTTTGCTTTCCAAGTCTCTCAGATTTACACCCCCGCTGCCAATCAACCTTGCCGCGACCAGCGGGTTCGCTTCCACCAGGATGGTATCTGCCGAAGTTTGACGGGCCATATGATAAATCTGGTTTTTAAAGTGAATGCCCAGGGTTTCTTCTGAGAGCACCTTGCCCCTTCCCTCACAATACGGGCATGGCTTTTGTAGTACTTCCGACAGGCTGGGGCGCACTTTTTTGCGAGTCATCTCCACCAACCCAAGCTGGGTAATACCCAGAATATTTGTTTTGGTTTTATCTTTTTTAATTTCTTCTTCCAGTACTTGTAGGACTTCTTGACGGTGTTCCTCTTTCGTCATATCAATAAAATCAACAATTATTATTCCGCCGATGTTTCGCAGGCGAAGCTGTCTGGCAATCTCCTTGGCTGCTTCAAGGTTGGTCTTGAGTACGGTATCTTCCAGGTTGGTGGTCCCGACATACTTGCCGGTGTTCACATCTACAGCAGTCAACGCCTCAGCCTGGTCGATAACCAGGTAGCCGCCGCATTTCAGCCAGACTTTCCGCTTGAGTGCTTTCTCTATCTCCTGCTCAATCCCATATTCAGTAAAAATATTTTCCCGCTCTTCTAAAAAAACTTTTAATTTCAAATGGGGTCCGGTAATGTCCAGCAGGTCAAGGACCTTTTCATACTCATAACGTGAATCCAGAGTCAGGCGGTCGACATCCTCTGCAAAAACGTCCCTTAAAATACGCTGGACCAGCACCAGATCACGGTGCACAAGATTGGGCACCGGTCCGTGAGCTGCCCTACTGAGAGTCTTTCGCCACAGTTTAGTCAAAAGATTAATATCCTGGCGAAACTCTTCTTCTTCCACACCTTCCGCCACCGTACGGACAATCACACCCATCCCCTCCGGCTTAACCCGCGAGGCTAATTCCTTCAAACGCTCCCGCTCTTTTTCCGAATCAATCCGGCGGGAGATCCCAATGTAATCTACAGTAGGCATTAATACCAGAAAGCGCCCGGGCAAGGTGATGTGTGTGGTAACCCGCGGGCCTTTGGTGCCAATCGGCTCCTTAACAATCTGTACCAGCACTTCCTGACCTTGTTTTAATATATCGCAAATGTTTATTCCTAAAGCCGAACCCCCTTGCCCGTATCCTTCCACGGACCTGGCCGGCAAAGCGTCTTCAATATATAAAAAAGCGTTTTTTTCCAGGCCGATATTGACAAAAGCAGCCTGCATTCCCGGCAGCACATTTTCAACACGCCCCTTAAAAATATTACCCACAAGGCGCTGGTTAACCGACCGCTCAATATATATTTCCACGGGTACTTTGTCTTCTAAAACAGCTACCCTGTTTTCTTCTTCCCCTACGTTAACAATTATTTCTTTAAGCATTAAACTTATCCTCACTTTTTACCTTAACGATTATATATTAGTAACTACTCAGGAGTAAGGACTCAGAATGTGAGAACGGTTTATCGTCCCGAAGTATTCTGAATTCTGAACTACTGACTACTGAATACCTGAACGTAACATATATTATCACCATAATGTCTTTTTCTCTTGCCCTCTTTTTGTGAAAATACCGGTCCTGCTTAACACAAACCCACCGTTTAAAGGCAAGTTACTGGTTTCTCTAAAAGCTTCAAGCACTTCCTCCAACCGGACGTTGCCGTTACTTCCTGTTTTTAATTCTGCTTCTAATGTAATTATATCATTTTCACACTTACCTGACAGTGTGAAAATCCCCGGACGGATATTATGTTTCTTTTTCCCCCCTGCCTTAACTTTTCGCTCCACCCATATCTCCGGCCGGGCCATGAAAGAAGCTATGGCATCGTCCAGATCCTTCCGGTCAAAAGGCCGGCTGAGTTTTGCCACGGCGCGGTAGGTAGCACAATCTACAACTGCCATCAAGGAGGGCAACCGGTCTGGAATTGAACGGACTTCAATTAACCTGAGCCCTTCCGGTAAAACACCGGAAAGCGCCTGAAACACTTCACCCGCCGGTAAATCTGCGGTTAGTTCAAGGTCGGCGTATTCCGCTTCACCTGCCGTTCCTACCCCCAGCGGGGCGGCAAAGGTAATTTTGGGGTGAGGATTAAAACCCTGGGTAAAAGCCAGAGGCAGCCCGGCCCGCCGGCCGGCCCGCTCAAAGGACCGCAGCAAATCCAAATGGGAGATATACCTGGCCGGCCCTTCTTTACTGTATTGCATCCGGTAACTGGGCACCATACTCACTCCCCGCATAATCCGGTTCAACCTCCAGGCCGGGGCATAGGCCGCAACCGGAACAAGTACCTGTACGGCAGTCATCAGTGGTCTTACCGGTCATTGCCCGCTGATGTTCCAGCGCCAGGTATTTTTTTGACACACCGGATCCGATATGGTCCCAGGGCAGCACACTATCATAGTCATAACGCCGGTAAGCGTACCAACCGGGTTCAAGCCCCGCTTGACGGAACGCCTCAAGCCACCGTTCAAAAAGAAAATTTTCCGACCAGCCGTCAAGTTTACAGCCCAACTGAAAAGCCTTCTCCAACACCGCGCCCAGGCGCCGGTCGCCCCTGGCGAATACTGCCTCCATAAAGCTGACGGCAGTGTCGTGATAGTTGAAAACCAACCCACGCTCGCGCAATCCGGCGGCCAAATAGGCCTGTTTTTCTTTTAGGACTGCCAGTGAAGCCTGGGGCTCCCACTGAAAAGGAGTGTGGGCCTTGGGTACAAAGGAGGATACGCTGACGGTCACCCGCAACCGGCCGCGGTGCACACCGGCTTTCCTGCCTCCAGCCAGCACTTTCCGGGCCAGGTGGATGATCCCGTCCAGGTCTTCACCTTTTTCTGTAGGCAAGCCGATCATGAAATAGAGCTTGATTGCCTGCCAGCCTTCGCGAAATGCCACTTCAGTAGCTGCCATTAGATCTTCTTCAGTAACTCCTTTATTAATTACATCGCGTAAACGCTGGGTACCGGCTTCCGGCGCCAAAGTGATGCTTGACCGCCGCACCTTCTGGACCTCTTTTGCCAGCTCCATGGAAAAGCTATCCACCCGCAGCGAGGGGAGGGAAACTCCCACGCCACAGCCGGCATGCTCTTTAATAAGTTCAGTAATCACACTTCGCACCGGAGTATAATCGCTGGTGCTGAGAGATGTCAGAGAAATCTCATCATAGCCGGTTTGCCGGACGAGTTCCGCAGCCTGCCGCAACACCGTTGCAGGCCTTTTCTCCCGTACCGGCCGGTAGATTATGCCGGCTTGACAGAAACGGCAGCCCC
>JGI12104J13512_1001561_pt1 | contig 16568 bp, 9 predicted proteins | sample TerdegcTABiofilm_FD_13512 | JGI IMG/M metagenome (IMG submission 13512)
GGGGCCCTGCTCTCTGGAGCGGGGGGAACCGACGGGACTGGTTCCCGGGTGCACGGCGACAGTCCGGATGCCCCCTTCCTACACCCTCCTGGCCAGCAGCAACTTGGCCTGGGTTTCCCCGCCGTTCAGCCGGTAGAGCATGGGCACCGGGCGGTCGAGGGCCGGGTCATACTCGGGCTGGTTTTCCCAGCGGTAATTGAGGACACAGGCATAATCGGAGAAGTACTGCCAGCGCCGGCGGTTGAGCCCGGTGACCATGTGGAAATGGTTGGCCGGCATGCCCATCTTGACCAGGCTGGCCGGCAGCCGGTCATAGGTCACAAAGGTGTGAGGCCAGGAATAATCGGAAGCCCGGCAGACTTCTTCAGCCAGAAGCGGGGGCAGCGAGACGCTTTGGGCCTCGCCCTGGACCATGGTGAACATTCCACTCAGGTCGGAATAGGCCAGGCGCCCGGCCAGGCCCCTGATCCCGGCCGGCGAAAGGTAGCTCACAGAAAATCCCAGCCCCGGGAAGTAGTATTCAATCGCCTTGAACAGGAAAGCTTCATCGGCGTAATCAAGGGAAGCCGAGCCGGAGTTGTTGCCATCGACAAAACCGCGCTGCATCCAGCCCTCGTTCTCAAACGGACCCAGGTCGACCTTGAGCTCTTTGGCCTTCTTCCTGATTTCCCAGGGCTCGTAGACCTTGCGGAAATCCATGAACAGCGTCGGCTGGCCGCCGCTCAGGTAGCAATAGCAGATCATGGTCAGCAGGGCCTGGATGTCGTTCTCGGTGGCAAAGGGAATGACCGGTTTTTTGCCGGTGTGGTCTTCGGTTGAGTTGAACAGGGACTCGGCAATGTCGGCCGTGGTCAACGGAATTCCGCGCCGGTCTGACCCCCAGGCCAGCTGGCTGGTCCAGCCGCCGCCCACGGCGTTGACGTCTTTAAGGTAATTCCTGATGATAAGGTACAGGGCCAGGCCCTCGTCCAGCTTTTTCCTGTCTTCGGCCGACAGGGCCGGCGGTTTCACCCGGTCCAGCCCGGTGAGCAGGTTTTTCCTGGCTCTTATTATTTCTTCGGTGTTGGTAAAGATCCGGTTCCTGAACTTGACGTTTACCACCCAGTCCCGCAGGGCTTTAAGTTCCTCCGGGTCGTAGCCGCCCTTTTTATGCAGCATGTCGGCAAAGAGCTTCATCGATTCGCGGGTCGATTCCAGGCCAAAGAATTTCCTGGCGGCATGGACATGGTTCAGGGCCGTTTCCATCTGCATGGAATCGGTATCAATGGCCACGTACCTTTTGCCGCGCAGGGCCACCCGGGCCAGCATGGCATAACCGAGGTCCACCCCNCCTCTTCGGCGGTCTGCCGGTCGAATTCCGGTTCCAGGCCGGTTTCGGGCATGTTGCCTATTACCATCTGGCAGAGCCGGCCGGTCTGGGCATAGGCCCCGACCAGGGCGTCAATTCCGACCACTCCGGGCTTGGGGGCGTTATTTCCGCCAACACAGGCCAGGGGTGTTTCGGCCGGGAAATGAGCGGTCAGGGCCAGGGCTGATTTCCCCGGGAAAAACCAGGTATCGGGGACGATGAAGATCCCGGTCACCCCGGCTTCCTTCATTTCTTTGGCCCCGGAATCGGCCGTGCTCTCCGAATCCACCAGGTGGGAGCAGTAGAAGATGTTGGGAGCGCTGCCGTCGGGCAGGCGAAGATGGCGGGCCAGCAGCCGGGCGGTCATCCGGCCGATGTTGAAGGCCCTGGTTCTGGATGTTTCATCAATCCTGGGGTCGCAGGGCACAAACACCCCCAGGGTCGGGTTGTCGGGATTCCTTTTACCGATGAAGGGCATGGTTCCTCCTTTCAGGCTTGGCAATATATGAATGGTTGTTCATATATCAAGAGATCGGCCAGCTCAAAATCCGGCTGGCGCCTGAGCGGCCAGCGGCTGACCTCCGGGGCGCATCCTTCCAGGGTTCTCATGGCTGACCACAACCGGTCCGGCCCGGCCCGCACCGCCTGCCGCCCGTCAGATATATTCGATGGTGGCCGGCGGCTTGGGAGTGATTTCGTAGGCCACCCGGACCACTGACGGAATCTCCTTGGTGATCCGGCTGGCCAGCCTGGTCAGGACATCCCAGGGAACGGGGGTTGGCTGGGCGGTCATGGCATCCTGGCTTTCCACCGACCTGACGATGATGATGTGTCCGAATTTTCTCCGGCCTTCCTCCACCCCGGTTCCCATGTCGTTCATCAGCACGGCAAAAGCCTGGAAAGGCTGGAGCGGGGCCAGCTCTTCTTCCACGATCCTGGTGGCCTTGCGGACCAGCTCCACCCGCTCCGGGGTAACCTCGCCGATGATCCTGGTGGCCAGGGCCGGTCCGGGGAAGGGCATCCTCTTGAAAATCAGCTCGGGCAGGCCTAGGGCCCGGCCCACCTCCCGCACCTCGTGCTTGAACAGTTCTTTCAGGGGCTCGATTATCTTGAAGCCAAAGCCTTTTTCGGGGTCAATGCCGATCTGTTCCAGGATGTTATGCTGGGTCTTGACCCCGCCCCGGGTCTCGATGATGTCGGCAGCGATGGTGCCCTGAATGAGGTACCTGGCCTTGCTCTTCAGGACCTGGCGGCCGAAGACCTTGTAAAAAGTATTCCGGAAGGCCTTTCTCTTGTCTTCCGGGTCGGTCTTGCCCTTGAGGGCTTCGAAAAACTCGTTCCTGGCATCCACTATTTCCAGGTCTATGCCCAGGCGGGCAAAGGCGGTCTTGACCTCTTCCGGCTCTTTCTCTCTCATCAATCCGTGGTCAATAAAAATGGTTTTGAGCTGCGAGCCGAGGGCCCGGTGAGCCAGCAGGGTGGCCACCGAGCTGTCCACTCCGCCGGACAGGGCCGAGATGGCTTTATCCTTGCCTACCGTTTCTTTTATTTCTTCTACCTGGCGCTCGATGAATTTTTTGACGTCCATTTCTTCCTCCGTTTCAAGGGTATTAAGATGATACAATAACCGGGCAAATCAAGTCCACAAAAAGATATTTTTTGAGAATTTTCCAGTTGATTTTTGAAGGAAAAAGTTGGATATTATTAGCAGAGATTTAAAAAGAGGAGGGCCTCCATCCAAGGCGTAAGATTGGCCGGAGAAGGACGCCCCCCGAGAGTCCTTCTCCCCTGCCCTCCTCGGGAGGATTTCCTAACCATTTAGTCGACCCTCTGCTGAAAAAGTTGAAAAATTTTTTCTGTATTTTTTTCCTCACCCCGAAGTAAAATCAAACCTTGAATTTTTTTTCTCAGGAGTGACCCATGAAAACTGCAACGAAGGCCCAAATAATCCTGATAATTTATGCGTTGCTATATTTGCTTCCGGTTATTCCTGGAGCCTCAGCTTCCCTGCCTGCTGACCGACAGGCCAGGCTCCCGGCCTATTACCATAAAATCCAGGAGCTCACAACCAGGATTGAGCCGGAAATAATCGCCATCAGGCGGGACCTCCATGCCCACCCCGAACTGGCTTTCCAGGAAAAAAGAACCGCGGGCATAGTGGCCGATTATTTTCGGAAGCTGGGCCTTGAAGTCCGGACAGGAATTGGCGGAACGGGAGTCCTGAGTGTGCTCAAGGGAGGCCTGCCCGGTCCGGTCCTGGCCATGCGCGGCGACATGGATGCCCTGGCCATCACCGAAGAGACCGACCTGCCTTTTGCCTCCAGGGAAAAGGTCATGCGAAACGGCCAGGAGACCGGACTGATGCACGCCTGCGGTCACGATATCCACACGGCCATGCTTCTGGGCGTGGCCTCGGTCCTGAGCCAGATGAAAAGCCAGGTCCCGGGCACCATCCTGTTCATTGCCCAGCCGGCCGAGGAATGGGGCGACGGTGCCCAGAAAATGCTCCAGGACGGAGTTTTCCGCGACTACCGGCCCGAGGCCATTTTTGCCTTTCACGTGGATGATACCCTCAAGGCCGGTTATGTTCATTATGTTTCTGGCTATTCCGGGGCCAACTGCGATACCTTTTTCCTGAATATTAATTCTGAAGGTTGCCACGGAGCTAACCCCGACCAGTGCGTCGACCCGATCGTGGTCGGAAGCCACGTGGTCCTGGCCCTGCAGGCCATGATCAGCCGGGAAATAGATGTTCACGACCATACCGTCATCACCGTCGGCTATTTTCATGCCGGGACGGCCACCAACATCATTCCGGAAAAAGCCGAGCTCCGGGCCACCGTCAGAAGTTACGGCGACGAGCAGCGGGAGCGGCTCAAGGAAAAAATTACCAGGACCATTACCGGCATCTGCCAGTCTCACGGGGCGCCTTTCGAGCTGGACTACCAGTTTGGAACGCCATCTCTCTACAACCATCCCGAATTGCTGCAGGCCATCCTGCCCACGGCCGAAGCTGTCCTGGGCGGAGCGGACAGGCTGATCGAGGACCGGCCGGAGATGGGTGGCGAGGATTTCAGCTATTTCGCCCGGGAAATTCCGGCGGTGATGCTATCACTGGGCGTGGTCCCGCCCCACCTGGAAAAGACTTCAGTCCACTCCCCCACCTTCATGGCCGATGAAAAAGCGATCGGAATCGGCATAAAGTTGATGTCCTGCATCCTGATGGATTACGCCAGGAAGCCGGCAGCCCGGAGGGTCCGTCCTTTTAAGACATCTTAGGTTTCCACCGGGCAACATAATTTATTGAAAAGAATTGTGGAGAAGAATTTATTCCTGGTAACTGTGTTTATCGAGAAAATTGAATAAAAGAATCCGCCGGGCGGTTGCTGACTTTACTATCATATGGCCACTCATGGCCAGTTTATAAGAGCAGCCGGAGCTAAATTGTTGGTTCTTATTTAACCTTTTTTTACCTGAGCAAAAACCGACCGGGGAAAAAAATAAAGCCTGCTTAATTATGTAACCAAACTTTTCAGTCAGACCTGCCCCGAAATAGAAGCTCCAGGCTGATTCCCATCGAGTTCAATTCAGAGCCAGCGAATCCAGGCCACAAAGAGATTTTTCCCCTGAGAAGGCTGACCGGGGCTGCCGGGCCGGGCCCCGGGGTTAATTCAATTGATTAAAAAGGGGTCTGATGGTAAATTGATTACATTCAGCCATGAAATTGCTAAAACTCAACCTGTCCGGGGTCCGCGGTATCGTCGGCCAGACCATCACCCCGGAACTGGTCATCGATTTTGCCTCGGCCTTTGGCACCATGCTCCCCGCCGGAACGGTTCTGGTCGGCCGGGACAGCCGGAAATCAGGGCTGATGGTGCAGGAAGCGGCGGTTGCGGCCCTTCTCTCCACCGGGCATGAAGTCAGAAATCTCGGTATCTGCCCCACTCCGGTCATCCAGTTCCTGGTAAGGCAGCACCGGGCGGCCGGGGCTATTTCCATCACCGCCGGACATAACCCGGCCGAGTGGAATGCCCTGAACTTTATCAACAGCCAGGGCACCTATCTCAACGAATTCCAGGGCTCGGAGCTGCTCGATATCTACCACCTGGGGCGTTTTGCCCACCAGAAGCTCAAAAAGTCCCCGGCCGTCATCAACGAGGTGAACCCGGAGGAAGTCTATTTCTCCTGGCTGAGCCAAAAGTTATGTACTGAAGAAATAGCCCGGGCCAGGTTCAAGGTGGTGGTCGACCCCTGTAACGGAGCCGGGGCCGGGCTGGTCAACAAGTTTTTCCAGGCACTCGGCTGCGAGCTTGTAGCCGTGAACAACGAGCCCAGCGGTTATTTCCCCCACGACCCGGAACCACGCCCCCGAAACGCCGGCGAGGTAGCCTCCCTGGTCAGAGCTACCGGGGCCAACCTGGGCTTTCTTCTCAACAGCGACGCCAGCCGAATCGCGCTGGTGACCGAGACCGGCGAAACTCTGTCTGAAGAATATACCCTGCCGGTTGTGGCCGGTTATTACCTGCAGCAGCAGCCGGGCCCGGTCATCACCAGTCTTTCCACCTCCAGGATGATTGAAGCCGTGGCTGAAAAGCATGGAGTTCCGGTTATCAGAACGAGAGTCGGCCAATCTGCTCTCATCCAGGTCATGCTCCAGGAAGATGGAGCCCTGGCCGGCGAGGGCAGCGGCGGAGTGGCCTTACGCAATTTTCAGCCGGCCTTTGATGGTTTTGCGGTCATGGGTTTGGTCCTGGAAGCCATGGCCGTTCAGCAGAAAAAGCTCTCCGAGCTGGTCAGGGTTATTCCCCGTTATCACATCGTCAAGGATAAAATAGTCTGTCCGCCCCATCGGCTGCATTCGCTGGTGGCTGAAACTCGAAAACTCTATCCCCGGGCCGAAGTTAATTCCCTTGACGGGCTGCATGTTAGCTTGAAGGATGCCTGGGTCCACATCAGGGCTTCCAGCACCGAGCCACTCATCAGGATAATTGCCGAAAGCCCGTCTGCGACCAGGGCCCAGCTTGAGGTGGACAAGGTGGTGGCTTTCCTAAACCGGTTGCTCGGGTAAAAAAGATGAAAAAAAGATTGCCGCTCAAGGTCAGCATCTCCGGTGTCAGGGGGATTATCGGCGAAAGCCTGACTCCGCAGATTGCGGCCAGGTTCGCCTCGGCCTTCGGCACCTACCTCGGCCCGGGGCAGGTGCTGGTTGGCCAGGATACCAGGCCCTCGGGCACTATGCTTAAAAAAGCTGTGCTCAGCGGACTGCTGGCCACCGGCTGCCAGCCGGTTGAAGTCGGCGTGCTGCCGATTCCCACCATCCTGTTTCTAACCCACGAGAAACAGGCCCGGGGGGCGGTGGTGGTGACCGCCAGTCATAACCCGCCGGAATGGAACGGGCTTAAGTTCATAGGGCCTGAAGGGCTTTACCTCCGCCGCTCCCAGGTGGAGGAATTCCTGGACATCTTCCACCAGGGCGAGTTCACCTTCGTGGCCGCGGAGAGAATCAAGTCCCCTCGGCCTGAAAAAAACGCCGGGGAGCTGCACCTGGAAAAGATCCTGTCGCGGCTAAAAGTCAGGGCCATCCGCAGCCGCGGCTTCCGGGTGGTGGCCGATTGCGCCAACGGAGCCGGGGCCACGCTCCTGCCCCAGCTTCTGCGAGAACTGGGCTGCGAGACCCTGCTCATCAATACCGACCTCAGCGGCCACTTTGCCCACCAGTCGGAGCCGGTCCCGGAAAACCTGGGTGAACTTTGCCGCCGGGTTAAGGAATTCAGGGCTGACCTGGGCCTGGCCCAGGATGCCGACGCCGACCGACTGGCCCTGGTCGACGAGAAGGGCCGAGCCCTGGGCGAAGACCTGACCCTGGCCCTGGCCGTGGCCCACGTGCTCGGAAAAAAGCGGGGCCCGGTAGCCGTGAACCTCTCGGCCTCCATGGCCATAGACGACCTGGCCGCCAGGTACCGGGTTCCGGTCATCAGGACGAGAATCGGAGAAATCAACGTGGTCGAGGCCATGCTGGACGAGGGCGCAGTGATTGGCGGCGAAGGAAACGGCGGGGTCATCTGGCCGGAAATCCATCCCTGCCGGGATTCGCTAACCGCGGCCGGCCTGGTTCTGGAAATGCTGGCCGAAAGCCAGAAGCCGCTCTCCTCCCTGGCTGCCGAATTTAAAAAGTATCACCTGCTGAAGGATAAAATGGACTGCCCCGCTGAGCTGGCCTTCCGGGCGGTGGTGGAACTGAGACGACGCTACCAGTCCGAGAAGATTTCCACCCTGGATGGCCTTAAAATCAGCTGGCCCGACTCCTGGGTTCACATCAGGCCGTCCAACACCGAGCCAATCATCAGGCTGCTGGCTGAATCCCGGTCGGCGGTTCGCAGCCGGCGCTTGATAGAACGTTTCAAGAAAGAAATCAAGAGCATCATCAGGAAGTTGGCCTGAGGCGACCGGTCGGCTCTGACCGGAAATTTTATGATATAAATAGAACCAAAAATACAGGATAGATTGGTTAGCATGAAAAGATATTCAAGCTTCCGCCAGGTCCTGGTAATTATTTCAATAGTTATGGTGGCCCTGTGCGGGCTTATGGCCCAGCCCCGGGGCGAAACCTGGCTTAATGGCTACCAGAAAACCATAGACAGCCAGAAACTTTATTACCATTCACCCTATCCCGGGCAGCTCCCCGCCCTGCTGGTCAGGGCCAGCGACGGCACCATGAAAGCGGTCTGGGAAACACAGCTGGTGCCGGCCGATTTCAGTGCTTCCAGTGCGGTCTTTGTCTTCATGGGAGGCCTGGCCACGGCCAAGGGCAGCCATCGCTTTTATCTTAAGGTCGATGAGGCTGGAACCCTGGAATTTACCACCTCGGCCAGCTCGGCCAGAAAAGAGTGGACCGTTTCCAGCCCGGAAGGTCTTAGACTTTCTTTCAGGACGGCCCTGGTCGACCAGTTCGACGAGCTCTTCGGCTATTTCTTCCTGACCGTTCCGCGGCCTTTCCTGAAACCGGGACAACCGCTGAGGCTGGAACTTACGGCCGAGAGCGGCGGAAGTTCGGACTGGGTGATGGTCTTTGAACAGCCGCTTTCCTCCTGGGCCCGCCTTAAAGCCCTGCCGGCCATCCTCAACACCAGGCCGCCGCGGCAACCTCTGCTGCTGGAGGTAAGCCATTTTGGTCCGCCAGTATCCGTCCAGGTCAGGCTGGGTCGGAATCTTTCCGTTTCAAAAGTTCTCCAGACCGGTTATAACCAGCTCTACCTGGAGACCGAGCCGGTCAGCAGCCCGACCCGGGTTGAAGCCGTCATTCTTAAGGGCAAAGAACAGCTCTTCAAGGCAAGCGCCGAACAGAAGCCAGTCCGCACGATGGAATTATGGCTTCTCCCCCACTCCCACCTGGACATCGGCTATTCCGATTACCAGGAAGAGGTGGAAAGAAAGCAGTGGCAGAACATAGAAACCGCCATCGAGCTGGCCGAAAAATCACAGAGCCTGCCGCCGGAAGCCAGGTTTAAGTGGAATGTTGAGCAGCTCTGGCCGGTTGAAACCTACCTGAGACAGGCGGATGAACAAAAAAAAGAACGGTTATTACGGGCCGTAAAGAACGGCTGGATAGGACTTCAGGCCACGCTGGCCAACCAGCTGACCGGGCTCGGCCACCCTGAAGAATTGCTGGAACTCACGGCTTTTGCCCGGGAGCTGGAGGCCCGTGGTTTTCCGCCGGTAACCTCGGCCATGATCACCGATATTCCCAGTTACAGCTGGTCCTTTGTGCCGGCCCTGGCCCTGGCCGGGGTCCGTTATCTTTCCAGCGGACCCAACTACATGCCCATCCTGCCCGACGGCGGCGACCGGGTCGGCTGGGCCTTAAAGACCTGGGCTGACCGGCCTTTTTACTGGGTTTCACCCTCCGGCCAGGAAAAAATTCTTTTCTGGATGGCCGGCCGCGGCTATTCCTGGTTTCACGGCCTGAACCTGGGAAATTTCCGGGTCGACAAGAAAAGAGAAATCCTGGAATACGTGGCCGAGCTGGAGGGCAAGAACTATCCTTACTCCCTGGTGCAGGTCCGCTATACCGTGGGCGGAGACAACGGGCCACCCGACCCGGACCTCAGCCGGGAAGTGGCCGCCTGGAATAAAGAATTCCAGACACCCCGCCTGGTTATCGCCACCAGCGAACAGCTCTTCCTGGAAATGGAAAAAAGACACGGCCTAGAAATTCCGGCCGTCCGCGGAGATTTTTCTCCCTACTGGGAAGACGGGGCCGCCTCCACCGCCCGGGAAACCGCCCTGAACCGGAATCTCAGCGAACGACTGCTGCAGCTCGAAACTCTATATTCGCTCCTGGCCCCGGAAGACTTCATAAAAAAATCGGCCGAATTTTATGAGGCCTGGCGCCAGGTCACTCTTTTTCACGAGCATACCTGGGGAGCCCATGACAGCGTCTCCAACCCGGACGGAGAGAATGCCATCCGCCAGTGGGAATACAAGAAGTCCATCCTGGAAAAAGGACTGGGGCTGGCCGATTCCCTGGAAAAGGAGCTGCGAGCCAGGGTCAGCCCCGGACCGGAGCGGCTCTCATCAGGAAGAAGAGTAGTCGATATAATCAACACCACTTCGCTGACCAGGTCGGAAATAATTTTCATTCCGGCTGACCTCTCGGCCGGACTGGACCTGGTCCTGGACGAAAACAACCGCTCCCTGCCTTCGCAGAGGCTGGCCGATGGCTCCCTGGCCGTGGAAATCAGCCGGCTTCAGCCTTTTTCTGCCCGCCGCCTCTACCTCAGGGCAGGCGGAAGCTGGCGCGGCGGCCAGGCCCGGGCCGGAGAGAATTTCCTGGAGAATGAGCTGCTTAGACTGGAGGTCAGTCCGGAAACGGGAGCAGTGCGCAGCTTGATTTTCAAACCGGCCGGAAACCTGGAGCTGGTGGATACCGAAAAATTCTCGGGGCTCAATGCCTATCTTTATGTTCCCGGAACCGACCCGGAGAAAGCCCGGCCAGCCAGGGTCCGCCAGGTCAAAGTGCTGGAGGCCGGCCCGCTGGTGGCCTCGCTGGAACTGGAGCTCGAAGCGCCAGGCTGCCACAGCCTCAGGACGATTATCAGGATCAACGGTGTCAATGGACGGATAGATTTCATCAATCGCCTGGATAAGATTAAGGTCAGGGAAAAGGAAAGTGTTCACCTCGCCTTTCCTTTCCGGATGCCTCCGGCCGGAATCCGCCTGGATCTCGGCTGGGGAGCAATCAATCCCTTCTTTGAAGAAATACCCGGAGCCTGTCTGGACTTCTTCTCAGTTCAAAAAGCGGTAAGCCTCAGCCGGCCGGATTTCAACCTGACCTGGGTAACCCCTGATGCCCCGCTGGTTGAAATCGGCGACCTGACCGATGAAAGAAGTGTTGGAGGTTTTCCCAGGGCCTGGAAAAAGGAACTGCAACCATCCTCCACCATTATTTCCTATGCCCTAAATAATTACTGGCACACCAACTATAAGGCTGACCAGGAAGGCGAAATCGAACTTCGCTATTCACTTTTTCTGAATGCCAGGCTGGACCCGGCCCTGCTCAAGACGCAGAGCCTTGAAGTCTGCCAGCCGCCGGTTATCATGCCCGTTGATGAAAACCGGGTACCGCTTCAGCCACTTCTTAATATCGAGCCGGAAAGGGTGGTGGTCACCAGGCTGAAAGCCGTGGCGGGAGCTGCCGACACCAGGCCAGCTCTTCTTTTGAGGTTGTATAACGCCGGCGGGCAGCCGGAAACAATCAACCTCAAGGGGCTGCTTTTTCTCGGAAGAAAGGTCTATTTCTCCAACCTTAAAGGAGAGCCGCTGGCCCAGGTCACCCAGCCTTTACGCATGCGGCCCTGGGAAGTGGTAACTTTACGGGTAGAGTGAAAGTTTTAGATATAAGCTCTGGTAAAATATAAGTCTCAGGAGGTCTCGATGAAAAAAAGCCTTCGGATAATGTTCGGGATAATATCAGTTGTGATTTTATTCCTCCTCAACTCGACTGCGGCCTTTACCCAGCCGGGCGGACAGATGAGCCCCATGCGCCGCAGCAGCCTGATGATGCTCCCGGAAACTCAGCTGATGCTGACCGACTGGTTCATCCAGTCTTCGGCCCGGCTGCAGACCGATGGAGCCGCTCTCTCCCGCCCGGGGATAATGACCGACCGCTGGTACCCGACCCAGGTCCCGGCCACGGTGCTCGGCACCCTGGTTGAAAACAACATCTACGGAGACGTGTTCTTCGGGAAAAACCTGGAAAAGATCAAGGCTGAAGATTTTCAGACCTCCTGGTGGTACCGGACCGAGTTCCTGCTGCCCGCCTACCCGGGACGAACCCGGACTTTCCTGGAGCTGGACGGAGTTAACTACCGGGCCAACATCTGGCTGAACGGTCAGAAGGTAGCCGACGCCTCGGAAATTTACGGCCCCTTCCGGCGTTTTCGCCTGGATATCACCGGGCTGGCCAGAAGCGGCCAGAGAAACGTCCTGGCCATTGAAGTAATTCCGCCGGCCAAGGGCGAGCCCACCATCGGGTTTGTCGACTGGAACCCGGCCCCGGCTGACAACAGTATGGGTTTATGGCGGCCGGTTAGAATCAGGCAAACCGGAGAAGTAACCATCGAAAATCCCTTCGTCCAGACCAGCCTGGACACCACCACCCTGAAGGAAGCCAGGCTGACCATTCAGGCCGAAGTCAGAAATCACTCCGAGGTCCCGATAACCGGCAGCCTTGAAATCGAGCTGGAGAATATCAGGCTATCCAGGGAAGTCAAGCTGGGCCCCAAGGAAGTCCAGAAGGTGGTGTTCAGCCCGGATACCAACAAAGAGCTGGTTCTGACCAATCCCCGGGTCTGGTGGACGCATGACCTGGGTCGCCCGGAGCTTTACCTACTGTCCATGGCCTTCAAGCTGAAAGGTCCGGCCGCTGAAGAAAAAGCGGCCATCAAGACGCCGGCCGCCGCTGAACCCGCCCTGCCTCCGGCCCAGGAGAAAGAACAGGAAAAACCCCAGGACCGGGAAAAGGATAAAGACCGGATGAGAATCCCGCCCCAGTTCAGGGCCCTGCAGCCGGTATCCGACTGGCTGGTGCTGCGCTTCGGCATCCGGGAGATAAAGGACTACATCAACGAGCAGGGCCACCGCGGTTACCTGCTTAACGGCAAGAAGATCTTAATCCGGGGCGGAGGCTGGACCGATGACCTCTTCCTCAATAACAGGTCCAAGAAGCTCCGGGCCGAGCTGATGTATGCCCGACACCTGAACCTCAATGCCCTGAGGCTGGAAGGTTTCTGGGGAACCAGCCGGGAGCTTTACCACCTGTGCGACGAGCTCGGCCTGTTGCTGATGGTCGGCTGGAGCTGCCACTGGGAATGGGAAAACTACCTGGGCAAGCCGGCCGACTCCAGGTACGGAGGCATAACCAGCCCGGAAGACATGGCCCTGGTGGCCGCTTCCTTCCGCGACCAGGTGCGCTGGCTGCGCAACCATCCCAGCATTTTTGTCTGGGCCCTGGCCAGCGACCTGGTTCCCAAGCCAGAGCTGGAAAAAGAGTACCTTAAAATCCTGGCCGAAGACGACCCGACCCGACCATTCCTTAATTCCACCGGAACCAAGGTGAGCGAGGTCAGCGGAAAATCTGGGGTCAAGATGAACGGCCCCTACGACTGGGTGCCGCCCAACTACTGGTTCATAGACAAGAAGAACGGCGGGGCCTTCGGCTTCAACACCGAGACCGGACCCGGTCCCCAGGTGCCGGTCCTGGAAAGCCTGAAGAAGATGATTCCGGAAGAGGCTCTCTGGCCGCAGAACGAATACTGGAACTTCCATTGCTCCCGCGGCATGTTCAAGTCGCTCGACAGGTACAACGAGGCCATGCGAGAACGCCTGGGCTGGCCAGAAAACGTGGCCGAGTACTGCGATAAGGCCCAGTTCCTCAACTACGAAGCCATGCGGGGCATGTTTGAGGCCTTCGTGGCCCGCCGTCCCCTGGCCACCGGAATAATCCAGTGGATGTACAACTCGGCCTGGCCCAAGCTCTGGTGGCAGCTCTACGATTACTATCTCATGCCCACCGGGGCTTTTTACGGGGCCAGGAAGGCCAACACCCCGGTCCACCTGATCTATGACCACGAAACCCATGAAATCATTGCCTCCAACCTGTCGGCGGTCAAGGCTGAAAAACTTAACGCCCTGGTCCGGGTCTTCGACCTGGGCCTCAAGGAAAGATTCAGGCAGGAATTCCCGCTGGTGCTGGAAGCGGACGGCAAGACCGTGTTGACCCGACTGCCGGAGATGCCCGACCTGACCGGCATTTATTTCCTGGACCTGAGAATCATCGGGCCCAAGCAGTCGCTTGAAGACCACAACTTCTATGTCCTCAGCCGGGAGCCAGATGTCCTGGATTTCGAAAAGACGACCTGGTATGTCACCCCGGTCAAAAAATACGCCGACCTTAAAGCCCTGAATAACCTGCCCGAATCGCAGGTCAGGTACAGGTGGAAGTTGGAAGGAAAAGACCTCATCAGGAATCTGACCATCGAGCTGCACAACCCAAGCCCGCACCTGGCCTTCAACCTGGAAATCCAGGTCATAAAAAAATTGAGGCAGAAATCCGTCGTTCCCATCTTTCTCGAAGACAACTACATTTCCTTGCTGCCCGGAGAAAGGCGCACGGTTAAGGGCTATTTCTTCGGCGAAGACCTGGAGGGCGACGAGCCGGAAGTGCGAATTAAGGGCTGGAAAGTCAAAACCACGGAAGTTAAGAAGTTTTGAGTGAAAGATAAATAAGAACTGAATAGCGCCAGGCCAGACAAAATAGGGCCCTGGATCTGAAAAATCCAGTTCCTGGATGTTGTCAGAAATATCAACCGTTATTATCCTGGCGATGAGAGATCGGAGCCGGAAAAAAATAATACCAGAAAATCCAGGCCGGAAATTGGGCTTTATCCGGGAAGAATTCCTGCTTTGATTCCCTTATTTCTATTTCTTTTTTAAAGAATTGACCAGTTCTCTAAGTTTCTCCTGGTCGGGGTTCAGGCCGAGTGATTTTTCCCAGAGAGCCAGAGCCTTTTCCCTGTCGCCCATCTGGTAATAGCAGCTTCCCAGAAAGTTCAGGATTTCCAGGTTAACCCCGAAGCGATTGAGGTACTGTTCGTAGTAGACGGCGGCCCTGGCCGGCTGGTTCAGGGAATGAAAGGCCCGGCCCAGCAGGGAGACCAGCTCGGCCGGAGCTTCAGGCTGGTCATAGGGCCCGAGCAATTCTATTACCCGCTGAAATTCTCCCTTCCTGAAGAGGGCCTCTGATAGGGCCAGGGCAGCGACCGGTCCCGGCTTCAGGTAGTAGGCCCGGTTCAGGCGTTCCGAGGCTTCTTGAATTTTGCCGCTGTTTAAGAGCTGGATTCCGGTGGCCAGAAGCTCATCGGCCTCGGTCAGCACCGCCCTCGACACCAGGATTGGCGCCGGCAGACTGGCCAGAGGAGAAATCTCCAGTTCAGCCCGGCGGCTGTCCCGGAGCTGACCACCGAACACCAGGTCAGCTGTCAGGCTGTAATAGCCGGGCTTCAGTCCGGCCAGCGGAATCGATTCAATAATCAAACCCTCCGGTGAAGCTTCCCGGACAGGCCGATCCCTGCTCTGAACCGCCTGGCCTTCAAACAGCAGGGAAATTTTCAGGCTGGACTTCTTCTTCAACTCCTCGTTCAAGCCGGAGAGCTGAACACAGGCCACCAGGGGATCGGAAGCGGTAAATGATTTGAGGCTCCGGCTGAGAAGCTGCTTATCGCCTACCTGGTACGGGGCCAGGCCACTGCTACCCTTGGCTTCAAGCTGGCCATAGGCCAGCAAAACCTGGCCGATTTCCGGTAGGCCGGTATTATCCGGCAGCACCAGCTTCCTTGAAAAGCTGGAAAATTCCCGCGAAACCGGGTTTTTAATAAGCAGGTCCAGGGTATAATTTCCGGGAACGAGGGGAAAGACATCCTGGAAGGCCACCGCCCTTTTCCCTATCTCGGCCAGTTCTTCCCGGGTTAAGTTCAGGGGAATGCTTCTGTCAAACTGGTAGATGGTCCGGCCCGTATCATCTGAGACCCGGCCGTTGAGGTCAAAACGCACCAGGTAATTCTGGCCGTCCTGGCTGACCGACAGCTTGGCCGGCTCCACCGAGTAATGAACCAGGTAGTGGCCCTGTCCGCTGCGCACCGTCCAGACTTCAAAATCGGACCGGATGTAGTTGGTGCTGTACTCGACTTCGATCATGTCCTTGTGCCGGAACCAGGCCTCGGCGTAGGCATCCTCCACCTTGCGCTGCGGCAAAGACATTATCGTGGCCAGCAACCGGTTGGAAGCCAGGTTGATGACCCCGGGCTCCAGGTGCTCGCCCGGAATAAGGCTCAGCGATTGCTCGGCCAGGTTGGGCGAAAGCTGGTGTAGCCTCTGGTAGGCGTCGCGGGCATCGCGGGCGTTGTACATGTAATCGGCCACCAGGGCCTGGGGGCCGTGGTCTGAGGGCGAGTACAGGACGTATTCGCCCGTTCCCTCTTTTTTGAAGAAGATGACGTTAAAACCGGTCGGCAGCCCGTAACGCGGGTCGCCGTAGTAGAACCAGACCTGGGTGGGATAGACGCCCATGATGTTTTCATAGGTCTCGATGTTGTTGGGCTGACCGAGAATGATGTAAATTCGGCCCTGGTCGGTCTTCCAGCCGGGCTTTCCGGTCCCCCTGCCAAGAAATTGGTTGGCGTAGTTAAACCGGCGGTAATGCTCTTCCCTGAATTCATTCTGCGGGGTACTGGGGTTGGGGTCGCGCTGCTTCCAGAAGGCTTCGATGAAGATATCCCTTTCCCGGTCGGTCTGGAGCTTTAAGAAAACCTCTCTCTCCTTCGGGGTGATGATGTATACCACTTCTTCTTCCAGCCACCGGCGGTACCTTTCCGGCAGGCTGGCCGCCGTTAGGGTAAGGGAGAACAGAAAAACCAGATAAATGGCCGCCAGAAGTCTTATTGCCCTTTTATGAGGAACAAAGATCCTCTGATTCTTGTTCATAACTCAATTATAGCTTTTTTGCCTGTTTCCGGGCAAAAAAAAAGGGGCGCCCGGGAAAATCCCGGACGCCCCTCGACGTCTGCAGCTGGTGCGATTAGAATTCGTAGCTGAAATTCAGGCGGATCTTTCTCGACGGATAGGTAATACCGGAAACCCGGCCGATCTGCGGCTCGTGAGGGCC
>JGI12104J13512_1001564_pt1 | contig 16551 bp, 16 predicted proteins | sample TerdegcTABiofilm_FD_13512 | JGI IMG/M metagenome (IMG submission 13512)
GGTATTTCATTGCAAAGATACTCATCGAAGCAGCTTCATGCCTTTGGGGTCTCACCAGGCACCCTGTCAGGCCGTATAGTGGAGGTTACAACACAGAAGCTCAAGGAGTTTAAAGAGAGAGACCTTTCGGGTATAACCCCCTTTGCCATATTTATAGATACCATTCACAGAGCTAATGAGGCCTTTATGATAGCCTTGGGTATTGATACAGCAGGTTATAAGCATATTCTCGGCTTCTGGCAGGGAGCCACAGAAAACCATGAAATCTGTGAGGCACTTCTTGCAGATATGGAAAGAAGAGGGCGAAATATCCAGAAACACCTGGCAAAGAGATACAGGAAAGAGGCGCATAGAAGATTTACAACTGCATTAGAGCAGGTAAAATATGATGATGCCAGAAAAATGGCTTCGTGCAATCAATGAATCAGCTGCTGATTCTCTCTTGGAGGCAATAGAAGAAATCCTTACCCTTCACAGATTAAATGTATCTGCCCTCTTAAGAAAATCCCTTCATTCTACAAACCCTATAGAGGGCATGTTCTCTACTGTAAGGGGCTGCGAGAGGAATATTAAACGCACAAGAAACAGTGCCATATCCCAGAGGTGGCTTGCCTCTGTACTCCTCCATTGTGAAAAGGGATTTAAGCGTGTAGAGGGATACAGGGAGATTCCCCAGGTCATTGTGGAGATTGAACGGATACTTAAAGAGCAAGCTATATTACAGGCTATAGCATAGGAGGTTTTGAGAAAATGAAACAGGGGCCACATAGAATTTCAACTAAAAAGTTGACAAGCTCGACCTGAAAGATAAAACACTGAAAAAGACAAATGAATAGCTCTGGGGCCCATTTGGGGCCCGTAAAAATGGGGGTATTTTTGTAGTCATACCTAATAATTTCAATAAGTTATAAAATGCCGGAGGCGGGGCTTGAACCCGCACAGTGCCAAGCACCACCGGATTTTGAGTCCGGCGCGTCTGCCAATTCCACCACTCCGGCAGGGGTAAAGATATATATTACGATTTTTGAGACCTTATTTCAATAATCCTTTAATTCCTCTATCTTTTTTAATACAGTGTCCATCCCGTATAATTCAGGGTCTGAGCTCTCTATTATAATCTTTCCATTGTAATCCTTTTTATTTAAGAAGGAGATTATCCTTTTTGTGTCCATATCTCCATTCAGAAAAAGATGCTCATCCTTAAAACCATAGTTGTTGTGAAGATGGACATGAAAGATATTATCCATCCCTACATACTTAATGTCCTCTATGATTGAATCTTCTGGGTTATCAATGCCTTCAGTGCGCTTTGTAATATAGGCATGACCAAGGTCAAGGGCTATGCCAAGTGTAGGAAATACATCATTTAAAGCTTTAAAATCATCCATGTTATAAAAAAAGAAAAATGGCATATGGACATTCTCAAGGGCTATTCTAATTCCCCTGTCATTTGCAATCCTTAGTATATCACTCAGGTCCGCAATAAAATTGTCTCTTGTCTTTGATTCAATTGGTTTTGATTTATCCTTTACAAATGTATAGCAGGGATGAATGACTAAGGGATCACATCCTATGGTGCCTGCCATATTGATGGCATCAATAATCCTCTTTTTTGAATACCTTCGCACATCCTCAAAAAAACTCCCAAAATTTATCTCAAGAAAGGGGGCATGCATGGAAAGGTCTATGCCCTCTGACCTTAATTCGCCCAAATACTTCAAAACATCCTTGTCTATCTCAAGGATATGGGGTATCTCACATGATAGCTCTATAGTATTAAAACCTGAGGATACAATATATTTCACCACATCCTTGAATCTCATCTTAACGAGGAAATAAGTAGAAAGACCAAACTTCATTACCAACCCTTAATAATAGGCTATTAGCAGCAATTCGTAATCTTTTACTCACTTAAGGTTTACTGTTACTACTAATAGCCTATGTTATTTTACTACTATTGTATTGCCTCCTTTATCTGAGAGACTATCTCCTCACTACTTAAAGAGGCTATAGTCTTCAAGAGACCCTCTTTATTGTAGAAATCTATTAAGGGTGCAGTTTTTTCATTATATGTCTCAAGCCTTTTTGTTATTGCCTCAACAGTCTCGTCTGCACGCTGTATTACAGGGGCACCACATTTAAGACACCTTCCATCCGGTGAGGGCGGCTTGCTCTTTATATTATATATCTCCTGGCAATCAGGGTTCGAGCATGTCCTTCTTGTTGTAAGTCTGTCAAGGATGACCTCTTTCGGGACATCGAGGTTTATAACCTTGTCAAGTCTCAGGTTGAGTTTTGCAAGGAGTTTTTTCAATGCCTCTGCCTGTGGAATTGTCCTTGGGAAGCCATCAAGGATGAAACCTTTTTCACAGTCAGGCTCTTTAAGCCTTGCCTCCATAATCTCCATAATGAGTTCATCCGGGACGAGTTCCCCTCTCTCCATATAACCCTGTGCCTTTTTTCCAAGCTCAGTCTGTGCCTTAACAGCACTTCGAAGTATATCGCCTGTAGATATCTGAACAGAGCCATCATAATCGGTCAATAACTTAGCCACTGTGCCCTTTCCGGCACCAGGTGCACCTAAAAGAACGATTCTCATCTTGTAGCCTCCTGAATTTATTTATATTTGTTAATACACTGATAACATTTAAAAAAATAGATGTGAGAGTTTAACAAATAATAAACGAAAAATCATTTGAAAAATGCAGCTCCATAAATAGGCTATAGGAATAAAGACCATAAAGGCCTGATAGAGTTTATTTTTCAGGGGTCTCAAGATTAAAAGTATTTTCGAATCTACAAGGTTATGCTATAATGAAAGGCAATGGGGATCTATATATGACGAGAAATCACAGAAAGGTAATATCCTTTGACCTTGACGGCACCCTTGTGAGTGCAAGATATGGGGATATGGTATGGAATTACGGTGTGCCTGAGGAATATGCAAAAAAATATTCCATGAGATTTGAGGAGGCACAGAAAACTGTCATGAGAGAATACAGAACCCTCGGCGATGGAGATCTCCTGTGGTATGACATACGGTATTGGCTTGATAGGTTTGGGCTTTCTGTTTCACCAGAGGAATTGCTGAAAAGATATGAAGACTACATTGCCCCCGCAGAAGAGGCAGCTGAGGTGCTAGATCACCTAAAGAAAAGATATATCCTTATTGTGGCATCCAATGCAGCAAGGATATTTGTGGACAAGGAGCTTGAGCACACAGGTCTTGCGCAATTTTTCAGCAAAACAATATCGGCAACAACCGACTACAACATGGTAAAAAAAGGTGAGGAGTTCTACAAAAGGCTCTGCAGCGAAATTAATGTGCAGCCACAGGATATTATCCACATAGGGGATCACCCAGCTTTTGATTATAGGGCGCCCTTATCCCTCGGTATTAGGACATATCTCTTCAAAGGAAATAGCCCATCATTCAGTATCCATCACACAGAAGATGCAGATGGAAGGGTGGTTTCAAACCTTAGGGAGATTTTAGAATTTCTATGAAGATATGCCACAAATGTATGGTTAAAATTAATATAGATGGGATACCGTTTGTTCAGGGGCAGGATGTCCATCCTACCCCTGAGACCTCTATGTATATCCTAATCGTGTCTTTTATAACATGATAAAACAATACATGCAACAAGGGGTCACAGGTAGACTATGTAAGGAAAAAGGGTAGGACAAGCTATTGTGAATACCTCAAGATTTAATGAATTCTCTGATAAAAATTAAGCAAGGAACAGGTATCAGCGGCTTCTGGAGGATACTTTTAAAATAGGCATAAATTTTGGTTGCGGCCTCGAAAACAACAAGTTTTGCTTGACTAACCGCTGAAAATATATTAGGTTAAACAAATTTTTAGAGGGTATAGGATTATGAACGATACATATTTTGCAAAATCAGAGGATGTTAAGAAAAATTGGTACGTAGTAAATGCTGATGGTCAGATTCTTGGCAGACTTGCAGCAAGGATAGCTGTAATCCTCCGGGGAAAGGATAAGCCTACTTTTACCCCTCATGTTGATACAGGGGATTTTGTCGTCGTTGTAAATGCAGAGAAGATAAAATTAACAGGCAAAAAACTGTCACAAAAAAACTATGCAAGACATAGCGGCTATCCTGGTGGATTAAGGGTTTTTAATGCCAAGACAATGTTAGAGAGAAAGCCTGAGGATGTCATAAAGATTGCTGTTCGTGGCATGTTACCTAAAAATATCCTCGGCAGAAAATTAATAAAGAAATTAAAGGTTTATAGAGGATCAGGGCATCCCCATATGGCACAGATGCCCAAAGAGATTAATCTATAACATCTATTGAAGGAGGTTTGAGTTGCCTGAGAAGAGATATTATGCAACAGGTAAGAGGAAGACTGCTGTAGCGAGGGTCTGGATAAAACCTGGTTCAGGTAATTTTTTAATAAATGGTAGGAGTCTTGATGACTACTTCCCGCTGGAAGAGCTAAAGGTAATGGTAAATAAACCTTTTATGCTTACAGGGAACATAGGAAAATTTGATGTGATAGCAAATATCTATGGCGGCGGTATCCCAGCTCAGGCCTGGGCATTAGGGCACGGGCTTGCAAAGGCACTTTTGGAATATAACTCAAATCTCAGGACAACCCTGAAAAAACAGGGCCTTATCACAAGAGACCCGAGGGCAAAGGAAAGAAAGAAATACGGCAAAAAAGCTGCAAGGGCAAGCTTCCAGTTCTCAAAGAGATAGATCTCCATGTGGGAAGTAGGTATAATAGGAGCCACTGGATATACAGGGCTTACATTAATATCTATACTTAAATCGCATCCCCATATAAAAATAAACCTCGTGACATCCAATACCTATAAAAATAAAAGGATATCAGAGGTTTTTCCCTTATTAAAAGGCATATTTGAAGAGACCCTAATCCCTACAGACCAGGACCACAGGGGGAGATGTGATGTCTTTTTTCTATGCCTCCCCCATGGTAAGTCCATGGATACAGCGGACCGCCTCTATGACGGCAAGTCAGTAATAATAGACCTCAGTGCAGATTTCAGATTTGAGGATATTAATATCTATGAAAAGACCTATCTTAAACATAGGGCAGCACATCTCATACCTGAGGCTATATTCGGGCTCCCTGAACTCTACAGGGATAAGATAAAAAACTGCAGGCTCATTGGAAATCCAGGCTGCTATCCCACATCAGCAATACTTGCCCTGTATCCACTGATAAAGAATAAAATGGTGGGAGGGAATATCTTTATTGATTCAAAATCAGGTGTAAGCGGTGCAGGGAGGGAGGCCAAACTTGGTAGCCTATTCTGCGAGGTTTCAGAGGGATTCAGGCCCTATAATATAGGTATCCACAGACATGAGCCTGAGATCCAAAAAGAGGTAAACAAATATCAGGACATAAAAATAATGTTTGTCCCACACCTGCTACCCATGAATAGGGGGATACTCACCACTATCTATGGCAGACTTATAGAGCCCATAGAGACTGAAAAGGTAATTATGCTCTTCAGAGAAACATACAAAGACGAATCATTCATAAGGATAATGGAACCAGGTATATATCCTGATACAAGATTTGTAAGGTTTTCAAATTATTGTGATATAGGTCTAAAGATCTTTGATGATGGGTGCTTTGTCATTGTATCGGCAATAGATAACCTTGTTAAAGGTGCCTCTGGTCAGGCAGTCCAGAATATGAATATTGCCTTAGGGATAGACGAAAGAGTATCCCTGACTGGATTACCCCAATATCCCTGAAATAACCTGAAAAATTATGAATCTATCCTATCCGGCATGAGTGATGAATATAAGAAACATACTCGAGGAAAGAGAGGCCCTAATACTTTCACCCTTTGCCCAGTTAAGCAAAAATTCAAGGGGCCGACTGAAATATGAGCCAGAATGCGATATAAGACCTGCTTTCCAACACGACAGAGACAAGATAATACACAGTAAATCCTTCAGGAGATTAAAACACAAGACACAGGTGTTTCTCGCACCTACTGGTGACCACTACAGGACAAGGCTTACCCACACCCTTGAGGTCTCTCAGATTGCAAGGACCATAGCAAAGGCACTTGGTTTTAATGAAGACCTTGTAGAGGCAATATCATTGGGGCATGATCTAGGGCATACGCCTTTTGGACATGCAGGCGAAGAGGTTCTTAATAATATCCATAAAGATGGGTTCAGACATAATGAACATAGCCTAAGGGTGGTGGATATACTCGAGAGAGACGGTAGCGGGCTGAATCTCACTATAGAGGTCAGGGATGGTATCCTTAAACATTCCAAAGGCAAGGGCGCAATCATAATAAGGGATAAAGGTGATAAACCCTTGACAAGAGAGGCTGAGATTGTAAGGATCGCAGATGTTATCGCCTATATAAACCATGACATAGATGATGCAAAGGCAGGGAATGTAATAAAAGAAGAGGACATACCAGAGGATTGCAGGAGATTCCTTGGAGACAGCCACTCCAAAAGGATTAACACTATGGTAAGGGGTGTAATAGCAGAGAGCCTGAAAAGTCCTGAAATGGATCTAAGTTTTGGTGAAGAGCTTGAATTTTATATTGTTAAATTAAGGGATTTTCTCTATGAAATGGTCTATGATACCACTTTAGTCCATGGCGATTTTGTAAAATGTTCAAAAATAATAAAAGATCTTTACGAATATTTTTTATCGAACCCCGATGAATTTCTCAAAGAGACAGGGAGAAAAGATTTCTATGACGATCAGGCAAACTGCGTCTGTGATTTTATAGCAGGCATGACAGATAGATATGCCTTTAATCTTTTTGAAAAAATTTTTCTGCCATTACCATGGAATATGCCTGTATAATGTAGATAAAAAGGCTGGTATTTTTCAGCCCATTAAGATAAATATACAAGAGGTTAAATAGATATGGAAAAGGTATATGATCCCCATAAGATAGAAAAAAAATGGTATACCTTCTGGGTGGAGCAGGGATTCTTCAGTGCTTACAATAATCCATCGGGTCCGCCATTCTCCATGGTGATACCCCCACCTAATGTTACAGGATCGCTTCATATGGGTCATGCCTTAAATAACACCCTTCAGGATATCATTACAAGATACAAGAGGATGGTTGGATTCAATACCTTATGGCTTCCAGGGACAGACCATGCAGGCATCGCCACACAAAATGTTGTGGAAAGAGAGATTGCAAAAGAAGGGCTTACAAGGGATGCCATGGGTAGAGAAAAGTTTATAGAGAGGGTCTGGCAGTGGAAGGAGAGATCAGGGAATATCATTATTGAGCAGTTAAAAAGACTTGGTTCGTCATGCGATTGGTCAAGGGAACGCTTTACAATGGATGCCGGTCTCACAAGGGCTGTGAGAGAGGTATTTGTAAGGCTTTATAATGAAGGGCTTATATACAGGGATAACTACATAATCAACTGGTGTCCAAGATGCAAGACTGCCCTCTCTGACCTTGAGGCAGAGCATGAGGATACAAAGGGGTCTCTTTTTTACATTAGATATCCGCTGGAAGATAGTTCAGGTTCATTAACAGTGGCTACTACAAGGCCAGAGACAATGTTTGGTGATACTGCTGTGGCAGTCAACCCTGATGACCCCAGATATAAAAAATACATAGGTGGATACGTTATCCTTCCCATCGCCAATAAAAAGATACCTATAATAGGCGATAGCTATGTGAATACAGCCTTTGGCACAGGCGTCCTAAAGGTTACGCCTGCCCATGACTTAAATGACTTTGAGATAGGCAAACGACACAGACTCGATACGGTTAAGGTAATGGATGATGATGGCAGGATGAATGAAAATGCAGTTCATTACGCCGGTATGGACAGGTTCGAATGTAGAAACAAGGTCATAGAGGAGCTCAAGGAAAAAGGTCTTCTTGAAAAGATAGAGCCCTATGTCCTTGGTATAGGCAAATGCTATAGATGCAAAACAGTTGTTGAGCCATCACTTTCAACACAGTGGTTTCTGAGGATGAAACCCCTGGCTGCCCCAGCCATTGAGGCAGTAAGAGAACACAGGGTAAGGATTATACCTGAGATGTGGGAAAAGGTATATTTTGACTGGATGGAAAACATCAGGGATTGGTGCATATCAAGACAGATATGGTGGGGTCACAGGATACCTGTGTGGTATTGTGATGAATGTAGTGAGGTCTATGTATCTATGGAAGACCTCCAGCAATGCGTTCGATGTAAAGGACAGTTAAGGCAGGATTCAGATGTTCTGGATACATGGTTCTCATCTGGATTATGGCCATTTAGCACCCTGGGCTGGCCTGATGACACAGAGGATTTGAGAAATTTCTATCCTACCTCCCTCCTCATTACAGGTTTTGATATACTATTCTTCTGGGTGGCAAGGATGATTATGATGGGGATAAAATTCATGGGCGATATCCCATTCAGAGAGGTCTACATACATGCCCTGGTGAGAGATGCAGAGGGCAAAAAGATGAGTAAATCAAGGGGGAATGTTATAGACCCCCTCATAATAATGGACAAATACGGAACAGATGCCTTCAGATTCTCCCTTACCATGCTTGCAGCCCAGGGGCGGGATATCCTTCTTTCAGAGGAGAGGATAGAGGGCGTTAGAAATTTTGTTAATAAGATATGGAATGCATCCCGTCTTACCCTCACATTTCTTGAGGATAATACCTCAATTATAGGCGAGTCAGATAGTCTGCCTCCTTCCTCAGATTTTCTCCCTGACAGATGGATTATATCAAGGACTCAAAGGATTATAAAAGAGGTGGAGGAGAGTATAAACTCATACAGGTTCAATGATGCGGCTAATACACTATATGGGTTTATATGGAGAGAATTCTGCGATTGGTATTTAGAGCTAATAAAACCGAACCTTTATGGAAAGGTCAACCGCTTTGATAATAATACAACAAGAAAGGTTCTCCTTTGGGTATTTACCAATATCCTTAAGCTCTTGCATCCCATCATGCCCTTTGTTACAGAAGAGGTATACCAGAGACTGCCGAAGAGGGACTGTAAAAGCATCATGATATCGCCATACCCTGTCTTTGAGGAAGGTATGATAGATGAAAAAGGTGAGGCCGATATGGATATTATAACCGGCATTGTGGATGTTGTAAGAAACATAAGGGGAGAGACAGGGATAGCACCCAATGTAAGGATAGATGTCTTCATACGTGCAGAAAAATACAGGGTGCTTCTCGAGGATTACAGTTACTACATAAAAGAGCTTGCAAGGATTGAAAACCTTTCCTTTATAACCCATGAAATACCAGAAAAGGCCGCGATCGGTATCTATGAGGGTATCGAGGTATTTGTCCCCGTTAAAGACCTAATTGATATACCAAAGGAACTTGGCAGGATTGAAAAGGAGATTTTAAAGACAGAGGAGGATTTGAAAAAACTGGATATGAAGATCCATAATCCTTCTTTTCTTGAAAAAGCACCTGAAGAGGTGATAAACAAAAATAAGATGCTATATGAGTCCATGATGGAAAAACGAAATAAGCTCATGGTAAGTAGAGATATATTCAAAAAGATAATGGAAGGTTGATGCCGCTCAATTTTGGTATTGTAGAAAAATTCGTATCTGATTACAGAGAGATAATGCAGGATAGAACCATGCTCCGGCATGAACGCTACAGAATTCTGCAGAGGTTGGAAGAGCACCTCTTAACAGAACTAAAGGATTATGAGGCATTCGAGTCAGAGCTCAATACCTTAGTCATGGAGAGGGTTAAAAATAGCAGTTCCTATGAAGAACTCAGGGAATGTCATAAGAGGGCGGAGATAGGTGTAGAGAACTTTTTTCTTGAAGAGGATACTATAACAGATGTCCATGATCTTTTCAGGATAGTAAGGGATGCTATAACCATAAAGGTCCTGAGCCTTGTGGAAGAAGAAATGATCTCTGAAGGGCTTGGGTCACCCCCTGTCGACTATGTCTGGGTAGGGCTCGGAAGCGAGGGCAGAGATGAACAAACCCTTGTAACAGACCAGGATAATCTCATAATATTTGATGATGCAGGAGATAAACCAATCCCCGATAATATAAAAAAAACTGCATCACAAAAGGGTACAGAGAACATAGACCCTGATGCAGCAGTTGCGTATTATTTTAAGATATTTGCAGAAAAGGCTGTGGAGAGGTTAGACCAGGTTGGCTTTGAAAAATGTAAGGGCAATGTAATGCCAACAAATCCAAAATGGTTTGGCAGCATATCTTCATGGAAGAAAAAGATAGCGACCACAGTTGCCAATAACTACAGTGATTTCGAGCTGCTCGACATTATAATCCTCACAGACGCCAGGCTAATAAAAGGCAAAAGGATACTATTTGACGAATTGATGAAATATTTCTTTAAATTCCTTATGGAAAATAAACATATTATGAAGGAATTCATAAAGACTGCGGTTATAATGCCCACCGCCTTGACATTCTTCGGCAACTTCAAGACAGAAAAAACAGGGGAATTTAAGGATAAATTCAATATAAAGCTTACAGGCTGGTCGCCGCTTATCCTTTCAGTGAGAATGCTTGCCCTGTCCAATGGTATATATGAAACAAACACGCTAAAACGTATAAAGATCCTCAAGGATATGGGTGTCCTTAAGAAAGAGTTATTTAATGAGCTTATAGATGCATACCTAACATTCGTGAGATTTAGGATTATAAACCAGATTAACATAAAACATAACGTAGGCGGTGAAAAGTTGTCAAATCCAAATTATATAAGCCCTGGTATGCTGGGTCCAGATGAAAAAGAAAAGATACGCAAGGCAATGAAAACAGTTGAAACACTACAAAAGTATATACAGGAGCTTCTGCTTTTCGGTGAGCCTATTTAAAAAATGATTATTCATAGGAGGGATTGATGAAGGTTGTAGAATTAATGAACAAAGATGTGATTACATGCCGTCCATCAGAACCGCTGACTGTTATTATCAACAAGTTTGAACTCTTTAATATCGCTGGTATGCCTGTGGTTGATAAAGGAAAACTTGTAGGTATTATATGCCAGAGTGATATACTGAAGAAGGTTAAGTCAGAAAATTTCCACAATCTAACAGTAAAGGATGTGATGGTAGAGAACGTAATATGTGCCTCTCCGGCTGAGTCAGTTGTAACCGTGGCAAAGATGATGGTTGAAAAAAAGATAAATAGAGTACCTATAGTGGAAAACGATACTATAGTAGGTATTGTGACAAGAGGGGACATAATAAAGGCTGTGGCAGAGTGCGGATAATCTTTTCGTGTTGGAAGCTGTAATGGAGTTTAAAATCTATGCATTTAACATAGGAAGTTAAAAAAATGGATTTCTTTAGATTGGAGGCAGACAATGAAGATAACTACAGAGACTATTGAATATGTTGCCCATCTCGCAAGACTTGAACTTAATAACGATGAGATAGAGCTATACACAAATCAACTTAATAATATACTGGATTATATGGATGTCCTTAATTCTCTTGACACCAGAGACATCGAGCCTACAACCCATCCCATACCTCTAATCTGTGTCATGAGGGAGGATACTGTCAGGCCATCCTTCACCAAAGAGGCATCAATCCAGAATGCCCCGGACAGGACAGGCTCATTTTTCAGGGTTCCACCTATCATAGAGGTAGAGGGGTAGAGAAGATGAAAGACCTTTTAAATCTGAACATAAAAAACCTATCTCGATTATTAAAAAGACATGAGATAACATCTGTAGAATTGACAGCCTTCTATCTTGAAAGGATCAAGAGATATGACCCTGAAATTCAGTCCTATCTTAAAGTTACAGAAGAATTAGCAATAGATATGGCAAAAGAGGCAGACAAGAGGATTAGAAATGGAAATGCCAGCAGACTGGAGGGTATACCCCTTGGCATAAAAGATATATTATGTACCGAAGGCATAGAGACAACATGCGCATCGAAAATCCTTAAGGGTTTTATCCCGCCCTATGATGCAACAGTAATAAAAAGGCTTAAAAAAGAGGGTTATATCCATCTTGGAAGATTGAATATGGATGAATTTGCCATGGGTTCATCAACAGAGAACTCATCCTACCAAATAACAAAAAATCCATGGGCACTAGACATGATACCAGGGGGTTCAAGCGGAGGCTCTGCTGCAGCCACGGCAGCAGGGTTATGTGTGGCATCACTTGGGACAGATACAGGCGGCTCCATAAGACAACCAGCAGGGTTATGCGGAGTAGTAGGCATGAAACCCACATATGGCAGGGTCTCAAGATACGGGCTTATAGCCTTTGCATCATCCCTTGACCAGATAGGTCCTATTACAAGAGATGTTGCTGATTGCGCAATGCTAATGAATGTTATTGCAGGATACGACCCTATGGATTCCACATCTATACCAGAGGCTGTCCCTGATTTCACAGAGCTACTTGGTAGAGATATAAAAGGGATAAGGATAGGGATACCCAAGGAATATGCTCTCAAGGGCATAGAGCCTGATGTCTTCAGATCTGTTTCAGGGGCGCTATCCATATTTGAAAAAAACGGTGCATCCATTGTTGATATAAGCCTCCCCCATACAGAATATGCTGTTGCCACATACTATATAATCAGCCCAGCCGAGGCATCATCAAACCTTGCCCGCTATGATGGGGTAAAATATGGTTTAAGGGTTGAGGGCAAGGATATTATAGATATGTATAAAAAGACAAGGTTCGCTGGTTTCGGAAGAGAGGTAAAAAGACGTATCATCCTTGGGACATATGTATTGTCTTCAGGATATTACGATGCATACTACAGAAAGGCAAGTCAGGTAAGGACGCTTATAAGAAGGGATTTTGAAGAGGCATTCAAGGTATGCGATGTTATTGTAACGCCTGTATCTCCTACAACAGCATTCAGGATAGGCGAAAAGGCAGATGACCCCCTTCAGATGTATCTCTCGGATATCTTCACCATACCTATCAATCTCGCTGGTCTACCTGCTATATCTGTCCCCTGTGGGTTTGACAGTTCAAATCTACCTATAGGGCTCCAGATTATAGGCAGACCACTTGATGAATCAAAAATACTCCAGGCCGCATATGTCATTGAGCAGGAGAAGAAACTCAGAAAGATTCCTGAGCGATTTCTATGAGATCTTTTTGACCTGTTTTTTATGCTATTACAAAAATATATATTTTTGCGTGAACACCTTTATAACAGATGTCCCCCAACCCCCCATAACAGTATTTTTAAAGAGACAAAATAATATCAAAACGCCTATAAATCAAAAGGCAAGAAACCTCTAAAGCATAAAAGTATGGGGTCAGAATCGAGGGCCTGCTGATTTTACTATGTTTTTTTAAATAGGTTAGGCAAATTTTGGTAAAAAACAAAGACAGATTTTATGAAAGTCTATACCTATTTTTAGACCCCAGCATCTCCTTGAAAAAATTAGAAAAATATAGTATTTAATATGTGGTGATGGGGTCCACCGTATAAACGCCACACATGGCTAATGACTCCTACCTAATTAAAAACTTTCTGTAAAATATTATCAGAAAATATTTCTACTGCAGAAGTTTATAGGAGGAGTTTTATGGAGTATCAGAAAGAGAACCTTCCAGGTGATCCCATTCACAATCAGGCTCAAGATATTCTCAATACCATACACACTGCATGCACCCAATTTCATATTTCTTCCCTGAATCGACAGATAGAATCATGTGAAAGCCTTTTTGTAGAAAACCAGCTTATTGATGTGGCAATTCTTGGTCAGTTCAAAGCAGGGAAAAGCTCCTTTATTAATAGCCTTATTGGAAAACCGATTTTACCGGTGGGTGTGATTCCTATTACAACAGTCATCACGCGCCTCCAGTATGGACCAACCGAACGGGCATATATCAGGTATTTTGATGAAAAACAATCTGAAGTTCCGATACAGGAAATTGACGAATTTATATCTGAGACAAAAAATCCGGCTAATAAAAAAAATGTAGAGTTCGTGGATATAAAGCATCCAGCATTGAAGAACTATGTAGGATTGAGATTTGTTGACACCCCTGGGCTTGGGAGTGTATTCAAATATAACACAGCCATATCTGAAGAGTGGCTTCCCAATGTAGGAACAGCCATCGTCGTTATAAGTTCTGAGCGCCCTCTTTCGGAGAATGATCTCAAGCTTATCCGGGAATTAATGGGATACACTCCAAAAATTGTACTCCTTTTAACCAAAGTGGACCTTCTTTCGCCTGAACAGCAGGGAGAGGTGATAAAATTTTTCAAGGACTCGTTGAAGCGGGAATTGAATAGAGATTTTCAGATTCTCCCATACTCAACAGTTCACGGAACTGAGATTTTTAAACGGCAGCTTGACCATCTTTTCTCAAGCCTGTCTGAAAATCGAGATTCAGAACTCAAGAACATTGTGCATTATAAAATCCGTTCACTTGTAAAAAGCTGCATTGGATATCTTGAAATTGCTCTGAAGACATCTCTCAATTCCGACCGTGATCGCAATGAGCTTAAAAAACTGATCCTTGGTGAAAAGGTAAACTACGAAATCATCCAGTCAGAACTATCTCTTATAGCAAGGGAAAATATGCTCCAGACAAGAACACTTATCGCCACTTACCTTGAGAATACACAGCGATCTACCCTTACTGCAAAACTGACTAAAAAATTATCTGAAGAAATGCCAACCTGGAAAGGTAACCTCTGGAAACTTACAAGGAGATATGAAGATTGGCTTATGGAAACACTTACAAAAGAACTTGGATATATCTCCAAAAATGAATACAAGCACTTCTTTGGAACCCTTAAGAAAACACAGACAAGTATATCAAGGTCTGTAACGCTCTTCAGGAATCTCCTTGATGCCAATATAGAAAAGGTACTGGGAATTAGGTTAACCAGCCCTGATTGGATAATTGAAGTTTCTGATCCCAGCCATCCTGATGTAGGCTTTATAAAAGTCTTTGATTTTCATTTTGATTTACTCTGGTTCCTCTTTCCTATGTTGATCTTCAGGAGAATCTTTGAAAAACATTTTCTTAAACAGATTCCCAGGGTTGTGGAGATACATCTTTCCCGTCTTGCCTACCAGTGGGAGGTGCGTATTAATAAAGTCATTGAAGAGATGAAAAATCAGGCATTGCAATATGTCCATGATGAAATCAAAACCATTGACGCCCTTCTATCACAGGCAAGGGGACAAACAGATACGATCAAGCACATTATGCGAGACCTTCAAGAAAAAATGGAGATGCTAAAATCTTAAAGTTACGATATAAAATTTAGGAGAATGCTTAGCAGGAAGAGCATACAAGAAAGGGGTAGCTACCGATCAGCCATGTTTTTCGTTATCGTCATGGGTATTGTTAGTCTCTTTGCAGATATGGCTTATGAGGGTGCACGAAGTATCTCAGGACCATTTCTTGCACTGCTTGGTGCAAGCGGGACAGTAGTTGGAGTAGTGGCAGGTTTAGGAGAGCTTATAGGATATACCCTGCGTCTTCCTGCTGGATATATAGCAGACCGCACAAAAATGTACTGGCCTGCAACTATAATAGGGTACTCAGTAAGCGTGTTTGCGGTACCCTTTCTGGCTCTGGCAGGAAGCTGGCAGGTTGCTGCGCTCTTTATAATCTTAGAACGGGCAGGTAAGGCGATTCGAACCCCTGCTCGAGATGCTATACTCTCCCACGGAACCAAAAAGATTGGCCATGGCTTGGGTTTCGGACTACATGAGGCAATGGATCAGATCGGTGCACTATTAGGGCCTCTTATTGTTGCATCAGTACTTTTTTTCAAGGGAACGTATCGAACAGCCTTTGCTATACTCTTAGTTCCGGCAATACTGACTATAGGGGCGCTTATAACAGCACGTATCTTATATCCCCGTCCCCGCGAAATGGAGCCAGTTATTCTAAAACTTAAAACAGAAGGACTTCCCCGCTTCTACTGGATTTATCTTGCAGCAATGGCCTTAAACGCAGCAGGATATGCAGACTTTCCTCTGATTGCATACCATTTTCGAAAGGCATCAATAGTTTCAGGAGAGTGGATACCGGTCTTTTACGCTGTTGCCATGGGTATAGATGCGGTATCAGCATTACTATTCGGTCGTTTATTTGACCGCATCGGGATACCCATACTTATTGTTACTGCTCTTATATCCTTTTCTTTTGCACCACTTGTTTTCCTTGGAGGTTTTTATATGAGCCTCTTTGGTATGGCGCTCTGGGGTGTTGGCATGGGGGCTCAGGAGTCTATTATGAGGGCAGCTATTGCCGGCATGGTTCCGGTTGAAAAACGCGCAACCGCCTATGGGATTTTTAACACAGGCTATGGAATAGCCTGGTTCTTGGGAAGCCTTCTTCTCGGGATTTTTTACGATACCTCTATCTATTTACTTATTGCACTTTCGATGGCACTGCAACTGGCATCTATTCCCATGCTACTAAAAGTTAAAAGACTATACAAACATAGGTAATAAGATAGGTTCTTTCTCATTTCAAGTGGGTAAACCGACCTTGGAGTAGTCCAGCTTTCCTGTAAGCATGTAGACGATGGTCTTGAGGTTCTTGAAGGTTCTGTAAC
>JGI12104J13512_1001567_pt1 | contig 16525 bp, 15 predicted proteins | sample TerdegcTABiofilm_FD_13512 | JGI IMG/M metagenome (IMG submission 13512)
GCACTTCACAATGTCATCCAGGCAATTCATCCTGCCATCCTAACATTTCATCATGTCCTTTCAACACTTAACAATCATCCCCGCACTTCACAATGTCATCCCCGCGAAGGCGGGGATCCATGATCCGATGAACTCATCATGACACCAAAGAAGGACTGGATTCCCGCTCCCCGATCAGATCGGGGACAAGCTTCGCGGGAACGACAACAACCGACATAAATCGGTTTTTCAACAATCGGGTCTGAATTTATGAAGCGTTACTATTAATCCATTTAACGAGAAAATTCCACCCGAAATTTTCACAGATTGCTTTCCTCTCCCCCTGCAAGAAGAGTAAAAATGTTTCCCCTCCCCTGGTGGGAGGGATTCACATCTTCATACTCCCCTCTCCTGGTGGGAGGGGATCACATCTTCACATTCCCCTCCCCTGGTGGGAGGGGATCAAGGGGAGGGGGTATCATGTTATTTAACCCTCACCCTGACCCTCTCCCATCAAGGTAGAGGGTATGAAAAAGAAGGAATTCGTCACCGTATACTCCCCTCCCCTGGTGGGAGGGATTCACATCTTCATACTCCCCTCTCCTGGTGGGAGGGGATCACATCTTCACATTCCCCTCCCCTGGTGGGAGGGGATCAAGGGGAGGGGGTATCATGTTATTTAACCCTCACCCTGACCCTCTCCCATCCATTGAGGGGGGTATGCCTCTGAATTCATCAGAGACCGATAAAATCTCTCGTGAAAAAAGGTGCGTGGTTGGAGGTGAACACCGGCGGGTCTTTCCTCAGAATCGGAGCGATAGCCGGATGGCGCCTGAACTCCCGGTTCAGAAAAGCCCGGACCTGCCGACGGTTCCATCCCCGGGGGTGCGAGAAATCCCGGTAGAGCGACAGATCCCCTTCGTAGAAATCACTGGTCTCCAGCTCCGGCGAAGATGCCGCGAAAACCGGCAGATTGAATACCGCCACATTCAGAAAACCGATGCAGTCGCCGTGCTTTGCAACGAAGTCGAGCGTCCGCCGGGCGGAAGACTCGTCCTCCGCGGGTGTTCCGAAGAGAAGGTAAACATAGACGGCGATTCCCGCCCGCTTCAGCACCTTCAGGGCCCGGGAGGCTTCGTCGAGGTCGATGCCCTTTTCAAGCCTGTCGAGCACGCCCTGATCGCCTGATTCAAGACCAAGTTTCAACATGACACATCCCGAACGCTTCAGCGCCCGGCAGAAATCCTTATCCGTCAGGTTGGCCGTGAATCTCGCAAAACCGTACCAGGGCGGACCCGGAGGGCTCTTCGTCATCGCCTCGAGGAAAGCAGGGCTCAGCGCGTTATCAAGGAGATGAATGAGAACCGGTTTCATCCTTTCGCTCAGCACCGCGAGGTCTGAGGTGGCGCGCTCGGGCGTAACGGGACAGTATGGGTTCCTCTCAGCCCGCTCGGGGCAGAAGAGACATCTGCGCCACCAGCACCCGCGGGAGGCGCTGTATGGCAGGATTATCCCGGGGGAAAGATAGTCGCGCAGGGGCAGTCCGTCGTAGTCGGGAGGGATGAGCAATCCCCCCTCCCCTTCGTCCCCTCCCACCGGGGGAGGGGATATTTTACGGCAATCGTCCCCTCCCACCAGGGGAGGGGAAAAATTGAAGCCCGTCTCAGAAAACTCTCCCCCTTGATGGGAGGGGGTCCGGGTATTGAAGACCGTCTCAGAAAGCCCTCTCCCTTGATGGGAGAGGGTCCGGGTGAGGGTGGATAAACATATTGATGATGAGCGGCGTAGCAGCGAAAGCAGCGGACCCTCGCCGGGCCCGGCGATGACGTGATCAACTAGACCTTGAAAGGGATTTCTCCATTCGGGGCGGCTCATCCAGGACGTCACGAGCCCGCCGCCGAGAACGATGGTGAGATGCGGATACTCTTTCTTCACGAAACCTATCATGGCGAAAGCCGTGAGGGCCTGGCTCAGATAATTAAGCGAGAATCCGACAAGGGACGGTGTTTCCCGTTCCATGCGCTCCCGGAGGTGTTTTCCGAACCAGGAATAAAAAGGATTTTCCTCCGGCCTTTCCGCTGCGCTCATTAAATCGCCGCTCCGAAGGGGGGAAAGAGACCGATGCCCGAAATTCCGGAGACCGATTCTGGCCACGCCGCTCACGGTGGCCTTTTCGAGAAGCCGCTCGAGGTCCGAGATCGTTATCCTGTAGCGGGAGGGGTTTCGATAGGAATCAAAATCTCTCAGGACATCAATATGTCGGGAGTAGCTCCGTCGGGCACGAGCCGTCCACCGGTCCTCCCCGAAATGCTGCGCGGACGCGGCTTCCCGGAGAAGACCGAGCAGCCCTTCAAGGTTCGCGTCCAGAACGGAGACCGGTATGCCTTCCTTTTCAAGCGCGCCTTTGAGCTTCCCGATGCCCGCCGGCGGCTCGCAGGGCTTGACTACGGGCGGGTGGACAAGAAGAATCATGTTCCCTTCGGGTCTCCGGCACCGCGTTCGACGGGGCAATAAAGACCCTCTCCCTTCATCGCAGGTCCGAAGCATCTATTGACGGAGATACAGGCCGCCCTGCGGATATCGCCTTCCTTCCACCGATTGACGAGCGCCGGCTCGCGGATTAAGGGGCGGCTCATGGAGATATAATCGGCGGACCCTTCCGCGACGATGCGTTCCGCAAGCTCGAAGGACCGGATGCCGCCCACAAGGAGAATCGGCATGCCTGTTTTTTTTCTCGCCGCAGCCGCCGCCTCCCGGAAATATGCTTCCTTTTCCACCGTATCGATGCCGGTCCGGGACGGGCTGAGTTTTCCCGAAGCGATAGTTCCCCCGCTCACCTCTACTGCGTCCACCCCCGCGTCTCTTATGCGCATCACCGCCTCCGGAAAATCAGCCGGTGTGAGGCCGCCCTCAAGCCCATCTTCCGAATTCAGTTTGATGAGCACGGGATAATCCCTTCCCACGGCTTCTCTCACCTTATCAACGACTTCCATAATGAAGCGCAAACGATTCCGGAGATCTCCGCCGTATGCATCGGACCGCCTGTTGAAAACCGGTGAAAGGAACTGGCTCAGCAGATAGCCGTGAGCCGCGTGTATCTGAACACCGTCAAACCCAGCCTTCTTCGCGCGCGCAGCCGCTCGCCCGAAATCCTCCGCCGCCTCCCGGATGTCGTCAACCGTCATTTCCTTGCGCGGCGCCTTCGAGAAACCTTCCACCCAGCCTGTAGGGGCAACGGGCATCCTGCCTGTCAGCCTCTCGCTCGCGAAAAACCCACCGTGGGCAAGCTGAAGGACGATCCTGCCTCCGCGTCCTTGTACAGCGGAGGCCATGTCTTTCAACCCTTCCACGAATCTGTCATCGCAAATGCCGAGCTGACGGGGAGCCGCCTTACCGTCCTCGCGGACGTAACAGTGGCCCGTGATGATGAGTCCCACCCCTCCCTCTGCAAGAGTGCACATAAGCCGCGTCAGTTCAGGGGTGCAGGAGCCGTCCTCCGCGGCCATTCCCTCCCAGGTGGCGGAGCGGACAAACCTGTTCGCGATAATCATCCCGTTTATAGGCGTTGCTTCAAATAAAATGGACATGAAAAAATCTCCCTCCGGTCGATTTTTCAGTTCAATGTTCAGAGTTCAAACTTTGAAAAAATGATCCATCCTCACGCCGACCCTTTCCCATCAAGGGAGAAGGCTTCGTATATTCCCTCCCCTGGCAGGAGGGAACACAAGGGAGGGGTAGCATTGCAGTCAAGAAAGTTGTTAACTCCGATCTCTGAATTCTGAACTACTATTTCAGTTCCTCCGCGAAGTCGGCGATGTTCTGGCAGTGATCCGATATCCGCTCGAGGTTGACGAGCATCTCCACATAGATAGGCCCCGCCTCAGCCTGGCAGATTCTCTTGTGAAACCGCTCCAGATGACTCTCCCTTGCTTCCATCACCTTCCGGTCCACCTCTTCTTCTCGCCGGGTGACGTCCCTGATCTTTTCTTCATCGCGGCGCTCGATGAGCGATAGTGCATCCGCGATGTTTTCATCTATAAGTGTGCCGATGGTTTTGAGATCGCTTAAGGCCCACCGGGTGAAATCAACATTGCGCCGGTGCCTGTGCCGGCATAGTTCAAGGATGTTCACTGTGTGTTTGGCGATGCTCTTGATATCGTCCACCATTGCCGCGTATACGAAGAGCCTTTTGGAGTGTTCCTCCGATAGGGTGCCGCCTGATATCTTCCAGAGATACTGTGCCACCTCGTCCCTCAGGTTGTTGACGACAAACTCCACATACAGGATGTCCTTCCGTCTGCCCTCTCTGTAATCCCGTATCAGGCGGAACGTCTCCGTGAACATGTTCCGGGCGAGAAAGAGCTCCCGCCCCAGTTCCCTCCGCACGCACTCCAGGGCTTCCCCGGGATCTGACAGGCATTGTTTATCCAGATATTCCGGCCAGATCGGCAGGATCTCCGCCTTGCCCGGGATCAGACGCTCAACCCAGTATGAAAAAGGCCTGAGCAGAAAGATGAAGGCGACGACAGTCACCGCGTTGAAGAGGAGATGACCGAAAGTTATCTGCTGGGCCACATCGGCGGAAAGGCCCCGCAACGCCCCCACGAAGAAAGGAAATATGAGAAAGCAGATTACTGTACCGAAAAACTTGAATAGAAAATGGGAAAGCGCGCTTCTCTTTCCATTCACGTTCGCCGCGAAACCGGCCACGATCGCCGTGACCGCGGTACCCACATTCGCCCCGAAGACAATGGGAAGGGCATTCTCCAGGGAAACCAGGCCATGCTGGGCCAGGATGACAAGGACACTGATGGGAATCGCCGAGGAGTGGATCAGGGAGGCTACAATAAGGCCGGCCATGAATCCCGCGAATGGGTGGTCCGCCTCCCGGAAGAGGCGCACGACGTCGGGGTGGTCTTTCAGTGGAGCGGCGGCCTGTGATACAATGCTCAGCCCAAAGAACATTATGCCGAAATAAAAAAGTGCCTCTCCGGCCGACTTCCAGCGTTCCTTTCCCATAAACCATAGGAGGCCGCCGATAAGTATGAAAAGAGGAGAGAGGTCGGTTATCCTCCAGACCACAAGCTGCACCGTGAAGACAGTGCCGATGTCCGCCCCCAGAATGATGCCGAGGGAGCGGTAGAAACTCATGAGCCCAGCGCTCACCATTCCAACGACCAGGACCGAGGTGGCCGTGCTGCTCTGAAGGAGAATGGTGGAAACCACGCCCGTGATAAGACCATAGAGCGGCCTGTGGACGGCGAACTTGAAATATTCGCGCATCCGCACATTGCTGAAGTGCGCGCGCACCCCCGCGCTCAATTCGATCATGCCGAAGAGAAACAGCGTCAGGCCGGTCAGGAAAAGCAGAACAGCGCTCATGATTAAAAAAGGTTCAAAGGGGCATTAAAAGTTCAGAGTTAAAAACATTCCTGAGCTCAGTGTTTGAAGCACAGAACCCCGCCCATTTCCCCCTCCCTTGTATCCCTCCCACGAGGGGAGGGGAATTTATAAGGTGTGCCCTCCCACCAAGAAAAGGATTTTTAAGGAGATGGTCTCGGTGAGGGTGAACAATTTTTTCAACTCTGAACTATTTTTTCGTTTCTCCCGTCTTCGCCGGCGGGGACGATTCTATCACCTCCGCCTTCCCCGGCTTCTCCGCTTTCGCCGCGTCCCCCGGCTTATCATTCTTATCCGCCTTTCCAGCGCCCTCGGGCGCTTCGGGCTTCGTCTCCTCCTGCGGCTCGCTCATGACATCCTCGTAATCCTCGATTACGATGCCCCGGCGCACCATTATCTGATAGATTCTCTCGGCGCGGTTCTCAACGTAGGAAGAAGTTCCCGTCGGGCTCCACCTCCGTGGATTTGGAAGGACGGTCACGAGCTTCGCGGCCTCCATGGGCCCGAGCGCCGAAGCCGGTTTCCCGAAATACCTGTGGGCGGCGACGCCGATGCCGAAAATTCCTTCCCCCCACTCGGCAACATTCAGGTAAAGCTCGAGGATCCGCCGCTTCGAAAGGTTGTTCTCGATCCGCCAGGTCAGGATTGCCTCCTTGATTTTCCGGAGGGGATTTCTGGACGGCGTGAGATACAGATTCTTCGCCAGCTGCTGGCTGATCGTGCTTCCGCCCGCCGCGAAGCTCCTTTTCTTGATGTCCTTCGCCAGGGCCTTCTTCATCGCCTCGAAATCAAATCCCTCGTGCTGCCAGAACTTGTCGTCCTCGGCGATGATGACAGCCTTGATTACATAAGGCGAAACATGGGAAAGGGGCACCCATGTATGCTGGACTTTCCTTTTCTTCCCCTGCTTTTTCCATTCCTTTTCCCGGTACTCCATGAAGGATGTTTTCTTCGGATTCGTCTTGCGGAGCTTCGACACATCGGGGAAGACGAGGTAGTAGGCGACATTCAGCACAAGCGCCGCGATCAGCAGGATCGCGGCGCCTGAAAGGATCTGCCTGCGCGAATAACGGGAAAGGATATTCTTCAATGAGACAATCCGAGTTTACTTGACCCGCGTCCAGGTGTTCGTCTTGCCGAAGAGGGAAACTCCGATGAAGCCCCTCACGTCAAGAACGTCCTTTTTCTTCAGGGTCATTTTGCACTTGTAGGTCTTGCCGTCGCGCGGATCATAAATGAAGCCGTTCTCCCAGAGGTTGTCTCCGGAATAGGTGAATCCCCAGACCATCACCATACCCAGAAGCGGGTTGCCCCTTTTTGACGCGTCGGGATTTTCACGGTCCACCCTCGGCTTTCCGCCCATTCCCTTGGGATCATCGGCGGGGTAAAGGGGATCCTTCAGCCATACTATCTTCCCCGCATAGGTCCCCTGATAAGCGAATATCTCTATCTGGGAGGTCTTCTCCTGGTTCCACCACTTTCCAACAATGTCATCCGGACCGGCGGCGAAAACGGAAGTTGCGAAAAGCACCATCACCAGAACCGCTGCGAAAAGAAATCCTTTTTTCATGATTAATCCTCCTTTGGGTGAAAATCTTTCTCTCTTTGATCTCTGTGGACTCTGTGAGAGATGTAATTTTTCGCTCGAGACCACAGAGAACGTGAAGACTATAGCTTAAAGTGCGGGCTGACACAAGTTCGCAGTTTCCAAAATTACTCAGGCCCCCTCCCTTGTGTTCCCTCCCACCAGGGGAGGGAAGATATCTAACGAACATGCCTTCCCAACAGAGAAAGAAAGATGTCTAATGAACATTCTCCTACCAGGGGAGGGAAGATATCTAATGAAAATGCCTTCCCAACAGAGAAAGAAAGATGTCTAATGAACATTCTCCTGACAGGAGAGGGAAAAAATCTAATGAATATGTCCTCTCAACAGGGGAGGGAAATTTAAAACGTCTTGACAGTTTCATCTCGAATCATCTATTAAAATCGCCTATGAAACCAGTGAAGACAATAAAGAAACTCCGGTCCGGTGAAAAGACCACGATAGTGGCCCTCGGCGATTCGCTCACCCAGGGGTGGATGGTCAGGAAGGGATACATCGACTTCCTTGAAGAAATGCTCCGGGAGACCTTTCCCGAAAGCCGGTTCCAGCTGATCAACTGCGGCATCCCCGGAGACACCGCCGAGGGCGGGCTCTATCGTCTTCGGGACGATGTTCTCGACCTGAATCCCGACTGCGTTTTCGTCCAGTTCGCCCTCAACGATGCCTTCTGCGGCTACAGCGCCGCCGAGTTCAGAAAAAACATCCAGCACATCATCAACGAAATCCGGGACGACGGCGACGCAGAGATCGTGCTCATCACATCGGGTTACGTGGGAAACAGCCGCGAGACGCATTTTGTGGGAGAATTCTACCGACAGCTCGAAATTCTGGGCGAAGAGAACGGCCTGCCGGTGGCGCGGGTCCACGACTACTGGAAGAAGAGGATAGACGAGGACGTTGAGTTCCGGACACTGGTCCAGGGCGATCTCGTGCATCCCACGGTCGCCGGCTACAGGCTCATGGCTGAGGCCGTTATGCAGCTCTTCCGGGAAACGGACGGAGGGGCAGGATGAAAAGACCTGTACGGTGCAGGCCTAGAGACCTCGGAGCATGGATTCTGCTGAGCGCGCTCTGTCTCGCGATTTCGTCCTGCCTGAGCTGGTTTGTGGAAAAACCGACCGTCACGGTTCGCGAGATAAGTCTGAGCCCCCGATCGCTTCTGGAGATGAACCTCGTCCTCGGAATCGATGTGGAGAATCCGAACCGCCTCGACCTGACGGTCACCTCTTTCGAATACACAGTTCATCTAAACAAAGAGGAAATAGGATCGGGAAGTCTCGAGAGGGAAATCCGCCTGACCGCAGCATCAACAACGCGCGTGGAGGCGCCTCTGGCCGCCACATTCAAAAACCTTGGAGCAAGCCTGAAGACGGTCCTCACCCGCGAAGAGATTCCTTATAAAATAGAGGGGAAGGCCCGAGTCAAAACAGCCATCGGCAGTCTGGTCTTCACCTTCTCCCAGGAAGGGCGCCTCAATCCGAAAAAGTGACACTTGACGGTTCACCTTTCATGACATACCATGAAATGATATCGGAGGTGACGATTATGGCGATTTCGAAAAGACACATCATCAGCATCGTGCTTGTTGTGTTGATTTTGTACATGGCGGTGGCTTCACCGCTAAGGGCGGCTCAGTCCACCATCACTGAGGCGGAAGGACAGGCCTGCATGGGCGAAGACAAGTCGAGAAAACAGACCGAGAACGAGGCTTACGCGGACACGAAGCGAAAGGCGGCGGAAAACGCGGCCACCTACATCAGGAGCGAAACAAAGGTCAAGAATACGGAGCTGGAAAAGGACCTTATAGACGCATACGCCAACGCGACGGTGAAGATAATTCAGGTTCTCGAAAAGGGGTGGTTCAAAGACCCGAACGTCGGCGAGTGCTATAAACTCAAAATCAAGGCCGAGGTGATTCCCGACGAAAAGGCCATGGTCAAGCTCTCGAGGGAGGAAACGCTCGGCGATGATCCGTCGGCGCCGCTCCGGGTCCGCCTCTGGACGGATAAAAAGGAATACGGTCAATCGGAAAAGATCAAGATCTTCATCAAGGGAAACAAACCCTTCTACGCCCGCATACTTTACAGGGACAGCCGCGGAACCATGCTGCAACTCCTTCCCAACCCATACCGCGCGGACAATTACTTCCAGGGCGGTGTCATCTATGAAATCCCATCCGGCAGCGACCAGTTCGAACTGGAGGTGCAACCGCCCTTCGGAGAGGAGAATGTGATCCTCTACGCCAGCTCCTCCCCCCTCGGCGAGCTCGGCCTGAAAAACGAGGGTCCCGTCTACAAGGTTACTACCCGGGCGAAGGACGTGGGGCAAAAAACCAGGGGCATAAAGATCCTGCAGAAAAGCGACGAGAGGGAGAAAACGGCCTCCGAGTTCTATGAGGACACGCTGGCCGTGAAGACAATGAAGAAGTAGAGCCGGACTGTGAACGAGACAGAAAAGCCTCCGACTTTCTTTTCTCTCCAGTTTCACCTGAGGTTTTTTCCGGCGCTTATCTGGAATCTCCTCAGTCAACCGAAAGAGGTCTATCGTTCACCCTTTTCCGATCATCTGCCCGTGGAGTATATCGTAGCGCCCGCCCTATGCGTGATCGCCGTGGCAATCGGATTTCCTGTCCTACTGGGAAAGGGAGCATGGTGGGGATGGCTTTTTCTCATCCCGGGCGCCGCGGGTTTCGCAGGGCTTCTCGCTGCGAGCGTACGTTCGGTGTGGGGACAGAAGCCCGATTACCGGGATTTCCGTCCGGCGATCTTTTTCTTTTTCCTCTTTCTAGGACCGACGGCAGGACTGCTGGCGGGGTCGATTGAACATTCGCCGGCGCTGAAAACAGCGGGAACCATAGGCGGACTCGCGGCTGGATATATTCTCGGCATCCTCGCCGGTCTGTGGGTGCAGGTCCTCGGCTGGATGGGCCGGTTTCTCGATGTCTTCGCCCTCGGCGGCATCGCAGGCATGATTATTCTCGATCTGGTGCTTCTCATCTAGAATAGATTTCCCCTTCCCTGGCGGGACGGGATTGAGGGGAGAGGCAGAACATGCTTACTCACCCTCACCCCGACCCTCTCCCGTCAAGGGAGAGGGAACAACAATACTCTCCCTGTTCCGCCGTGGGCGGATTTTCAGCACGGGAGAGGGAATGCAATAGAGAAAGGTGCTGAACATGAAAACCACAAAGGGAATTTGTCTGCTCCTGGTGCTGACTCTGATTCCGGCGTTTTCTGGATGCTGGTACCTGGCGGCAGGGGGCGCCGGCGCTTACGGAGGTTACAAGGCAAAAGAAAAGGGGTACACAGTGCAGAATCCCCTGAAGAAAGATGACAAAAAGAAGAAGACGGAGAAAACAGATAAAGAAGAGTCTGCAGAAAAAGAGGACAAATAGTCTCATGTTGCGCCGAGGCACTGGAAAGACGCCGTACTTTTTTATTCTCGCATTGGCCGCGTGTCTTTCCTTTCATCCGGCTGGGGCGGACCACGCGCATGCCCGGTGGCAATCAATCGCCCGGGGCGTCGAGTACGGGCGCTTCCACATCAGCCAAGGTGACGGAAACGGCGTGCTCCACGTCCTCCGCATCGACCCCGCCCAGGCCCGGCTTAAGTTGATGCTGGCATCGCAGCACGACCGGAAAAACCGAACGACCGCCGGGTGGTGCGACGAGTTCCGTCTGATTGCGGCAATAAACGCGGGCATGTACCTTCCGGATTACCTGACTAACGTGGGCTATATGCGAAACGGCTCCCACCTTCAGAATCCCCGCTGGAACAGGAAATACAAATCGGTCCTAGCCTTCGATCCCTTGAAAGCGGAACTCCCGCCGGCGGTCATGATCGATCTTGAGGAACCCGACGCGAAACAGAAAACGGTCGATTACAGGTCCGTCGTTCAGAACCTGCGGCTGATGAAAAACAGCGGGATCAACGTCTGGGAGAAATCGGACAAGAAGTGGAGCGAAGCCGCGGTGGGCATGGATAAAATGGGGCGCGTCCTTTTTATTTTCTGCCGGACTCCCTTCACAATGAAGGAATTCAACTCGAAGATCAGCTCCATCGGACTCGACGTCACCCGGATGATGCACATGGAGGGGGGGCCCGTGGCAGGTATGTCTATCCGGACAAAAGAGGTTTTTCTGGATCTCTCGGGCAGCTTCGAAAGCCTTATTCGAGAGGACGATCTCAACATACAGCAGTGGCCGATCCCGAATGTTATAGGAGTGGAAGCCCGCTGAGCCGGGTGTATCATCGGGATGCTGAATCCTCCCCTGCCCTGATTTTCATCCAGCCGGGAACAGGGACGATTGCCTTAGTGGTCCTGGCCGCGGAAACTGATAAACGCCTTTCGAGTTGACGGATGAATCAGTTACCCGGCAGAGAAATGAGAAGAAAGGGAGAGTAGCGGCCTTCCAGGTCATCTTCCTCGATGAATTCGTATTCCATGCGGAAGGCATCCCATACCATCGAAAGGGCTTCCGCAAGCGCTTCCCTCATGGGCGGTTCGAAATCGGAGACCCCCTGCATGAAGTCGGAAATGAATATCTCCCTGAACCCGCTCATCGGGTAGGGAGGTCCCTTGTCGTTCCGGCGGACGGCCTTGAAAAAGCGCACGGCCTCGGCGGGTTCGAGAGGGGAGAAAGAAATTTCTTTTTCCAGAACGCTGCAGGCCCATTGATTAAAGAGGAGGAAATGGAATGTCGCAACCGGCTGGAAAGTGTTACGGACTTCACGCTGCAGTCCCGGGGAAAGCCTCGCGAGAAGAGCATCGAGGGCCTGCACATGCCGCAGCCTGCGGCGTGCTTCATCCAGATCCCGCGCCGTTTCAAAATCACGGTATAGTTCTCCCGACCCCCCGCCGACAAAGAAGCGGGGACGCGAAGCGAGGAGTCCTTCAAGATTTTCGCCCCAGGGGCTACCCCAGAAATCGTTGTCCCAGCCCCGGCTGACATACCAGCTTTCCCGCCTCCACCGTGAAGCCTCCCGGTTCAGGGCAGCCGCAAAACCGAAGCCGACACGAAAAATCGTCTGGATCGAGTGGTTCCGGATAATCTGTTCAGCAAAGTCGGCTCTATCTGCGCAGACACAGTTCAGGGCAAGTTTGAGAAAGGCCGCCGCGCGTCCGCAGGCACGGGCGATCACGCCGGAATCCCCGATTCGAGCCGGAGCTTCAGCGGCGATGATGCGGTTGCAGATATCGGAAAATTCCTGCCGGATCCGGTCCAGGACACCCGAATCATCGATCCGGGAGAGGACCCGCGAGATAAGTCCGCGCTCGTCAGCAATGAGGATGGGCGAGAGAGGAATGAGATGCCGGCACTCCGGATATGCGACTGTTCCCGGAAGCGGCGGCGGCGGTCCGTCACCGAGAGCCGACGGATCTAAAGGCGCATAGATTCCGACGGCCTCTTCAAACGGAAGAAAGCCGTGCTCGGAGATCCGGCCGTTGCGCAAGCGGTAAAGTTCCTCCTCAGCCTCGGCGGGGATAATTCCGGCCAGACCGTGGAGCAGCGCCTGATAGCGCTCATAATCCGTCCGGGCCAGATTCCGAAGCAACTTTTCCAGGATGTCCTGTTCCTCGGCTCGAAGCGCCTTTACATAGAAACATCCGTCGAATGTGAAAAAGGGCGGCGGAAGCGCATCCCCTTCATCTTTTTCCTTCAAGACCACCTGGGCCGTGCGAAGGAGAAGCAGTGAAAACAGGTCACATTCCCCGGTGATGATCCATGAGGAGAATCTTTCCTGATCAGCCTCCGCGAGCCGCGAGAACCAGAGCAGAGTTTCTTTCGGATTAAGTTGATCTTTATCCCATATCTCCAGATCGAGAAGATACTGCCACTGCTCTTCCGAAGCGAGTTCGAGAACAGGCAGGCAATCGTCCTCGCCGATCCGTTTGACGATCCAGAAAAAATCCTCGCCGGAAAGGCCCCGTACGAAAACCTCAGGTCGTTCAAGGTCAAGAATATTTCTCAGCAGGAAACCGCCTGAAAGCGTCATCGACATCCGGACGGCCGCTTCCTCCACTGCGACCGGCGATGCCGCGACAGGCACTGTGTTCATGTTCATATATTCGAAAAGCTATATTAAAGACGCAGCCCCGCAAAAGGATTTGCGCCTTGCGCGGGGCCGTTTTTAAAATTCACTCAATCGTAATCCCCGATGTCCGGCGGCACAGCGGGAGAAGCAGGTCCCTTCTTCTTCGGCTTTTCCGCAACCAGCGCCTCTGTGGTGAGCATAAGCGAGGCAACCGACGCGGCGTTCTGGAGCGCAAATCTGGCGACCTTCGTCGGATCAATGATTCCCGCCTCGTACATGTCGACATACTGCTCGGTCTGCGCATCGAATCCATGGGAATCCTTCAGCTCCTTCACCTTCTCCACCACTACGGACCCTTCCCAGCCTGCATTCGCCGCGATCTGGCGGAGCGGGGCCTCCAGGGCGCGCCGGACGATGTTGAGTCCCTGCCTCTCTTCATCGGGCAGATTCCCGTCGGACAGTGCACCAATGGCGCGAATGTAAGCCACGCCGCCGCCCGGGACAATGCCCTCCTCAACCGCGGCGCGCGTTGCATTAAGGGCATCCTCCACCCTCGCCTTCTTCTCCTTCATTTCGATCTCTGTGGCAGCGCCGACCTTGATTATCGCGACGCCGCCAACGATCTTGGCGAGACGCTCCTGAAGTTTCTCCCGATCGTAATCCGATTTCGTTTCCTCGATCTGAGCCCTTATCTGTTTCACGCGGGCTTCAATATCGGCAGGCTTTCCGGCTCCGTCCACTATGGTGGTGTTGTCCTTGTCGATTATGATCTTCTTGCAGGTTCCCAGATCCTTGAGTGTCACGTTTTCAAGCTTGACACCCATCTCCTCGGAAATGAGGTTCCCTCCCGTAAGAATCGCTATATCCTGAAGCATGGCCTTGCGGCGATCGCCGAAGCCGGGCGCCTTGACGGCCGCGCATTTCAGCGTTCCCCGCACCTTGTTGACTACAAGCGTGGCGAGGGCCTCGCCCTCGACGTCCTCCGCAACGATTAGCAGAGGCTTACCCATTTTCGCGATCTGCTCAAGAATGGGGACCAGGTCTTTCATGGTGTTGATTTTCTTCTCGTGAAGCAGGATATACGGGTCTTCAAGCTGTACTTCCATCTTTTCCGGATCGGTGATGAAATAGGGAGAAATGTAGCCTCTGTCGAACCGCATGCCCTCCACTATGTCCAGCGAGGTCTCCATGCCCTTTGCCTCTTCGACTGTTATCACCCCATCCCGGCCTACTTTTTCCATGGCCTCGGAAATTATTTCTCCGATTGTGTTGTCGTTATTCGCCGAAATGGTGCCGATCTGGGCGATTTCCTTTTTGTCCCCGAGTGTTCTGGACATTTTCTTCATCTCTTCGATCACCAGGGCCACGCCCCTGTCGATTCCGCGCTTAAGCGCCATGGGATTCATGCCCGAGGCGACAAGCTTCGATCCCTCGCGGTAGATGGCCTGGGCGAGAACCGTTGCGGTCGTGGTGCCGTCTCCGGCCTTGTCTGATGTCTTGGAGGCCACCTCCTTGACCATCTGTGCCCCCATGTTCTCGAATTTGTCCTCTAGCTCGATCTCCTTGGCCACGGTCACGCCGTCCTTGGTTATCTGGGGCGCCCCCCAGGACTTCTCTATGACAACATTACGCCCCTTGGGCCCCAGGGTAACCTTGACCGCGTTGGCCAGCGTGTCCACACCCCTCATGATTCGCTCACGGGCATCCATATCGTATTTGATTTCTTTTGCCGACATTTTCCAACCTCCTTTAGCAAAGATATGAAATCAGGCAACGACGGGCCTTTAATTATTTCCCTTTAAAAAATGATTGACCAGCGAGTGTTCCCGGTGAGGAACCGATTAATCTAAAAGCAGGTCTGCCCCGTCGGGGATGACACGGAAAACCCCTTAAAACCGGTTCGATGTCCGACGCCTGTCCAAATTACAACTGCTTCCTTTCAGCCTCAGCCCTCACATCTCCACGATCGGGTGGCATCAACCTTAAGTAACTGTTCTATAGGCAGGCGTTTCAATTATATTTGCCAGGATCAAAGGGGAAAGCACGATATTGGGTAAAAAATATCCGCGATTTTCTTCCCCCTCCGGATGACTTTAAGGTAACACCATGATATTGTTACCTTAATTAATCACGATAATATATAATCACAAAAAAAGATTTGTCAAGGCAGCCTGGGATTGCTATTCTTCATATATGCGAATCCGGTGGAAAATTTTTTGTCTGGCAAACATCATATCCTTACATGTCAGAAAAGGCATTGTAGAGATAATATCCCAAAAACGAAAAGGGAGCCAAACCAACTTCTGAGCTAACTCCCCTATTTTATTCTGGTGCCGAAGCCGGTATTTGAATGCTGAGGCAATGAATTTCAGACAACACAGGTATTTCGGTCTTTTCCTTTGATTACGGCAGCTTGCGAATTGTTCTTGGTCTCTTCTATAATTGCATCCAGTGCAATATTTTCAGCCTTTTTGAGAAAAAAGTGCCCCCAAAGTACCCCAAAGAGAATAATGCAGCACTCTCCTGCGACAACAACTTTTCTCTTGCACCATTCGAATGTCTGTATTATAATCTTACCAGTAAGAATAATCAAATAGGAGCAGAATATGGCTAATCTGGCTACAACAAAAATGTCCTCGAAAGGGCAAGTAGTCATTCCGGAGGATATCCGGAAACAACTCAAGTTAAAGCCCGGGGTGCAGTTTGTGGTCGTGGGAGAAAAGGATGTCGTGATACTGAAAGCGATTTCCGCGCCGTCAATGGAGGATTTCGACGCCTTGATTGCTGAAGCGCGCCTCAAAGGAAAAGAGGCCGGTTTGAGGAAATCCGATATTGCTGCGGCAATTGCCAAAGCCCGGGGCAAAAATTGAAGATAATCCTAGATACAAACGTCTTCGTTTCCGGCGTATTTTTCACCGGACCGCCTTATCGCATTCTTGAAGCCTGGCGTGACGGCAAGTTGCGACTGGTTATATCCGAGGATATCCTGGAAGAGTACCGGAGAGTGGGTGAAGTTTTAGCGGAACGTTTCCCTTCCATCGACTTACGGCCATTTCTTGCTCTGGTGACGGTTAGCGCTGAGATGTCTCCGTCAAAACGATTTGCTGCCCCGCTCTGCGATGATCCTGACGATGACATGTTCATCGCCTGCGCACTTGCCGGCAAATGCAAAACGATTGTAAGCGGAGATAAGCATCTCTTGAAAATGTCGGGATACCATGGGATAAAGGTGCTCAGTCCTCGTGAGTTTGTAGATAAATATCTCAAATAAGTTTAAACCAGCCCCTCTCACTACTTGGCAAAAAGTACGCCAAGGAGATCCCAAAGAACATTTCGTGTCCTTCATTCCTCAAGTATTTTTATGAAAGCGTTGAGCGGTTGCTTATTGGAATCATTGCAGAAATGGTGATGTAAACAAATTGTGGAAAATTAAAAAAGGGTGTTAATCCTTTCAGTCTGTGAAGACAAAGGAAAGGAGGTAACACCCTATGAAAGCCAGAAGGC
>JGI12104J13512_1001575_pt1 | contig 16472 bp, 14 predicted proteins | sample TerdegcTABiofilm_FD_13512 | JGI IMG/M metagenome (IMG submission 13512)
TGCCTGTCCTTCTCTCGGCCTTCGGGGGGCTCGCCGGGCTTTCGCGCTACATGCGGGCGAACATGCTCGAAGTGATCCGGCAGGACTACATCACGACAGCGCGCGCCAAGGGCCTGAGCGAAAGGATGGTCATCTTTAAGCACGCTCTGCGAAACGCCCTTCTGCCCGTAATCACCATTCTCGGACTTTCCATTCCGGGACTCATCGGGGGGAGCGTTATATTCGAAACCATCTTCGCAATTCCCGGCATGGGACAGCTTTTCTACATGGCCGTGATGTCCAGGGATTATCCCGTCGTAATGGGAATCCTCGTCATCGGCGCTGTGCTCACACTGATAGGCAACCTGATCGCCGACGTCTCCTACGCCGTCGCCGATCCAAGGATAAGAATACAATGAAAGTAGTCTCCGGTTTCCAGTTGCCGGTCAAGAGCAGCAAGGCGGATTTTTTGAGATAATCTTTTGAAACTTTGAACTTTGAACTCTGAACCCTGAACTGAGAATGTCTTTCTGGAACCGCTTCAAGAAAAACAAACTGGCCCTTGCGGGGAGCGTCATCGTCCTGTTCTTCTTTCTTCTCTCTGTTTTCGCGCCGTGGATCTCACCTTACGACCCCGGCGCCATCGACCTGAACAGGGTTCTCACCCCGCCCTCAGCGGCGCACCCGCTCGGAACGGATCAGCTCGGACGTGACGTCTTGAGCAGGATGATATGGGGTTCGCAGATTTCCCTTAAAGTGGGCTTCGTCTCCACTGGCATCGCCATTCTGATCGGAATGGTCCTCGGCGCAGTCTCTGGCTATTACGGCAGGTGGGTGGACGCTGTCATAATGAGGACAGTGGACATCATGCTGTGCTTTCCCACCTTCTTCCTAATCCTTGCCGTCATCGCCTTCCTCGAGCCCTCAATCTGGAACATAATGATAATAATAGGCCTGACGGGATGGATGGGCGTAACAAGACTCGTAAGGGCCGATTTCATAAGTCTTAAAGAAAGAGATTTCGTCCTGGCCGCCCGAGTCATCGGCGCCGGCGACCTCCGCATAATCTTCCGTCACATGCTTCCCAACGCAATGGCTTCCATTATGGTGGCGGCGACCTTCGGCGTTGCAGGGGCGATTCTCACCGAATCCGCTCTGAGCTTCCTGGGCATAGGGGTTCAACCGCCGACGCCAAGCTGGGGAAACATCCTGACGGACGGAAAAGACAACATTGACATAGCCTGGTGGCTTTCCCTCTTCCCCGGAACGGCCATTCTGTTGACGGTTCTGGGATACAATCTTCTGGGAGAGGGAATCAGGGATATACTGGATCCGAGGCTGAAGCGATAGTAAGAGACAACACAGGTGAACTTAAATAATGCCACATCGGGCAGCGGCTCCGTCAGGCGCCCGGAGAGACTTAAACCGCCCCTGCCCCACTTATTTTTATTATTGTTTTTGAGTTAGAAAAAACAGAACAAAATGGAGTAGAGGTCATCATGGTAAAATCTGACACAGAAAACTTGAAGAGCATGGACAAGAGAATCATCGAGAAAAAAATCAAAAAGGGAGAAATGACAGAGAAGGAACTTAGGGCCTATTTGAAGAAGCTACCCGACGTTTTCGATCTTGCCGATGAATCGACGATAGAAAAGAAAAAGGGAAAGGAGTCCTGAGAGTGTTCATAGACTCCCACGCCCATCTGGAAATGAGCGAGTTCAATCGCGACCTGCCAGATGTCGTGAAGCGGGCGGCGGACGCAGGGGTGGGCTGTATCATCACTGTCGGCACAACCCTGAACGACTGCCGGAAAGCCCTTTCCATCGCCGCCCGGTACGAACCGGTCTATGTGGTAATCGGCGTTCATCCCCATGAGGTGAAGGCCATCGACGAAAAAACATACGACGCGCTCAGAATACTGGCCAAAAATGAAAAGGTCGTGGCTTTCGGAGAGACGGGACTCGACTTCTTCCGAAACCTCTCCCCCCGGGACGTGCAGATAAGGAGATTCGGCGAGCAGCTCGATCTCGCGGAGGAACTGGATCTTCCAGTCGTGATACACGACAGGGAAGCCCACACCGAAACCCTGAACATCCTCAAAAGATGGAAGGGGAAAAAAAGAGGTGTCATCCACTGCTTCTCAGGCGACCGGGCGATGGCGCGTGCATGTCTCGACATGGGCTTCTATATCTCGATTCCGGGACCCGTAACCTTCCCCAAATCGACAAGGCTCCGGGAGATAGTGAAGGACATTCCCCTCGAGAGACTTCTCCTCGAGACGGACTGCCCATATCTCACGCCGGAACCCCACCGGGGCAAGAGGAACGAACCCGCCTACGTCGTACACACTGCCCGCAAAATCGCGGAGGTCAAGGGCATCTCCCTAGACGAACTGGCGAACGCAACATCCCTGAACGCAAAGGAGCTCTTCCGCCTGCCGATAGAGATCGCTCGATAAATATGTCTTGATGAGCACGATGCATCATACCACGAACTTTTAATTCTGCTTTCTTTTATCTTGACAACAACCTCCTAAAAATCTAACGTCTACACAAGCAATACCTGCCGGTTTATCTTATTTCATAGAGTTATCCCGACCCACACCCTCTCAAGGGAGGCCGTATGTCATCAAAGGTGATTTACGAGCGTTTCCTCTGGTTCCACACCAGCGTTAAGGAAAAAAAATATCCCAATACGAGGCACCTCGCCGAGAAATTCGAAATCTCCCGCAAAACGGCCCAGCGCGATATTGAATTCATGCAAGACAGACTCCGGGCACCGCTCCGCTATGTTTCACAACACAGAGGATTCACATACGATGACGACGCCTACGAACTTCCAGGTTTTTGGCTCAGCGAGGCGGAACTTACCTCTCTCCTTATCTCTTACCGTCTAGCGTCGGCCATCCCGGACAGCACACTGAAAAACTCTCTCAAATCCTTTCTCACTCAAATCCTCTCCAGAAGCTCGCGTCCGGAAGCAATCTCCATCTTTGATCTGAGTGAAAAAGTGTCGGTCAAAAACGTAGAGTACTCGCGGACTGCTGAAAAAGTTTTCCAGGTAATATTAGAGGCCCTTCTATATGGACGGACCATAGAGATCGACTACCGCTCACCTCACACCGGTAAAACCACCAGAAGAGACATCCGTCCCCTCCATCTGCTTCAATACATGGGCACGTGGCACATCATAGCTCACTGCGCACTGAAAAACGAAATACGCGATTTCGTCCTCTCCAGAATCCAGTCCGTCAAACCATCCTCGGCAGAAATCACATCACATAAATCAGCGGCATCGATAAAGGAATACATCAGAAAATATTTTGGCATCATGAACAGTGCCGAAACCTTCGAAGTCTGCCTGCAATTCTCTCACGATGTCGCATCCTGGGTCTCAGAACAGGTCTGGCATCCGGCACAGCAGATGCGCTGGGAAAAAGATAAAACCCTCTGTCTCACATTCCCCGCGGCCGACTTCCGGGAAGTGAAGCGAGAGATCCTGAAATACGGATCAAAGGTCGAAGTCTTATCTCCGGAAAAACTTAGACAAGAAGTGAAACAAGAGATCAAAAAAATGGGAAAAATTTACCGGTAGGACACGCCCTGGGGGAGGAGATAAAGTATATGTATATTAAGTTATTTTAGCCCTTTGCTTCTCTCAAGATAAAATCTGGTTGCGACCTAGGTGCCAAGAAATCCAATTAATTTTTTTCTACAGTCATCCAAGCGGAAAAGGGAATCAAGAGGATCTAATAACAAGACACACTTCGTTCTTTTTGAAAGAGGAATAAATATTGGATCATTATTTTGCTCACAGTAAAAATAAGGCTAATAAGAAACATCGGCTCGCAGACCATTTAGAATCGGTTGGTAAACTTGTGCGCTGCTTTACCGAGGGAGTACCTTGGATTGACGAGGCGATTCTTGCTGGACAATTGCATGATCTGGGCAAATACGGCGACCTGTTTCAATTAAGATTGCAAGGAAAAGCACAAGGCGTTGATCATTGGTCTGCCGGTGCATGGACAGCCATAAAAGATCACCGAGCTATAGCTGCCGCAATGGCCATTGATGGCCACCATATAGGCTTGCAGTATTTGAACAAAGAGAATCTAAAGGCGCTTGATCCTAAGAAGCTTTCCTTAAACCATCCGCTACAACTCAGAGTGAGCGAAAACGACATCTCAGTTTTAAAATCGCGCTTAGAGTCCGACGGCATTGTAACCCAGTCGCAGGATGATGCCAAGCGCATTTACAGCCTTGATAGCGGCATTGGTCGGATGCTCGACATCCGTATGCTGTTTTCTGCCCTTGTGGATGCAGACTTTCTCGATACCGAGGCGCATTTCAACGGCGATGAAAAAGGAAAATGTTATCGAGAATCAGGCCCTGCATTAAAGGCAAAGCAAGCGCTTGAAATCGTCCTTGCCCATATTGAAGATGTTAGGCAGGAAACGAAAGCTTCAGCAAATGTGTTTGAGGTTCGTAATTCATTGCTTACAGATTGTCTTACTTCTGCTAAGGCCAGAACCGGATTATTTACTATCACTGCGCCTACCGGAAGTGGCAAGACACTTGCCATGCTCGCTTTTGCTCTTAAGCATGCTCTCGAAAACAATCTGCGACGAGTAGTAATGGTGATACCTTATCTCTCTATCATCGAACAGACCGCTGCCATTTATCGAAGCATACTGGCGCCAAAATTTGGTGAAAACTATGTGCTTGAGCACCATTCTCTAGCCAGACTCGGCGCCGAGACGGATAAGAACGTTTACGATAACGAGGGAGAAATCGGCGAGAAATCAAACGCTGAACGTCAGAGAAGGCTTCTCTCTGAGAATTGGGATGCTCCGATCATTTTGACCACGAGCGTGCAGATGCTTGAATCACTGTTTTCAAATCGCCCGTCAGCCTGCAGGAAATTGCACCGGCTCGCACAGTCGGTAATTCTCTTTGACGAGGTCCAAACGTTGCCTGCCGGACTCGCCGTGCCGACGCTGGCTGCACTCTCCCACCTTGCAGGCAATTACAACTCAACTGTTGTCTTCGCCACTGCAACACAGCCTGCCTTCGAACATCTGAATAACGCTATTAAGATGCATTGTGAGGGCGGTTGGCGACCATCCGAAATAGTCTCTGAACCTGCCTCCATCTTCAAACGGCTTAGTCGTGTTAAAGTAGAATGGGGAGATCCTGACAACGGCATTGGCTGGGCTGAACTCGCAAAAAAAATAAATCAAAATAGACATGTTTTATGCGTTGTAAACCTCAAGCGACATGCCCAAAGGTTGTGGGAATGTCTCGACGAAAAAGCATTTCATCTCTCCACGAATATGTGCCCGGCGCACAGAATAGAAGTTCTTAATACTGTGAAGGAATCTTTGAATTCTCTATACGCCGGAAAGGAAGCCTCGCAACCCGTCCGTCTTGTAGCAACTCAATGCGTTGAAGCTGGCGTAGATGTAGACTTCCCGGTAGTTTATCGCGTTTATGCGCCGCTTGACTCGATAATTCAAGCAGCAGGTCGTTGCAACCGGGAAGGAAGGCAAAATCGTGTAGGCCAGGTTCATGTATTTCAGCCCCTCATTGAACATAATGAAAGAGAGTTTCCTGACCACGGTTATAATCAGGCAGCGCAGATTACAAAAATGTTGTTCAGGCGGGATGGCGGGGGAAATATGTGCATAGACGATCCCGATTTCATCAAAAAATACTATCGAACACTCTATGACATTTCAAAGCCTGACATGTCAAAGCCGACAAAGGAACTTATCGATTTTGTGAAGGCGGGAAGTTTCCCCGATGTAGCGCGACAATATCGCCTGATTAAACAGGATGCCATAAATGTACTTGTGCCGTATGCACCTATGATGAAGGAATTTGAACGCCTGTGCAACGAAGCGGACAAAATAGGACTGACGACCGCATGGATAAGGAACGCTCGTTTGCTGGCCATCAGTTTGTATCGGCCAAAACCTGACGACATGGTATGGGATTCTCTCATTCCTGTGAAAACGGGAGAGCGGAAAATCCGGGGTGAAGGCGATTGGTTCATTTATGCCGTGAAGGAACACTATCATCCCCAATTGGGGCTTGTGCCTTCCGGCACGCTTAACGTTTGGATTGGGTGAGACAAGAGGAGGTTTGTTATGAGAGGTAAAACACATTGCCTGGAGGTCTGGGGAGATTTCGCCTGCTTCACAAGACCTGAGATGAAGGTCGAGCGGTTCAGCTATCCCGTCATTACGCCGTCTGCAGCTCGCGGAATATTCGACGCTATCTACTGGAAAAGGTCTTACGGTTTTTACTGGCAGATCGAGAAGGTCGAAATACTGAAACCGCCGCGGTATATTGCGCTGAGACGGAATGAAGTAAAAGACAAGGCGCCGCCTGAAAGTACAATTATTGCCTGGATGGAAGGTAAGCGAGAAATCGAACCATTGTGGGCTGACGGGGACCGCGATCTGCTCGGCACTGACCAGAAAGGCAGGACACAGCGACAGACCATGGCGCTAAAAGACGTGCATTACCGTTTATACGCCCATATGGCTTTTCGTAACGGAGTAAATAATGCGGGAACGCACGACGCACAGTTTGAGCGACGAGCAAAACACGGTAAATGTTTCTATCAGCCATTCTTTGGGTGTCGAGAGTTTACGGCATTTTTTCAACATTTTGAAACTGTTGATGAGGGGAAAAGAGCCTTTCCGCTGGATATGAATTTGGGCTGGATGCTTTTCGATGTATTTGATCTTAGTTGCACAAATGACGAGTTTGCCCCTCCTCGCATAAGTGTTTTTCACGCACGCATTATTCGGGGCATTATGCTCGTGCCGAAATATGGTGATCCCACGGTTAAGAAGGCAGAGGAGGTGTTCCATGCTTGATGCACTTTTGAAGGTGGCTGGTCGTACTGAGCCTGGCTTTAGCCGAAAGATCATAAAATGGGCAATTACTTGTACAGCAAATGGACAATTCACAGGTGTCATTCCTCTTGCAGAAACAAGAGGCCGAGAATATCAGTATTGTCCTAATCTCAATCAACCTGAGCTTGTTGCCGGTGGAGAGAAACGATCACATTTTCTCGCAGAAGGACTGCGTACGATAGCGCTTTATTGGGAGGACGGCAAAAAGCAGAAAAATCAAGAAAAGTATCGCGGCAAACACAAGTATTTCTGTGGATTGTTGGAATCCGCTTCGCAGGATGCACCGTATTTGAAAGCAGCGGCGAAGATGTTGAAAGATGAGGAAGCGATTATCGTTATCCATGCTGATCTGAAACGCCAAAAGGCAAAGCCAACTGAAAACGCTACCGTCATGGTCGACGGCATCAATCCTCTTGAACGTGATGATTGGAAAGAATGGTGGCGAAAATTTCGCCTGACACTCTATACCCCAAAGAAAACGACTGTGAAAATGCGCTGTTTTGCCACCGGAGAACTTGTTGAACCGCTTATGACACACCCTAAAATCAAGGGATTGGCAGGAGTAGGGGGACTTGGAACAGGGGATGTTTTAATAGGATTTGACAAGGACGCTTCACAATCATATGGACTCGAACAGTCGGCCAATGCCGCCGTGTCCGAAGATGCCGCAACAGCATATGCTGAAACTTTAAGCGGCCTACTCCGTGACAAAGGCATAAAACTTGGTGGCGCCATGGTTACCTACTGGTTTTTAGGCTCTATTCCCGATGAGGATGATCCTTTTTCGTGGCTTACAGAACCACCAGACCAAATAAGCGCTGTCGCAGAACTCAAGGCCAACCAGCTATTGAAGGCAATTAAGGAAGGGCGAAGGCCTGACCTTGCTGGAAACCGTTATATAGCTTTGGTATTATCAGGAGCAGCGGGACGGGTCATGGTGCGCGAGATCATGGAAGGCGCATTTGAAAGTCTTGTAGCCAACATTGAAAAATGGTTTTCTGACCTTGCTATTGTATCTCGTGAAGGAAATCGGTCTTCGCCTTTCCCAAAATTCTCTTCTGTTGCCGAGGATAATGTGCCTCCGCCACTGATATCATCTCTTTGGCGCGCTGCCTTAACTGGCGGCATGATTCCGACCTCAGCCATGAGCCGTACGCTTATGCGTATAAGGGCGGATTTTGTAGCCGACCGTTCGCCGCTTGAGATCAGATTTTCAATAATAAAAGCATATTTGAAAAGGAAAGGAGATCAAAATATGGAAGCTTATCTGAATAAGGAACATCCCCACCCTGCTTATCATTGTGGAAGATTGCTTGCTGTGCTCGCTCGTTTACAGCGCACTGCACTCGGTGACGTGGGGTCAGGCGTTGTACAACGTTATTATGCAGCGGCAAGCCAGACACCGGGTCTTATACTAGGTAAACTTACGACAAATGCGAAAAATCACCTTGGTAAGCTCGAAGGTGGTCTTGCGTGGTGGTACGAGAATCTTATCGCAGAAGTAATAAGTAGAATTAGAAACGATGTGCCACGAACTTTGACTCTTGAGGAACAGAGTCTGTTCGCACTTGGTTACTATCAACAACTCGCGGCATTGAAAGCTGGCAAGGGCGATAAATTAGAAAACATTACGGATAATAACAAAGAATAAGGAGGGAATAAGATGAGCATTCAAAATCGTTATGAATTCCTTTATCTTTTCGATTGTGAAAACGGCAACCCAAACGGCGACCCAGATGCCGGCAACGCTCCTCGCATTGACCCGGAAGATATGCGCGGCATTGTTTCGGATGTGGCTTTAAAACGCAGGGTTAGAAACTATGTCCAGACAGCGCGAGGAAACACTTCACCTAATGCGATTTTTGTTGAACATGCGACAAACCTGAATCGTCCAATCGTTAAAGCTCATGAAGAAACCGGTGGCATACCAGAAAAGGGGGCCTCAAAAAGCAAGGTAAAAAAGGCGCGAAAATGGATGTGTAAGACTTTTTATGATGTACGAACTTTCGGTGCAGTAATGAGCACCGGTCCAAACGCCGGACAAGTCCGAGGCCCGGTGCAGTTTTCTTTTGCGCGCTCTATCGACTCTGTTCTACCACTAGACATTTCCATCACTCGCATGGCTGTAGCCGAAGATGTTAAAGGGGCAAAGTCATCAGAAGATTATTTGAAATGGGAAGAAGAACAACCAGAGGACAAGCTTCGCACAATGGGCCGTAAAAATTTGATTCCATATGGCCTATATGTTACCAAGGGATTCGTCAGCGCACATCTTTCTGATGATGAAAATGGGACAGGTTTTTCCGACGCTGATCTCGCACTTTTATGGGAAGCGCTGGCCAATATGTATGACCATGATCGGTCTGCAAGCAAGGGCTTCATGGCGCGTAGAGGCCTTTACGTCTTCAAACACGTTGGCACAGACACTAACGAAGAACAGCGGAAACGGCAGGCGATGCTAGGGTGCGCTCCGGCCCAGTCACTGCTTGACCTTGGTAAAGTGATAGATATTTATAAGGATGAAGAAGCTATGCGTATGGACAAGGAAACAGTGCCCAGGAAGTTTTCACACTATAAGGTGAAAATACATATAGATAAAATCCCTGCTGGCATTGAATTGTGGGAATGGGATGATAGTAAAGGCGGCTTAACCAAGGTGTAAAAGAATGTATGAAAGTAGTTCTATTGAGGATACGGCGCGTGAATTGATACCCATTTCCGCACTGAATCAGTATGAATATTGCCCCAGACGCTGTGCTCTCATTTTTATAGAACAAATCTGGGACGAAAACCTGTTCACCGCCGAGGGCCGTCTTTTGCACGCGCGGGTTCACGAGCAGGATGGGGAATCACGCGGGGATGTGCGGATCGAACGGGGCGTGCCGCTTAGATCTCTGCGCCTCGGCTTGATAGGAAAGGCCGATGTAGTCGAGTTTCACAAGGCCGGGAAAGGCAATTGCATCCCCTTCCCAGTGGAATACAAGCGTGGGAAACCAAAGATTGATGATAGCGATAAAGTGCAGCTCTGCGCCCAGGCGATGTGTCTGGAGGAGATGCTGGGAATATCTATTCCCGCAGGCGCAATCTTCTATGGGCGGACGCGCCGAAGACTCGACGTCAAATTCGATGAGGAGTTACGTAAAGAGACTGAGGAAGCTACAAAGAGAACGCATGCCCTGATTGAAGCAGGAATTACGCCAAAGCCTGTTTATTCGAAGCGATGTACAAGCTGTTCCATCATTGCCGAGTGCCTCCCGAAAACCATCCAGAATAAGCGTTCGGTGAAAAATTATCTGGCAAGACAAATATGTGAACCATGAAGAAGCATTTGAATACCCTTTTTGTCACAACCCAGGGTGCTTACCTTGCAAAGGAAAGTGAGACTGTCGCCGTAAAAGTGGAAAACGAAGTCCGCCTGCGCATCCCCATCCATACCATAGGTGGAATCGTGTGCTTCGGGCAGGTATCTTGCAGTCCTTATCTGATGGGGTTCTGTGGGGAAAACGGTGTGACAATCAGCTTTCTGACCGAGCGGGGACGATTTCTGGCGCGCGTCCAGGGACCGGTGTCAGGCAACGTTCTTCTTAGGAGAGAACAGTATCGAAAAGCTGACGATCCGGAATTCTCAGCAGTTATGGCTAAGGCCGTTCTCACGGGAAAGCTTGTCAATTCCCGAACAGTCATCCAGCGCGCGCTTAGGGACCATGGCTCGAAGATCGATGATGACAGTCTTCGTCGCACTGCAGTTTATCTCAGTCGCTGCCTCGAAGCCCTTGACCGGACTATCAATCTGGATACGGTGCGTGGAATCGAAGGCGATGCAGCCCATAGTTATTTCAGCGTCTTTGATCATTTCATAGTGGCACAGAAAGAGGATTTCATTTTTTCCGATAGGAACCGCCGTCCGCCAATGGATAACGTAAATTGTCTACTGTCTTTCATTTATACGCTGCTTGTTCATGACATCCGTTCCGGACTGGAATCTGTCGGACTGGATCCGGCGGTGGGATTCCTGCATCGGGATCGCCCTGGCAGGCCGGGTCTCGCCCTTGATTTAATGGAAGAGTTCAGACCCTTTCTGGCCGACCGACTTGTACTTTCGCTTATCAATCTTCGGCGTGTCAACGCCCGGGGTTTTGACAAGGCAGAGTCAGGTGCCGTTTTTATGGATGACGATACTCGAAAAACCGTTCTCGTCGCCTATCAGGAAAGAAAACAGGAAGAGATCTTTCATCCCTTCATCGATGAAAAAATTACTATAGGCATGTTATTCCATATCCAGGCGCTGCTTCTAGCGCGATACCTTCGAGGAGACCTAGATGGTTATCCTCCATTCATCTGGAAATAGATAGGCACAATGTTTATTCTTGTCAGCTACGATGTCGCAACCAACGACGAAAAGGGCGCAAGACGACTGCGCCGGGTAGCAAAGACCTGCCAAAATTACGGCCAGCGCGTTCAATATTCCGTGTTTGAGTGCATAGTCGACCCGGCGCAATGGACCATGTTCCGCGATCGCCTGATCAAAGAGATTGACGAGGAGAAAGACAGCCTGCGGTTCTACTTTCTGGGGTCGAACTGGCGCCGGCGAGTTGAACATGTTGGTGCGAAAAAGGCGATGGATCAGGAGGGTCCCATTATTGTCTAAGCATGTCCGCGAACCCCCAACGAACATGATTTTTCGGGGATCTTCGCGAAGAGTTAAAGAACTGATTTAGAGTGTTTTTTCATCAGCTCTTTAAAAACTGAATATTGGTTCAGCAAATAAACGGTGCGATTCGCGCAATGTATGATATTTCGAATTAAATTACGAAGAATTGCAATTAAGCAGTCGCGCCCCACGTGGGCGCGTGGATTGAAACTCATAAAGAGCTCGCGGCTCTCATCCAGGGCCGCGTCGCGCCCCACGTGGGCGCGTGGATTGAAACATTTTATGGGTGCATGTATCGATCCCATACGGTGTCGCGCCCCACGTGGGCGCGTGGATTGAAACGTTTGACAGATCGCGGCTCTCGGCGGACCAGTTATGTCGCGCCCCACGTGGGCGCGTGGATTGAAACTTAAAATATTCGTTGCCGATGGCCTTGAAGAGCTTGTCGCGCCCCACGTGGGCGCGTGGATTGAAACTGTATCTTCCGGAGGATATCGACGGCCTCCTGTGTCGCGCCCCACGTGGGCGCGTGGATTGAAACGGCGAATTGTTGCGCTTTCATGGGAATTGGTTTACGTGTCGCGCCCCACGTGGGCGCGTGGATTGAAACAGTATTTACGCCTTCGATTACGATTTCGGTAAAAGTCGCGCCCCACGTGGGCGCGTGGATTGAAACTTTTCATGAGGGCGCCCCATTTGGGATCCAACGGGTCGCGCCCCACGTGGGCGCGTGGATTGAAACGAGGGCGGGGCTTACGACTCCGATCTCGCCTTTCGTCGCGCCCCACGTGGGCGCGTGGATTGAAACTTAATAAGGCAGGTCAATGGAAACATCAGCGCCGGGTCGCGCCCCACGTGGGCGCGTGGATTGAAACAAGAAATACAACATAGCTTCCCTCCCAGTGGACATCGTCGCGCCCCACGTGGGCGCGTGGATTGAAACCATTGCCTCGTTTATGATCCTGACTCGCCGGCGCGTGTCGCGCCCCACGTGGGCGCGTGGATTGAAACGGAGTCTATCAGAATATTGAATTCCGAGATGCGGGGTCGCGCCCCACGTGGGCGCGTGGATTGAAACTAAAAAGATTCGCCGCGGCTCTCTCAAAGATGCCGTCGCGCCCCACGTGGGCGCGTGGATTGAAACCCTTGCGATAATTGCAGGCAATTTCATCGGGAAGATGTCGCGCCCCACGTGGGCGCGTGGATTGAAACTCTACTAAGCCATTGAGGGGATGGAAGAGATGCCGTCGCGCCCCACGTGGGCGCGTGGATTGAAACTCTACTAAGCCATTGCTGGCTGGATGGAAAATCCTGTCGCGCCCCACGTGGGCGCGTGGATTGAAACCGCGATGAATACGGACGGCGGACACACCTATGCTGTCGCGCCCCACGTGGGCGCGTGGATTGAAACTCATACTTCAATGTCCCACGGAACATCCGAAATTCGTCGCGCCCCACGTGGGCGCGTGGATTGAAAAAAGTTATGCAATGTAAGTAAGAACGTCCCCTGTATCTTTTTCTTTGCCGGATCCTTTGCCGCTTTCTTCTTCTGCGCTTTCAGAGGAAGCCCAGGGCAAGGCAGATCACCCTCCGTCACGACACTTGACATCTCCCCTGTTTCCGGGTATTTATAATTACACGTCCTGAGGAGCGTATCCCATGAAAGACATGTTTTCCATCGAAGAAGTCCAGAAGCTCGAGGAGCAGCTGGCCCTCCGGAGCGCCCTCCAGAATATAACCAACCGTATCAATGCCGCCCGCGACATCAATCAGATCCTCGTAGAACTGAAAGATGAGATCCTTGGCCTCTTCAATGCCGAGGCAGTCACCATATACGTAACGGATACTCAGAAAAACGAGATTTACTCTCTCGTCATGGCGGGAACGACCGTGAAGGAAATCCGCGTCCCAATCAGTCCCAAGAGCATCGCGGGATATGTGGCCTACAAGCGGGTCTCCGTCAACATCGCCAACGCTTATGACAAGAAAGAGCTGAAAAAGATAGACAGAGAGCTGGCCTTCAACGATACCTGGGACAAGCAGACCGGTTTCCGGACTACGCAGGTAATGGCGGTGCCGATTCTTTACGAGGACAATCTCCTCGGCGTCGTTCAGATCATCAATCAGAAAGACGGCTTCATGTTCACAGAAGAGGAGACCAGCTTCCTCGAGGAAATAGCATACGTCCTGGGGATCGCCTTTCACAACCAGCAGCGGATGGGCGGGCGCAAGAGAACCAAGTTCGACTACTTGCTCACCCAGGGACTTATCAAGGAATCCGACCTCGACATTGCGAGGGAAGAGGCAAAGAAAACGCGCCAGACGATCGAAGATTACCTTATCACGACGATGAAAATATCGAAGGATGAGATAGGCAAATCCTTCGCCGAGTTTTACAACTGCAAGTATGTAAAATTCAATCCCAATCAGCTCGTCGTCGAAAGCCCTGTCAAAAACCTGAGACCCGAATTTCTCCAGCGCGAACTCTGGGTGCCTCTGGAAAAAGTCGACGGGAAAATCCGGGTGCTTGTCGATAATCCGGGCGACATTCTCAAGCGAGATACAATCGAGAACCTCCTCAAGACAAAGAAAGTCATCTACGACGTGGCACTGAAGGAGGACATTCTCAAATTCATTAACGCCATGTACCAGCAGCCGGGAGCTGCGGAGCAGTCCATAGGCGATCTTCTCGGGAAGCTCGATGTAGAAGAGGTCGTGGAAGAGGAGGAAGAGGGCGATCTCGTTTCCGAATCGGACAGCGTCATCATGCAGCTGGTGAACAAAATCATCAACGACGCCTATATGATGAGGTCATCGGACATTCACATCGAGCCAAACCCAATCGACAAGCAGGTGGACATCCGGTTCAGGATCGACGGGGACTGCACCCCTTATCAGTCCGTCCCATACAGTTACCGGTCGGCCATCGTTTCAAGGCTGAAGATCATGTCCAATCTGGACATCACCGTGAGGAGAATCCCGCAGGACGGCAAGATAAAGTTCCGGCGGCCCAAGGGCGAAGAGATCGAGCTTCGCGTGGCGACCATCCCGACCCAGGGAAACGTGGAGGACGTGGTGATGCGCATTCTGGCCAAGGGAGACACCCTGCCCCTCGAGGCCATGGGGATGTCGAAAAGAAATTATGAAGAGATGCTCAAAATCCTCGCCAAACCCTACGGGATGATTCTCGTCGTGGGACCCACTGGATCCGGAAAGACGACGACCCTCCATGCGGCTCTGAGACACATAAACACTCCGGACCGGAAGATCTGGACGGCGGAGGATCCCGTGGAAATCACTCAGCGCGGGCTGCGTCAGGTTCAGGTCAATCCAAAGATCGGTTTCGATTTCGCCACGGCCATGCGCGCTTTTCTCCGGGCGGACCCGGACGTCATCATGGTGGGCGAGATGCGCGATTTCGAGACCGCCAAGACCGGTGTCGAGGCCTCCCTCACGGGGCACCTCGTTTTCAGCACTCTGCACACCAACAGCGCACCGGAGACCATCGTCAGGCTTCTCGACATGGGGATCGACCCCCTGAATTTCGCAGATGCCCTTCTCGGCATCCTGGCCCAGCGGCTTGTCCGAACCCTCTGCAAGAACTGCAAGGAACCCTATCATCCTACACCCGAAGAATATGACAACATCGTCGAAAGTTACGGGAGAGAGGCCTTCCTCAAGCTGAATTACCCCTACACCGACGATCTCACCCTTTACAGCCCCAGAGGCTGCGAGCAGTGCAACCAAACGGGATACAAGGGCCGGATGGGAATCCACGAACTCCTCATCGGGACTGATCCCATCAAGAGAGCCATTCAAAAACACGAGACGGTCGAGGTTCTGAGGGAAATCGCCATGTCGGAGGGAATGACGACGCTGCTCCAGGACGGAATCATGAAATCCCTCCAGGGTGTGACGGACTTCAAGCAGGTCTATCGAGTCTGCATCAAATAAGTTACCAGGAGCGGCCCATTTTCGTCAGCAGCGCCCTCGCCTTCTGGTTTCCCAGTTTTGCGGCGGCCTTCATGTCACCGATCGCCCTGTCGTTCTGTCCCAGTTCTCCGTAGGCGAATCCTCGCTGCAGATAGGCCTCCGAATCCCCCGGGTTCAGTTCAATGGCTTTCGTAAACTCGGCAACGGCCTCCTGAAAATTTCCTTTTTCAAAGAGTGCGCTTCCCCGGCTTCTGTGATCAGATCCTGTATCGGTTACCGTTTTCGCCGTTACCGTCGGAGGCTGTTTTTTTTCGGGCTTCTCCTCCCCTTCAGAGGGTTCATAGAAGGCCTTGAGATGCACCAGTTTCGGATCAAGTTCCACCGCTCTGATGTAGTCCGCCCGTGCTTCCTCGTTGCGGTTCAGTTTGCCGAAGGCGACACCGCGGCTCACATAGGCCATGGCATAGCGGGGATCCACTTCAATCGCACGGGTATAATCCGCAATAGCCTCTTCGATCTTCCCCATTTTCAGATATGAGGCGCCCCGGCTTATATAAGCCCCGGGCTCTTCCGGGATAAGTTCGATGGCCTTGTCGTAATCGGCAACGGCCTCCTCGTATTTCCCCAGCTGATGGAAAATCGCGCCGCGGCTGATATGTGCCTCCGCATACTTGTACATCAGTTCCCTGGCCGTATCGTAACTCTCTGCCTTCTGCTCCTCTTTCCCCAGCTCCTCGTAAACGACTCCCGCACTGTAATAATCCTCGGCGAATTCAGGATTGAGTTCAATGGCCCGGTTGTAATCCGCCATTGCCCTGTCGTGATCTCCGAGAGCCTGATAGGCATCGGCCCTTCTGCTGTAAAATTCCGCTTCCTCCGGATTGAGTTCTATTGCCCTGTCGTAATCGGCCAGTGCCTCCCGGTATTTCCCCGCAGCGGCACGGCAGTCCCCGCGGTGCCTGTAGTGCTCCGCCCTCTGCGGTT
>JGI12104J13512_1001583_pt1 | contig 16423 bp, 13 predicted proteins | sample TerdegcTABiofilm_FD_13512 | JGI IMG/M metagenome (IMG submission 13512)
CCAGGACGGTGTGGTCTACAAGATCAAAAAGGGTGATTCCCTGAAAAAACTCGCTGAACGGTACGGCGTGCATCCCGAGGCTGTTCTTGCCGCCAACGGTTTGGGGAAGGACGCGGCGCTTCAGGAGGGGAAAGACGTCTTTCTTCCCGGGGCGAAGCCCATTACCGTGGTTCGCGAGGGCGGCGGCAGTGGTGGTGCGTCCTCCATCGCCGGATCGGGCGGGCGTGTGACCGCGAGAGGGTTCGTCTGGCCCGTTCGTGGCCGGGTGAGCAGCCCCTTCGGCTGGCGAAGGGATCCTTTCACGAAACGTCGGGACTTCCACACGGGGATCGATGTTCGCGCTCCCCGGGGGCAGACCATCGTGGCATCCAAGAACGGCACAGTGGTTTTTGCCGGCTGGATGGGAGGATACGGCCGGGTGGTCGTGCTGAACCACGGCGGAGGGTACACGACCATTTACGCGCACTGCGACAGTCTTCTGGTGAAGAAGGGACAGTCCGTCTCCCAGGGGAAGGTCATCGCCCGGGTCGGTGCGAGCGGAAGGGCCACGGGAACGCATCTGCACTTCGAGGTACGGGTGAACAACTCACCGATCAATCCTATGCGGGTCTTGCGCTGAGGCGCTGCGCCGGAGGATCTTCCGGGCCAGGAGGGCGCGTCTCTCCTGGCCCGCCGTTTTGTTGAGGAGGACGATGACCGTGGACAGTCCTCGGTGGACCAGTCTCAGATTACATGATCGATGGAGCACGCTTCTGCTCCGGTTCGGCTTTGAAAAGGGCGTCTCGGCCTGTCTCGGTGCACTCGGCCTCGCGGGAAGACAGGTCCGTGCCCTGGTCGTCGCCGCTCCGGACGAGGTCCGCTCCGAGTGGCGATCCGTCGCGTCCCGTTCCGTTCCGGATCCCGAGGATGTGCTGGAGCGGATCCGCCCTTTTCTCGAACGTCTCGTTTCGGCCAAGTATCCCTATAAACTCGCCTTGAAGGATGCACCGTCGCTTCTCGTCCCCATCCGGGACGGGGAGCGATTTTTCGGTGTGCTCGCCCTTTGGACGCTCTGGGGGAGAAAGCTCTCCGCGGTGGATCATCCCTATCTTGCCGATCTCGCTTCCCTGCTGGGAAAAGCCTGGGGACGGGAGCATCACATCGGCATTGTGGAGAGCGCGCTGCGGCTTTCCGGAACGGGAAACCTCCTGGGACAGATGCTCGAACGGGACGATGCCGATCCACTCCGGTTCACCGGTGAGGCGTTGTTGCAGCTACGACGGATCGTTCCCTTCTCTGCTTCTTCAGTATGGGGCATGGATTGGGAAAAATTTCAGGTGAAGCTTCTTCTGGCGGGGGAGGACGTCCCCTTCGACCTTTACGAGGAAGAATCCTTCCTTCTCGGCAGGGGACTTCGTGCCCTCGCCATGGAGCAGGATCGGGTGATTGTCTTCAGTGACCTCAAGGGGAACCGTTTCCGGGGGTATGCGGCCGTTCCGGCCCGAGGCGGAGACGATGCGTTCCGTCTCGTCGGAACGTTCGGTGCTGCGGAGGCTCATGTCTTTACCGGAAGACGGGTGGACTACCTGCGCACCTTCATGAACCGGCTGGCGGGGACGTGGTCCCTCTGGAGCCGGATGCAACGATGGAAGCAGGAAGCGCTCTTTGACGAGATCACGGGATTGAGAAACAAACGGTGCTGTCTGCGCGAATTCGAGGCGTCCTGGGAGCGGCACCGTCTTCGCGGCGGGGAATACGCGCTGGCCTTTTTCGATCTCGACCATTTCAAGACCGTGAACGACATGCATGGCCATGTCGCGGGGGACGTGGTTCTCGGCCGGTTCGGGGAAATACTCCGGCGGTACGCGGAACAGATGGGGATGCCCTGCCGCTTCGGAGGTGAGGAGTTCCTTTTGCTCATGCCCGGGACGTCTCTGAAAGATGCGGTGGTCGCATGTGAGAAAATCCGGAAGACACTGGCGTCAGAGGCGTGGAACACGCAATTCGGCAGGCTCCAGGTGACGGTGAGCTGCGGTATCTCGGAGGCCGTGCGTGATTGTGTTTCCGAGTCCCAGAACCTTTTGGCGCTTGCGGACGCACGGCTTTATGCGGCTAAGGGAAGAGGAAGGAACAGAATCGTTTTCAGTGACTGAAGCGCTGAGGCGCCTTGTAGGGGAGGAGAAGAGATGACGAAATTCATTTTTGTGACGGGTGGAGTGGTTTCTTCCTTGGGGAAGGGGATTACCGCCGCTTCGCTTGGGGTGCTTCTCAAGCGTCGGGGGCTTCGGGTTTCCGTGATCAAGATGGATCCCTATCTCAACGTGGATGCGGGGACGATGAATCCTTTTCAGCATGGAGAAGTGTTCGTCACCGAGGACGGTGCCGAGACGGACCTTGATCTCGGGCATTACGAGCGCTTTCTGGATCTGAGCCTCTCCTCCGACAACAATATCACCACGGGGAAAATCTATTCGTCCGTCATTGCCAAAGAGCGCAGGGGACGGTATCTTGGGGCGACGGTGCAGGTGATTCCCCATATTACCAACGAGATACAGGAGCACATCCTGAAGGTGGCGGACGGAAACGACGTGCTCATCGCCGAGATCGGCGGAACGGTGGGGGATATCGAGGGGCTTCCCTACCTCGAAGCTATCCGACAGGTGGCCGGGCGTGTCGGGCGAGGGAACGTGCTCTACTGCCATGTCACCCTCGTTCCGTTCATCGCTGCTGCGGGAGAACTGAAGACCAAGCCCACCCAGCACAGCGTGAACGAGCTGCGTCGCATCGGTATCCAGCCGGACATCATCGTCTGCCGGGCCCAGTTTCCTCTGGAAGGCGACATCAAGGACAAGATCGCGCTTTTCTGCAATGTCCGGAAGGAGGCCGTCGTGGAGGCTCTCGACGCATCCAGCATTTATCAAATTCCGTTGACCCTCCACGACCAGGGAGTGGATATGCTCGTGCTGCGGCAGCTTGGAATTTCCACGGCACAGGAACCCGATCTGATGGACTGGAGAGAATTCGATCATCGTTGCACCGATCCCGAATCGGAAGTCGAAATCGCCATGGTCGGGAAATACGTGAGCCACAAGGACGCCTACCTGAGCGTGGTGGAGGCGTTGCGGCATGCGGCGGCGGCGGGGGGCGCGAAGCTCGTGCTCCGGCATGTGGAGGCGGAGGATGTGGAGCGGGACGGCACCGAAAGGTGGCTTGCGGGCGTGCAGGGCATTCTCGTCCCCGGAGGGTTCGGAAGCCGAGGCATTGAAGGAAAGATCGCCGCGGCGGGATACGCGAGAACCAAGAAAATCCCCTTCTTCGGGCTCTGCCTCGGAATGCAGGTTGCGGTGGTGGAGTTCGCCCGGAATGTCTGTGGTATCGCCGCAGCACACAGCTCCGAAATCGATCCGGGTACGCCGAATCCCGTAATCCATCTTCTGGAAGAACAGAGGACGATTTCCGATCTGGGTGGTACCATGCGGTTGGGAGGATATACCTGCGAGCTCGTTCAGGGCAGCAGGTCCCACGAGGCGTACAAGAAGAGCGTGATTCGGGAACGGCATCGTCACCGCTACGAATTCAACAACGAGTACCGGGAGCGCCTGGCCCGGGAGGGGCTCATGACGGCGGGAGTTTGCCAGGGAAGGGATCTCGTGGAGATCGTGGAGTTGGAGGGACATCCCTGGTTTGTGGGTGTCCAGTTCCATCCGGAGTTCACGTCGCGTCCGGTTCGCCCCCATCCGCTCTTCCGGGATTTCGTCGCCGCGGCAATGAAAGTGACTGGAAAAGGTGCGCCTCAGGGGTGACGACAGAGCGCACCGAACGAGGAGGGATTCGAGTGAGGCAATGGAACAGGAAAATCAATGAGGTCGGGAAAATCCTCTTTGCGCTGTCCCTTTGCGCAGCGGTGCTCTTTGCCGTCGTTCCCGCGCGTGCGGAAGAGGCGGGAGGGCAGCAGGAGACGCCCTTTCAGACCTTGGGACAGGTGGAGACGATTCTGCTCGGCAGCGTCCAGACGGGAGGACTCGTCTCCCGCCTCGGCAAGGTGGAACAGGATCTCTTCGGCAGGGAACTGCCGGGAAGCATTGCGGAACGGCAGCAGGCTCTTCTCGATTTCATTCAGAAGGGGAGCGGCGGCCAACCCTCGTTCCTGTTCAAACTCGGAGTCGCCGAGTGGGCGGTGACCCAGAGGGCCGAGCCCCTTCTTCCGGCGTCGGAGCGGATTCGGATGCTGGAGGAACATCTGGAAGGCTCGGCCCAGGAGGATCGCCCGCTTGCCATGCGCCTTGAGCGGGTCATCCAGATGTTGCTTGGCGACGGGATTCTCTGGGAGGAGACGAAGGTTCCCGCCGGAACGGTCATGAAGGTGGAATTGGGCGAGACGCTTTCTCCGAAACTGGCGAAGCCCGGAGATGTGGTACAGGTCCACCTCGCCAGGGATCTCGTGGTGAATTCCCGCCTCATCGCACCAAAGGGGAGTGTCGTGAAAGCCAGTGTGGCGGACGTGAAACCGCCTCGAAGCTTCGGGAGATCCTCGGAAGTGAAAGTCGGATTTGACGTGTTGCTTCCTCTCGGACCGACACCTCTGCCTGTGGCCATCGGAGAGTCCGCAAAGAAGGCCGCCGAAGGAGACAAGGCTGTCATGGCCGCGGCGGGAGCGAGTTTCCTCGGACTCGTCGTGCTCGGTCCCGTCGGATTGGCGGGGGGATTTTTCGTACGGGGCGATGATCGGGATGTTCCCGAGGGAACGCAGTTCTACGTGGAGGCGCGAGAAGAGTCCCGCGTGCAGGCCTTTCCGGTTCCTCAGGGCCTGCAGGGCCTGCTCAAGGAAGGCGAGGGAGACGCTTCCTCGCCGGACGTGACGCCCACGGCCACGCAGTGAGGAAAGGAACAAGAACCGAAAGGAGGAATGCGGTCATGAAGAAATTTCTGGGACTGCTGCTCGTGTTGGGTACGGTGATGACGGGAAGCGCCGCGTCCGCCATCGACCTGGGGCCGCTTTTGGGAGTCGTCGGCGGGGGTCTCCTCGTGGACGCCGTGGCGGGGCCCCTCAATGATTTCATCAACACCATCACGTTCAACAAGGGAGTCGGGGCGAAAGAGTCCACCAAGGTGGTTCCCATCGTCTCCGTGGGATCCGGGACGCGCATCGGCGCGGCCCAGGTTTCGGGTCCGAAGAACACCGTGGACAAGACGAAGGCCGTCGCCCAGATCGAGGCATCGTTTCAGGGTGTGCGCATCAAGATCCTCGTTCCCATCGATGCCCTGAATCCTCTGGATCGTTTCCGCAGAGTCCAGGGTGTGGGTGTGTCGGCAATCATCGATCTGAAGCTGTAGTAGTTCGTCATGGCGCTTTCGTTTCGTCCGAAGAAGGACGGGGCGGGTTACCCCTTCGGGATCCCCCCCCGTCCCCGAACGTCGTTCAAGGCTCTTCCGTCCTGCCGGAGGGTTGTTTTTGCCGTTTTTTTCTTCTGCTGTTTCCTCGGGTTCCTTTTGCCTGCCGCGCCGCTTTTTGCCGGAATGACGGGTTTCGAGGAGGCGACCACGGAGCGCCGGGAGGCGTTGCGTGAAGTCACGTCCATTCTGGAACGGCACACGGCATTTCGGTGGGGAGAGGATTGCCTTATCTGGGTGGTGCACTATCCGGAGGAACTTGTGGACCCCTGGGTGCGGTTGGAGGCGGCAAAGCGGGGTTTCTCCGCCGCGGATGCCGCCACCTACAAGCAATCCTTTCTCCGGGATCTGCGTATGGGTGATTCCGAACCCGTTCTCCTCACCGTCTATCAGTTCGGCGGATCACCGCTCTCTCTGGCGCCTCTTTCGGAACACCTCGCTCTCGTGAACGACAGGGGAGAGCGTTTCACCCCCTCCTCCTACGACGATTCCTTCGACGGAGCGCTCTCCGGCGTCGTGCAAGGGTTGGTTTTTTTCCCGAGGCAGGAAGGAACGTTTACGCTCTCTCTTTCCGGTGTGGCCGGAGAGGAGCAGGTTTTTGCCTTTTCGGGAATGTCTCCGACAAACGAATCGGTTGCCGCGTCGTCCGACATCCCCGCCGAAACCGTGGTGGTCACTCTGGGCGAGGACACCGGGGGAGGCAAGACCGGAAAGGATGCACCGCAGGGCGCGGTGACGGTGGCTGCAAATTCCTCTGTGCCGAAGAAAGAGGAGGGGAAAAAAACGCCCCTGCCGCAGCCGAAAAAACCTGAAGAGGACATTCCGCCTCCGCCGCCCTTTCTCGTCATGCCCAGCGCGCCTGTTCCCATTCAGGGGGGAACGGCGACGGCCGTGCCGCCACAGGGCACGCCTGCGCCTTCCGGAGAGGTGGCCTTGGATGAGTTTCTCTCTTCGGACGAGGTGATCTCTGAGATATCGCTTCCCGTGGCTTCCGGAGAACAACCCCTCGAAGAGGCCGTTCCGACGACGGGAGNTCCCGAGCGGCTCATCCGACTCTCCCGACAGCAGACGGTGGAGAAATTTCTCCAGGGATGGGTCGCCGGGGATGTGGATGCCATGTACGAGCTGCTCACGAAGGACATGAGAGTGTTGTACACCCGTGATGCCTTCGGGAAACGCGTGCTCGAAGGAAGTTTTCGCTGGGCGCTCAAGGAGGGATACGTCCTCTCCTGGCCCAACGAGACGGTGGTGAAGGTCAGTGCCGCCCAGAAACTGTTGGTCATGCGGGTGCTGAGGAGCGAGGTCCTTCGTCTTGTGGAAGAACAGGGCATCTGGCGGATTTCCTGGTAGACTGCTCGCGTTGCTTGTGCTCGCGGGGGTTGCCGGGCTGGTTTTCTTGATGAAACGGGACGTGAGCCTCCTGGAGGAGTTCATGAAAACCCGGGGGCCGGCTCCGGAATTGCCGGTTACGTTGGAGCGGGTCTCCATTTCGCGGAAAGTGGAGGAAAATCTCTGGACTGTCCGGACCCCGAGGCTGGAACGCATGGGCGAGCGGGTACGGGCGGTTTCCCTGGAAGTGGAACTCGTCGACGAGGAACAACGCCGGTATGTCATGGTTGCGGAGACGGGAATGTTTGACGAGGAATTCGGCGACGTCGTCCTCGAACGGGTTCGGGGCGAGGTGGAGTTTTCTTCGGGGGGCCTGCGCTTTGCTGCTCCGAAAGGGGCATGGAATCGGGGGGACGGGAGACTTGTCTTTCCCGAAGGTGTCTTCGCGGAAGAGGACGAAAAGACGACGCTTCGTGCCGGCTCCGGATGGATTCTTCCCGGCGGAAGCGTTTTCCTGAGCGGGGATGTGGTTGTGGAATGGGAGGAGCCATGAGGGAAGTTCGTTCGGTATCATCGTTCCCGGTGCTGTTGTTCGTCCTGTTTTTTCTCCAGGCGTTCCTCCTCCCGGCTTTCGGCGAGGAGCCCGCGCCCCAGGTTGTGGTGGATGCCGACCGTGTTACCTATGACGAGGCGGGCTACACCGCTCTCGCCGAGGGGAACGTGCGCCTCCGCTACGGCGAGTTTCGTCTTCAGGCTCCCCATGTCGAAATGGACACGCGCACGCAGATGCTCAGGGCCTCCGCAGCGCCGGGGGAACTGGTGACCTTGAATTGGAGGGGCCGCCGCCTTTCGGGAGAGCGGGCGGAGTTCAACCTGGTCACTCAGGAAGGAGTGGTGCGCAACGCTTCGGGACAGGTGGACGCGCTTCTTTTCAAAGGAAAGGAGCTTGAGGTGCTTCCCTTCGAGACGGCGGTACGGACGAACCGCATCAGCGCCCGGCAGGCCCGGGGTGGCGACCGGGACGGAGACGTGGCGTTCTGGGAAGGCGCGACCATCACCACCTGCACGGAGGAGCGTCCGCATTACCGGCTGGAAGCGACGAATCTTGTCGTCGTCCCCGGAAAGCGAGTCGTGGCGAAAAACCCCAAGGTCTACATCGGCGAGTTTCTTCTGTTTCGTTATCCCTTTGACTACGTAGTTCGTTTGGACACAAAACAGCGGGCACTTCAGACGTCCTTCTTTCCTTCCCTGAGTTACGAGAGAGACCGCGGGGTCGGAGTGGGATTCTCCGGGCCTGTCACCTGGCCTGGAGGGAGTCTCACCCTCGGGCTTATGTACTGGAAGGACTCGGAGTTCGAGGGGTGGGGGAAGTTCGAGCAGGAACTGAGCGACACCGTGCGTCTCTTCGGAGAGACCGAGTATTCCTACGAGAAGGAATCGGACGAAAAGACCTGGCGCCCCTCCTGGGGATTTCGTGTTCTCTCCGGAGGGTGGAGCGGCACGATGAGCTGGAAACAGCGGGAGGCTGTGGAGATCGAAAAACAACTCGGCAAGACCTACCGGGGAACGCTGGAGCGCGATCCTGAATTCACCCTGGTCGGCCCCTGGTGGTCCGATGGAGCGAGCGGAGGATGGTGGCGTCTCCACGGCACCTGGGGCACCTACGAGGAAGAGGGGCTTCGGGCCGAACGCCGCGGCGCGGGAGTGGAACTTTACGGCGAGGGTTCGGGGACGAATCTCGTGCCCTTCTGGAAAGCCAAGTACATGCACTATCTCTACGACAGGGAGAGTGCCGGAGGTGACGACACCCAGACTGTTACCGAGGCGGCGCTGGGGTTCGAATGGCCTTTTTCGAATCTGCAGATGCGCACCACCTACTTCCGGCGCTGGGTGTCCGGCGGTTCTCCCATGCAGTGGGATGCGGAGGAGGAAGCGGAGGAGCTTTACCAGAAAATCACCATTCCCCTCGGGAACGGATGGAAATTCGCCGCCCGGGGCGGGTACGATCTCAACGCGTCGGAACTGCAGGAGATTGCCTATTGGGTGACCTATACCCTTGATTGCATGGAATGGGAGCTGTTGGTACGGGACGATCTCCGGAACGGCGACGACTGGGCGGGCCTGCGCATCACCATCCTTGCGTTTCCGGACACGCCTCTCGGGGTGGGACAGAAGGAGATCGACGACAGAGGGAGCCGCCCCAAAGATCTCCCCGGAGGATCCGGAAACTGACATGTTTGCAGACATGGAAAAAATTCTCGTCGCCTGCGGCGGCGACAGCCCCGAGCGGGACGTTTCCCTCAGGAGTGGCGCGGCGGTGTGCCAGGCTCTTGCGGAGGACGGATGGCCCTCGGAACTCCTGACGCTGCAAACCCCGAAGGACGTTTTGCCCTTTCTGCAGAAGGGCACGGCGGTGTTCGTCGCGCTTCACGGAGGATGGGGCGAGGACGGGCGTTTTCAGGCGCTTCTGGAGATGGCGGGCGTTCCTTACACGGGGAGCGGCCCCGAAGGATGTATGCGTGCCATGGACAAGGTGGTGAGCAAGCTCCTCTTTCGACAATACGGTATTCCCACAGCGGCGTTCACGCTTCTGCATTCCGGAGAAGCACACTCAGGGGCGGCCCTGTGCGCTCTCGCCCGCCGCGTGGCGGAAGGCGAAGTCCTTGTCGTCAAACCCTCCGACGCTGGAAGCACCGTGGGAGTCACCATTGTCCGGAAAGAAGAGGAACTGGGCGACGCGGTCCGAGAGGCGGAACGTTTCGGCGGGACGGTCCTCGTGGAGGACTACATTCCAGGGAAGGAACTCACGGTGACGGTGTGGGACGATGGAAGCGGCCCGTCGGCACTGCCCGTCGTCGAGATTTGTCCTAAAGGTCCTTTCTACACCTACGAGGCGAAATATACCCCCTTTTCCAGCGAATATCTCGTCCCCGCGCCGCTCGACGAGAAGACCGCCGACAAGGTTCGGCGCGTCGCCGTGGAAGCCCATCGGGCTACGCGGTGCGAGATCTACAGCCGGGTGGATCTTCGCCTCGATCCTCAAGGAAGCCCGTGGGTTCTCGAAGTGAACGCCGTTCCTGGGATGACCGCCACAAGCCTTGTCCCCAAGGCTGCGGCGGCGTTCGGATGGAGTTTTCCCGAGCTGGCAGGACGTATTCTGCGGGCCTCTCTCAGGAAGCGAGGATGAAATAGCGGAGATAGAGATAGAGTGTGGAGGAGAGCAGCGTGGCTCCCATGACAAGGCTTCCGATGCGGAGAAAGCGGAGGAAAGAGAGCCTGATGCCGCCCTTCTCCGCGATTCCCGCCAGGACCAGATTCGCCGATGCGCCCACCAGCGTTCCGTTTCCCCCCAGACAGGCCCCCAAAGCGAGTGCCCACCAGAGAGGTTCCGCGTTCATGGACGAGAGGGACGCCACATCCCGCACGAGGGGAATCATGGCCGCCGTGTAAGGGACATTGTCCACCAGGGCGGAGAGAATTCCCGAGCACCACAGGAGGAGTCCGGCGAACAGTTCGGGGCGGTTGCCGACGGTGTCCACGAGATGCGTTGCGGCGATCTCGATGATCCCCAGGTGTTCGATGGTTCCCACGAGCATGAAGAGCGTGGAGAAAAAGAGAATGGTGACCCAGTCCACTTCCTGAAGGGCCTTTTCCACCGGGACAGGACAGAGCAGAAGTCCCGCCGTGGCTCCTGCGATGGCGATGGTCGCGGCCTCGAATCCAAGCGTGCCGTGGAGTGTGAACGCCGCAAGCACTCCAGCGAGGACGGCGAGAATTCGTGTGGTTCCCTTTTTATCCAGCGGCTTTCCGCCTCTCTGGAAGCGCAGGAGAAGTTCCTCGGTTCTGTGCGAGGGAACCAGATCCTTCCGGAAGAGCAGGTACAACAGGCCGTACATGACGCACAGCGCCAGCAACGCCGCCGGCCCCAGGTGCAGGAGGAACTCGTTGAAGGAGAGACCGGCGGCGGATCCGATGAGGATGTTGGGCGGATCGCCGATGAGCGTCGCCGTTCCGCCGATGTTGGAGGCGAAGATCTCTCCGAAGATGAACGGTTCCGGGTCGAGGTCCAGGGTCTCGCACACGGCGAGGGCCACGGGGCCGATGAGGAGCACTGTGGTGACGTTGTCGAGGAGAGCGGAGATGAGTGCCGTGAGGGATGTCAGCGCCACGAGGAGCCTCCAGGGATGCCCCTTGCTCAGTGTGATGGCGGTGATGGCGGTACGCTGGACGAGCCCTGTTTCCTTGACGATCCCCACGAGGATCATCATGCCGACGAGCAGGCCGATGGTATTGAAATCAATGAAGCGAAAGGCGTCGTCCTGGGTGACCAACCGGAGAAGGAGCACTCCCGAAAGTCCCGCCATCGCCGCTTTCAGCCGATGCATCTTTTCGCTGACGATGAGCGCGAAGGCCGCGACGAAGATGGTCCCTGCAAGCCACTGTTGTCCGTTCATGATGCATGCCCCTCCTGGAATGCCGAGACGAAGCCAAGAAAAAAGCGGCAGAGGTGGCGTTGCCACCCTGCCGTCCGAATTCCCCTCTCGGGTATTTCTCCCCCCGTTCCACGGAAAAAACCGAAAGGCATTTCCCGTCGGAGAAAAATCTACCCGCTACGTGTTGGTGTGTTTACTGGACGCAGATGTCCACGATCTTCAGCTTGCGGATTCCCTTGGGAACGCGTACCAGCACTTCCTGGCCGACCTCCTGCCCCATGAGAGCCTGACCGACGGGGCTTGCGGCGGAGATGCGGTTTTTCTTCGGGTCGGATTCCTCGGAGCCCACGATGGTGTAGACGAAGTCCTTCCGCGAGTCCAGATCCCTTATCGTGATGGTCGTTCCCAGAGTGACTTTGCTGGTGTCCACATCGGCGGCTTCGACGATACGCACCCGGCTGAGGCGTGACTCGAGCCACTGAATGCGCGTCTCAAGCTGTCCCTGTTCTTCCTTTGCTGCATGGTACTCCGCGTTTTCGCTCAGATCACCGAAACCGCGTGCTTCCTCAAGCTTCCGGGCCACTTCGGCCCGTCCATCCGTCCGCAACTGAATGAGTTCCTGCTTGAGCTGTTCGTAGCCCTCCCGCGTCATGGGGACCTGATCGTCTGCCGTGCGCAGTTGCGACATGTCTCTCAACCTCCTGTCCCGTCTTCGCTTCGAGTGCGTCGCCGGGCGGCTCAAAAGCGGGACACCTCGACGTGTGTCCCGCTGCTGACGGCACATTTTAGCAAAGATGATCTCCGAGGGCAATCTCTTCTGTGAGGAATTTTCTCGATGTCACGGAAAAAGAAGGCGAAGAAGAATCCGTTACTCCGGGAAAACGCGGGGGGATAGGGCATGGGGCATGGTTTCCGTGTTTTTCAGAGGGAGGGTGCTCTGAGGGAATGGGGGCTCCTCCCTTCTGAGAGCTGTTTGGTTTGCCGACGAGGGAATCGGTGCCGTACAAACGGGACAATAAAAGGAGTTTCCCGGAAAAAGTATGGAAATCGTGCGCTCCTTTCTTGACAGGTCGTCTCTGGAGGCGTATAGTCTCCCCCAATATTTCCTGATTATCCTGTCGCGATGAAAGGGAAGGCCTGTCCGAGATGTGCGGAGGACAGAGAGAAGGGTCCTTGGGCTGAAAGACTCTTCACTTCGCAGGAAAAGGTCACCGCCCTGGAGCGTGCGTTGAAAACCTTGAATCCGAAAGGGTCAAGACGCAGGGGAGCGCCCCTTATCGCGCTGTGAGATGCCGTTTTTTGGAGTGCGTTTTTTCGGAGGCGTGCTTCATGCGAAAAGCGGAAGTGAAGTGGAACCGCGGGACTCCCGTCTTCATATGAAGAAGGGAGTCTTTTTGTTTTGTGCGGATCAGGGAGGTGTTTCCATTGCGTGGAGTGCTTCATCGGTATGGGACGAATCTGGGCCTTACGGAGCGGACACCCCTTCTCTCTCTCGGAGAGGGGAGCACGCCTCTTGTGGCGTGCCGGAACCTGGGAGAGGAGCTCGGCATCGAGCTTTTCGCCAAGTATGAGGGATTGAACCCCACCGGATCCTTCAAGGATCGCGGGATGGTTCTCGCCGTGGCGAAGGCGCTGGAGGCGGGGAGCAGGGCGGTGGTGTGCGCCTCCACGGGCAACACTTCGGCCTCCGCCGCGGCCTATGCGGCGACTGCGGGCATCCCCTGTCACGTGCTGCTTCCGGCGGGAAAGGTGGCTCTCGGCAAGCTCGCCCAGGCGCTCATCTACGGAGCGAAGGTCATTGCCGTGCGGGGGAATTTCGACACGGCGCTCGATCTCGCCCGGGACGCCTCGCGGCGACTCGGCCTGGCCATCGTGAACTCCGTGAATCCCTATCGGCTCAGGGGGCAGCGGTCCGCCGCATGGGAGGTCTGCGACGATCTGGGGGACGCGCCGGACTGGCTCGCCATTCCCGTGGGCAACGCGGGGAACATCACCGCCTACTGGGCGGGCTTCGTCCAGTACGCCCGGTCCGGAAAAGCCTCCCGGATTCCCCGGATGATGGGGTTTCAGGCCGAAGGAGCCAGCCCGATGGTGAGGGGGGAGGATGTGCCCCAGCCCGAGACGGTGGCCACGGCGATTCGCATCGGGCGTCCCGTGAACGCCCGAAAGGCCCGTTGGGCCGTGCGGCGTTCCGGCGGAGCCTTTGCCGCGGTGTCGGACCCGGAGATCTTGGAGGCCCAGAGGATCTTGGCCTCCAGGGAGGGGCTCTTTGCGGAACCGGCCTCGGCGGCTCCGCTGGCGGGGCTTCTGGCGCTTGCCCGCCGGAATGAACTGCCGCGGGGGATTCGAGTGGTCATGGTGCTCACGGGAAACGGCCTCAAGGATCCCGATGCCGCGCTGGGAAAGACTCCGGCCATCACGGAAATCGACGGAAACTGGAGTTCTCTCGAGGAGGTGTTCCGGTCATGACCTTTCCGATTCGCGTCCGGGTTCCCGCGTCGAGCGCCAATCTCGGTTCGGGCTTCGACACGTTGGGCATGGGGCTCACGTTCTACAACGTGTACGAAGTGCTGGAACTCCTTCCATCGGGTACCTATCAGGTGGAGGTCGTGGGAGAGGGAAGTCGTGAACTGGAGGATCCCGCGGCGAATCTGGTCATCCGTTCCTACGAGGCGGCTTTCGAGTCCTGGGAGAAGGAAGCTCCGGGACTGGTCTTCCGGGCCCTCAACGCGGTTCCCCTCTGTCGTGGGCTGGGCAGTTCCGCCGGTGCCGTGGTGGGAGGTGTCCTGCTCGCGAACGCCCTGCGGGAACGCCCTCTGTCGAAAGAGGAACTGTTGCCCCTCATGGTCCGTCTTGAAGGGCATCCTGACAACGTGGTTCCTTGCTGCGTCGGCGGCATGGTGGTGAGTTGCTGGGACGGGGAGCGCCTTCGCTATCTTCGGTTGACTTCCATGCCTCCGGACGTGTCGGTGGTGGTGGCGGTTCCGGAGTTTCGAGTGAGCACCAAGGCGGCCCGGGAAGTTCTTCCCGAGGTGGTCTCCCTCAAGGACGCCGTGTTCAACGTGAGTCGTGCGGCTCTCTTTACCGCCGCATGGGCCACCGGGTCCTGGGAACATCTTCTCTGGGCCATGGAGGATAAGCTGCATCAGCAGTTCCGGGCGAAACTCTTTCCGGGGGGCGAGGAGATTCTTTCGGAGATCCGGAAGAGTCCCGAGTGCATGGGAGTGGCCATCAGCGGTTCGGGACCGAGCATGATGGCCTTCGTGAGGGGAAATCCCCAGGGAGTGGCGGGGCGCATGTGCCGCATCTTCTCGGGGAATGGTGTACGGTCCCGGTTCTTTGTCCTCGATGTGGACGAGGCTGGTGCGAAACTGTCCGGAGGTGGCGGACGTGTCGCGACTGGTGCTTAAGTTCGGGGGATCCTCTGTGGCGGATCCGGGGCGGATGCACGCCGTGGCCGCGAGGATCGAACCTTTCGTCAGAGAGGGCAACGAGGTTGTCGTCGTGGTCTCCGCCCGGGGGAAGACCACGGACGAACTGCTCTCCCTCGCCGGAGAGCTTCGAGGGCAGGACAACCGGGAAATGGATCAGCTTCTCGCCACGGGGGAGCAGCAGTCCATCGCACTGCTCGCTCTCGCCCTGCGGGATCGAAAGGTTCCCGCCCGCTCCTTCACGGGATTGCAGGCGGGGATCTATGCCGACGGCTATCACATGGAAGGACGGATCCGCACGGTGCAACCCCATTGCCTCGAAAAAGCTCTCGCCGAGGGGGTGGTCCCCGTGGTGGCGGGCTTTCAGGGCATCAATGCCTCGGGGGATATCATCACGCTCGGTCGGGGCGGGTCCGACCTGTCCGCGGTGGCCCTCGCCGCGTCCCTGGAAGCTGACGCCTGTCACATCTACACGGATGTGACCGGTGTCTACAGCGCGGATCCCCGGCTCGTTCCGGAGGCGCGCAAGCTCTCCCGGGTCTCCTACGGTGTGTGCATGGAGATGGCCGTCATGGGGGCCAAGGTGCTCCAGGCGAGGAGCGTGGAGATGGCGGCGCAGTATGACGTTCCCGTCTACGTGGCGTCGTCCTTCGACGAAGAGGAGGGAACATGGGTCATGAGAGAAGATGTGAACGAGCGTCTGGTCGTTCAGGCGGTGACACAGGACGGAAACGTGGCCAAGGTGGCCGTACTGGGAGTGCCGGACGTTCCGGGTATCGCCGCGAAGCTCTTCGGAGCGCTCGGCCAGAATGGCATCGGAGTGGAGATGATCATTCAGAGCGTCATGCGCGGCGACGTGAACGACATTGCTTTTCTTGTCCACAAGGCGTTTCTTGGCGAGGCGATCCGCATTTGCCGGAATGTCGCCCGGGATATCGAGGCCCAGGGCGTGACCTTCGACACGGAGATCGCCCGGATCTCCGTGGTGGGCGCGGGCATCGCCAACCATCCCGAAGTCCCTTCGAAAATGTTCTCCATTCTCGCCGACGTGGGGATCAACATCGACATGATCGCCTCCACTTCCCAGTCCATCACCTGCGTCATTCCCTCCGGACAGGTGGCAACGGCGGTGCGCGCGCTGCATCGTCATTTCGTTGAGGAGGAAGCACCGTGCGCGTCGCCGTCCTAGGAGCCACCGGCCTGGTCGGTCGGGAAATGATCGCGGTTCTGGAGCAGCGTTCTTTCCCCGTGGACGAACTGTTGCCTCTTGCGTCGGAGCGCTCCGCGGGGATCGAGCTTCCCTTTCGCGGGGAGAGTGTTTCCGTGCGGGCGGTGTCGGAGGATGTTTTCGAGGGGGTCGATCTGGCGCTCTTTTCCGCGGGCAGCGATCCTTCCCGGACATGGGCTCCCGTCGCTCGGGACAAGGGCGCCTGGGTGGTGGACAACAGCTCGGCCTGGCGCATGGCTCCCGATGTCTCCCTGGTGGTGCCCGAAGTCAACGCGGGAACGCTCCCGAAAACGCCCGCGGTGATCGCCAATCCGAACTGCGCCACCATCCAGACCGTCGTTGCGCTGAACCCGCTGCACCAGGCGGCGGGGCTTCTCGAATTCGCCGCCGTGACGTTTCAGTCCGTCTCCGGAACGGGACAGGAGGCTCTCCGGGAGCTTGCGGAGGGCAGCTCCCTTGCCCGGTTCGAGAGAGGCGTGCCTCTCGGCGGGGAAGAGCGGGCGCAGATCTATCCCCATCCCATCGCCTTCAACGCCCTGCCCCATATCGGCGGGTTCGACGACGAGGGGATCAGTGAGGAAGAGTGGAAAATGGTTCGGGAATCCCGGAAGATTCTGGGACTTCCCGAGCTT
>JGI12104J13512_1001587_pt1 | contig 16376 bp, 19 predicted proteins | sample TerdegcTABiofilm_FD_13512 | JGI IMG/M metagenome (IMG submission 13512)
CCAATGATTTTTTCTAAATCTTCTTTCTTAAATGCAGATGGTAAATCATTTTTGTTCAAAACAGGAATAAAATTTTTATCTTTAACCTTTTCTATTGCATAAAAATCATCTTCATCTAAAGGAACAGATTGATCAAAAAGAAGGAGAATAATTGAAGATGAAGACAAAGCTTTTTCACTTCTCTCCTGAGCAATTTTATCAAGACTATTCTTTATTTTTCTTATAACTCCTGCTGTATCTATTATTTCAATAGGAACTCCTTCTATATAAATTTTCTCTCTGATAACATCTCTTGTTGTTCCTGGAATTTCTGAAACAATCACTCTCTCTTGTTCCATTAAAATGTTAAAAAGTGAAGACTTTCCAACATTCGCTTTGCCAAAAATAGTTAATTTTATTCCTTCTATAAAAGGTTTTTCATCTTCATATTTTGATAAAATTCTATTAATCTCCTCTAAATTTTTATTAACTACTTCTTGTATCTCATACTCACTCACCTCTTCAACATCATCAGGAAAAGAAATTGAGCCCTCTATTTTTATTCTTAATATATTCAAATTCTCGATTATTTCTTTTACTTTTTTTGTTAACTTACCTTCAAGTGTGTTTATTGATGATTGAAGTTCATATAAATCACTCGAAAAAACAATCTTATTTATAGCTTGTGCAGAAATAAGGTCGATTTTACCATTTAAAAATGCTCTTTCTGTAAATTCACCTGGTTTTGATAATCTTCCTCCATATCCAATTATCGTTGTTATTATTCTATCTATAAGAACTGGAGAAGAAAAGGTTTGAATTTCAACAGCATCTTCACCGGTATAAGAGTTTGGGGATTTATAAAATATTGTTATCGAGTCGCCAAGACTATTCCCTTTATTATCATAAAGAAAAAAATGGTATGCAAATCTTGGTTTAATCTCTATCTCTTTTTTTATCAGTTTCTTTAAAATATATAATGAATTAGAACCTGAAATTCTAACAACCCCAATTGCACCAAAACCCTTAGGAGTTGATATATTTACAATTGTCTCATTCTCCATTTTTATTTTTTAATGCAACTACAACTCTCCTATTTGGTTCTTTTCCTATTGAATATGTATAAACAGAGGCATTTTGTGAAAGTGTTGTATGAATAATTTTTCTTGCCATTGCACTCATTGGTTGCAAAATTTGATCCTTTCCAGTTTTTTTTGCTTTTATTGCTGCTTCAATAGCAAGATTTTTCAAATAATCTATCTGCTTCTGTTTATATCCACCAATATCAATAATGAACAATCTATCATCATTGAAATTTCTATGTAAGATTGCATTTAATAAATATTGTAAGGTTGCTAACACTTTTCCCTGTTTCCCTATAAATTGAGCCTGCTTTTCTTTTGAAGAGAGAATAATATTTACATAAACTTCGGTATCTTTTTCTCTAATTTCAAAGTTTACATCTTCTTCAAGTTTTTCAAAAATATAACCTAAAATCCCTTTTACTATTTTTGATGTATCTTTTTCAGAAAGTTTTATGTTAAAGATAGTTGTTTTCATTTTTTTATTACTTCTAATGCCTTAGCATATCTTCTATTCACTAAAATAAATTCAATTGTAGAAAAAATACTATAAAATATCCAATAAATTGAGATTGCAGTTGGGAAAGATAAAGCCCAGTAGCCTATAAGTATCGGGAATATAAACATAAATATTTTTGATGAAGGATCTTTACCTGTTGTTAAATACTGCTGTAAAAGAGTTGTAGCAGCAACAAGGATTGGAATGATATACGTTGGGTCAGGAGCAGCCAAATTTTTAACCCATAAGAAAGGTTGATCAAGAAGCTTTACATAACCATTCAGTGATGAAAAAAGAATAAGAAGAATTGGAAGAGGAAGAATGGATATTAAACATCCAGTTGCAGGATTAACTCCATATTTTTTGTATAATTTCATCTGTTCTTCCTGTGCTTTCTTTGGATCATCTTTATATTTTTTCTGAAGTTCTTTAAGTTCTGGTGTTAAGGCTTGCGTCTTACTCATAGATTTTAGTTGTTGGATTGTTAATGGTAGAAGAACTAATTTAATTAAAAGAGTAAGAAGAATTATTGCAATACCATAATTCGGAATTATTCCATAAAAAAAATCGAGTATTCTTCTTATAAAATATGTAAAAGAACTTGCTGTAATTGTAATTGTTGCTGGTTGTTCATAAACAAACTGTTTTCCATCTGAATCTTTATAACTTAAAATTAAAAATGTTTCATAAGTTCCAGCTTTTACAGTATCGTGTGGTTTAATTCTCAATGTAAATGTAGCGCTTTTTCCTTCAGCAAGTGATTCAAGATAAACATTTTTCCCTTCCATATATTCAGAAAAGTACTCGTTTTCTTTTAATTTTACAGTTATATCCTTAACTTCAGTAGTACCATTATTTTTAACTGTTGATGATAGAGCGATTAAAGTTTCAAGACCAACTTTTATATTTGGAGCAGCTGTGAATGATAATTGGCCACCCATTGTTGTGAATGTCAGAGGTATTGTAGTGTAATATTGATTCAAAGTATCCCCAATTGAATAAATAACTTGACTGATAAATCCATATTCATCTTTAGTTAATTCTTCTTTTAAATATAAATCTATACTAAGATTTACCTTTTCATTTTTTGAAATTTTATCAATTTTTAATTCATTATTTTTTACATTAAAAGGTCCAAAATCTGAATAATTTGATAATGAAAGTAATTTTATGACTAAATTATTTTTTTCATCACCAAGATTCTCGATAGTTAAATTCAATTTTAGTTCACTTTGAGGAGAAGGTTTCTCAATTTGTTCAGTTGTAATTTTTAAATCAAGTTCAGATCCTAAACTTAAAGTAAAACCTAAAAAAAGAAAAAATAAAACAGAAAAAATTAATATTTTTTTCATTCTACCTCCTTATGGTACAGGATCCTCTCCTCCTGGGAAAAATGGATTACATCTTAAAATTCTTTTAAACCCAAGAAAAAGTCCCTTAATAGATCCGTATTTTTCGACTGCTTCGAGTGTGTATTGAGAACAGGTTGGTGTGTATCTACATGATGGTGGAAACATTGGGGATATAAACTTTTGATAAAATTTAATTGACATTAATATCAGCTTCTTCATTTTCAATCCTTTCTAAAAATCTTTCAAAATCTTTTGAAATAACTAAATCATCCCTCTTTATAACAAATGGAGGAATAATTATGGCAATCCAAAGTTTTTTAAAACTATCCTGATATTTTAAAAATATCTCTCTAATTTTTCTTTTCAATTTATTCCTCTCAACAGCTTTTTTTGTTCCAACAGGAATAAATGCAACTTTAACACTTTCTTTTCTCTTGTATATAAAAGTTAAATTCTTTTCTTTAATTCTTATACCTTCTCTCATCAGTTCATCTATCTCTTTTTTAGTAAGTCTTTCAGATAACTTACCCATTATTTGGGTATCAATACCTTCCTACCCTTTGCTCTTCTTCTTTTAATAACATTTCTTCCACCAGGTGAACTCATTTTTTTTAAAAAGCCATGAGTTTTTCTTCTTCTTCTTTTATGTGGTTGATATGTCGTTCTCATAATAACCTCCTGAATTAATAAGATATCACCTTTAACACTTCATCAACATATTGATCTTCTGGTATAGCACCTTCAAACTCAATTTTATCATTAATAACTGTTTTTGGAACGGCATAAACATTATATTTATCTGATAAAGTTGGAAACTCTGTTGCTTCTACCATATCTGCAACAATGTTTTCATTTAAAAAGGCAATTTTATGCGCTGTTCTTACTGATCGTGGACAATACGGGCATGTTGGTGTTACAAAAACTTGAATATGAATTTTTTCTTTTATACTTTCGATTTTTTTTACATTTTCATCTTTAAATTCAATTTCTCCTCTTGACAAATCAATAATATCTTCAATAAATGATGTAAATTCATAACCNGCTGGGATTCCAATATATCTAACCATACCTTTATTCTTACCAATTAAAACTGCTGCTGGNATTCTNTNTATNTNATATTTATCAAAAATTTCTTTATCTTTACCAAGTTCATAAATTTCAAGTTTAATTAAATTTGAAATAGATNCTATCTCTGTATAAATTTCTTCTGCTTCTTTACAATATTTACACTCTGTATCTTCTGTAACATCTGGAGTCCAAACTCCTACACCACTTTTTTTAAAGAACAAAATCCTAACTTCATCTTTTAGACTCTCATCAAATCTCTCTTTGATGATCTTTCTGTCTTTTTCCTGTATAATTTCCATAAAATCTATTCCTCCTTAAATTAATGGTTTTCATAAATTAATTTTAAAATTATAACATCTTATAAATTTTTTTCAATGAAAAGAGCTTAATAAACCAAAAAACATTTTATTGAGTTTAATAATTTTAATATCTCCAAAATTTTATATAATTACAATATGGAGAAAAATAATTTGGTATTAAATGAAAATTATAACGAATTTATTAATTTTATCAAAAAATCAATATTAAATAATAATTATTCTTTAGTTTTTTTTGTTGGTAGTGGAGTTTCAACCGAAGCACCATCGAATATATTAAGCACATCAGAAATCATTGAGATATTAAAAAATGAATTATTTCCTGATATAGATATAAAAAGTCTTTTAATATTTGAAAGAATTTTTGAAAATTTAAATTTTTTAGCTCCATATAAAAATTTAAGTAAAAAAATTATTGAAATTGTCGATCCATCCAAATTTTATGAAGGGTATAATCTTTATACGAATCTTTTTCATTTAATACTTATGTATATATCAATTAAATATAGATGTCCTATAATAACTTGTAACTTCGATTTATTGTTTGAGAATGCATTTAAATTATTAAAAAATAATAATTTAATAGAACCTGATAATAAATTAATTGTTATAACACCTTCTAATTGTGAAAGATTGAAATCAATTAGTTTAAATGATGAGAAAATAAATTTGCTAATTAAAATTCATGGCTCAATAGATAGCGAAGAATCTGAGATAAGAAATACTTTTCATCAAATTGTAGCTTACTTACCAGAAATTTTAATAAAAACATTTTATGAAATTATTAGAAATTATGAATTTCTTTGTTTTATAGGTTATTCTGGATTAGATTTAGATTTTTTTCCTCAAATAGTTCATATTAATGAAGATTTAAATAAAAAGATTTTTTGGATAGAACCTTATATAGAAAATATACAACAAAGAGTATCATATTATGATAATATTTTTAAAATAATCAACACTAATGCACATGATCTATCTATTAAATATTGTGAATTATTAGATATTGGTGATATTTTAATAGAGATTATAAAAGGTTTGAAACCTTTAAATAAAGATTATTATAAAATAAAAGTTAAAAAATATATAGAAGAATTAATGTATGATTTAAACAAAGATTATATTAAATATTTATTTATAGGGAAAATATTACAAGAAGTAGGGTATGAAAAAACTAATATTATAGAAGAGTATTTACAAAAAGCATATGAAATGTTAGTAAATGATAAAGATGCTTGTTTTTTTGAAAAAAATAGATTTCTGCTTGAGATAGATAATCAACTTTCAAAGTATTATTATAGAATTAATAGGTTTGAAACAGCTATTAAAAAATCATATTCACAAATGAATCTTGCAAAACAATTTTTGTTAAATTTAAATAAAGATGAAAAAAATGAATATTATAAATTGATTGGCTATAAATATTTATATAATGCATATTTAAATATTTATGAATCTAAACTTTTACAATATGATATAGATCCAAAAACTTTTAAATATCCATACAAAAATCTTTTTATTTTATCATACATAACTTTTAATATCTTCATACAACTTTATTTATTAATTTTCAAAATAAATTTTAAAATTAATAATGATAAATTAATGAAAATAAAAAATAAAAATATTCAAGAAAGAGAAATTATAAGAGATATTAAAGAAATCCTATTAGAAGCTGAAATTCTATTTTTATCTATGCCACAGAGATTTGCTTTAGGTATTAAAAATAATAAATTTAGCGGAATAATATTAAATAAATTAATAAAAATATATGAAAAAATTAAAAATGAAAGTTATTCTATTGGTTATGCATATGGATATTTTAACTCTTATAAATACATATTAAGAATAGCTCAAGATCTCAATAAAGTAAATTCATTTGAAAATATATACAAAAAATATAATATATTAGTTGATAATGATGAAAAGATTCAACCACCCCATAAAAAGGCTGTAATATTAAGAGATAGAGCTGAGAAATTAATGAATTCAAATATATCTGAAGCAATTAAATTTTTTAAAGATGCAAAACAAGAAGCTTATAATTCTAATGCTTACTCTATGATTGTTAAATTAAATCTTCAAAATTTATTAAATATTGTTCCAGAGAATGAAAAGATCGATTTATTAAAAGAAACAATTACTATAGCTAAAAAAATAGAAAGTAAAAATTATAAAAAAATTGCGAATAAATTAGAAAAAATTATCGATAATCATGAGTATAAAAAATTATAAAATAGGAGGTTACAATAGTCCAAAAACGGATTACATTACTATATTAAATAAAACTTTTAATGTTTTAGAAAAATTTTTTAAAGATAAGCTTGAAGATTTAATTGATATTTTTAGTATTTTTAATTACTTGTTAAATTAATAATCTTGTAAGAAAATCTGGTATTATTGAAGCTTTATAGTTAAAATTATTTGAAAATATTATAGATAAAATTAATAAAACAGGAAATCAAAATCCTAAATTTGCTAATTTCAATTTAAATAGTGAAAAAAAATTATTAAAGAAAGTTTAAACTGATTAATCTCGAAAAAATTAGTTATTAAAAAAAGAATATTATACTTAGAAAATAATAATATTTGCAAACTTAATATAACTTATAGTTTGCAAAGAAAAGAACATTTAAAAAAATTTTAGACCAATTATTAGAAAACAATAATAATAGTTACAGAAAATTTATTGAAGAGGTCATTCAAAATTTGGGTCATTTAGCTAAAAAACCTCCATTGAACAATTGGAAGTCAGTATATGGAATTTCAATAAAAGGTGATGAATTTGATATTATTTATAATCAAAGAAAACAATATAAAATCAAATCAAATAAAAAATTTTATACATATAATAATATGACAGTTGCATTAAGTGAATTAAGTTCAATGGGTGATGAGATTATTAAAAAAATGGCAATTTAAAGGTTGCTACAAAAGTATGTGATTGGATAATAAAGAGCAGTAAAAGTTATATAAAAAATATATTAAAAATGTTTGTAGAGTCGAGGTTTTAATTAGCGAATTTCCACCATCTAAATTTTATTGTTATGAAAAATGGAAAAAAATATAGAGATGAATTTAAAAAATTAAAAGTTAATATAAGTAAATTTAGAACAAGTAAATTAAAATTATATATTAGACCTTTCGGTAAAATATTTTTAAAATGACAATAAGTACTACTACAAAGGAAACAATTTATTATGAAAGAGATGTTTCGTCACATAAATTAAAATATCCATGTTACATAAATGATAAAGCAAGTGTTGGTAATTTGATAAAAATTTTTAATAATCAAAAAAAATGGGTAAAATTTTATAAAATAAAAATTTATTACTATTCCTCAAATCTATAGATTGGAGAGAGCTCTTTATACAATTAATTTTAACAAGCTTTATTTTAAGCAGAATATATAAAATAATAGAGAATTTTCCTAATATAAAATTTATCAATATTATTGAGTTACTTGTGGGGCTTATTATAATTATTATAATACATATTATATTTAATTATTTTATAAAAATGGAATTGCATTATTTGTTAATGTTTAAAAATTTATTAAATCAAAAATGTTTCGTTCAAAACAAATCTTCTTAATAAATATTCTTTCATATATTTTTAAAAAAGGACCAAAATTCAACACAATCTAAGGATATATTTAAAATATCTAAATGCTCTCTTATTATAGATGATTTGACATTTTCTTTCATAGTTTTATCGTAGAAAAAAAGGTAAATAATTATATCATTGAAATCAACAAAAATAAGTCTATACTTATTATTGTATATTGTAAATTTGTATTTATATACGGGAGTTTTTTGATACTCTTTTCCTATATTTGATATTTGAGTATTAAAAAAAATAGAATCTCTATTTTCAATACCTTCAGTAATATTTTTAAAAGTCACTTTAAGTTTTGTTTCTTTTTTTAAACACCTCTTAATATATCTTAAACAATTTTTAGTTATCAATATCTTTGGTTTTATTATTTTTTGCGTATTTTTCCCTCAAATTATCTATAACTTTTTTTAAAATACCCTTCTCTATTAATATATTAAGAAATTCATCTTCATCTTCATCTTCTTCTTTTTCAATATCTAAATTTAATAAAAAGGATAAATCATAGTCTATTTCTTTTTTATAATCTGTTTTCTTATATGCAATTTCAGAATGAGTTAGAATACTAAGATATTTACCATCAATTTTACCAAATTTTTTTAATACATTATTTATTGTATTTTTTTCTTCTTCAGTAAAAATGCTTAAATCTGGCTTTACAGTGGGTTTAAATAAAGTTCTTGGTTTATAGCCTCTTCCAATTAATTGCTTACTTATAAACAATTTTTTTTCTTTTTGCAATTTATCAACAGCTAATTCAAATTTTTTAGGCGCTGGTCCTAATGGTAATTTAATATATTTATCTCCAGTAATTGAATTACCATATTTCTGATAATGATAGAAATCAATGTAAAATAATAGTTTAAACATTTTTTTCTTGCCATTGTCAGTGATTGGTATTATATTCGCCAAGTATAAAATTAAATTTTTATACTTTTCTAAATCAAGATTATAATCTTCTTTAATCATAAATATCACCTAATTTAATATTATACAATAAAATAAATAAAATAAAAAGTATAAATATAATAAATAAAATAAATATTATATATTAATTTTGGGTAAACCATATTCAATGAATATTTCATCAGTTATTTTCTCAGATAATTTATAATCATTAGTTGCTTCTAAAGAACGATTAAATAATCTTGCTTTTAATTCTCTAATATAAATTTCATAATCCTGAACTGCTTTACTTATAACTATTGGATCTTTTGGAATTCTAATTATATTTTTGTTTGGTTTATAAGAATAAATTAAAAATTTTGCTATATTCAAATTATTAACTTCATATATATAATTTCCATCTTCATCTTCAATTACAAAATTATTAAAAAATTCCCTCCCTATATGCAATGATTTTCCTGTAGTTGCTATTTCTTCAGCATTTTTTAAATATTTATTTTCAATAAAACTTTCTGGAAATTCTCTAATTCCTTTAAAAAGAATTTCCTTTTTCAATATATTTTTTATTTTCTCTATGCTAACTGTTCTTTTTTCAACTTTTTTGCTTTTCCTCATTTTTGAAAATTCAATTCTCTCGTTAATTAATTCAGTTAAACTCTTATAGATTTTATTTAGATAAATTTTAGGTTCTAAACCAAGAGATTTTAATATCAAAGAATCCAATTTTTTTCTATCTTCCATTTTAATTTCTTCAAATATAGATTTGATTTCTCTTTTTTTAATTTTATTAAATAATTTTTTTAATTCTTTTTTATCTTCATTTGATATTAATTCAGGATTTAAAATCAATGTATTCTCCAATGAATAAACATCTATATCAATTCCAGTAATATCTCCAACTAAAATTCTACCCTCCATTTCTAAAAATAATCTAAAAATATAGGAATTAAATAACGCGCCAAAAAGTTCATAATCAGAATTTTCCTTCAAGTATATTTGATACATTCTTTTATCAACTAAATCTCTATTAGTATTTAATGATATACCAAAACGTTCACCTATCATTGAATTAAATATAAAATCACCAGGTGACATATCAGGTAAAGAATACCAGTTTTTAAAAGATTTTACACTTGGTACATCAGGCCAAAGTATTCCATTCTTTGATCTCTGTTTTTCACCCCATTCAATGTATGATAAAGCACCAAATTTTCTTAATTTTTTTAATTCACTTTTTGAAAGATTACAGAAGAAAGCAAGGTATTTTGGTTTTATTAATAAAGTTTCATAATTTTTTATTTCTTTAAAGGATTTTATTACAGGAACTAAAAATTCTTTCTCTATCTCACCAAGCCAACCCTTTTTATTTTTTACTTTTAAAATTTCATTCCCGTTTGTAGGTTCTTCATATAATTCAAGATAAAAAAAGTCATTTATACCAGTTGTATAACCCCTTTTCACATTTGCTATATTATTAAAATATATTAATTTGCCTTTACATTGTTCTAAAATTTCAAAATAAACATCAGGTGCTATTAAATATTTGCTCCATTTTGCTTTTTCTTTTTTATCTTCAACTTCATTTAGTAGATCATTTTGTTTTATTAATCTTATTCTAAAATTCTCATCTTCAAATGTTTTAATACCATCTAATGAAACATAAATAGAATTTTTATCAAATTTAATATATTCAGAGCCAATGTTTTCAATTTTTCTTACTAAACCATCAAGATAACTCCATCTTTCAGAATCTTGAAATTTCAAATCTCTATATGGTATCAATTCTTCAAATTTCTTTTTAATTTTTATAAATTTAACAATGTTATTTCTTCTCTCTTTGATGTCTTCGCATCTCTCCAGAATAGTGAAAATTGGTATGACTGAAGGGTCCTCAAACCATGGTTCAGTAAAAGAAACTGCTATGCAGATAATTTTATAATTATTAAGAAAATATTTTTTTAATTCATATCCAAATAAATCATTTAAATATGAAAATGAAGATAAAAAACCCATTCTTTTACCTTCATTTAGAAATTTACCTGCGTGAAAAAAAAGATATGCATAGATGTCTGACTGTTCTGACAATTTTAAATTTTTCTTTTCATCAAAACCTTCTGGGTAATTAAATATCCAATCATTCACAATTACTTTATTTAAAAAACTTTTATAACCTTTATTCTTTTCTTCTATTAATTCTTGTCTTATATATGGAAAATTACCGACAAGGCCATTAAATTTTGGAATTTGTTCCTTAATTTTTAACTTAAAATTACTAATCTTTGGTGGTGGAAATTCGAATTCATCTAAAGGATTAACTTCAAAAAAATCTTTAACTATAACTCTTGGAAAATTTTCATATTCTCTTATATTTTGTCTAAATAGATTTATAGTTGCTAATTCGGAGGGGAAATTTGCAATATCAATACCCCAGATTTTTGATAAAAGTTCGTTATGAGACAATTTAAAACCAGACAAATATTTAAGTCTATGATATAATCTTGTTAAAAAAGTTCCGCTTCCACAGGTTGGGTCTGCAAAATAACCTTCTGGGGAATTAACAACAAATGATATTATCAAATCAACAAGGTCTTCTCTTGTAAAATATTGACCTAAATTATGCCTTTCTTCAAAAGGAATTAATGATTCAAATATTTCACCAATTACATCTTCTTTTAAAACACTGAAATTATATTTTTCAAGTGTATTTAAAAGATTTATTAAACTATCTTCTGCTTCTTCAGGTATACCTAATTTCTCTATTATGCTTTCTTCAAATACAGAATACCAATCAATATTTTTAGCCTCGTTGAAACATTCTTTTAAAATTTCATCTACACCTCTATTTGATTTAATTATTAAATCTGGTAATTTATCAAAATATTTTTTCAAAGTAAGATAAAATATTATTTTTGTTATTAGACTGTATGCCCACTGTTTAGATAGAGTTTCAAAAAACTTTTCATCACCTATATTAGTAATTCCCTGTTTTCTTACCCATGAATCTATTTCATCTTTATTTTCTTTTTCTTGGTATTTAACTTTTATATATTTACTGAAGGGGATAAAAATTTCATTAATTGTTTTTCTTAAAATATTTACAAAAACAAATTTATCAGGTACAAAATAATATAAATTACCTTTATTAAAAAGCTCAGTTATAATATTTAAGAAAAAAAGAATATTCTCTTTAATTTTTTCTTGTTTCTCCCCTAATTTCCATTCCTCTAATTTTTCTAATGTATATGTTGGATAATTTTCTTTTCTTATAAGCTCAAAATTATCTATTTCATAAAATATACATTCTTGAAAGTTCCAAGTAAAAACATATTTAACATTTAACTTTATAGCTTTCTGTTTTAAAGTTTCTAAATTTTCATATTGATTAGGTTTTTTAAATTCAAAAAAAGTAAAAGCATTATTAATATCTCTTCTTTTCCATATAATTAAGTCTGGAAATAAAGAGGATTCATCTTTTATTAATGATTCAGTTGTAGCAATCTCAAAAGGATAGCCACCTTTATTAAAAATTGAATTTATTACACCTGCTATCCAGCCTACAATTTCTCTTTCCGTACTTTTAATTTCCATAAACCACCTTTATTTTATTATATAAAATTATTATCAATATTTTTCAATTATTGTTTTATATGAAAAATTAAAAAAGGCCTTAATTTTATCATTTTATTTTTCCAACTAATTTTCTTTCTTTAATAAATCGATGAGGTGTTTAAAATCACAAACAGTATCTTTTAAATTATACATTTTTCTATTGATTCTTAAGAGAAGGAGAGTTGCAACAAAAATAAGAAAGCCAAAGTTAGAGTTATATTAGATGAGTTTATCAAAAGTTATTATTGATTAAATATTCACTTCCATTTATTATAATATTAATGGTTTCTCAATAAATTAAAATATTGTATTTTTAAAATGCTTACTACTATTTAGAAAATATGTATTTTTATACTAAAATTATAAATGGAGGTATAAATGTCAATAAAAAGATGTGGAGAATGTCCATGTATAAGCAAAAAGACAACCGGGGGCTCTATTATTTTCTCAGAAGAGTATTGGTGCTTGAAATATAATGTAAAAAAGAATCCTAACCAAGAAGCTTGCGCATATGCCAAAGAACAGAGTAGTAAAGGGTATAAATTAGATTGTAAATAAAATTTTTATTATAAATTAAAATAATATCAGCTTGCGGTAATCAAGTAGGTTCTCCTCCTTTTTTCTTTTCCTTATCACCTCCAAGCCAAAATCTTTTTCATGTTAATATGGTGTCAAAATCTAAATTGACATAAAAAGCATAAACCTATTGAATTTAATGAGAATTTTAATATAATATTATATAAGGTAATATTAGAAATCAAAAGAAGGACGTTTGAAACAATAGATTAATTAAAGTTAGAAATTTTTGAAATTTATAAAAATAATATTATACTAATATAGATAGGTGAATTTTTAGATGAAAAATGAATCTGATATAAAAGATAAATTTTCAAATAATTATTTATTTCCGACAACCTTAAAGGAAGATTTTCTTTATAGGTTAGGTGGTAAAAGTAAAAAATATAAAAGATATCTTGGCTCTCCTCTAAGATATGCAGGTGGTAAAAGTTGGGCTGTTGGTCATATTATTGAACATGCTCCAAATAATATAAAAAGGGTTGTATCTCCTTTTTTTGGTGGAGGTTCTGTAGAAATAGCATTTGCTAAAGAATTAAAAATCAATTGTTTGGGTTTTGATATTTTTGATATATTGATTAATTATTGGAAATATCAAATTAATTATCCATATGAATTATATTTAGAATTAAAAGAATTATCACCAGATAAAAATACCTATAAAATAATTAAAGAAGAATTGAGAAAACATTGGAAAGGCGAAAAAGTACTTTCACCTTTAAAACTTGCTATATATTATTATTTTAATCATAATCTTTCTTATGGTCCAGGTTTTTTGGGTTGGATGTCAAGTGTATATGCAAATGAAAAAACATATAATAAATTAATTGAAAGAGTAAGAGATTTTAATGTAAAAAATATTAAGGTTGAATGTAAATCTTTTGAAGATGTTATACCAAATTTTAAAAATGATTTTTTATATTGTGATCCACCTTATTATTTAGGTGAAGACAGCACACTTTTTAAGGGTTTATATCCACAAAGAAATTTTCCTATTCATCATAACAATTTCAATCATGAATTTTTAAGAGATCTCTTATATGACCATAATGGACCATTCATTTTATCCTATAATGATTCACCAACAATAAGGGAATGGTATAAAGATTTTCAAATAATTAAACTTCCTATACAATATACAATGGGCCAAGGTGAAACAAGAATCGGATTAAATAGAAAAAAAAGAAATGGAAATAATATCAAAAAAACTTACGAGTTGTTAATAATAAAAAGGTGATGATGAATAAAAAAAGAGCAATGAGTTCTGAAGAAGCAAGCTATGTTAAAATAAAAGGTCATAAAGATGCAAGAGATTTTGCTTCTTTATTGGGAATTGGAAAAGAGTACACATCAGAACCTCAGGCTAAAAAAGATGTCATTGATAGTGAAGGNAATACATTTTNNGTAAAAAGTGGTGAANAAAAAATGGCAAATTTTTCTTTATGGAAAAACAAGATTTAGTGAAGATTATGATTTTAGGGGAATGAATGGTATAAGTGCTATTTTTNTCGAATGTATAAATGCTTTTCCAGAATCAAGGGAAGAATATCTTAAAAATAAAATCATTTATAAAGAAAAATTAAAAATTCCAATGAAAAAATTATGTGAGAAATTGAAAGAAAAAAGATTACTAGAAGCATTTTTGTATAAAAGTATATTTAATTCTGGAGAAGTTAATTATTTAGTTATAAAAGTAGGTTTTAATTACCACATTTTCAGTAATAAAGAGGTTGTTAAAGTATTAAGTGAAAGAATCATTGTTGAAAATTCAAAAGCAAGGCAAATAGGTCAAATGGATGATCAAAAAGTAGTTTTTAAAGTTGATAATAGGACAATTGGTGAAATTGAAATGAGGAATGATAGTAATGTTCATTATAGAGAAGTGAAATTTTGGTTAAATAAAGACAAAACATTTAAAATATTACAAGAAAATATACAAAAAAGATTCTTGTTAAAAGAAAATATTATTATTTATGGTGAATCAATAAAAAAACTTAAAAAAGTATATAATAAATAAAATTTTTTTATCAATTTATAAATACTTTAGTGTCAGGAGGTATAAAAATTGAAGAAAATATTATTAATAGTTGTATTAATTATTATTTTTCTATTAACCTTAAATAATGTAAAAAGTGAAAATGAAAAAATCATAATAAAACTTCAAAAAGGTAATAAAATAATTTATATTAATGATCAACCACTTCAAATGGATGTTGCTCCAATAGAAATTCCACCAGGTAGAATTATGGTTCCTGTTAGGTTTGTATCTGAGGCAATGGGGGCTTTAGTTAATTGGAACGAAACGACAGAGACTGTCATAATTACAAATGATTCTATTCCTTATTTAAAATATCAGATATTGAATTTGAACAATGAAATTATTAATAAAAATAGTGAAATTGTTAAATTGAATAATTTATTGAAAGAAAAAGAAAACAAGATTACTGAACTTAAAAAAGAAAATGAAGAATTAAAAAATGAATTAAAAGAATCAAAAGAAAATATCTATTTGGTAAAAAAAGTAATTGATGGTGATACTGCTGAACTGGATAATGAAATAATAATTAGGTATATAGGAATTAATGCTCCAGAACAGGGTCAAAGTTTATACAATGAGTCAAAACAAAGAAATAAAGAACTTGTTGAAGGAAAAAAAGTAAAACTTGAATTTGATAATCTATTATATGACCAATATGGAAGATTGCTTAGTTATGTTTTTGTAGATGATATTTTTGTTAATTATCAACTTTTAAAAGAAGGGTTTGCTGTTCTGGATAAAATTTATCCAAATACTAAATATATAGATAAATTAATTGAAGCAGAGAATTATGCAAAGGAAAATAAAACAGGTATATGGAAAGAATCAAACATAAAATTAAAGATTATAAATATAAATTATGACGCAGAAGGAAACGATAATGAAAATTTAAATGATGAATGGGTGGAAATAAAAAATGTTGAAATTATACCAGTTAATATGAAAAATTTTACATTAAAAGATAAAGCAAATCATATTTTTACATTTCCAGAATTTATCCTAAATTCAAATGCAACAGTAAAGATTTATTCTGGATGTGGTGAAAATAATTTCACTTCCCTTTACTGGTGCTCTTTTGGTGCTATATGGAACAATGACACTGACACTGCCTATTTGTGCGATTCAAATGGTAATTTAATTGATACATATAATTACCCTTAGTTTATTTAAAAAATTTATTGAGAAAAAATGATTGTAAATTGAATAAAAAATCAACTATGAATATTTAGTATCAGATTATATAATACAACTTTTCTCTTTTATGTTAATTTGGTGTCAAACACCTAAATAACATTTTAGGAAGGCAACAAAATTTTTGTAATAATGTCTAAAGAA
>JGI12104J13512_1001601_pt1 | contig 16308 bp, 17 predicted proteins | sample TerdegcTABiofilm_FD_13512 | JGI IMG/M metagenome (IMG submission 13512)
TCCCCGGCGGAGTTGTTGTAAGCACTTCCAGCTCGTCAACATCCATTACTTTTACAAAAACGCTGAGCACGGCAGCAACATCAAATTTACGGGCGTCGTTCTTACTTGGAGTCAGGCTCACATCCTCCACAGTAAATTCAACCACGTAATCCATACCCGGCTCAGCGCCAACTACATCAGCAAAGGCCGTAAAATTAACATCGCCATGCATTGAATGAACTGACTGATCAGGTTCAAAGGCAACATACATTACCTGTAATGTCAGGGTTCCATTGATAATAACTTTATCCGGAACAATGCTGACATCCCTGACTTTGGCCGTCGCTTCTTTTGACAAAATTTTATCTACGTCAGGCTTGGCGTCAGGAACTTCAATTTGTCCTCTTACTACTGTTTGAACTCTATTTTCCCCCTGGACCAGATTGACCTTAAGCCGTTCGGTTCCAGCCATAACCACTCCTCCTTTCAAAACTTTTCTGTACTAATATATGAGAGAGATGTATGAAAATGTGCAATAGCAAAAAAAAAGAGGACCTGTGTCCTCTACACGCTATGCCACGGGGTGGTTCCATCATCTTTAAATTGGTCCGCCTTCAACTCGCCGTCCCGGCTCGCTGAAGGCTGGCGCGAACGTCCTGTCCGCGCCCCCAATTTCGCTTCCTCGCTTCGCCGGGTGCTGTTACCGGCGCTACGCAAGTCGTTCACTCGGGACAACCACCCTTCCCCCGGCTATTTTCATCCTTCTGCTGGTGCCGCATCAGTGACATGTATGTCTAGCCGGTAAACATCTGCACAAACATTTTCCCGTAAGGCCCCCCGCTGACAACACCGATGCCCACCCGGGTGTAGCTGGAATTAAGAATGTTGGCCCGGTGTCCGGACGAATTCATCAGGTTCGCATGCGCTGATTCAACAGTGGGAGCCCCGGCCAGGTTTTCCCCGGCGTAACGGTACTGCACCCCGGCTGCCTTCATCATATCGAAGGGGGAACCGTAAGTTGGCGAAGTGTGGCTAAAATAACCTTTGTCAATCATATCCTGCGCTTTCATCCTAGCCAACTTAACCAGGGCCATGTCCACCTGAAGGGGTGCTAAGCCGGCCCTGGCCCGCTCCTGGTTCACCAGGTCCACCATCTTCTGCTCGTCGGAGTTCAAGCCGCTGACAGGCTGTGATTGTAGTTGTGTTTGCGGCTGTGATTGCGGCTGCGGAGCAGGAGAAATAATATTCTGGCTGCTCTGGCTGCTGTTCTGACCACCAGTAAAAAACAAAACAATAACCTTATAAGAACCTTTCGCAATGATCCCGGCGCCAACCCGATCATAGTCCGGGCTTAGCATACCTGACCTGTTCCCGCTGGAGCCCATCAAGGCCCTGAAGGCTGAATCAACCGACGCAGCCCTGCACAGGGCCTCCCCCGCGCAACGATACTCTACCCCGGCCGATTTCATCATATCAAAGCAAGAACCATAAACCGGCGAAGTACGGCCGAAATAGCCGTTAGAAGCCATATCCTGAGCCTTTATCCGGGCCAGATTGGAGAGCACGGGGTCGGCAACCAGAGGGGCCAGGCCGGCCTTACTACGGGCCTGGTTAACCAGTGTCACCATCTGCTGCTCGTCCGCGGTGAGCGAAGCGTTTGCAGACGCCGCGGCCGGGAACGCTGCTCCGGCAGGGACGACCAACATCAAAAGAAACAAGGTAGCCATCAAACTTGACAACAGGTTGCTAAAACGGTACCGCATCTATTTTCCCCCTTTTCTTTTAAGCCTCCGGGGTTAGCTGACGGGTTCGGTAAAAGACTACCCTACCCAAATAACCGCCACGGACACCACGAAATCATCAGATCCGCATGGAACCGCTTTCCAGTGCCACAACCGGCGATTAACCGGGATTCACCCCTTTAACTGGTTCCCCCGTACCCAAACTATATTTTTGGGATTCGGCTTACCGGCAGTCTGATAAAGACCTGTACAGGCTTAATATACTGGTAATAAGGGAATATTGGCAAGACAAGTAATTAAATACTATCTTCTATAATACTTACTTTTTTGACACTATCCTGCAACATCATCAAATAGACACTTAATTAGAAATGATTGTTAATAACTGTAAATAAATACCCCCAATTCCGCTTCCTCGCTTCGCTAGGTGCTGTTACCGGTGCTACGCAAGTCGTTCACTCGGGACAACCACCCTTCCCCCAGCTATTTTCATCCTTCTGCTGGTGCCGCGTCAGCGGCACGTATGTCTAACAGTAAATTCCCTGGTAATCACCTGAACATCTATATTTAATAATTTAAACAACATCTCCGCCTCCCTGGCCGCACATCCTGACAGGTAAAGCCTGATATGCCCAGCTTCGATAAGTTTTTGGATAGACTGGTAAATTTTACTATAAGGAACACTCATAGCATTAGGATCTTCAGCTCCCGCATCTTCCAACAATCTTAATGCCGCCAGGAAGCCGTTGTTGTACCCCAGTGTGCTTCCTTCTGTGTATCCTTTTTCAAACCCCGACTCGAAGCCCAGGCTGTATCCCAAATGATAACCCAGGCTCCTGCCGGTATGATAAGCCTCCTGCCGGCCACGGGCACAGTCCTTCTCATTTTTCTCAACTATGTTGTCACCCATGGCTACTGCCCTTTCATATCTGAAATATTTCCATAATATTGGGGGCGTAAAAAACCGCCCCCAAGCCTTCGGTAAGAACCAGGCACTCCAGTCCCTCCACCCCATCAAAAAAACTAGTCAGTATAAATAACTTTTTTTTCAATCCTTTGCGGAATCTCTTTACAAGCAGCTCATCAAGATTACTAAGCCTGCTCACCATCTGGCCGGAGACATCCACAATCAGCGAATACCGTCCGTCTGCCTGCTCGTTCAGGACAATTTGGAACGTTACACTCCGGCCGACTCCTGAAAGCCTGCTGATCCTTTCGAGGTACTGGCGGGACACCTTCACAGCATCTTCCCTGTTTTTGAATCTCGGGCCGATCGCAGGGATATCTTCGCCTAAAAAAGCTAAAGCAACATCACCGGAAACGACTGTCCGCAATGTCATACGGTAAGCCCCCGGTACTTAATATATGTCTCAGCTAAAATAAAGGTGAAGCAGTCCAGATTTAAAAATCTATCCTGTAAATAGAATTTACAGTTAAACAAAATCAATTTTCAGCCGTTCAACAATATTGGTTATCCGGTTAAATATCGTCAGCTTATCTGAACCCGCGAATAATAAACCCACTACCTTACAGTCTTCACTCAATACCAGCGCCCCGCTATCACCCGGCTGTGAGGGCATATCAGTTACTACCTGGTCGGAAAACCATACTTTTTCTTCTTCTTTCATCTCCACCTGCAGCGTGGTGCCGACCGATTTAACCACACCACTGGTCAAGCCGGTAGTCCTGCCGCTCTTTTGCACCCGCTGACCCGGCCTGGCATCTGCCAACCCCTTTATCTCACCTATTTCTAAGATGGAAGCAGTGACAAGGTCGTCTGAATCAAGCCTGGCCAGAGCACAGTCCACGGTGTTCTCCACCGCAAAATTTTTATAGAAGCGAATTTCATAATCCCGCTTCACCAGGTTGAGCAGGCTGGTGCCCCCGCGAGCCATGGCAGACGCCACCGGGCAGTCGGACCTTGATACACTTTTTACCAGAGGCACATAGCGGTCCAGGACACCGATGCGGTCCATCAGCGTCCCTCCGTCGTAAGGCCCGGGTTGTGTAACTGCATTGAACAATTTTTCTGTCCTGAAAATAGAATTCTTATTTTCATCCTTCCTGCTGGTGCCGCGTCAGCGGCATGGATGTCTAATTTGCCGGGGAAAGATCATAAAGGATAATAACTGTTATCCCTGCCGGTCGTTTTCCAGCGAAGACTGAAGCCAGACCGTACTTTTCCATGACCGTCCTGTTAATATCCTCACCCTCTTCAACAACTATAATTCTCTTGATGTACTTTTCCAGAAAGAAACGGTCAATATCGGTGGCATCCACCTGCAGCTTCACGGTGCTGAGCTTCTGGCTATTTTTTTCAATCCGGCCGGCAGCGGCCATTTCTTCTTTCAACCTGCCGATACCGGCCTCCAAAACAGCAATCTCTTTTTTTATTTCTGCACTCGCCTCAATAAAGAGTCCCTCGGTAATAATTCCCTTGACCTTGTCTAAATATATCTTCTTCTGCTGCTGTTTTTTCTCAGCCAACCTGTCCTCCAGCCGTTTAATCCTCCCGGCGGTTTCCTCTACAGACAGTTTAACATTTTTTTTATACTCATCTACCAGTCGCTCTTGAAACATATTCCCACCAGCCAGATACTCAATATCTTCAACCAAATAACCAACCAGCTTATCTTCAAGTATGAAATGGCTGGTGCAGCCATTATCCTTTCGCCCGAATCTGTTATATCTACCGCACAAATAGAAGGCAGGACGGTTTTTCTTCTTTTTATAAACAAGGTAAGAACCACAGGCGGCACAGGTCAGAAAACCGGAGAAAAGGTGTTGCTCGTTTCCCTTTTTCTTTTTCCTGCCTGCCCCCTCCAGCCGCCTTTTGGCTCTTATGCACTGAGCAAGCTCGAAAACCTCCCGGGAGATCAATGCCTCATGCGTATTTTCCACCACTACCCACCTTTCCGGCGGCAGTCTCCTGGCCTTTTTCAACTTAAATGATATTTTCTCACTGACGCTCTGGACTGTATCACCACAGTAAACCCGGTTGGTTATGATCCGCCGGATATGCTGTTCATTCCAGCGGTCGGATATTCTGGCCCTGGGGTAATTTTTATCCTGACTGGGCGTCGGTATGCCCTTGCCCTGGACGTAGTGGGCCAGCGCCCGGTAGCCCCACCCTTTTATGTATAAGTTAAAAATTTCCTGAATGATTTCCCTGTAGCGCTCATCAACCACAAGCCTGTTTTTCTCAGCATCAGACTTTATGTACCCGAAGTGGGGCCTGCCCAGGTACTCACCATTTTGCATTTTCTTTTTTAAGTTCGCACGTACTTTTTTAGAAATATCCCTGGCATAATGCTCATTAACCCACGTCTTTATTCCAATAATCTCATCATCATCCAAAAAACTGTCATAGCTGTCACCGATAGAGATAAGCCGCACGTTATTTTCTCTAAGGAAGTCGAGGAATATCAGGGTTTCTCCATTATTCCTCCCCAGCCGGGAAAGGTCCTTTACCACCAGCGCACTTACCAGGCCGCTCTTAATATCTTCAATCAGCCGGCGCAAACCGGGACGGTCGAAACAGGTGCCGGACTCATTATTATCAATATACAGCCTGTATTTCCCGAGGCCGTTTTCCCGGATAAAGCCTGACAGCAAGTCACACTGCGTTTCAAGGCTCTCGTCGCGCTCACCGTTCTCGTTAACGCTGAGCCTGGCATAAGCCGCCACCAGTTTACCGCCGGCGGCGGCAGCTGATACAGGCAGCTTTGTAAATCCCGGGCTCACCAATCATACCTCTCTTTCTCTTTCACACTCACCCAAGATTTGTGCCGGAACATCAAGAGTGTTTATGCGTGGTGAAGAAAAGCCGGCAAGAGCTCTTTTCAGCTTTCTATATGCCAGAAAAATAAGCATCTCTTCTAATTTTTTTTGCCCGGCCAGCACCGAGATTCGTCCCTCACTTTCAAGTATATAGTTTTTACCCACAAAAACACCTCCTGCTGTAACTTATTCGCCTGCCGCCTGTTCTAAAACAAAAAAATAGCCCGGGGCACAGGTCCCGGACCAAAGTCAACCACCATAAAGGTTATATATCACTGCTCACCACCAGCACGGCCGCACCGCGAACCCGGCCGCTGCGCAAAGCTTCCAGAGCTTCGTTGGCCGCATCGAGCGAAAAGGGCTGCACCTCAGTATGCACTGGAACCTTAGGGGCTAAAGCCAGAAACTCTTCCCCATCCCTGCGGGTCAAATTAGCCACTGATCGCACGACCCGTTCACCCCAGAGAACTTCGTAGGGAAACGCAGGTATGTCGCTCATATGGATCCCGCCGCACACTACCACACCACCCCTGGCTACGGCCCTCAACGCTGCCGGGACAAGCGCACCATCAGGAGCGAAAATTATGGCCGCATCCAGCTCTTCCGGAGGCATTTCTTGAGAGCTCCCCGCCCAGACTGCCCCCATGTCGCAGGCAAACCGCCGGGCTTCGACATCACCCGGTCGGGTAAAGGCATAAACTTTCCGACCCTGGTAGCGGGCCACCTGGGTTACAATATGGGCAGCAGCCCCAAAGCCATAGATTCCGAGATTCACGGCGTCACCCGTCATCATCAAGGAGCGGTAACCAATCAGCCCGGCACAAAGCAACGGGGCTGCCTGTAAATCCGGGTAGCCCTCTGGAATGGGGAAACAAAACCGGTAATCAGCTACGGTATATTCAGCATAACCGCCGTTAATCTGGTATCCGGTAAACCGCGCCCTGCCGCACAGGTTTTCCCGGCCGCTGAGACAGTAGCGGCACTGGTTACAGGTAAAGCCAAGCCAGGGCACGCCCACCCGGTCCCCCTCGGTAAACCGTTCGACATGCCTGCCAACCGCCACCACCGTACCCACAATCTGATGGCCGGGAATCAGAGGAAGCACCGGCTCCGACAACTCCCCGTCAACAATATGCAAGTCAGTCCGGCACAGCCCGCAGGCATGGACCTTTATCAACACCTGTTCCGGCCCCGGCACGGGCACCGGTACATCGGCGGCGCGCAGAGGCTTGCCGGGCACATCCAGAATCATTGCCCGCATTTGTTACACCTCTTTCATCTTTAAATTCTTCCCGGGAAAAATCCTGGTAACTGTTCAGTAAACCCGGTGGAGGCACGGCGTTATCGTTAGCGAACGCCTTGGGTAGCACCGTTAACAGCACCCGGCGAAACTGAATATATATAAATTATATATGCTCATGATAGAATCCTCTTTTCAAACAGCCTTTTCCATGAAGTATCGCAACCGCCGGGTTGTAAAATAGGGTCGCCCACCCTGGCCCTGACCTCCTGAATGCTCGAGCCATTGGCAAGAACGTGATTATTGGACAGGATCATCAGCTTCCCGGTCGCCCTGTCTCTAACTACAGCTCCCAAAGTACCTGCAGTGGACCGGTAGTGGCCGATGCTCACTCCCGGCTGGCACGGCCGCTCACGTGATGTACGCACACCCAGCATCTTAACAACACCAATTTCTACCACATCAGTATCCAGGCCGTCAACCTGTTTCGGCACAATATGGCTGCGGGGCAGGTCCGGCGCCGGCAGCTTTTTCTCAACATAAATAATAAAGGCCGGCTGTCCAGTAGTATTGTCGCCAACTTGCTTATATCCAACCCCCACGCCCACCACATTTTTCAGACTCAGCAATTTCCTGCGGTATTTATTCAAGGCGCTCAAATACCTGTTCATACTAGGTTCCTCCTTTAGGTCCTGTAATCATGATATGCAGCTCATTAAAAAGGAGACATTCAATAAGGCGATTTCGGAATTCCCATGCGGTATTTCCCACGGGTCTCCACCCCGCCGATACCATCAATACCGGTAATTGTACCATCTATGACATCCTTAACTGAAATGGGATCATAAATAGAAGTGTAAGAAATTTTTTCCACTACAAAGATCGGATCATAGGCGTGGATCATCACTCGCTGCGGAGAACTGGCAAAGTTGGCACCGGCGGCAAGAAGCGCCTCGTAGTGTGACTGACAGGCTCCTGCAAAGATAACCAGGTCGTCTCTACTTTTTTCATAGCGCCGTGCTGCTTTTACAGCATCAACAAAGTACCTGGAAGAGTGATAGTTATTAATATCAGCAAAATCCTCTTTACCTTTGATAAAACCATCGTGTCCTGTCAGCACCAGCAAGTCCGGGCTGTGTTTTATCAGCAACTCCTCTACCATAGCCGGCTGTTTTTTTTCTTCGATACAATAGCCGTAAGCCGGGATATTCAGCTGTTTGTAAGTCGTCATACAAAGCTCCAGGTAATCGCTGTCACCGTCAATGTGCAAGACTGTCCCCGGCATATCAAACCCGTCCATCTTTCCCTGATTCTGCCCCTGGCCCCGCTCCTTTTGGACTTCCCTGCCCAGGATCATTTCCCGCTCTTTCATCCGCCGGTTAAAAATACGTTTCATCTGCTCGCTGTTCCTTTTAGTTTGCTCCAGCAAGTATTTGGTCAGAGCTCCCGGCTCGATCCTGACCAGATCTTCCAAAGGGGCACTTGCAGTGAGTCTGAGGTAAAGACCTTTCAAGCGGGCGTGTTTTGTACCGTCTTCTCCATAAAACAGATCTATTACCTTGAAATAGACATCGGAATTATACGACTTGCGCCCCACTACATCACCTGGATTAATCTCTCCCATAAAAAATAACCCCTCAATTATCATTTGTATATCATATGTCAGGGGCAGCATGACGTGTGTATCATCAGGCAACTTTCGGCTATTTTTTCCATATATTAGACAAAAAGAATTTTTGAAAGGGAGATTGTAATGCTTGCCGCAGCAGTTCCTGTCCGCAACGAAGAAAAACGCCTGAAAAAGACAATTACTACCCTGCTATCCACTCCCATCGATCTAATCATCCCGGTAATCAACGGCAGCACAGACCGTTCCTCATTGATTGTGCGGCAAATACATTCCTCCCGGATCTTGCCGGTTTGTTTCGAAGAACCCCTGGGCATTGATGTGCCGAGGGCAATCGGCGCCAAAATAGCCCTGGACAGGGGTGCAGACGCTGTACTTTTTATCGACGGGGATATGAATGGTGACATATCTGAAAACTTGTGCGAATTGCTGGATAGTGTAACGCTTCACCATTATGACATGTCGCTGACCAACTGTTATCCAGAGGTAAACCAGGTAAGCATGTCCCCCCTTGCCTCACACCTGCTTAAAGAGCGGCGGTGGTTAAACAGGGAAATCGGCATAGAAAAACACATCGGGTCCGCCTCGCCCTGTCACGGGCCGCATGCCGTATCCCGGCGCTTCCTCAAAACCGTCCCGCTGAGAGAGATCGCTATCCCCCCGGTTTCACTTGCGCTGGCTTCAAAAAATAACCTGAGAATAAATATAGGAACAACAGTTTGCCATACTCGCCTGGGCTCGCCGGAAAAAGACCATCGGCATTCACAGTTAATTGCAGAAACCATTATTGGAGACTGCATAGAAGCGCTCCAGGCCTTCCGGAATAAAAAACGTGACCGGAAAAGAGGGCAAATAGAGTATACCGGTTATCACATAGAAAGACGCTGGGATATTCTGGACAAATTTCTTGGAACATAAAACTTATGAGGAAACCAGAACAGAGGAAGATAAAACCACGAAAAATGCACAAAGCGACACAAGGAGATTATGACTTTTATCATTTAGCTGGAATAGAGAGGATTTATAACAATTTGCTGCGGCAAAAAATCTGTATACAGGTATCGTCCCTTTGTTCAGGCCAGGCAGCTATTTGGTATGTTTGTCAGCCACACTGGAAGCTCCGTAAGCGTCCGGCTTTATTTTGGCCCGGAATCCGCTTCCAGTAACCATACCTACCACCTCACGGATAAGGTTCTTGGTCTCACCATGGCTGCCGACATCTATGTGGATTTCCACGTTCAGGTCATCAAATCCGCTGTTGCTGAAATACTTGGTGACCATCCCGCCAACTTCCAGGCTCAGCGCCGTCTCATAGAAAATCTTTTGACGCAGGCTTTTGATCTTTCGCTGCGTTTTCTTCCGGTAATAATAGCGCGCCCCTTTGCCCTGGCGATGCACTATTATGGCGGTTACAAAAGATGTTTCCCGCTTGACCTGGGAATCAGAACCGATAATAATTTTATATGAAGAAGAAGGCAGGCCTTTGATATATTTGATTATGTCGCTCATCATTTCATCAAAGCCCATACGACCTTTAGAAGGGCTCACAAAATACATTCTTCTTTCCCTCACCCGTCAATAAAGTTTTACCCTTGAAATGATTGCGCACTATTTCCAGCAAGCGGTCAGTTAGCCGGGCAAACTCAACAATGCTCAAAGTTTCACCACGCCGCTCCTGGTCAATACCGGAACTTTCCAGCGCAGACTTCCATAACTCCCTTTCGATATCCAGCCCCGCCCCCGCAAGAGCGTTTAAAATGGTCTTGCGGCGCTTGCCGAAGGCCGCCCGCACTACTTTAAAGAAGGCTTCTTCAGAACAGACCGGTACGGCAGGCTCTGGCCGCACCATAAGCCGCACCACCGCAGAATCTACCGCCGGCGCCGGAAAAAAGACCGTCCTGGGCACTCTGAACAGGATTTCCGCCTCAGTAAAATACTGCACGGCCACACTGAGCGCACCATAATCTTTTGTACCCGGCCTGGCCACCAGGCGGTTTGCCACCTCCAGCTGGACCATTATAACCATCAAGGAAAAATTACAGCGCCCCTGCAGCAGCCGCATCAGGAGAGGGCTGGTGATATAATAGGGCAGGTTGGCCAGCAGCTTACACCCTCCGCCTCCCCACCCGTATTCCTTCTGAGTTTTTTCGCGAACCAGGCCGGCAAAGTCAACTTCCAGCGCATCACCGTGAATGACTTCCACGTTTCCCATGCCTTCCAGTACCTCTGCCAGCGCAGGCAGCAGCCCCCGGTCGATCTCCACTGCCAGCACCTTGCCGGCGCGGCGGGCAGCTCTTGTGGTCAGCGCACCGAGGCCAGGCCCGATTTCAACCACCAGGTCGGCGGGCGATAAATTTGCGGCATTTACAATCTTATCAGCTATATTGGAGTCAATTAAATAGTTCTGCCCCAAACTCTTCTTGCAGGATAATTTATAATGGTGCAAAATAGCCCGCACTGCCGCCGGCGATGTTACCTCCACCAACCTGCGCCCCCCATTAACTTTGCAATACACTTTTGAATCATGGCTTTGCTAAGTATATACCGGATAATTCTACACACTTCAACTATTTCCCTGTTATTATTCCCTGATCCGGCCAAAACAAAAAGGCCTTCCGGCCTGTTAATCTAAAACATAAACTTTTACCCGCCTTAACCCCCACCTCATAGCCTCATTGCTCGTTCCAAAAAACAAGTCAATCCGGTTTCCTTTGATAGCGCTGCCCCGATCAAGAGCCGTGGCATAGCCGTACCCATCCACATACAGCCTGGTGCCCATCGGGATCCTGCTGGTATCGACGGCCGCAACCCCATAATGCGGCACCACGCCCGAAGCAGTTTTGTTACCGGTATAGGTATAGCCTGACGCGAGCATATCCAGGGCACGCGTGTACCGGATATTTTCACCGCCGCGGGATACAACCAGGCTGCTCCCAATCATAACCAGCTTATTCACCGCCGGTTCAATAACTTCCCGGGAAGTCAACTGACGGCTTACCTCTATGCCATCTTTATATGTAACCTGCCAGGTCTGGCGCTCAATTCCTTCTTTACCTTCCCGCACCACCCGGCTGGCCCCGCTGGGAAGCCTGGTAGTGTACTGTTTATCCGTCTCATACTTTATAGGAACATCACTTACCTGGGTGTCTATTTTAACCCTGGCTACCTTAACCGACATACCGGGGATTACAGGAGAATCCTTTGCCGGTGTAACTTCATCGCCCGGGCCGGGTTCGATCCCATATTCCACAAGCACATCCCCTACCCTCTGAGCCCTGGTCCTGGCGGGGATAGCACACCCATCAACAGTAATAGTCAAATCCACAGCTCTGTTTACCACTACCACCATGCCGTCCTGCAGCGGAGTTTCCAGGGAAGGAATCACCTCATCCTTTTCAAGCAAGGTGATACCCTTCGCTTTCAGTACCCCCCCAACCGTACCGGCAAAAGTCCACACTTCAATCTCGTCCCCGTCTACAGCCAGCACCACCGACTTTTTTGCCCAGGTACAGCAGCCGAGCAGGAAAATTGCTGCAATGGCCGTCGCTACAGCGCACTTCAGCACAACGCCGCGCCGCTGAGGCACCGTCAAATCTATGCGGCCACTTTTCCCCCGCAGTTTATCCAATACAGACCAATTCATTATATACCTCCCTGTATCAGTTTCACCCGAAGGTAACCGCCACACCCGCCGTCCCGGCCAACTGACAGCATCGCTTAATACAGAATAATATGGATACCCCTTATTATTTTACTACAAGCCGGCTGCTCTGGATAGATTTATTTTTTGTCACTATATCACCTCATATGACAAAAAACCGGGCTTTTTGCCCGGCCAGTATCCTAATTTTTTTTATTATATTCCAAGATATTTGCAGGCGGCTTGTCAACCAGCTCGATACCCTTTTCTCTAAACCATTCCAACAAAAACTCCTTGTACCTGCTGCTTTCAAAAGTATACCACCGCCGCCGCGCATCTTCAAACTCCATCAGAACTTTCCGGAAATCTTGAGATTCTTGATTGGCTATGGCCTTCTCCAGCAATCCCTTTAAGTAAGGATCGTCTACTAGAGAAATATAATCCTTCTTCACCTTCAAACAAAAATTACTATCCAGCTTCGGCAGCTTGATGAAACGATCCGGCTGTTTGTCAAGTTTTTTTACAATTTCTCCATGCTCCGGAAAATCCATTGGCGAATAAAACCTGACATCGCCTGTTTGCATGTCGAGATAATATTCGGAATGCTCGCTGCTATTTTCAAAAGCATTGATAATCCACGACATGTTTACCGGTACCTGTCGCATCAAAACCCCCGGTTTCTGAAACCTGAACAGGCCGACTTGCCCTGGTTTCCCTTCCGCCGACCAAACGGAAGGCAGTTCCCGGCTTTCACCACGCTTTTAGCGGCACACCACCGGGTGCAGCTGTAAGAAACCTTTTCCTTCCCTAGTTATATAATCAATGTAAATTTAAATTTAAGTTAATACTCGATACCTTTTTGGGCACAAACACCCTCTGCAAACGGGTGTTTAACTTCTCTCATTTCAGTAACCAGGTCAGCACGCCCGACTATCTCCGGCGGGGCACAACGCCCGGTAAATACCAGGTGTAAACGCTCCGGCTTGCGGTCAATCAGAGCCAGAGCATCGTCCAGGGAAACCAGCCCATAGTGAATTGCATAAAGAATTTCGTCCAGAATAACCAGATCATATTTTCCGGAAGATATTTCTGCTACGGCAGCATTATACGCTTCCTGGGCGGCGCGGCGGTGTGCGTCCGGCAAGTTGCCGTCAATTGTACGGATAAATCCCTTCCCCATAGGAAGAATTTTAAAACCCGGTCCTAATCTTTCCGCCGCCTTTACCTCCCCTGAGCCCCAGTCGCCTTTAATAAACTGGATTACAAGCACCTTCATCCCCTGTCCCCAGGCCCTCAGCGCCATACCGAGCGCGGCGGTGGTCTTACCCTTGCCGCTGCCGGTGTTTACCAGAAGCAGTCCTTTTTCTCGATCCATCTGTGAGAAACTCCCTTATCGCTGCCGGATCTTCGGGAACTCACCAGCTTTTTGTAAATTAATTTTTTACGCTGTTGAGGCGGAACAACTTTCTGCCGTTTTCTGTGCAAATTCTTGCCAGTTCCTCTGCCTCCATTCCCCTGAGGGCAGCCACCTCTTCTGCAGTAAACCGGACATAGGCAGATTCATTCCGCTTTCCCCGGTGCGGCACAGGAGTAAGGTAAGGCGCATCGGTCTCCAGCAGAAGGCGGTCCTCAGGCACGCGCGCAGCCACGTCTTTCAACCTGGAGGCATTAGGAAAAGTGACCGGGCCGGCAATGGAGATATAAAAACCCATCGCCATGCACTCCTTTGCCATCTCCCAGCTGCCGGAGTAGCAATGAATCACCCCCGCCGCCGGGAAAGGCCCATCCCTGCGCAAAATATCCATCATATCGCCGTGGGCTTCCCGGTCGTGAATGATCACCGGCAGGTTTAATTTTTTTGCCAGCGCCAGCTGCTCCCGGAAAACTTTCTTCTGAGCAGGCCGCGGGGAAAGGTCGCGGAAGTAATCAAGGCCCATTTCACCCAGCGCCACCACTTTGGGATGAGCTGCCAGCTTTTCTATTTTTTCCAGGTAATCAGGCGGCACCTGGCCGGCAACATGGGGGTGAACCCCTACTGCGGCGTAAATCAGGTCATATCTAACTGACAGCTCCACGGCCCTGCTGGATGAAACAAGGTCATATCCCACGTTGACGATATGTACCACTCCTGCAGCACGAGCGCGCCCGATCATTTCTTCCCTGTCCGCATCAAAATCCTCAAAATCCAGGTGGGCGTGAGTATCAAACAAAATCATCAACATCATTCCTAACGAACGGCTGCAAAACCGTTTCAGACTGTTGACAAACTGTCTAGAACCTTGAGGTTGAAAGAAGCGAGCGATATTGCGAAAGCGTCGCAAGTGAACCGGGCGAAGTGAAGAAGCGATATTGGATGAGCGGACAAGGATGTCCGCGAAAGCCTGAACCGAGCCAGGACGGCGAGTTGAAGGCGGTCCAATATCGCCCGAAACGAGTCCTTGGTTCACTCGACGCGAAGCACCTAAGAGCGAGCGTTTCAACCTCAAGGTACTTTGTCAACAACCTCGAACGGCTACAAGGCCGTGTTATTTTTTCTCCAAACTTTTTAAATCAATGCGCGGGAACAGAGCCTGCCCTTTTTTCACTACCGTGCCTGCCGGCAGCCTGCCCCAGCTCAACGACTCCCAGGTCGTCAGTTCGGGCCGTCCTTCAATTCCCAGCTGCGCCCATACCCGTTCCGGCAGCAGCGGCATAAAAGGGGAAACCATAATGGTAATAAACCTCAGGCTTTCGGCAAGGTTGTACAACACCGTGGCCAGCCTTTCCTGCTTGACCGGGTCTTTGGCCAGCCCCCAGGGAGCGGTTTCATCCACATATTTGTTGGCCCTACCCACCAGCCGCCAGATTGCGGCCAGAGCATTGGACAGATCCAGCTTATCCATCAGTTCTTCGACTGCGGCAGGGGTTTGTTCAGCCAGGTCGATCAGTTCCCGGTCCGGAGCCTCCAGAGCACCCGGCGCCTTAACCTCCCCTTGAAAGTACTTTTCCATCATGGCGATAGACCGGCTGATCAGGTTGCCCAAATCGTTGGCCAGGTCCTTATTGATCCGCTCCACCAGTGACTCCTCGCTGTAATTGCTGTCAGAACCAAACGGTAATTCCCGGAGCAGGTAGTAGCGAATGGCATCAACGCCATACTTGTCAATCAGCACCAGCGGGTCAACCACGTTGCCTTTAGACTTGGACATCTTACCGCTGTCTAAAAGCAGCCAGCCGTGGCCCACAATTTTTTTCGGCAACTCGATGCCCAGCGCCATCAAAAGCGCCGGCCAGATAATGCTGTGGAAGCGGACGATATCCTTGCCCATCAAGTGTACATCCGCAGGCCAGTATTTTTTAAACAGGCTGTCGTCTTCGCTTCCGTAGCCCAGGGCGGAAATATAGTTGGTCAGCGCATCTACCCATACGTAAATGACATTTTTGGGGTCGAAAGGCACCGGTATTCCCCACTCGAAGGTAGTCCGGGACACACAAAGGTCTTCCAGGCCGCTTTTGATGAAGCTCACCATCTCGTTCCGCCGGGAGACAGGCTGGATAAAATCAGGATGTTCTTCAATATACTTGAGTATCCGGTCAGCGTACCTGGACATCCGGAAAAAGTAGTTCTCCTCCCGGATTTTTTCCACCGGGCGGCCGCAGTCAGGGCAGTTGCCTTCTACTAGCCGGGCTTCGGTCCAGAATGTCTCACAAGGCGAGCAGTACCAGCCCTCGTAACTGGCTTTATAAATATCGCCCTGATCGTAAAGCTTTTGAAAGATATCAGATACCACTTTTTTATGGCGCGGCTCGGTGGTGCGGATAAAATCGTTGTTGCTGACTTCCAGGCGGCTCCAGAGATGCTTGAATCCGGTCACAATCTTATCTACATATTCCTGGGGAGTCTCTCCTTTTGACCTGGCAGCCCTTTCAATCTTTTGGCCATGCTCGTCAGAACCGGTCAGGAACCAGGTATCGTAGCCAGTTAGCTTTTTGAAGCGGGTTACGGCATCTGCAGCCACCGTAGTGTAAGCGTGGCCGATATGCAGGTTGTCGCTGGGGTAGTAGATAGGTGTGGTAATGTAAAACGTCCCTTTTTTCATGAAATTCCTCCCTGAACAGACAGGAACAGGGCTGACCAGGCGGATCCGTTCCTGACTTTCTATCCTAAAAATAGAATTTACCCGGGCAGGGTATTGTCCCTGTTCACTCCGGTGCTACGCGCCGACAGCACCAAAGAGCTCGCGTCGGGCGAAATTGGTCCGCCTTCAACTCGCCGTCCTGGCTCGCTGAAGGCTGGCGCGAACGTCCTGTCCGCGCCCCC
>JGI12104J13512_1001608_pt1 | contig 16212 bp, 15 predicted proteins | sample TerdegcTABiofilm_FD_13512 | JGI IMG/M metagenome (IMG submission 13512)
AATTTTATTAATGGATTGCTCCATAAACCTCAGTTTTTCATAAACTTTCATTGGTTACGCCGGTACTATCCAAAAACTCACCCTATCATAGCTCGCTTTACTCATACTAATGTATTACTAATGTATGCCCCAACCACTCCTCGAGGATTGACGGGCAGCGCCGGATATATAATCTCAGCCGATTCTTCATATGGATATTTTCATGCCGGCCGGACAGTTAAAAGAACATAGGGATTGGGTTTAAATCTTCTTCCTGCAGCGGCTCTTTCAGCCAGCCCATCCCGACCGGCACGTCGTAGAGCCGCCCCGGGGCAAAGCGCGCCCAGAAGTGGCGCAGGCCCGGCACCACCACCTTGACCACCGGCATCCCCACATCGGCCCGGGTCTGCTCCAGCACCAGCATCTCCATGCCCCGCGCCTCGATGATTTGCCGGCAGTAAGCGATATCCCGCAGGAAATCGCCGCTGGGCCGCTGCGGATAGTCGGTCAAGCGCCGCGGCGGCTGGGCCGGGTCGGGCGCCAGGTAAGGCTGGTTGGCCAGCGTCGCCTCACGCAGCCAGGTCAGCGTCTCATGATCCTCCAGGAGCTGCTTGCCGTCTTTGCCGGCGTAGACCGCGACGCCCAGCATCTGGTTCATCTCCGCAAAGGCCCGCTGCAGGGCGATCCGGGTGTCGAGATGGCAGCCCAGGCCGAAAAGGATTTGCTCCTCCGCACCCTCCATTTGGCGCGACACCGCCGCAAAGGCCGGTATCCCCAGGTCGCTGGTGATGTCCAGGGCCCAGGTGGCGCGCCGGTAACGGGCGCGGTAGTGCTCCGCCAACTCCAGCAGATAGGGTTCGCCGAAGGTGGCAAGATCCACTCCGGGCCGGGGCAGGCGGTTGTACCACCAGATGGCCGTCGCGTCGCGCTCCACCAGTTCAAAAAAGCCCTGCAGCACCGCCTCCGCCGGGGTATTGCCCGAGGCGCTGCCGTTGGAACAGCCCACGGCGTAAAAGGTGTCGTCGCCTGCCCGGGCCGGGGCGCCGTAATAGACCAGTTGGGTGGGCACGTACTTGTGGCGCTCCTGGGTCAGGGACCAGAGCGGGGTCCAGTCCACCACCAGGTCCGGGGTAAAGGGTTCGGGCACCCGGTTGAAGCGGGAGCCCCGCTTGTTCCAGGCTTCCCGTTCCGTGTACTGCTTGTTGCTGTAGAGCATTATTTCATTAGGGTGATAGGCCTGGCCGGGCGGCCAGTCCTGCAGCGCGCAGGTCACCTTCACCTCACCGCCTGTTAATTCTCCGCTGTAGCGTTCGATGGCTTCACAGAGGGCGCTGGCCCGAGCCTGGATCCCGGAGACGCCCTTGCCGGCACTGGAACTGCGCAGGCTCCGCTTGAGGAAATCCAGCCGCTCCGTTTTCAGGGCGGAATTGTGGCCGGCCACGAAGACGTGGGCCACTTCTTCATCCCGCAGCGCCGGCTCCAGCAGCGTCACCACCCCGGTAATGGGGCTGATCAGGTGTTCGTACTTCTTCAGGGTCCGCTCCGGCGCCACCAGGCGGTGCCCCCCGTCGCTCGTAAAGGACGCCTTGCCCGGCTGCAGCGCCAATGGCTTTACGGCAGGGACTTCCGCCGTGCCGCAGGCCGGGCAGTGGGGGTGGCGCAGCAGCCGGTGGGTTTGCGGCGTCCAGCTTGCCCAGTCCAGGCTCAGCACTCTGCCCGCCAGGGCGCCGGGGGCACCGGCCAGAAACTGCGCCGCCGCCGTCGCCGCCATCTGGTAGACGGCGGCCCGGGTGGAGGGAAGGCAGCCCGAAGCCGTCGGGGGCGGCGCGGCGAGTCCTTTTTTGGCGGCGACAAAGGTATGAGTCAGCCGGTTCCGCTTGAGTCTTAGGCACAGGCACTGCCAGCAGCCCGTCTCGCCGGGGATGAAGAGCGGCCCCAGCCACAACTGGGGGCCGGTCGCCCGCACCAGCAGCCAGGGGCGCGCGCCTTGCAGCGCCGCCTGGTTGATGACGGCCAGTTCTTCCCGCTGGTAATCGTCGGTCAGGACCAGCCACAAATGGGCCGCTGCCTGCGGCCCCGTCCGCACCCCGGCCGCTTCCAGGGCGGAGTGCATCCCGGCCGGGTCGAGCCCGCCCGCGGCGAGGACGGCCGCCGTCCGGTCCCGCAGCGCCGCCAGCGCCGTCCGGGGCTCTACGTCCGTGCCGTGCCAGAAAGCGGCAGCGGCGGCGGGAATCTCCGGGGCGGCCTCGCTCAGGTACCCTTTGGACTCCAACAGGGTGAGGACGTAATAGACCGTGGCCGCGTCCACCCGCCCGGCCAATGCGTCGACGATTTCATCGGCGCTGCGCCGGCCGTCAACCAGGGGGGCCACCAGCTCGTAGGCCCGGCCGTGCAGCGCCCTGGAATCAGCTTCGGAGAGCAGCAGCACCCCTTCGCCGGGGAATACCTCCACATGAAAGTGGGACTTGAAAGCGGGTATGTTCATCTTGGATCTCCTTTGTGTATGGGGAAACGCCTCTTAAATGTTCACCTCCGGCCGTTTTCCGAACGGCCGGAGGTGAACGGCGCTGATTTTGCTGCTATTATTTAGGTGGCTATGCAGTGGGTGGAGTCGTCGCAATTACAACCACAGCAACCCGTGCTATAGCCGCCCGCGACACTGCTCAACTGCTCCTCGCTCAAATCGTCCGGCTTTTGCGGTATAACCAGATAAAACTGCTCGCTGGTGTTTTCCACCGCCTTGACTTTTACCCCGGCCGGAAATTCGATCCCTTCAGTCCGCAGCGTCTCTGCCGGGTCGGCCAGCAGCCTGGCCTTGAAATCCGCGTCGGACCAGGCTTTGGCGATAATTTGACTTATCTTCTTGTTCATTTCTTCCCTGTCCATTATTTTGCCTCCTTATATAGTAGGAACTCCTTGCAAACATTAAAATTGCTTTTAAACATCTTCATCTTTTATCCGCACATTTAGAAAATTCTACTCCTTATTCATGGGTATTTAGATTATCTTAAAGAATGTTTTTAAACATCCCGGGGCCTCAAAAGCCTTCTCCCAATCTTCCAGCCTGTAAACCCCGCTAACCAAATTTTCTACGGAAACAAGCTTTCTCTCCAACAACCTTAGCGCTGCATCCATCGGACCACAACGGGAGCCCACCAGCGTGATTTCATTGACTACCCAATTAGCAGGTTCCGTTGTTACGCTGCCATGATAAGTGCTCTTCAAAATAATCGCTCCCGCCGGTTTTACAATTTGCTGAGCATACTTTAGACCTTCCGGATTCCCCGCGCACTCGACGACAAGATCAAAACGCCGATGGAAATTAGCCTCTGACAAGTTTGCTGTTATTGCCTTATCTTTTAGCAATTGCAGCTTCTCCACATGTTTCCCAATGACCGTTAAATTACACCCAGTCAGGCTCAGTACCTGAGCAACCAGATGGCCTAGCTTACCATCACCGACCACTGCTACTTTATCAGTTGGTTTTATATGGTATTTCTCAGTAATTTCAAGGGCCGCAGCCAATGGCTCCGCAAAGACCGCCTCAAAATCGGAAACATTGTCCGGAACCGTATGAAGATTTTGAACGGGCAAAGTTATGTACTCACCAAAAGCACCATCCTTGCCAAGAATTCCAAGTACTCTACGGTTCCCACAGTGCTTATGATGGCCCCCAATGCAAAGAGCGCATTCACCGCAGCCGATGTTAATGTCGCCTACCACCCTCTTTCCTATTAGCTCTGGTGACGGGGAATACTCAACGATTCCAACGAACTCGTGGCCTAAGATGCCCTTGAACCCCTTGTAACCTTTCATAATTTCGATGTCAGTATTACAGATGCCGGCAAGGGAAACTCTGATTAGGGCTTCGTTGGCAGCAGAAATGGGGTTGGCGTAATCTTCTATGAGTTTTAGGTTGCCATCGTAAAAAAGGCATTTCAAGGGTTATCACCGTACTTTGCGTTTTATATTTTATAGATATAATTAAAAATGCTATACCACTGATGAGGGCCTGTTCTGGATGTTCTGCTGATAGAATCCTTGCGGCGCAAACACACCGGAAAAAATGTTATTTTATTAAGCAATGACTGGTTCGTCCGTTTAAAAGCTGAAGGACTTAATCTCAATGTCGCCTCATCCCCGAAAAAACTGCCTTCACAGGAAAAGGTGTCTATTCCAACTCCTTCACTATTAAACGGTAAGCCAGCCTTCTCCGGGGCCTGCCCGGCGGCTTTAACCGTTAATACGCTGCTTGCGCCCTTTCATTACACATTGTTTAAAAAAATTCATCAGAGCACGGGACAACAGGTGGAAAATTTCCTCAGCGGCCTGAGAGCGCGAATTCTCCCACCGAACCTTCTGTATAATAATCCAGCCCGGACACTGCGGCAAAATGATCCGCATTGCCCCCGCCCAGCGCGCAGGGCGCCAGGTTCAGCGCCGTGGCCACCAGGTACATCTGCTGGTAGATGCACCCCACGTTTTTCATGACCAGGGCATAGGCCAGGGACCGGTACTTCCAGGCGACCCGCTGGAAGCGGGCGGCCAGGGTAATCAGCAGATCAAAATCTTTGCCCCCCATGGCCATGCGGGCGTCGGCCAGCAGACGTTCCTGCGGCGCCCCCAGGGGACCCAGGCGTTCCAGGGCGTGCTCCCGCGGGTCGTAGTGATAGAAGCCGGGCTCGACGCCCCGGCAGCGGGAAACGGTGAGGTAATACTCCAGTTCGTGGATTGCGCCGCCGGCGGCGCAGGGGCGCAGGGAGGCTTCATAATGGTGACCCTGCTCCGGGCTGGCGGGCAGGTGTTGCTGGACCCTGCCGGTAAAATACAGGAAAATGCCCAACTGCTTTGCGGAAAGGGGCTGCGTCCCCCCTTCCCGCAGGGAGCGGCGGGCGTGCAGCACTGAGAAGAAGTCGCGTCCCATAGCTTCCAGTTCGGCGGCAGCCGGCCGGTACAGGGCGATCCGCTGATCGGACATGGGCGGTTTAAGTCCCGGCAGGGGAGGGATTTCCCCCAGGAAGGGGTATGCCCCTCCCTGGAGGTTGTCGTGCCACCCGGACCTGCTGCGGCTGTGGAAGAAAAGGTCGTGGAATTCCCACTGGCGCAGGGGCGGACTCCCGTCCTCGGCAATGCGGCCTTCCCCGTCGCAGGGGAAAAGGGCCCCAGCGCTTTGCAGCAGATTGATCAGAGCCTCGATATCCGGCAGCCCGGCAAAGGGCAGCGCGCCGGCCAAATCCGCGGCGCTCCGGGGCTCGGCCAAAAGCGCCGCCAGGGCCGCCGCCGGCCCGTGGTGCCAAAAAAGCCGCCCGTGCCCCAGGGGGCTTTCCAATACCATTTCCCGGTCCAACCGCCGCAGGCAGGCAAAGCGGGAGAGGCGGTAGCGCCCCTGGACCGGCGCATCGTGAAGAATAAAGGCGCCCGAGACCGGCTCCAGGGTGGCCAGCTTCCGTCCGCCCGGCGCCAGGGTGTAACAGAGCCATCTTTTCCCCTCCAGGGCGGCCAGGAGGTAGTAGAGCCGGGCCGGGTCGGCGTCCCGGTCGGCGCGGCGCGCCGTCTCCACCAGTTGATCCGCGGTCAGGCCGCCGCCGGTCAGGTTGGCCAGGATGTTCTTCTGGGCCGCCGACGGGCCTTTAAGACGCATCCCTATGGCGCCGCTGCCGGCCAGCAGCAGGGCCGGGCCGTCCAGGCGGACGGCGACACTTTTTCTTAAGGAAAGGATGTATGGATAGGCCATTGTTTTCTCCTAAAATAATTTCTATCAATAATAAACAGTTACACAGTGGGTGTTGTTTTGCAAAATTGTAGTATTGATTATCGCGGGCCGCTAGAACCGAATACACACGGATCATATGGATTATTTGGGTCATAGCCGCCTGCGACATTGCTCAACTGCTCCTCGCTCAAATCGTCAGGCTTTTGCGGTATGACCAGATAGAACTGCCCGCCGGTGTTCTCCACCGCCTTGACCTTTACCCCGGCCGGGAATTCGATCCCTGCGGCCTTGAGTGTCTCCGCCGGGTTGGCCAGCAGCCTGGCTTTGAAATCCGCGTCAGACCAGGCCCTGGCAATGATTTGACCCAGCTTTTTGCTCATCTCTGCTCTGTCCATTATCTCACCTTACTCTCTCCAGATGCGTCCTGAAGAAGTCAATGATTTTCGGCCACGAATCCACGGATGCCGCGGCGTTCCCTTCGGGCGAACCACCGAGGTCTTCAATAAAACCTCCGGGCAGGGTCAGCCAGTTTACGGTGGTGGGGGAATAAGGCGCGCTGATCTGATGGCCGGCGTCCTGGTAAGAGAGATGCTGATCCGCGAATGGGCGTTTCCTTTCCCCAAGCCGGTTCATGATCATCTCCGACATTTTACCCGCCGGCCATACCCCGTCGCGCCCGCCCGAAACCAGCAATACCGGCCCGTTAATCTGCTCCGCCTTGATGGCCGCCTTTTCCACGGCCTCCTGGTTCTGCAGTGCGTACTCATACATGGGGGCGGTGGGCCAGGGTTCTTTATTTGCTACCGCCGCAAAATAGCTCCCGGCCAACTCCTGGGCGAATATGATGGGCACAAACGGAACCGGTTCCCCTTTCAACGTCCAGGATGATTTGTGGTTTCTTCCCATATCTCTGCTGACCCCTTCGAATACCACCGCGCTCGGAGACTTGGCCACCACGGCCTTGATCTGCGGGTAGTGGGAGGCGGCCAGCAGGGCCAGCTCCGCTCCCTTGGAAGCGCCCCACACGCCGATGGCGTTTTTGTCCACTTCAGGGCGGGCCTCCAGCCACCGGACGGCCCTTTCCACGGTCTCCAGGGGGATTTCCATCAGGCTGTCCGGGAGCCCTTCCATCCCGAAATAGGCCAGGGCGAGGGTGACGTAGCCGTGAGAGGCGTAGATCGCCGCGGCGGGTTCGTAGGTCCCGCCCTCCGATCCGCTCAGCACGATAATGGCCGGCCGCCTGCCTTCTCCGGCGGGCAGGAAAAGCGTCCCCACCACTCCGGGTTCGCGCACTTCCACCCTTTCGACCCCGGGCAAGAGGTAGAGTCTCTCTACGTCCTGCGCAAGGATTCTTTCGCCTTCAACCTCCACGGAAACGGTAATCTTTTGCGGCTCCAGGCTTTTGGCAAACGTTCCCGCCGGCTTCCCGCCGGCAACCGGGCGCAGGGACCAGAACAGGCCGGCCGGGTCGGCGCCCTCATAGGTGCCGGAAACAGGCGCCTGAACGCCGGGGTCCACCTCCCCGCCCTGGTCCGCCTGGAAAACGGCGTGCGATTGCCATTTAATCCCTTTACTGTCCTGCTGTTCCGCTACCAGAGTCACCGGCGCCCCGGGGGCCAGCCCGGAGACTTTGATCTTCCAGGGATCGCCGGCCAAAGCCTGCTGCGGGCTGACCTCCAGGGCCGGCGCGCTTTTGCTTGCATCGCTTTTTTTCTCCACCTTGTATTCCTCCTTATTACCCGCGGCCTGGATATTACCGTCCGCCGCGTAGTTCACGATCAGCCGCCATTCCGTACCGTGCAGGCCCACCGTGGTCCAAACCGACTTTTTGACCGCCTGTTTTTGCAGCGGCTGGTCCGGGGGAGCGTATCTCCCCACCCCGGCTCTGTCGGTCACTGTTCTTCCGGCCAGGGCCGGCAGTCCGGTGTAGCCCTGATAAAAGGAGTCGGTAAAGACATTGCGGCCGATTTGTGAGCTGTCGCTGTCATGAAGGATATACCCGTCTTTCTGCATGACCATCATTTCCGGCCGCTGTCCCTGCAGTTCCGGAACGGTAAAACTTGCAAAGAGCAGTTCCGGTTTGATCAGCAAACTGACCGATCCGATCAGTTCGTTTTGCCGGTTGCACACGGGCCGTTCCAGGTCCAACGCCGGGAAACCTTCCACTGCCGTGAACACGGAACTGATGACCGGACGCCCGGTTTCCCAAAGCCTCCCGACCTGCTCCTGCCCGCTGATATCTGAGCCGGCGAACTCATGGTAGGCGGCAGGTTCAACGGCGACAATCTTTCCATTATTATCTACGGTGCAGGCGTCCGCCACATAAGGATAGCGGGCCGCCAGCCCGCTTAAGATCAGGCGCGCTTCCTCCCCACCCAGGCCGGTCCGGGCCAGTTCCCCGGCTGCGGCGGCCAGGTCCCGGTCCATCCGGTCCAGTTCGTTCTGAATGTCGCGCTGCAAATCAAGGACCGGAGCCGGAAAACCGGCGCCGGGGTCTTTCAAAAAGAGCGCAAGGGTCCGGGTCGCGCTGTCCCACTCGGACACAGCGCCGGTGGCTTCCAAAATGATCTCTGACGGCACGATCAGCCTTCCCTTGTCGATCCCGGCGGCAACCGGCATTGGATACTCCCGGCCGTTGATCCCGGCATATTGGGAGCCGCCGGTCACGGCAAGTGTCGCTCCCGGCAGGCACGCCACCGCCGTACCGGTGTCGCCGTACCAGGATACTTTCGCTCCCATGGCCTCCAAAACCGGCCGCAGGGGGACCAGGAAGCAGCCGTCTTCCAGGCGCGGGGACACGTCAAAGGCAACCGGCCGGCTGTTCAGTTTCACGCTGAAGCCGGTCCCGTCGGCCGGACCGGAAGGTGCGGCAGCGTCTGTGATCTGGACGCTGTTCTGCCGGCAAGCGGCATCTGTTCCACCTTGCTGCGCCATTGCCCGGCCGTTGACCGCCGCAAGCAGGGATACTGTCAGAAGCAGGAGAAAGAGTACCGGATAAATTTTGTTTTTCATCTACAACGCCTCCATTCTCAGAGATACGTAGGACAAAGATTTGGCTGGCAATCCGGCCGGCCGCTATGGATATTTTCATTCCAGCCGGCCGGACAGCAAGTTCCAAGGTAATAACCGGCCATTATTGGTCTAAAGGGAAGCAGGGGAACTGTCCCCATGCAGTGCCCTTTAACAGGAACTGATGATTTTTTTTCATGTGTCCGAAACGCATTGACACTGTCATATTAACACATTACCTTAATAGTCTTTCCCGTGTTATCATCAACAGTGGAAGTATGGACCTTCCCACCCGCAACATTATCTAATTGTTCGTCAGTCAACTCGTCGGGATTGACCGGCAGCACCAGGTATGCTACCCCGGCTGATTCCCCAACGACTTTGACCTCGACTTCTGCGGGAAGTTGAACGCCTAATTGTCCAATGGCTCCTTTTGGATTCTCGACTAATGCTTTCTTGAATTCCTGGTCCGACTGCGCTTTCTTGACGATTTGTTCCTTATAACTCTTTGCGGGTCATGGGTTTCTTTTCGTTACCACCCATTCTATTTGCCTCCTTGTTCTTTAAATTTGGCCCGGTTCGACCATCCCGGCTCGCTTTGGCTTACCGTATGTTAATACGTTGCGGCCGGTTTTTCATTACATAAGAAAACCCAGCGCCCGCCCCCGGCCAGTGTTCCGGCGATGCCGGGAAACCCGATCACGGATAAAGATCATTTTTGAAATTAATGATTACGTTTAATAATAAGGAAGCAAGAGAACCGTCCCCTTGCTTCCGAAGTCCCGCAAACAGGTCAGTCATTTAAAACAGCCGCAAGCGGCCAGCATTCCTCCCGCAGTAACGAAAAAAGCTCTAGATCATGGTGACTGCCACGGCTAAACATGGCATTGCGCAGTATAGCTACATTGCCGGGGATACAAGTGATCTGGAGGCGGGGAATGGGGCAGAGCGCAAATAAATACGATGAAAATAAGGAGAAAGCTTCGGTCATGATGCCTTTGCCGCGAGTTTCGTTCCGGAATAATTGATAACCGACCTCGTAGTCGCAACGATAGTAGGCAGTTTTAAAATAAAAGATTTCGCCGATTATTGTATTGGTTTTATTGGTAATTAACGTCTTACCAAAGTTTTCGTCCCAGAATCCGGTTTCGACGAACTTTTTCTTAAAATTTGGTTCGGAAGACAGGAATACCGGCCAAAATTCACCCATTTCGGCCAGATTGCTGATTAAAGTAAATAGTTCTGCCAGATCATTTTCAGTTACCGTTCGTAAATTGATGTTTCTGCCTTCAATCATTCTGCATGCACCTCGCATAAACTCGCATAAATAATAATAAAGAATCACAACATATATTATTGTAGCTATACACTTGACCACAACATATTGTAGATCATGACGGGTTTACTAAATACTTACCTAACAACCAGGAGCAGCACTGCGGTCAAATGAACCACCCGTGACATTACTCAACTGCTCCTCGCTAAACTCGTCCGGTTTTTGCGGTATAACCAGATAGAACTGCCCGCTGGTGTTCTCGACCGCCTTGACCTTTACCCCGGCTGGAAATTCGATCCTTTCGGCTCGCAGTGACTCTGCCGGGTTTGCCAACAGCCCGGCTTTATGAAAAGGTAAGCCAACCTGCTCCGGAGCCTCCCCGGCGGCTTTAACTGTTAATACGTTGTTTGCGCCCTTTCATTACGCATTGTTTAAAAAAATTCATCAGGGCACGGGACAACAGGTGGAAAATTTCATTACGTCATGGCCGCGTTTTCATTACACAGCCCCTTGATTATTGTAATTATTGTGGTTATAATTTGTTCATAACTACTATGGTTATTTTGAAGGAGACTTGGTTATGAGGCCTATAAGCATTGGTATCCGTGACACTAAAATAAATCTTAGCAAACTGCTTAAAGAGGTCCAAAAAGGGGCAGAAGTTATTATTACCGACCGGAATAAGCCCGTGGGCCGAATCGTTCCGGTTTCTGCAGAAGAGCACCTTCCCCTCGCCGAGCGCATAGCAAGCTTGGAGAGGGAGGGCTTGATCCAACCTGCTAAAAAGAAAAAGGCGAAAAAACTACCTCCTCCTTTACCCCTTCCGGGTGAATTGGCCCGTAAAATGTTGGAGGAGGACAGAGGTTAGTGCATAATAATAATCCTGTCGTCATATATTGGGATGCTTCAGCCGTCTTGTCCGCGCTTTTCATGGATAAACACAGTGAAGAGGCGATAAACTGGTCGCGCCGGGAAGGTGTTCATCTTATTTCTTCTCTTTCCTGCGCCGAGGTCTATGCGGTTATATCCCGCATAAGGCGTGAAGGTCTTCTGGCCGATGTGCTTATTAATGCCGCTTATGAATCCCTGGAAGAAGGTCCATGGAGGCGTTTATATTTATTACCGGATTGGTACAAGTTTAAATCCTTATCTCAAAAATGGCCGTTACGGGGCGCCGACTTATGGCACCTGGCCACCGCAAAAACGTTGCAAAAAAGGATCCGGGAACTGCATTTATTGACTTTCGACAATAGAATGATGGTTGCAGCGATGGGTGAAGGTTTACAAGCAAAAGATCTTTGAGATAATGTCAAAACCACCTAATTATACATCATTACAATATAGCCACCTGTTACTTGATCCAACTGCTCCTCGCTCAAATCGTCCGGCTTTTGCGGTATAACCAGATAGAACTGCTCGCTGGTGTTCTCCACTGCCTTGACCTTTACCCCGGCCGGAAATTCGATCCCTTCGGCCTGCAGTGTCTCTGCCGGATTTGCCAACAGCCCGGCTTTAAAATCTGTGTCAGACCATGCCTTGGCAATAATCGGCAGATTTACTCTTATAAGTCGGCAGCATGTACAGTGATTCATTAAGCCGTTCGTATTATGCTATATTTACAGCCGCACGGGCATTGTTAGCGCTGAAACAGTTAGACAGCAAAAAACATAGCGGTGTCATATCATTATTTAATCAGCATTATGTCAAAACAGGTATTGTTGACCGGGCTATGGGCAAAGAACTAAACAAAGCCCGGCTAAGAAGAGGATCCTCCGACTACGTGGACTTTTACCTGGTCGTCAAAGATTGAAGCCTTAAACCAATTAGAAACCGCGAAAAAATTTGTTGATGCTATTAAAACTATTTTGAGTTTCTCAGACTGGACTTTAACCTCGACTTAATTACGTCCCCTTGCCCAGGTAGGCCGCCACCACCCGGGGGTTCCGTTCCAGCTCGGAGGCGTCGCCGGACAGCACTATTCTCCCGGTTTCCATAACGTATCCCAGGCCGGACGCCTTCAGGGCCTGCCTGGCGTTTTGCTCCACCAGCAGGATGGTGACGCCCTGTTTGTTCAGTTCGCGGATAATGTGGAATACCTCCGCCACCGCCTGCGGCGCCAGCCCCATGGAGGGTTCGTCCAGCAGCAACAGCCTGGGCCTGGCCATCAGCGCCCTGCCGATGGCCAGCATCTGCTGCTCCCCACCGGAAAGGTTTCCGGCGGGCTGCGCCCGGCGCTCCTTTAAAACAGGAAACCGCTCCATGACCCTGGCCATGTCCCGGGCTATTTCCCGGTCCCTGCGGTTGAAGGCTCCCATTTCCAGGTTCTCCTCCACGGACATGCGCTGGAAAATGGCCCTGCCCTCGGGTATCATACTAATCCCCATACGGGTGATCACATGGGGGGGCAGGCCGGCGATGTCCCGCCCCTCAAGCAGGATTTTCCCCGACCGAGGCTTGACGACGCCAGCCACGGCGCGCAGGGCGGCGGTTTTACCGGCGCCGTTAGCCCCAATCAGAGTGACCACCGCTCCCGCGGGGACACTGAGGCTGATCCCCTTCAACACCCGGATGTTGCCGTAGCACGCTTCCACGTCTCTGAGCTCAAGCAAGGCCGGCTTCCTCCCTTCCGAGGTAGGCCTGGATTACCTCCGGGTCGTCCCGCACCCGGGCCGGGGTTCCCTCGGCGATTTTCCGGCCGAAATTCAGCACCGCCACCCGGTCGCACAGGCTCATCACCAGATTCATGTCGTGCTCGATAATCAATATGGCAATTCCCATCTCCCTGATCCGCCGGATCAGTTCCTGCAGGGACTCGCTTTCCGCTTCATTCATGCCCGCCGCGGGTTCGTCCAGCAGCATGAACACGGGCCGGGTGGCCAGGGCCCGGGCGATTTCCAGCCGCCGCTGACAGCCGTAGGGCAGGGAGGCCGCCGCAATATCGCGGTACGGGGCCAGCCCCACCATATCCAGCAGTTCCCCGGCCCGCTCCTGCACATCCCGCTCCTCTTTCCGGAAAGCGCCGGTGCGGAAGAAGGCCTGCCAGACACCGGTCCCGGTGCGGCAGTACTGGCCGACCATGACGTTTTCCAGGGCGGGCAGGTGGTTGAACAGCCGTATATTCTGAAAGGTCCGGGCGACACCCAGGGCGGTAATCTGGTGCGGCTTTTTCCCCGCCAAGGAGGTGTTGTCCAGCAGTATGTCGCCGCCCGACGGGGGCAAAAGGCCGGAGATCAGGTTGAAAACCGTGGTTTTCCCGGCGCCGTTGGGACCGATCAGTCCGACGATTTCCCCCCGGGCCACCTCCAGGTTGAAGTTATCCACGGCGGCCAGCCCGCCGAAACGTTTGGATAGCCCTTTCAATTGAAGCAACAATATTAATCCACCTCCCCGGTATATAGTCGAAAGTCGAAAGTCAAAAGTCTAATTATTTGGTAAATGTATTTTTCTTGGAGGATTTGTGGAGATAGGTAATGAGGCCATTGATTATTCGACTGACTTCTTCAGTAAGTGCAAGGAGCTTTTTAAATTGTTCTTCATTAATGAGACAGATGTCTAAAGCGATATAAAGCTGTGAACGAATTTCACCAGCAGAACCCTTGGCGATTGACAGGAAGTGTTGAAACTCCTTATCGCCTTGCCGCTCGAAACCCTCGGCGATGTTGGACATGACAGATACAACTGCGCGCCTAATCTGATCTCGGAGGGCATAATCCCTGGCAAAATCATTTTTCCCCGTAATCTCATATATTGCCCTTGTTAGCTCGCGCGCCTTTATCCAAGCTTCAAGATCCTCAAATCTTTCAATTGTAGCCAAAAAACTCATCCTCTCTGATTTTCAACCTTCGACTTTCGACTTTCGACTTTTGACTTTAGACTTTCGACTTTCGACTTTAGACTTTTAATTTTTGACTTCCTCAGCAGCCCCTGAGGCCTGAACACCATCATTGCCACCAGCAGCGCCCCGAAAATAATCCACCGAAAGTCCTGCATAAACCGTAAAAACTCGGTCAGGACGCTTAAAACGGCCGCTCCCAAAAGCCCTCCCCAAACCAGCTCGCTGCCGCCCAGGACGACGAACAGCAGGATGTTGACTGCCCGGTGGTAGTTGAAATCCCCGGGGGCGATAAAATTGGTGACATGGGCGCTGATGGCCCCGGCCAGCCCCGCCAGAAAGGCCCCCTGCACAAAGGCCAGCATTTTAACGTAAGTGGTACCGATGCCCATCACTGCGGACGCCACTTCGTCGGCCTTGACGGCCGCCATGGCCCGCCCGATCCGGGACTTTTCCTGCCGCAGGACGAACGCCACACAGACCGCCAGCGCGAAATAACAGAAGACCAGGGTGGTCAGGGCCGACAGCCGGGACAGGTCAAGCCCCGGGATATCCCCTTGCAGCCCCCAGGACCGATACAGGCCGAAGAAAAAGTCGTTCAGGTTGGGGATGCCCGGTAAGCCCAGGGCGCCGTTGGTTACTTTCAGGTTCAAGAAAAGCACCCTCACCACCTCGCCGAAGCCCAGGGTGGCGATAGCCAGGTAAACCCCGGTGAGGCGCAGGGCCGGGAACCCCAGCAGGATACCCGCCAGCGCTGCGGCCACAGCCCCGGCGGGTATGGTTGTATAAACCGGCAGCCCGTAATGAAGGCTTAAAATGGCCGCGGTATAAGCGCCGATACTCATAAACCCCGCGCTGCCCAGGGAAAGCTGGCCCGTCGAAAGGGGGAGGTAAAAACTAAGGGCTAAAAGGGCGTTTATGGCGATGAAGATAATTATCTGCAGGTAATAAACGTTGAAAAAATCCATACTGTCTCACCCCTTCCTTCCCTCAAGTTTTCCAAAAATACCGTTTGGCTTGATCAGCAGGACCGCAATCAACATGATGAAGGCCACGGCGTCACGGTACGACGACCCGATGTAGGCTATGGCCAGCACTTCCGCCGCTCCCAGCAGCAGGCCGCCCGCCACCGCGCCGGCCACGCTGCCCATGCCGCCCACGATGATTATGGCCAGTCCTTTAAGGCCGTAGGCAATGCCCATGGTGGGGGAAACAGCGTTGAACTGCAGCCCCACCAGCACCCCGGCGGCGCCGCCCAGGGCAGACGCCATAACAACGGTGACCGCCATTACCGAAGTGACATTTACGCCCATCAGCCCCGCGGCGCCGGGGTTTTCCGCCACGGCCCGCAGCGCCTTGCCCAGCCTGGTGCGGACCAGCAGCACTTTTAAGGCAACCACCAGGGCCAGGGAAATGCCCAGGATGAGTATTTGCAGCAAAGAAATATTTACAACTCCGAACAAATTGAAAAACCTGGGCTCGATGCTGGCGGGGAACCTGGCGGACTGAGGGCCGAATATCTTCAGGGCCAGGTTCATCAGGAAAATGGACACGCCAATGGTGCTGATCAGCGGCGCCAGGTGCGAAACTCCCTGTTTTCTTAAAGGCCGCAGGGCCAGGCGCTCAAGCGCCCAGCCCAGCAAACCGGTACCGATCATAGCGCCGGCTATTGCCGCCCAGATCGGGCAGCCCGTCCCGGTAACCAGCAACAGTCCGATAAATGCCCCGATCATGAATATTTCCGCGTGGGCCATGTTGATGATTTCCAACACCCCGAAAACCAGCGTGTACCCCGCAGCCACCAGGGCATAAGTGGCTCCCGCCGTCAAACCGTTGACCACTTGCTGCCAGAACATTCTCCAGAATTCACCCCTTGTATTCTGATAACGCCCCATTTTTTAAAATTTTAGCATCCGCAACCTTAAATCTAAGAGAAGACAACCTTAACTAAACCTTAAATTTACATTAATTCCGCAAATTTTTTATAAACAAAAGAGAAAGCCCCCGCTGGTGCTGCCGCGGGGGCACAGAGCCGCCTTTAGTTTTTCAATGTATCTGTAATTAACCGCTACCGTTCTCAAATCAGAACAGCCCGGCCGCCTCTTCACTGGTGGAACAAATCGGGAAGATGGCGGTAAAGCCTGCGATATCAAATACCTCCTTGACGTGTTCCTTGAGAGAAGAAAGGGCCACTTTGCCGCCGACGCCGTTGGTTTTTTTCGCGGCCATGAGGAGCACCCTCAAACCGGCGCTGCTGATGTAATCCAACCGGTTAAAATCCAGGATAAAATACTTTTCCCCCGCACTTAACAAATCCATTATTTTTTTCTCCAGCGTGCCTGAATTGCTCGCATCCAGCCTCCCGTTCAACTCTAACGTAACTACGGATCCGCTTTTACTTTC
>JGI12104J13512_1001611_pt1 | contig 16195 bp, 15 predicted proteins | sample TerdegcTABiofilm_FD_13512 | JGI IMG/M metagenome (IMG submission 13512)
ACAACGGCCAATCCAACCATTACAGACAGCAAAGTAACTTCCGGTACTGGCACCGGCGTTTTCACCGCAAACCTGGTCGGTCTGACACAGAACACCACCTATCACGTCAGGGCTTACGCCATCAACTCTGCCGGTACGTCTTACGGAAGCGACGAAACTTTTACTACACCAAACAACGTAACATCAATAGCAGCAACACCAAGCCCCCTGAGTGTATCTAAGGGCCTAACGCAGCAGTTAGCCGTGACGGCAACCTTGTTTGACAGCTCCACGCAGGATGTGACCAACTCAGCCTCTTACACCTCAAACAACACGTCCGTAGCAACCGTAAGCGCAACAGGTCTAGTTACAGGCGTTGCGGCAGGTAACACCACGATCAGCATCCAGTATGGCGGCCAGAGCACAAACGTAGATGTCACAGTAACAAACGCCACCGTAATAAGTATATCTTCAACGCCGAACACGGTGAGCTTCGGGAAAGAGGAAACGCAGCAACTGGCCATAACGGCCACAATGTCCGACTCATCTACTCAAAATGTAACGAGTTCGGCAACCTACACATCCAACGATACGTCAATTGCCACCGTAAGCACAGGCGGCCTTATAACCGCTAAAGCTGCGCCCGGAAACACGTCCATTACAGTGAGCTACGGCGGTAAAAGCGTGGATGTGCCGGTAACAGTATTGGCAGTATCCACAAACGCCAACCTGGCAGAGCTTAACGTGACCAAGGGTACATTAAGCCCTGCGTTTACGCCAGGCACCACATCTTATACTATGAGTCTAGGGTACGATGTAACCTCTGTGGTAGTAACTCCTCTCTCGGCAAGCAAGTACGCCACGACAAAAGTCAACGGCGCCACGCTGCTAAGAGGCCTCCCGTCCGGTGATATCGCTGTCGGGATGGGCGATACCACAATAACCATTCTGGTAACAGCGGAGGACGGCTCAACAACCAAGACCTATACAATAACTATTACCAGAGCCGGCTCAGCCCCGACAGTTAAAACCCTTTCACCCGTTGTAAAACTGGACGGCGGTGAAAATAAGGTTACATTCAACGGGGAAATTACCTCGGACGGTGGCGATTCAATAACTGAACGGGGATTCGTCTACTCAACGACAAGCTCTCCGACTATTGATGAAGACTATAAAACCACCGTGCCGCTGGTGGGTGATTTCACTGCAGACGTGGTCGGCTTAACTCCCAATGATGTATTTTACGTAAGGGCATACGCAATAAACAGCAAGGGAATATCTTACGGCTCAAGCATATGCTTTAACACTTCCCTGGTCCTGGTATCGCCCGCGATTACTGAAGTGAAGTGGGTCGACAAGGGTATTAAAGTAACGTGGGAAGCAGATACTTCCGGGAAAAACGTAAGTTACACACTCTACCGCAGTGAAAACGGCGGAGAGTATAAACTTCTTGCCAGTTACATTCCAAATAACACGACGACTTACACAGACTTCAGGGCTAAGATCGACAAAACATACTCCTACAAAGTAGTTGTGAGGTATGGCAACCAGACGTCACCGGTACCTGCCGACGGCACTCCGGTAAGCAATAGCGTTTTACCCGCACCCAAGGTAAAAACCACAAGCTCCGCGGGCCCTAACAAGGTAACACTCAAGTGGGACGCCGTAGCGGGCGCAACCGGGTACACCGTGGAAATACTGGATAAAGGGTCAAAAACGTGGAAGGTGGCCACTGAGTTTGCTACGGGCATAGCGGTCAATATTACGGAAAACGGCGGCGAAGTAACAGCAGAAATAACGGGTCTTACCCCTAACACATATTACAATTTCAGAATTAAGGCGGCAGGGGATCTGAATAAATACTCCAAATCCTATCAGTTAAAGACGAAATCAGCATACCTGGTTACGCCGATGGCAATCGGAGACGGTTATACAATAGACGGCACCCGCGTAAACCTAGCTTGGAATCCAGTTAACGGTATATACAAGTATAAGGTGGAAAGATACAATGCAGCCGGAATAAAAGGCCTTTCAACGACAGTTGCAAGTACCTCCTATAAAGACACCCCTCCTGATGATGGGAACTATACCTATAAAGTCTATTCGCTTAAAAATCTATCAGTATCAGAGCCGCTAATTGTCCAGGTGTTGTTTAATAACACTAATGCACCACAGGTAACGGCCAAGGTGGATACTGACAGTAATGTCATATTGAGTTGGGATGATGTTGATGGGGCAACCCAGTACACCGTTACCAGATCAGACAGCTTAAACGGGACCTATAGCACAATCGGGTACACAGATACTAATTCCTACATTGACGAAAATGTTGAGGCTAACCAGACCTATTACTACAAAGTTAAGGCCGACAATACTGACTTTTCAAAGGTAATTACAGTGCTTACAGTGCCGAGTATGCCGAACGTACCCGGAAATGTTCAGTATACCCTGAACAGGTCAACAGCCACGATAACATGGGATGAGGTAAGCGGGTCGAGCAAGTACGAAATAGAGAAGTACCAGAACGGCGAGCTAAAGGGCGAGTACGTCACCACAACACCGAAGTTCGTAGCCTACGGCCTGCTGAACAGTCAAACCTACACGATCAAAATTTACTCGGTTGCAGTGAATAGCTCCGGGGAAGTTAGAAGTGATTCACCGGCTAGCATTGAGTTCAAAATGCCTGACCCTGCCCCTGACGTAACATTAAAAATCTCTCAGGGCAAGGTGACGTTCTACTTCCCGCAGAGTGAAGGCCTCACCTACAAGGTGACAAGGGCTGAAAAGTCAACAGGCACTTACGTTACCCTCAAGGAAGGAATCGTTGATGCGACCTATACGGATACCGTGCCGAAAAGGATGAAGATGTACTACTACAAGATTGTTTCAGTTGACAGTAGTGGTAACGAGTCTGCACCGTTATCAAAAACGGTGTTTATACCTTAAGACATGATTTATAAACCGTAACAAGAGACCTCCGTTTTAAAGCGGAGGTTTTCTTTTTTAGAATTATTTTTAAAAGGAATATTGAGAGAGGGGGTGTTTATATGACTGCGGAAAATATCTCAATTATCCTAGGGTGTCTCATCCCAATTCAGATAATAATATTCACTGATTTTAAACACCGTATGGTTTACGACAAAGTAACATTACCGATCATGCTGGCCGGCTTAATCAATGCTGTACACACTCAGAAACTTTATGATTCACTGCTAGGGGCATTTGTTGTAACGGCAATACTACTAACCGGCGCAGCACTCGGAGGGGCGGGCGGCGGCGATATCAAGCTGTCTGCCGGCCTGGGCCTGTGGTTTGGCTTTACAGGCATACTGGTAATCATGTCCGGTGCGCTTATTATTGGCTTATTGTGGGTATTGGTAAACCTTACGCGTAATAAGGCACTAAAGCAAAGGCTAAAGTATTTCTTTACAAACTTATACATGAGAATATTTTACGGTGTAAAGGGTGAGATCATTTTTGAAAAGGGAAGCGACGACAAGGACGGATTGCCTTTTGGAGCCTTCCTGTCTATCTCCACTCTGCTGTACTATGCTCTGACTCTGGGGGTGATCAAGTGTTAAAAAGAAAGTTGCTGCCGCTGGCAATTGTGCTTACGGGCATTGTGCTGGCGCTGTGGGCCTGGCAGGGGATCAATAAAAAGGTGGTTGATCTTCAAAGAACGGTAAAGGTCCCGGTCGCGGCCAGAAACATAGACACATACTCCAAAATTGCTAAAGAGGATTTACAAGAGACTGACGTTCCACGGACTACTCTCGACAGCTATACGGCCATAAAGACAGAGGAAATTATAGGTAAAATTGCCCTGGCGCCGCTATATCAGGGCAAGCCCATTGACCGTCGCAGCCTGACCTTGCCGGAATCGGGCGCAGGCAACTTTTACGTGGTCGGCATAAACGTTGACCCGGCCCGTACTGCCGGAGTATCGCCCGGCGATATGGTAGACGTGTATAAACTGCCGCAGCAGGCTGCCACGAACAAAAAGGATGCCTTGGTTCCCGTGCTTTTGGCAGATAATGTGCGGGTGCTAAAAATTTGTGACGACAAAGGAGTAGCGATTAACGAGATTAAAGACGAAAAAACAGAAAGCCAGGGTATTGGAACAGCACAGCAAGTAGTGACTAAGGCTGCAACCAGTGCAGCGCCCCGGAGGAGCGCCGCCATAGTGTACCTGGCAGTCCGGCCGGAACACGTACAGGCAGTTATTGAAGGGTCGCAGCCAAAAAGCACCCTGCTGGCGCTTGCCAAGCGGCCAGAGTAATTGAGAAGGGAGGTATAACACTATTGTTGTTTAGTAAACAAAAACCACAAAAAACACAACAAGAACAAGAGCCCATGAACATGAGTGAAATCGAGGAAAAAGTGATCCTGGCAATGGCCGGTGAAAACCTGCAGGAAGTAATTGCCGGCGCTGTCAACGGCGATGATGGCGCGATTAAGTCTCTCAAGGAGTTAATCCTACGGAAGATACAGGATAACGGCTTAAGCCTTCCGGACATGAGCGACATCGAACTGGCCGAGGAAATATACTCAAAAAATTACGGCCTGGGCGTGCTGGAAGAAACGTACTACGACCAGGAAGTGGACGAAATACAGATCAACAGTGATGGCAGTATTTATATCGTCAGGAGAGGCATACCGGAGAAATTGCCGCACCGGTTGCTTCCGGGTGAGGTTAGAGATATAGCAAAGCGGCTGATTATGCACGACACCGGCGTAAGCATATCGGAAACAAATCCTATTGCTGAAACTGTAAGGGGTGATGACACAAGGGTAACAATTACATGCCCGCCGGTTTCCCCGGGCTGGTGTGTTGCCTTAAGAAAACACGACAACGTTGACATGAGCACGGAAAACCTTGAAAAAAACGGCACGTTAAGCAAAAGGCTGTATGAGGCGCTGGCGCTATTGGTCAGAGGAAGATGCAACATCCTTATCTCAGGGAACTTTGGCGCAGGTAAGACTGAGATGCTGAAAAAGTTGTTCGGTGAAACTAATCCTAAATTGCGAACGATTGTGCTGGAAAGCCGGCGCGAGCTGAAGTTAGCCAAAAAATATCCGGGAAGAAACATAGTCGAGCTGGAGGAGCACGCTGAAGTCGGCAAGACGATGAAAAAAATATTTGAAACCGCTGTTGTCCGGATGTCGCCGGACATTATCATTGTAGGCGAGTTTCGGGGTTACGGCGAGGCCAGCGAGGCGATCAGGGCCGGCACGAAAGGCCACAAGGGATCAATGGCCACGATGCACTCGGTATCGCCCTATGAGGCGATTGCAACTACAGCCATGATGATGCTGGAAGAGGGCTTAAACCTGCCGCTGAATCAGGCGCTATTGCGGGTGGCTAAGGCATATGACGTGATCGTACAGATGTTTTATGACCCTACCAGTGGAGTAAGGATGGTGGAATCGGTAACGGAAATATCTAACAACGGCGAGGATGTTGAATTAAGGGAGCTTATCCGGTGGGTACCTGATAGTGAGTCTTACAGCCGGGGCAGTTGGGAGTTCATTAGCGCACCTTCTGAAAGAATTATCAATAACCTGTTCAAGTTCGGAGTTAGTAGGGAAGAAGTGATGCGGATATGGAACTAATGCTGGCCCTCGGCCTGGTCCTGGTTTTCTCCGGAGTTGCGGTATACATTCTGCAAGGCCGTAGCAGTAAAAGAAAAATAAAGTGGCAGTACAGCGACCAGTGGTTGAATTTACTTGAGAAGCAGGTAAGTAGAACGCCACTTGTAAATGCCGGCAGTGCCAAAACAATAATCCTGCTGATCATACTGTGCCCGTTAATTTTTCTTTGCGGGCTTCAGTTGTTCGGCAGCGTGTTGTTTGCATTACTAAGCGTAATGATCGTTGTTCTGGTGGTCGACCAGAAGATGGCCCACCAAAAGGTTCTGTATAACGAAAAGATAAACAGGCAGCTTACCTCGGCGGCGAGGGTGTTCGCCGCAGAATACTCCGTTACTCCGCAGTTGGGCAGGGCGATCCGCGCGGTCGCCGAGCGTGTGCCTGAAGCGCCCCTTGGGCCTATATTTGCGCGGGCGTATAAAACGCACCTGTTAAATAAAAATACCAATGCCGTCCTCGAACAACTGTTTAAAGAACTGCCCACGGCATACGGTTTTATTTTCGTCCAACTGATGCAGCTTGCCGATAAAGGCGCCGCGGTAGTACCGCTTTTTTCTAAGCTGGCCTCGAAGATGACGGTAAGCAATGAGTTGTCCGTCAAGTCCCGGTCGGAGTCAACGGGCGAAAGGCTGATGTCGCTGGTAATAACTGTGGCCCCGCTGCCGGCGTACCTGATCCTGATGCGTATATATCCGGACTCGGTTAACGAGTTTCTAAACGGTACTTTTATCGGCCGGTTGATCATGTTTTTAAGTTTTGCATCGACCATCGTATTTGCCACGATTAATAAGTATATGGAAGGCGATGTCCTTTGATTCAATTAATGTTTATCGCAGGCATTGTCCTGGTCTTTTTAGGGCTGGCGTTATTCGTACCGGGCTTAAATATTAAGCCCAAAAGTATTAACCCGGAAGACAGCGGGCTTATTATAGCCGGATTGATTGGTGCTATCGTAATGGGGTATCTGGCATGGGGTACAAAGTGGCTTGTTACCGCTATCTCATTTGGCGTGCTGGTGGGTATCCTTGTAGTAAAGGGTTTTAACAGAGTGCGAGGGATGGCGTTCGAGCAGAGCAAAAAGCGTGAGGTAATACTGCTGTTTGAAGCCTGCGACCTGTTTTTACAGGCAAAGATGTCTTTGATGTACGCGCTGATGTCGGCAAGAATGATTACTCCCAATATATCTGGAGCGATCAATAAATGCCTGGGCATGTGGTCTACCGGCTCCACAAGGGCACTTGAAGTACTGAGAAAAGAAATCAACATGCCGGAGGCGGATATACTCACAGGGCTACTTGTGCAGATTGACAGAGTAGGTGTGGAAAGGCTGGAGGGCATCATACAAAGGGAAGGCCAGAGCCTTGAAAGGCTGTACGAGGCGACCGCTAGGGCTAAAATCACCACGCGGCCGCTTTATTTTGTGGTCTACCGGATACTGCCCTTGATTGCAGTGTTCGGTATGTTTGCCGGCGTGCTGTTCTGGCGCGTTATCAATGTCTTAAAGCAGGCGGGTCTATAAGGAACGTTTTTATAAAGGAGGTGATGCCCGGCAAGTTGATGCGGTGATTTATTACCGGGGACTATATTTTTAACGAAAGGAGAAAGAGTGATGGTTGAAAAAATCAAAGAGTTATTCAAAAGGGAAGACGGTTCAATGACAGTTGAAATCATGGTCATCATGGCGATGATTGGTGTCATTGCCGGCGCGATATTTACCGCTTTAAGCGCCGGTCTGAGTGGTTCGGCATCATCGGTCGGCACAAAAATTGACGGCATCATTCAAAGCTGGGAAGTTGCATACTAAGTTTCAACTTTGCTGATAAAAAAGGCCTCCCGCCGGGAGGCCTTTTTTATTGAGGTGATTTTTATGATTAATAAAGTAAAAACGATACTGCTAAGCGAGAAAGGAATGTTTACCGTTGAGTCTTTAATATGTCTGGCAGCGGTATCCATAATTGCCCTGTCAATAGTTAGCCAGTTACTGCCACCATTGCGGGACCTGTATCAGAGAATACAGTTGGGGGTGCAGGGTGTAAGTGAAACGGGTTTTTAACGAGCGTGGTTACTTAAGCGTCGAATTTTTGATTATAGGGCTAATGGTTGTGTTCATGGCATTTATGGGCACGGACATCTGGATGCTGGAAGTAAAGCAGCAGGCTTGCACGCATATAGCCAGCTATTACTTTGACCGCATACGTGTAACCGGGTACCTGACAGAAGCCGATGAGGCGGAAATGTTTGATAAATTTGCAGAGGCAGGTTGTGATATCGAGGACGCAGACGGCGATATTATCGCCCCGAGAGAGGTAAACGGCGATTCACCGGTATCAAGGGGTACTGAAATCACTTTTAAAGTGATACTGCGCCCGCAGGTTGAGCCTTTTACGCTCGGCAGGCTGATCGGAGTAGATCCGCTTAGCGACTTCAAAATAACTGTCGGGGGGCGGGGCTTAAGTGAATATACTCCATGACGAAAAAGGGGCAGTATTAACAGCGGTATTTCTTATTCTGTTTGTTGTTTTCTTTGCAGGTACTATTCTGGCTGTTGAAGTGCCGAGAACGGTATTGTTGGCTGACCTTGAGTTGAAACATGCAGTTGAAACAGCTACCCGCGACTCTGCTATGATGCTAAACAGCACAAGCATTGAAGAAGGCCACCCGTGTATTATTGCTGACGATGCACACGGCACTTTCCGTGCGGTGCTGGCAAAAAATTTATCTCTTTCTGAATATGACTTGTGGCCGTTATCAGGCTCGTTAATAAAAGAGCAGGTGGACTACCTTTTGATAGTCTACAACGGTCCAAACCCTTACGGTGAAGATGAGATCGCGGTTTACAGCAGTATATCAGGCGCGAATTTTCCGGATGTAACCCGTCTAGGCAACAGGTTTACCATAAAAACTGAAAAAGGAAACAGGACTTTTGAGCTGGACAGCCCGGGCTGCATCGGCGTAGTGAAGTGCGAGGAAAGGTCGTTGATACTACAAAATGGTGCTAAGCCGGCTAGATACGCGGTATCGAAGGTTGAGTCAAAAGTAGACGGCGATGGTAATTTTGTGGACTGGTACGTGAGACTTTTGGCAAAAAAGAATTAACTTGTAAAAGGTTGAGGTTGAGGTGATAATATTTGATTCCGGTATAATTTCACCGGTAGTTATGTAATTTAGAATGTGCAGTCGGCCGCAAGGTAAAGTAGATCTAGAACCACAGGACATAATCAACCGTCAAAAAAATTAGGACTTGCATACTAAATACAGTTCTTTAATCCATCTCCTTCAAGGGCCTCTCTATTATGAGAGGCCTTTTTTTATAGATTTTTCATTTCAATGGCACGAAAAGAGGAAGGGAGTGATCGCTATAGACGACACTAAAGAACTGCTAAACAAAATAATGGTATTAAGAGATCCGTACTTGTCGAGGCATCATAGCGGAGTAACTTTTTACAGTAAGTTAATAGCTCAACACTGTTACCCGCAATTGGCCACAGTAGTAGAAACTGCTGCATCCTTTCACGATGTCGGGAAAATCGGTATACCCGACAGTATACTTTTTAAGCCCGGGCCGCTTGACGAAGAAGATTGGTTCCACATGTGTCTGCACCCGGTGATTGGATCTCAGCTTATTGAAAAAGGTAACAGGAATATGGGCCATGGCGATGATTTATCATTGGTAGTTATGGCCGTACGGTATCATCATGAAAGATTGGACGGTAGCGGCTATCCCGATGGTTTGACAAAAGAAGATATACCTATCGCGTCCAGGATAATAGCCGTGGCTGATGCTTTTGACGCAATGACCACCGACAGGCCGTACAGGAAGGCATTCAGCAAAGAAGCAGCGTTGCGTGAAATAGTTAATTGCGCCGGAAAGCATTTTGATCCGGAAATCGTTGATGTATTTATGAAAATTATGATTAATGAACAAAGAAAGGTGGGTTCTCTTAAATGATTATTGGTGTTGATGTGGGTTATGGCTATACGAAGGCTGCTGCCGAGAATGGGGAAACGTTAATTTTCCCTTCAGTAGTCGGTAAGGGATTTGAGAGAAAGCTGGAGAAATTGATCTCAAATTCATCGTCTGACAGCGACAAATACGATTTGGTGATTAACGCCGATGAGCCGGAGCATTACTTTGTCGGAAACCTTGCCATTCTACACTCCCCGGACGCGGCGAGACCGTTTTCCAATGACCGCCGCAGTGCCGAAGAAATAAAACCCGCACTTATGGCGGCGGTTGCGAGGCTGTCTAGTGGAGACCCCGCGACCACTCTGGTGACCGGCCTTCCGCTGGAACCCTTTTTTAAACAGGCAAAATCCTTGAAAAGTTCTCTCGAAAAAATGTCAGGCACAGAAATTATATTAAACGGCGAGCCGGCAAAGATCGTGTTCGACCAGGTGATAATGTTCCCGCAGGCAGTTGCGTCAATATACGGACAGCTAAAAAAGAGCAACCCGGGCGCCAGCGGCCTGGTTGGTCTGGTTGACATGGGCTTCAGAACAACGGATATCATACTGTTTGACCTTGCCACAAAAAAGATGCTTGACGCGTACAAGGATACTATACCCCATGGAATGAACGACGTCGTTGTGGCCGTGCAGGACGAGATTAAGGACGAAAGCGGAGACGCCCCCAGCCTTGAATGGATTGAACAGGCGTTGATCCAGGAGAGGCCCTTACATTTCAACAGGAGAGATTACGATATAGTAGACATGGCCGCAAAACAGGAAAGGGCGTTAAAAAATGTTATAGTATCAAACATTACAAGACGCTGGAGAAGCCAGCAAAAAAAATTGAAGGTGGTTTATCTCGCCGGCGGCGGTGCGTTTATACTCCAATCAGGCATATCGGAGTTCGCCAACTGCGAGATAATGCAGAACGCCCAGTTTGCAAACGCGCAAGGCTACCTTCTGAAAGGACGGTCCATGCAGGAAAACAATATAAACTGTGCCACAGCCTAAAGCCTTGCCGCTGTAAGACAAAAAGGCAATAACAGTAAAAAACGTGCCACAAATTATAAATATTATTAAATCGTGGCACGTTTTAATGTAAAAAACAACGTGAGGCCAGGTATACCAAAGTATAGAGGTGTGGCACGAATGAAAGATTTTAGAGTCAAGTTCAGATTACCTGACGACATAGCAGGTATATTTGAAGACGTTACCGATAAGCCGGGTTATATTTCCAAGGCAATTGAGTGGTACGCCACTCACGGTAAAAAGATTTATGAAAGGCTAACACGAATAGAGTCCATGCTGGTCAACGGCGTTAGTAGCAACCCGGTTATGAAAATTGAAGATGTCAAAGAAAACGAAATAGACGATGCCTTCAGTGATTTTGTATTATAATGCTTCAAAAATACAGCAGTAGTAAAAATGCGGAGGTGGTCTTATTAAAACCCTAATTATCGCAGAGAAGCCCTCGGTAGCGCGTGACATCGCTGCGGTGCTCGGTCATTTTACCAGCAAAAACGGTTACCTGGAAAGCGGACAATACATTGTGTCGTGGGCGCTGGGGCACCTGGTGGAACTGGCCGGGCCGCACGAATACGACCCCGGGTTAAAAAAGTGGAGCATCGAAAGCCTGCCCATCATACCCGGCACATTCAAGTTGAAGCCGGTACAGGGTACGGAAAAACATCTCAAGATACTAAAAGACCTGGTAAATTCCCGGGAAATAAGCCTTATAATAAACGCCTGCGACGCCGGCCGCGAAGGCGAGCTAATTTTCCGTAGAATCATTACATGGTGCAAATGCAAGAAAAATGTAAAACGCCTCTGGCTTTCCGAAGCCACTCCGGCCGCAGTGAAGAAAGCTTTTAACTCCTTGCGTGAAGGAAGCGACCTGGATAACCTAGCTGCAGCCGCCGAGGCCCGGGCAAAAGCCGACTGGCTGGTTGGACTCAACGCCACCCGCGCCTTTTCCGTCCGGCACAACGCCGTCCTTTCCGTGGGACGTGTACAGACACCTACCCTCGCCCTGATCGTGAACAGGGAAAGAGAAATAAACAATTTCCGTCCAGAAACCTACTGGGAAGTGTGGGCGACTTTCCAGAAAAAAGACGGTGGAATTTACCGCGGCAAATGGATTAGTGAAAAGAAAGACCGGCTGACCGGTAAAAACGAAGCCGAAACGATTGCCCGAAAAACCGGGTCTTCCGGTGAAGTCACCCGGGTGGAGCAGAAAGAAAAGCGCGAGCAGCCCCCGCAACTGTTCAGCCTGAACGAGCTGCAGAAAGAAGCCAACAAACGCCACGGCCTGACCGCCCAGGAGACCCTGGAAGCAGCCCAGGCACTCTACGAGAGATACAAACTGCTCACGTACCCGCGCACCGACAGCCGTTATCTCACGGAGGCTCTGGTGCGCGATACACTTTCCGCCCGTCTGGCTGCCCTGGCCAGTGCGCCGGAATACGCCTCTTTGGTACCCGGCAGACTGACGGAATTGGGCAACCGTTACGTAAACGACTCCAAAGTCACCGACCACCATGCTATCATACCGACGGCGGCCAGGCCGGACCTCGCAAGACTCACAAGTAACGAATACAACATCTACGACCTGGTTGCCCGCCGTTTTCTTGCCATATTTTACCCTGACGCGTGTTACGCGGTTACAGAAGTCATCACCGTGGCCGGCGAAGAAACATACCTGTCAAAAGGAAAAGTAGAAATCGAACCCGGCTGGAAAACAATTTGCGGCGGAGATATTGGTGGTGAGCATGTCCAGGGCAATGAGGAAGAAGACAGACAAAGCCTGCCTTCCCTGGCGCAGGGTGACCAGGTATCAGTACAGAACGTGGAAACCACCGAGAAAAAAACCAGGCCTCCCGCCCGTTATACAGAGGCTACATTGCTGGCCGCGATGGAGAACGCCGGCCGACTGGTGGACGACAAAGAAATGGCCGGCATCCTGAAAGAATCCGGAGGCCTCGGCACACCTGCCACCCGCGCCGCCATCATCGAGCGCCTGATAAAAGTAGGTTACATCCTGCGGCAGAAGAAGTATCTTGTTCCCACAACAAAGGGCGTGACCCTGATCAATCTGGTTCCGGAACAAGTCAAGTCACCATTGTTGACGGCCAGGTGGGAACAGGGGCTGGTAGAGATCGAAAAGGGAAAAGAACCGGTAGAACGTTGGATGGAAGGAATAATCGAATTCACCAGAGATGTGGTAGGGCTGGCAGCAAAACAGGAAGTAAGCCGGCGGACAGGCAGTATAAACGGTAACCAAACCAGAATAGCGCTTGGAAAATGCCCCCTATGCGAGTGCGAGGTTGCGGAATATCCCAAAAGCTATAGATGCACAGGCTACAGGGAGGGATGTACATTCGTAATCTGGAAAGTAATTGCCGGCAAAAAAATAAGCCTTACACAGGCCAAAATACTCCTGAAAAACGGCAGTACCGGAAGGCTGAAAGGTTTTAAAAGCAAGGCTAAAAAACCGTTCGAAGCCTCGCTGGTAATCGACGAAGAAGGAAAAGTAATATTTGATTTTGGAAACGGGAGGTAACATAAAATGACAGCCAAAGGATTTCTCATGCACAGAAGAAAAACGACGGACTACACAGTATGCTACAGGGACATCATGGACCGCATAGGCAATGTCTACTTGCCCAAGCCGGTGGTGGAAAGAATGGGACTGGGTGATGAAATAACTGTTCAGCTAGCCCGTGAAAAAAACGAGTTCGGGCCGGGCGGTTACGTTACAGTGATGCACCCCTACAAAAACACCCCGAAGAAAGTGAGGTTCAAAGAGAGTACCTGGGAGCAGGGAGTGCTGGGCGTTATATATGTCGCAAAGAAAGTTCTCAAAGACATGGGCCTTAAAGGAGATATCGCCGTACAGATAACTGCGAGCATGGAAGAAGCAACAGGAGGCGGAAAACTTGCCCGGAGCAGCACTTGATTTATTAAAAATAAAGCCGGAAATAGAAGAAGCAATAAGAAAGAACATTAGAAAAGCCGCGCTGCTGCCACTCGCCCTACCAGCGGTATACGTAGCGGACGTGTGGATACTGGGGAGTGCGTCCGCAATACTGTACGACCAGGCGGAAAACATAAAAAACATCTTCACCAACTATTCATATGGTGACACAAACACGGTCTCATGGTACTTCAAACACCCTTTTGAAGCATCGTGGGCGTGGCTCACCAGGCCGTCCGGAGAACTGTCAGTTCCCGCCGTGCGGGAAATATGGCTTGTGATAAACGGGTTGCTGATTGGTGCCGGCACAGCCTTGCACATAAAAAATAAGCTGCTGCAGTTAAAGAATCAAAAAAACGACGCCAATCACGTGCACGGCCTCAAGGTAATCAACAATCCCGCCTATGGTACATCACGCTGGGCAAGTATTCAAGATTTAAGTAAATTTTGTGAATTTGGTCCACCCACCCGAAAAGATGCGGCTTTTCCGGGTGGTAATTTGATAGGTGAGTTGGACGGCAAAATTATCAGAGTAAATTTTGAAAAAATGCCTAAAAACACACCAAAGACTGCACCACATGCCATAATCTATGGCGGCACAGGTAGCGGTAAAACATTTAGTCTTGTAATTGGTAATATCATTGCTGCAGTGTGTGAAGGACAAAGTATTGTCGCAATAGATCCCAAGGGTGAATTATTCAAAACCACAGCAAAATGGCTAAAAGAAGAGGGATATGAAAATGTCTGGGCGTTGAACTTCATGACACCGGAGCACAGCAACCGGTGGAACCAGGTTATAGAATGTCAGGACGACGCAGAAATATCGGAAATGGTTGACACGCTTTCCAAAAATGCCACCACCGTTAGCGATTCATACTTCATGCTAAAGGCCATGGAGCTGGCAGAAGCAATGGTTGGCATGTTGAAGGGCGATTTTCCAGTAGAACAGCAACACATGAGGAGCTTGATGGCATTGACGGCATGGCCGGAGGAAGTATTGGACGCGCGCTTCAAGGCGGCATATAAAGCAGGTAAAATAAGCCCTATGATTTATGAACGCTGGCGGGGAGTTGTCAAGAAAAACTATGAATACGCGGTTTCCAACCTGACAGCTGTCCTGAAAAATATGACAACGGCCCCGCTGGCAGCGTTGATGTCCCAACAGGAAATAGATCTGACCCAGATAGGTAAGAAAAAAACCGCTTTATTCTTGATCGTTCCCACAGGTGGGGAAGGGGTCTACTTGAAGCCCATTTTATCCGTATTTTATAAGTTCCTGTTCAAAAGACTGGACAAGTTGGCCTTTCAAAGCCCCGGCCAGGTATTGCCCGTAAAAGTCAGAAATATCTGGGACGAGATGGCCAACGTAGGCATGATCCCGGGATTGCCCGAGATCATATCCACGGCCAGAAGCAAGGGCATTCATCTGCAAATGATTTTACAGACACCAACACAATTAGAATACGTTTACGGAGTCAACGAAGCCAAGACGATTTTGGGCAACTGTCCAACAGTAATGCTTGCAGGAATCGCTCCGGCCGATAAAGAACTGGCCCGAATGTTCAGTGAAAACCTGGGCGATGCAGCGGTAGAGATGGAAAGAACAAGTGAAGATTTAACTGTACCAATGAAAAATTATTTTACATTTAAAAAGAAACAGAGAATGGTGATGAAAAGGCCATTAATGACGATGGATGAAATATTGCGTATTGACCCCAGGCATGCTATCGCACTTTTACAGTGGTCCTACCCGGTATATGTAAAGAAAGTTGGCTGGGTTGATTTGCCTCAGGCCAGAAACATCGTCAAATGCGGGATGATGTCTGTTGAAGAGTACCTGCCGGCCAGGTCATTTGACGTTGATGTTCCTGTTATTAACGAAGACGACAAAACCAGAACGCCGGAACTGACTCGAACCAATACCAATAAAGTAACTGATAGACCGGTCAAAATCTGGTCTGTAAAATAAAAAAACAGGAGGTTTGAAATATGTTATTAGCACCCGAGAAAATACATGGTGATATTGAATTTTGGGATAAACTTTACGACGCGAAAGATCGAAACAGCGAACTCTATGCCCTGGTGGTGGCGGTGGTCCAGCAAGAAACACTTCAGGGTATGGCCTGGGAACTGGAATTCGAAGGCGCCCCCCATGTGCGTGGTTTAGTTCCCTTCAGTGAAACCGGATTATCCACTGAAAAAATGATGAACTACTTTGTGGGCGAGGAAGTCAGGGTAATAATAAAGGGAATTGACAAAAAAAACAAACTGTTGGCCTGTTCCCGCAAAGAAGTGGTGGAACAAGCTCGGGACAGGATTATGAGAATGGTGGAAGAGGGGCAAAAAATAGAAGCGGAGATTAATTTCGTTACAGATATATGGGTTGGACTGGACCTTGGCGGAGGAGTAATAGTGGACCTGGACCGGAGAAGAGCCGGCACATCCAGGTCCATTCCATTGAGCGCCATTTATTCTAAAGGACAAAGAGTAGAGGTAATAGTCGAAAAAATTGACAGGGACAGCGGACTGATATCAGTCTTACCTGTGGACCCCTGGCAGAATGTTCACTATGCCCGTGGAGATAAAGTATTGGGCACAGTGGTCCATATGGGTGAAAAAAATATATTCATCAGTATAAGAGCGGGG
>JGI12104J13512_1001612_pt1 | contig 16194 bp, 14 predicted proteins | sample TerdegcTABiofilm_FD_13512 | JGI IMG/M metagenome (IMG submission 13512)
GCGCACAGAAAAAGAGAATCCACCGCCGGGTTGGTTGCAGAACAAGCGTCGAGCGAGTTCGTCGCCCACGTCAGCCTGCTAGAAACTTCACAGATTAGGTCGCTGACCACGGTCGTTGCCCTCATTTAGTCCGGTCAGGATTCCCAAGATTGATTATACCCGGCCCTGTGTGGGGGTGAACCGGGCAATGTTCCGCATCGCGTTCAGGTGGTCCATCAGGGGCCATTGGACCGAATCCACCAAGCGCATCTCAAGCTTTTTCATGGCCTAAAAGGGACCGGGCCGCCCTCACCCTGGCCCTCTCCCGATGGAGAGGGAATTCTTCCTAAAAGTCCAAAATCTGATCCACAGCGGGGCCCCACAGGTAACGCTCGCGCAGGTGGCCGATCTGCGTGTCCTGCGAATTGGCTCGTTGGAGGTCCATACGATCGCTCCGGTGGCCCTCACCCCGACCCCTCTCCCACAGCGGGGAGAGGGGAGCCTACGTCGTAGATGAAAATCCGCTGGCCGTCCAGGTGGCCGTCGCCGGTCGCATCGCGCACCTTCTCCACCTTATGGCAGGAAAGAAGAGAGTAGAACATGCCCGAAAGCCGAAACGCCTTGCTTGAACTCGCAACGTTGTGCGCATAAGCTGGAAGAACGATCGCCGTCATCTCACCGGACATTGTGGCGCGACGACGCACCGGCAGTCAATCGTTGCAACTGGTTTCTGAGCCGATGGCGTGACGCTCACCTCCCGCCAACGAGGTGGCTTACGAAGGCTGGAGGGGGCCTCCCTCACACGCCGTGCGAGACGCTGTGTCACTCTGCGCCCGCGTATAGTTAGAAGGGTAGGCGGATGGCCAACCAGGGCGCACGAAAAACCGCGGCTTCAAAAAGGCATGTTTGCGGCGTTTCCCAGAGCAAGGGGGCCGACTTTCCCTGTTTGGTACGTGGGGGAAAGGCAACTTGCGGACCACGACACACTCCACCCCCTGTGCGCCGGCCTCTTCCAATCAGGGGGAAAGTGTTGGACTCGCGGGGAACCGAGGTCGCCGCAAGGTTCTTTTGGTGACTTTGACTGACATTTCGCCGTTCTGCGGACGCCGGCGTCGCGGCAGGCAGGCGGATCTCTTCAGAGCGACACCAATGCAGCCCAGCGGGGTTAAATTCAATGGAATCTCACCGTAGCGGTGAAGTCATTCTCAACCCAGGTGTCCAGGCGACTCGCACCCTGAATGCGAATGCTCAGATCCAAGCCATAGGAAAAGGGTATGGCCATGTTGAGAAATCATTTACTAACGGTGCTCTCGCTGGTTGGCACATTGAGTTTGCAACCCGTTGTGAGCAGCGAGAATGTGGAGGCGCGAAGGGGGCACGACATTGGCCATGGCCAGCGAGCGCCCGCCACGCAACCTGCGTCACGAGGGGGATCGGAGAACGGGTTCTCCCTTCAGTGCACCGAGGGATGTTTGCTTCCGGGCGGTCCGGTTCCGGCGGGTAAATATGCTGTCGTCTCGCCGGTGGGCAGGCAAACCATTTCGATCATCAAACAGGTCCCCCGTCTCGATACGCTTGAAGGAAAGACGATCGCAGTCGTGGGTGGAAGTTTCATGGCAAACATCACTTACCCGGAGATCAAGCGACTAATCTTAGCAAATTACCCCACCGCGAAAGTTATCTTATTGAATGAGATCGGATCCGCAGGCCCTTATCCCGGTCCGGGCGTTAGGAGGGAATCCGTAGACGAATTTCAAAGGAAGCTCAAGGAAATGGGGGTTCAGGCGGTAATCTCCGGCAATGCCGGCTGCGGGCTCTGCACGGTGAAGGAGACCGGTTCGAGCATCGCAGCGGAATACCTCGGCATTCCCGCCGTTACCATCGCTGCCCCGAGCTTTGTGAACCAAGTGTACTCCACCGCGGTGAACCACGGCGTTCCGGCACCGCGTGTCGCAGTGTATCCCGGGGCTTTCGCAGCGCACAGTCCGGAAGAATTGGTGCGAAATATCCGTAAAGTCGTCTGGCCCCAAATCGTTAAAGCTTTAACGGAGCCGATTACGGAGGCGGAAATCGCGGAGCGTCAAAAAACGGCAAAGGGGTTCCCCCGAGAGCCGGTCTTTGTGGGCACGATCGACGAAGTGAACCAGTTTTTCATCGAGCAGCGATGGTCTGACGGACTGCCAATCATTCCCCCCACGGTTGAGCGCGTGGAAGAGTTCCTTAAATTCACCGATGAACCGTGGGATAAGGTCGTCGGTATCCTTCCGATTGCTTATCGCGAGACCTTGGTCTGGCACGTTGCCGTGAATGGTGTAATGGCCGGATGCCCACCCGAGTTTATGCCGCTCTTGCTAGCCTATACCAGGGCTTTGGCTGACGGCAATTATCGACGCACTCTGGCCAGCACTCATGCCTGGACACCTTTCTGCTGGGTGAACGGACCTGTGGCCAGACAGCTGGGCATCGACGCGCAACAGGGGATGATCAGCGCACCACGCAATGCGGCTCTTGGTCGATTCATCAACCTAGCCATGATTAACCTAGGCGGCTACTACATCAAAGAGAACCGGATGGGGACCTTTGGGTACCTCATGCCGTGGGCCATGGCGGAGGACGAAGCAGCCTGTCTAGAGATTGGATGGCAGCCCTACCACGTACAAAAAGGTTTTGACTTCAATCAGAGCACACTAACGGCGGCGTCCGCTTTGATGTGGGGCAACAACTTGACCCCGGCATCGCACGATGGGGCAAAGATTATGGAGCTGATGGCGTGGGATGCCGTAGAGAAAGGGCAGTTTGCAACCGGGAGCGGTCCGCGGCTTCCTCACCGGACGATCCTCGTCACCAAGGATGTTGCACGCGACCTTGCCCATACTTATTCGAGTAAGGGAACATTGGAAGAGGCGCTGGTCGCAGCTGCGCGACGGCCAGCCTATGAGCGTGCGTATGCAAACTACTGGGCCAATCCCGGGAGTGCATTTCCCGCCGGATACACCCTGGATATGCACCTCAGGAAAATCATTCGAGACGAACAGGCGAAACTTACGGCTCCGCCCCCATGGTTGGCCGCCGTGATAGGGCAGAAGGAACTGTATACGGTACCTGTCATGCAGCTCAAAATGATAGCCATTCTCGTCACGGGAGACCCGGATAGAAATAAAGTGCAGACCATACCGGGAGGCCCTTTTGTCATAATTGAAATAAAACTACCCTCCAATTGGGACCGCTTGATGGCGGAACGCGGTTATCGTCCCCTCGACGAATTTTTCTTGAAACCGTAAGCATCTTGCCACAGCTCACGGGTCACACTTGCATGGGGTGGTTGGACACGGCGAAATCCGTGTGAATAGCGCGTCGGACTGCTGCAGCGCACTTGGCTGGCCCAGCGCGAATAGTGACGCCAGCGAGACGATGGCGCAGAGAAGACTTCACATGCGGACCGCGGTTTTCGACGGTCATAAGTAATTTTCCAGCAAAGATGTTACCTCGCGACTGGCATTGGGCGCCGGCTGACGATTGCGGCTCAGTGCGGATTGACGAGCTGGGGTCGCAGATTGCTGGGCAATTTGGAAACGTACGGCGAAACAACGGTGTTCGAAATGCGAGGGCGACTCTGGCGAAAGGTCAATTGCTCCGCAAAGCTGTAGGATCCGGAGTGGCCCTATTCGTGCCGTGACATCCCAGAAATCGCTCCAAAATGTCCAGCGGCCAACACGGGCATCGTACCAGCGGTTGAGGTTGTTTTGAAGTTGGCTATCTTGGGCGAACACTCGCGCCGCTAAGTTCTTTCGGTACTTCCTCTCGCCGTAGAACGGTCGGGCGGTGAAGAGGAACAACGAATCCACCGCCGGGTTGGTTTCCGAGGTCGGCCGGGCAAACATGTCATGGATAAGGCGGTTAACCATTGCGACCCATTCACCACCGGTAAGGGCAGTTCACGAATTGCCCTGCGTTCTCTAACAACGGGCGCTCTCATCTGCTTCTGACATTATTTAGTCTGCCGGTCGGTCGAGCGCCAGCACATCCTCCGGGCCAACTGTAAGGGTATCGCCAAACGTTATTGGTTGCTTCAGTGCCTGGGCAAGGCGGCGCAAGTATTCGCGACGAGGGATTTCCAGGGCGCCCAGCGATTCGGTGACGGGAGTCAACATCTGGATATCGACCAGTGTGTAGCTCCGCTGGCGAAGATGGGCCAGGAGATAAAGGAGCCCGACCTTGGAAGCATTGCTCACTCGATAGAACATTGACTCGGCTGCAAAAAGCCCTCCGATCGCCACTCCGTAAACACCTCCAACCAACTCATTGTTCTGCCAGACCTCGACACTGTGCGCGAAGCCCATCTCATGAAACCGGGTGTAGGCCTTGATCATGGCGGGCGTAATCCATGTCTCGCCTTTTCGACCAGGGGCAGTCGCGCACCCGCGAATGACGCCACGGAAGTCTCGATTAAGGGTGATCTCAAAAAATGACCGCCTAATGAGGGGCTTGAGTCGCCCCGGAATGTGGACACGGTCCCACTGAAAAATGCCCCGATTGGCAGGTGATGCCCAAACGATTGGGGTATCTTCATCCACTGGCCAAGGGAAGATGCCATGAGAATAGGCATCCAGTAATAAATCGGGGTGCAGTGTCCCACCAACGGCGATAATCCCATCCTCGTCGGCCCACTCGGCCGGTGGAAAAAAGCGAGAAGGTGGCAAAATGGGCAAACCTAATGTGGACATGACCCCTCGGTTGGAAACACTGACACAGACCGCAGAACTGCCAAGTCTATTTGGCCCAAATTGGCATTGCTCAATTCTATCCACTGGTTTTTAATGGGTGAACCAGCATATGGGAAGGCTTTGGAATCGTTCGCATCACCCAGCCGGCCCGGAGTTCGGTCGTGATGCGGAATCGCAGGTTTGCCGCGATAGCGGGTGCCGTATTTGTTAAATGGGAACAAGGAGGTTGCCCGACTTGCAGGTCATAGACAGGGATGTCCACGCCCGCATTCAATCGCTTTCTCAGCACGTTTTCCCTCTTTCGCAGACAGGGTTACGTTTATTCCTGCGCGATCGGTCTGTTTTCGACTTTCGATCCGCAGCGTCCCGACCTTGTCCGGTCTCCCTCAACACTAGGCTGTGGAATGGATTCCTTCTTCAACGCCCCATTCAGGAGGAAAGGGCCATGCAGAATGTGCTTTCCCTCTGCGAACGCAAAGCCGCAAGGCTTATGGCATGCATCTTCTTTTGTCTGGCACTTGGAATAACCATTTTGACTGGGCCGCTCTCTGCCGAGGCGAAAGGCCCGAATCCCCTCGAAGGCCAGACCGTCCTCCTCGATTTTACGGCAAGCTGGTGCGGACCGTGTCAGCGAATGACCCCGATTGTCGATCAACTGGTCCGGATGGGATATCCCGTCCGCAAGGTGGATATCGATCGGGAGCCAGCCTTAGCCAAACAGTTTGGTATTCAGGCCGTACCAACGTTTGTGATGCTCGTCAACGGGCGGGAGGCAAACCGCGTTGTTGGCGGGGCCAGTCTCGACGACCTCGTCGCGCTCTGTCAGCTCGCGCCCAGGGCGGGATCGTCCACGGCGGGCCAGTCGATTATTCTTGCTTCCAACAAAGGATCAACTGTTCCGACGACGTCATTTGGTCAGGCACAGAATCCCTCATCAAGCAGGAATGCAACTCCCCAGGCGAACGCCCAGGGGAGCATCCCCCCACTCGATGAAAACTGCCGCTTTGCTGCCGCTATCGAGCAGGATCTGATCGCGGTCACCGTGCGAATTCGGATTGATGACCCGCAAGGGCGATCGACCGGCTCCGGAACAATCATCGACGCTCGAGGAGGCGAGGCCCTGATCGTGACGTGCGGCCATCTGTTTCGGGAAAGTCAGGGCAAGACACCCATTCTGGTTGATATCTTCGGCTCCAATCCTGTGCAGGGCATTCCCGCTCAGTTGATCTATTACGACGACAAGCTGGACATCGGGTTTTTGAGTATCCGCCCGGGACGACCCGTTGTTGTTGCCCGGGTAGCGTCGCCAGGTTATCCGCTGGCTGTTGGTGACAACATCTACTCTGTGGGATGCAGCGAGAGCCAGCCACCCAGTGTGTGGGATGGCCGCATCACAGCGATCGATAAATACCTTGGGCCGAGCAACATCGAGGCCTCCCGGGCGCCGCTTGTAGGCAGGAGTGGTGGCGGCCTGTTCTCCAACGAAGGGTTCCTTATTGGTGTGTGTAATGCCGCTGATCCGCCGCTCAACGAAGGTATCTACCTGGCCCTGCGAGAGATCCATCACTCCCTCGATCAACTCAATCTGGCGTTCGTGTATCGTTGGGATTCTTCGTCCGTCCGGCTCACGGAGGGCCATCAGCCCCCTCAGTCGAAGGCAACAGGTTCTGAGACTTTCCCGGCCATGGCTCATACCGCGCCGGTTGGGGATTCTCTAACAGGTCCCGTAACGCAGCCCGATGCGGTTTCACCCCCTCGGACATTGTCCGGGGAATTGGGTCAAAGCAACACAGGTGCCACGCCGGAAGCCCTCACGCTTGCCATCGGTCTGCCGTTACCGATTCCAAATAGCAACGCCAACCCGATTCGTTCTGGATCATCAGCGACGCAGCCTCAGAAATCTGGGGATCCCACGTCCTCGCGGGTCGTCCCGGTTGCTTTCACGAACCAACAGGCCCTTTCTCCTGCGGAGAAGGCCACCCTTGAAGAAATCCTGCGACGACAGGCCATGGGATATGATGTGGTTTGCGTCGTGCAATCTGCCGATCAGCCTGTGACCAGGAGTGAAATCATCGTCGTTCGCAGTCCGTCGTCGCAGCTTCTTGCTGCCTTGAACCAAGCAGGAGTCACGACGGTTATGCCGGGTCAACTTGCAGGTCGTACTATGCAAGAGGCTCCCGCGGACCCGTTTTCTGCGCGATTGGGTCAAGTGGAAAATGATAGGCCTCTTGTGCCTATTCCAACAGGCGCTGTTTCGCAAATTCGTGAAGACCGCACCCGTTTCCCAGCACAATCTGTTGCAGGGAATCCGCCAGATTCTCCCGTCAGGACGAGCGACCATTCCCGCTGTGTTCTGCCCGCAGCCATCGTGGCCATGCCGTCATCGGCTCGCTCTGACCGTTAGTTTTCGGTGTGTCGTCCTCGGGTTAGTCGGCGGTCTTCGCCAAAGACTGTCGGGGCAATTCATGAATTCCCGCTACCAGTGAATCAGCGGGCAGCTGAGGGTGCCGCGCAGAAACACTGCCGAAGCCCCGCACTCCAAAAACCCGCCATCATACCCATCTTGACTGCAACCCCACGAAATAGGCGTCGCTCTTCCCGGAAGTCTTGCATTTAGATAGGGATGCACCGACCGCCACGGATGGACAAAGGCAGACTCTCGCGTGTTTTCCCAATCCCATGATGAGTTATACTAAGTGTTTTAGCGAGGATTTGCCTTCTGTGAAGGATCAGCCGAACGGGCTTAGCGGTGGTCCCATTGAGTGCGAGATTTGTGTCCTTGGCCGTCTGAGGTCTTCGCCATATGATCAGCCTTGCCGAAATCGAAAAAGTCGCCATCCTTGCCCGGCTGTTACTCACTCCAGCCGAGGCCCAAACCATGACCGCCCAACTGGGAAAGGTCCTCGAATACATGTCGCTCCTAAATGAGGTCAACACCGAACACGTAGAACCGCTGGCCCACGCAGTGGAATTGACGAACGTCTTCCGCGAAGACGGCGTGACTCCCAGTCTGGACCGTGAAGAGGCCCTCGCCAACGCACCCCACCGGGATGATGAGTGTTATCTCGTCCCGGCCGTTTTGGGTGAAGTTTGACGGAGTTGGATTCACGATAGGCGCCGGTAACATGAACTCAACACGAGAACCTGGAAAGTAAGCGCGTCATGTTACTCTCTCAACTGACAGCTAGCGATTTGCTGAAGCAACTGCAAGAGAAGAAGATCAAGGCCGCTGAGTTGGTCTCGGATGCCCTCCACCAGGTTGATCAATGTGATCGGTCGGTAGGGGCCTTCCTGCGGGTCAATCGGGATTCGGCTTTGGCCCAGGCGGAAGAGATCGACCGTCGGCGGGCGCGAGGAGAAAAGCTCGGCAAGCTAGCGGGTCTGCCCGTGGCCGTTAAAGATAACCTTTGTACCCGAGGGCAACCGACAACCTGTGCCTCCCGGATGCTGGAGCGCTTTGTTCCTCCTTATGATGCGACGGTCATTGCCCGCCTGAAAGCCGCCGATGCCATCATCCTGGGCAAAACGAACCTGGATGAGTTTGCCATGGGTGGCTCCACGGAAACCTCCGCCCTGGGTCGGACGCGGAATCCCTGGGACTTGAATCGCATCCCGGGCGGCTCAAGTGGTGGGGCCGCCGCATGTGTTGCAGCCCGGATGGTCCCGCTTTCGGTAGGGACCGATACGGGCGGCTCCATTCGGCAACCAGCAGCCCTTTGTGGTGTGACGGGGCTTAAACCAACATATGGCCGGGTCAGCCGATTTGGCCTTGTGGCCTTTGCCAGTAGTCTCGATCAGATAGGACCTCTTGCCCAAACGGCTGAGGATTGTGCCCTGCTACTCGAGGTCCTCGCTGGACATGATCCGAAGGACGCCACGTCTATTGACCGACCGGTCCCCGCATATTCGGAGACAATTCGCGAACCTCTCAAAGGGCTGCGGATTGGATGGGTCCGGGAACACCTGGGGGAAGGGGTTTCGCCAGACGTCGCAGCCGCTATTGAGGAAGCCATCAAGGTCTTCGAGTCGTTCGGCGCCGAAGTCCACGAGGTTGAGCTTCCCCATGCCCGCTATGCCGTGGCCACCTACTACATCATTGCGTGCAGCGAGGCCTCCAGTAATCTTGCCCGTTACGATGGGGTGCACTACGGTTATCGCACGGATGAGAAGACCATGCTGGCAGATCTGGCGGAAGAGCGTCGCTCGCTTCAGCAAGCGGGAAAGACCGATGCCCTGGATGATCTCGATTCGGCCCTGGTAAGAATGTACCGCAAGACGCGGGCCGAGGGATTTGGGGCAGAAGTCAAACGCCGCATCATGCTGGGCACGTACGCTCTCAGTGCCGGCTATTACGACGCCTATTATCTGAAGGCCCTGAAGGTTCGTCGCCTCATTCGCCAGGATTATGACGAGGCCTTTCGGAACGTTCATTTGATCGTTGGTCCGGTGACGCCGACCCCGGCCTTTGGCATCGGCGAAAAAATCAATGATCCCCTGGCAATGTATCTGTTCGACCTGTTCACAGTGGGGACCAACCTGGCAGGTTTGCCGGCAATCTCCGTACCGTGCGGCTTCAGTCGCGATGGAATGCCCATCGGATTGCATCTTCAGGCCCCGCCGCTGGAAGAGGAACGGCTGCTACGCGCTGCCTATATGTTCCAGCAGGCCACCGACTGGCACCAGCGACGGCCGCCATTGCTCGACCGGCAGATGGCAGCCAGTTAAGCACAAAGAACAAGTAAAGTCGTTTTTTGCAGAACACACTTGAGCCAATCTTTCGCCAAGACGTCAATTTGCCCATGGGTGAGCAACCTTACACAATCGTCATCGGATTAGAAGTCCACGTCCAGTTGCTGACTGAGAGCAAGCTATTCTGCGGGTGCTCCACCAAGTTCGGTGCGCCCCCAAACACGCAAACGTGTCCCGTGTGCATCGGGATGCCGGGTGTGTTACCGGTGATGAACCGCCGCGCGGTTGAATTGGCCATCAAAACCGGGATCGCCTTGAATTGCGAAATTGCCCGCTTCAGCAAGTGGGATCGTAAGAACTACTACTATCCCGACCTTCCCAAGGGCTATCAGATTAGCCAGTACGATCTCCCCATTTGCAGGGGAGGTTATCTCGATCTTCCCGATCAGGACGGTAGCGAGGCTCGGCGGATCGGAATCATCCGCGTCCATCTGGAAGAAGACGCAGGCAAAAGCATGCACGATGAAAAGGCCGGTCGGGCCGACAGCCGCATCGACCTCAATCGAGCGGGAACGCCCCTTTTAGAAATCGTCACCCGCCCGGACATCCGTTCCCCATCGGAAGCCAAAACGTTTCTTACCGAATTGAAACTGCTTCTCAATTACCTCGAGGTCTCCGACTGCAACATGCAGGAAGGAAGTCTCCGGGTGGATGCGAATATCAACCTGCATATCCCAACGGATAATGGCCGTCACGTGGCGACGCCAATTGTCGAAGTCAAGAACATGAATAGCTTCCGTGCGGTGGAACGCGCACTGACGTACGAGGCCCAGCGACAATACGAGGCTTTTCTAGAGACCGGTCATCGCCTGGGTGATGTCCCCAAGCAAACGCGGGGGTGGGACGAGGACGCTCAGATCACCCGTCCCCAACGGTCCAAAGAAGAGTCCAGCGATTACCGCTACTTTCCCGAACCTGACCTGGTGCCTGTGACGGTCAGCGATGCCGAACTTGAAGCCTTGCAAAAGACGCTGGGTGAACTCCCGGCCCAGATTCGCCGCCGATTGCAGGCGACTTATCAGCTCAACGCCTATGACAGCGACGTGATCGTCAATCAGGGTCGGGCCTTCGTGGATTATTTTTGCCAACTGGCAGACGCTTCTGGCGACGGAAAGATGGCCGCCAACTGGATTCAGCAAGACGTCTTGCGAACACTGAACGAGCGTCAATGGACGATCGCCCAATTCCCCATCGCAGCCGCGGAACTGGCCATACTCCTTCGCCGGGTCAAGAGCGGCGAACTGGACACGGCCAAGGGACGGTTGGTCTTTGCCCACATGGTCGATCACCGCGCAACGGTCGATGACGCGATCCAGGCCTTGGGGATTGTTCAGGTCGATGAAACGGAACTTCGTCAATTGTGTGCGGAACTCGTAGCCAACAATCCCCGGGTTGTCGCCGAAGTCAAATCGGGCAAGGACAAGGCCATTGGCAGTCTGGTGGGACAGGCTAAAAAGCGCAACCCCAACGTCAATCCTGCGCGGGTCAAAGAAATCTGTTTGGAATTGATCCAACAGGAAGGCTCATGAATCGTCCCGTATTTCGGTGCGACGTTGGTCTCTCGGAACTCATGCGGTGATTGGGACTCTCCGGTAACGTTTTCCCTGTGCTCCAATACCGATCGAACTATGTCGCAGATTGTGACCTTGACGACCGATTTCGGGCGAGAGAGCATCTATGTCGCCCAGATGAAAGGCGTCCTCCTGGGCATCAATCCCCATGTGACGATTGTGGACGTCACCCATGAAATCCCCCCGCAGGATATCCAAACGGGGGCCTGGATCCTGCGACAGGTGGTGCCTACTTTTCCTCGGGGAAGTGTGCATCTGGCAGTGGTCGATCCGGGCGTGGGCACAGATCGGCCATGCCTGTGTGCCGATCTCGATGGCCGGTATCTGATCGCCCCGGACAACGGCTTGATCACGTATCTGGCTGAGGTCCTCCCGGTTCGTGCCATCGTCCGCCTGGAGAACCCGGCGTATCGCCTGCCGAGTGTCAGCGCCACGTTCCACGGGCGGGATGTGATGGCCCCGGCTGCCGCGTGGCTCACGCTTGGAGTGGCACTCGATCAACTGGGACCTGCACATTCTGGACCGGCAAAATTGCCTGTGGAATTGACGCCTGCACTCTCCGACCGTCAAATCCGCGGGACGGTGGTCTTTGTCGATCGGTTCGGGAATCTCATCACCAACATCGAGAAACAATGCCTGCCAATAGGCCGGAACATCACGGTCACGATTGGTGGGCAAAGAATTTCAGGATTAGCCCGGACGTACGGAGAGCGGACTCCAGGTGAGTTGGTCGCGTTGATCAATTCCCTGGGCTATGTGGAAATTGCTATTGTCAACGGAAATGCCGCCCAGCAAATGGGCCTCGGCGTGGGAACTCCTGTTGTCATCAATTGGTAAACAACAACGATATGGACGAACAGGAAAAACAACAGCTTCGCGAATGGGACCGCACCATTTACTGGCACGCCTTCACCCAGATGGCGGAGTATGAGCCGTTCATCATCGAACGCGCGGAAGGTTGCCGCCTCGTTGACATCGACGGTCGTGAGTACATCGACGGCGTGGCTAGCCTGTGGTGCAACGTCCATGGCCATCGTCATCCTAAATTGGATGCTGCGATTCGTGAGCAACTCGATCGCGTCGCCCATGTCACGTCACTGGGGTGTTCTCACCCAACGACGATTCGTCTGGCCAAACGTTTGACAGAGATTGCCCCGCCGGGCCTGTCTCACGTCTTTTTCGCGGATAGCGGCGCCGGCGCCGTGGAAGTCGCCCTCAAGGTGGCCTTTCAGTACTGGCGGCAGATTCCCGAACCACGGCCTGAAAAAACACTGTTTCTCGCCCTTGGTGATGCCTATCACGGAGACACATTGGGGGCCGTCAGTGTGGGGGGCGTCGACCGCTTCAACGCTGTCTTTCAACCGCTGATGTTTCCCACGATCCGCCTTCCCTGCCCTGAGACCTATCGGACGCCGAACGGCGTTTCGCCCGACAAACTGACGGATTATTACCTGTCACAATTGGAGGATGTCCTTCGCCGCGAACACCATCGCATCGTGGCGATGGTCATGGAACCCCTTGTTCAGTGTGCGGCGGGCATGGTCATGCAGCCACCGGGCTATCTGCGGGGAGTCCGCGAGCTGACCCGCAAATACAATGTCCTTTTGATTGCCGACGAAGTTGCCGTCGGTTTTGGGCGAACAGGACGCATGTTTGCCTGTGAACATGAAGGTGTGACCCCCGATCTGCTGTGTCTCGGAAAAGGCATCACAGGTGGCTACCTGCCGGTGGCCGCCACGCTGGTCACCGACGAGGTGTACAATGCCTTCCTCGGTGATTACGCCTCGTTGCGGACCTTCTTCCATGGGCACACTTATAGCGGTAATCCGCTGGGTGCGGCGGTGGCCCTGGCCAATCTCGATGTCTTTGAAGAAGAGAAAACCCTGGAGCATCTGCCGCCCAAGGTTGACCGTTTGCGGGCGCACCTCCAGCGAATCGCAGAACGCCCCCACGTTGGCCATGTCCGTCAGTGTGGACTGATCGCCGGGATCGAACTGGTTCAGGATAAGGCCACGAAAAAACCCTACTCCTGGACGGAACGCCGCGGCTGGCAGGTATGCCAGGCCGTCCGCCGGGGCGGTGTTTTTCTCCGCCCATTGGGAGACGTCGTTGTGATCTTTCCCCCCCTGGCGATCAGCCTGGAGGAAATCGATCGCATCGGCTTCGCCGTCGAGCGGGCAATCATCCAGGTGACCGAGCAGCAGTGAAGGACGTAACGTCCAGTTAATCGCTGGGACGACTCGTAACTAGTCCCTGGTAACGGCCGCCGGATGGCGCCGGGGTTCTCTGGGAAAGATTCACTCTCAATGTGCCCGTCACACCTTAATCGGCAGTAACTCGATCCCTTGGTCGGCGCCCAGATTACGGGAATACTTTTTCTCCTGCGGATTATTCCAGTGTTCGTGGACCCCAAGGCTGGCCAGCCGTTGCGTCGGCTCTGCATGATTGGGGTCGTAGAATGTTCCCGAGGGCGGATTGTCGGCCAGGGCCGCCTCGTGAAGATAATCATCCACACCGCCTTTCCGCGGGAACGGCTGTCCCTCGGCGTAGAGGAAATCGAATGCCACCGAGTCGATGGCCACCGGGTCCTGCGACGCGAACAGACTGCAGGACCATTGGTCTTCCATGGGAGAAATATGCATCCGTTGTGGCACCGGATCCCGCGGGTGAACCCCGGAGAAGAGACCGTCGATCAAGTACAACACCGTCTTGCCGCCAAGATGGGCGTGCCCAATGAGATCCACCAGCGGTCGGTAAATCGCCGTCGCGTTGGAAAAACAATTCGGATGGATATCGTAATACCCCTCCTGGACCGGCCAGCGAATGAGCGACCCGTAGTGGTTCTTGGCACAAAGCGTCACCCCGGCCCCGCTGTGCGCCTTGAAATTCGCTAGGTTAATCAGGTAATCCGCCTCAGCAAAACACTTGGGGAGAACGTCCTGCGCCGCACCCTGGGGCCGACAGCTCCAGTAGAGGGGCGTTTCAGAGGCCGCCACCTTGATCCGGCCAAACTTGCCCGCATAATCCTCGTACCGAACATCGGCATAGTGGGCATGGAGAATGTCATAATACTCATGAACCAAATACGCCAGTGTGTCGCAGACCGTGATGTCGGCCGGCTTCACACCAACGTCCTCGACCAACTGCCGCAGAAGGGCAAGGAGCATCTGCGGCGATGTGTTCATGTAATTCTCACGCCGTATGAAACGATAGGTCTCGGGATCGACCACGTTTTCCCGATAGATCATCCCCACCCAATTCGGTTTGATGAGGATTTTCTGCCCCGCCTGATACCCCTGGGCTACTCCCTTGCGGCTCTTGTTGAGATGAACAAAAAGCCGATTCCACGCCTCCTTCACGGTATCCGCCCCCGTCAGATGGCGCACGGCCTGATCCATCATCGCGTTGACGTGGTCCTGTTTCACGTGATCGCCTTCCCACCACTTGCCATCGTCCGGGCCTTTCCAGTCAACGACGCCGGGATCGTGGACCCAAACGACGCGTCCCGGGAAAATACCTTTTCCCTGCCCGATCGGCTTCAAAGAGACCGGCTGTTCGGCGACCGCCTCCGCGGCGCGGGCTTTCAAACAACTTCCCGCCAAGCCTGCCAAAACGGTGGAACCTCCTATGAAGTGGCGACGATTGAGTCTTGACAGATCAGGCGATTCCGCAGCAAAGGGGATCTCATCATGGCGCGACATGGCAAAGGCCTCCAGGAAAAACCGGAAAAATCCCACGCTAGGACTTACACGAATGGTCAAACCAAACCGGCGTTTACACCCGTTGGACTTCGGTGAGCACGACCGGCCAACATCCATAATATAACCGTTCCCCCCGGACAATGCACCGAACTTCCTCTGACACTTGGACCAATTGCCCCTTCTACCCGGAGGGCGACGGAGACGGCATCGCACTTCGCCACCGTGGATCGACTAATCGCCGGTTATGTTGGTCCACATCTCAATCGAAGGTTTTCTGACTGGGCCGCGGTCGCCGATGTGATGAGTTGGCCTGTTTGGAGGGGCAAGCGCGAATTGCCCCTACCGATTTCCGGCAATGAGTACCCTGATCCACTCGTAGATTTATTGACTCACACGAGCAATTTCTCCGATGCCTAGCTTCGTAACATATTTTGGGACCTAGAAGTAGGGGTCGTTGACGCGCTTGCTTAGTGTTATGCACACAGGTTCGTCCAAAGCTGGAGTATTCAGGGCCATTCCGCAGCTCGGTCAAGACATTGGTAAGTGTGAGTATTGAAACGGGTCCTCGTGTTTCAGGCGATCCGAGGGGTTGTGGCAGGCTCGTCACGGTTTCCCGGACGACGTTATACCATGAACTTTGACGTGCAACTTCAGCGTGGTGCGGAACATGCTCACAGAGGGAACACCAATACCACGCACGCCCGGGTTTACACATGGCACGCGCAAAGTTTGACAGCCAAGTTACGCGCGGTAAAATCGAATGCGTCAATAAATAGGGTTGATTAGGAATGTGGGCGAGCAATTTGATCGATGAGCTAATCTTTCACGCCCCTGGCCGGGTGACGCCTCAAACCGACCCAGCGGTCGATTGCTTCGCAATCAACCCGGCGGTGGATTCTCTTTTTCTGTGCGCTGTCCGTTCATGTCGGGGCGAGCGAAAGGCGCAAGGCGACTATACGGCCCGACCATTCGACCCGGATGCCCAACTCCAAAACAACCTCAACCGCTGGTATGATGCCCGTGTCGGCCGCTGGCTGAGCGAGGACCCGGTGGGCTTTGCCGCCGGTGATGGGAATTTGTATCGGTATGTGGCCAACGAAACGCTCTGGATAAGTGACCCTTCTGGCAAAAACCCCTCTGATGCCCTTTGGAAGTATTGGAACAACGGTCGGCTTCCAAAGGCTTGGGCCTTTGACATTACCGGAAGTGCCGTCTTAGGGACGGGTTTTGCCGGAGTTTTGCAAATCGTTTTCCTTGGCGATACGTGTGAATTTGGCCTCTTTGCCATTGGGCCAGCTGCTGCCAATCCAACAAAGCCAATGGTGGATAACCCGGTCGAACTTCTCAAGCATGCCACCAAGCGATTCTTCTTAGAGCCTTTCCCGAAATTGCATTTTCTGAAAAAATTTGGTACACCTCCGCTGGGGGTTCCCGTTGGGGAACCAGGTTGTTTAAGGAGGTTATAGAACC
>JGI12104J13512_1001615_pt1 | contig 16182 bp, 15 predicted proteins | sample TerdegcTABiofilm_FD_13512 | JGI IMG/M metagenome (IMG submission 13512)
AGAGAAGCTTCTGGAAGCACAGCTTTGCCAGGAAAGAGCGAAGAAAAACTGAAAAGCGTGCTTTCATTCGCCTTTCAGACAAGCGGGAAAAATGTCGAATTTCCCGCTTTCCCCAGACAGTACGCAAGCTTTTTCGAAAGAGCGGGCGAATATCTGGAAAGCCCGATAACAGGGGTTCTGAAAGCGGGGATGTCTGCGAAATTCGTCTATATATCGAATGCAAAGAAGGTTTCGCTGATTCACGATGGGAATTTCATACCGCTTGACGAAAATCCGGCTTCTCCTGGAAGGTTTGAACTTGAGCTGAAAGTTCCGAAAACCGAGCTCTTGAAACTGGGGGTTTCGGAGGATGGGGTGAATTTCAGCATTATGCTTTCGTGGTCGGTACGATAGCGCTCAATTTTATAAACAAAAAGTAGGAGGGATGCCGGGTTTCATCCTTGACAAGCATCCAATCTGTGGTATCATACAATAACCGGGTTAACCGGTTTAGTAAGCTGTCTTACAGAAAATCAAGGAGGAATCGGAATGAAAAAATTCGTTCTGGTAGTAATGGCTTTGCTTGCTGCGACAATGAGTTTTGCCGCCGGCAAACTGACACTGATGCAGAAGAAGCCTGAAATCGACGCGCAGCTGAAAGCGTATGCCCAGGCCTGGGGACAGAAAATGGCGTGACTGTTGTCGTGAAATCAATCGGCGGCACCTCAGGCGGTATGGGACCCCAGCTCAAGGCTGATTATGCAGCGGGCGATATGCCGGACATTTTCGCTTTTGACGGGCTTGAAGCGTACAAGGAATGGGAAGGCGTCATTCTTGATCTCTCCAATGAGCCCTGGGTTAAGAACACTTCAGTCGCGTTCAAATACAACAGCAAAATTTTCGGATTCCCGGTCGCTGTTGAAGGCTGGGGTATGGCGTACAACGCTGACATGCTTGCCAAGGCTGGAATCGACCCGAAAACCCTGGTGAATTATGATGGCTATAAAAAGGCTTTCGAGAAGCTTGACAGCATGAAAGCTCAGCTGGGAATCAATTCAGTCGTTTCCATGGCCGCAGCGGTTGAAATGGGCTGGGTTACCGCGCACCACAACTTCAACTCCCTCCTTTCAAATGGTCTTCCCTATGGCGATCTTTCTGTCGTCAATGCGCTGCTCGCCGGCAATGTCGATATGCAGAGACTTCAGGAATATGCGGACTGGGTCGAACTGCTGTTCAAATATGCCGACAAATCGGTTCTGCTGACTGGCAACTATGATGCGCAGGTTGGCGCTTTCGCGACCGGAAAAGCGGTGTTCCTGCATCAGGGAAACTGGACCGATCCCAACATCAAGGGCGCGAATGCGACCTTTAAAATGGCCTTCGCTCCTCATGGTTCTATGAAGAAAGCGACCGATGGCATTTTTGTCGCCGCCCCTTCGTTCTATGCGATCAACAAGGAATCCAAAAATCTGGCACTCGCCAAGAAGTTCCTGGTGGATCTGGCGGGAACTCCGGAAGGCGCGCAGTACATGGTTAAAGAAGCAGGTATGATCCCCGCATTCTCTACCATCAAACTGAATCCTGACGGTCAGCTTTCCAAGTCCGTTCAGGAGTGGGCAGCAGCCGGAAAAGTGTATTCTTGGAATCAGTATTACTTCACTGGCGATTTCCGTGACAAAGTGCTGACTCCGATTTACAACCAGTTCGCGGCAGGCAAGATCACCAAAGCACAGTTTATCGATCTGATGGCAAAAGCCTTCAAGGATAACGCGAAGAAATAATTCTGCCATGCTGGGATTCCAGCAGTTTGGTGATGGCCACTTGCAGAACTACAAGGGATGCAAGTGGCCATTTTCTATGGAACAAGGAGGAGACAACATGACAAAAAAAACGGAATCCAGACTGGTATTCTGGATTTTTCTCGCCCCTGTCCTGATTGCCTTTGTCATGGTCATGATTATTCCTTTTTTTCTGGGTACCTATTACGCTTTTACCAATTGGACTTCTTCAGCGCGGGCTGACAGTACGCTTAAGTTTGTGGGACTATCTAATTTTATCAGCAGTTTCAAGGATCCTGCCTTTTTCTATTCGTTTGGAATTACCTTTCTGTATACTGTTTTGAACATGATAGCGATCAATGTTGCTGCTTTCCTCCTTGCAATGCTGGTAACCGGCCAGCTCAAATTGAAAAATGTCTATCGTGTCGGTTTTTTTGTGCCGAATCTCATCGGCGGACTGATTCTCGGGTATATCTGGCAGTTTATTTTCAACAATGCGATTCCATCGCTCGGAAAGGCAATTCCTTTCCTGAATTTTATGGCTGATCCGAATAATTTGATGCTCAGCAAGAATACGACTGCGCTCCTCGCTATGATTATTGTCGGAACCTGGCAATACGCTGGCTATATCATGATGATTTATGTTGCGGCGATCGAAAATATTCCGCAGGAATTGATAGAGGCGTCCAAAATTGATGGGGCGACACCCTGGATCCGGCTGAGAGCGATAACCTTGCCGCTCTGCGCGCAAGCCTTCACTGTCACCATGTTTCTGACGCTTGTCAATTCATTCAAGCAGTTCGATGTCAATGTATCGCTGACCAGCGGCGGTCCGTCCACGATGCTTTTCGGACAGCCGATTCTGGGCACTGAATTGCTGGCGCTCAACATTTACAACACCGCGTTTATTTCCAACAACCTTTCTATCGCTCAGGCCCGCGCGGTTGTCTTCTTCCTGGTGCTGGCGATCATTTCGCTCATCCAGGTCTATGTCAACAAGAAGAAGGAAATCGAATTATGATACAGGAAAAAACACGAAAACCAGGTGTTGTCGCCGCGGAAATTTTTACGGCCTTGCTTTTTATCCTGTTTCTTTTTCCGTTTCTCCTTGTCTTGATCAATTCTGCCAAAACTGCTTTTGAGGTAACCCAATTCCCGCTTGCATGGCCTGAAAAATGGAGCAATATTTTTAATAACGTTGTGCGAATCTGGACGAACGAAGCGGTCCGGTATCCCAGCTCACTGCTTGCGAGCACAATCATCACGGTTGTTTCACTCGTGCTGATAAACCTGTTTTCAGCACAGGCGGCATGGGTGCTGGTTCGAACAAAAACAAAGGTATCTTCAGCGATTTTCTTTGTCTTTGTCGCAGCCATGGTCATTCCCTTCCAGATTGTCATGTTCCCGCTTCTCTCATGGTTCAGAACCGTTACCTCGATAACCGGTATCAGGCTTTTAAGAACCTATCAGGGAATTATTTTGAGCTATATCGGATTTGGCGCTCCGCTTTCCATTTTCATGTTTCATGGTTTTATCAAGAGTATTCCGCTTGAGCTCGAAGAAGCCGCGACGATTGATGGGTGCAAAAAACATGAAATATTTTACAAGATTATTTTCCCGATTTTGACGCCAATTCAGGCGACGGTCATGGTTCTGAACGGTATCTGGATTTGGAATGATTACCTGTTGCCCTTGCTCGTTTTAGGGAAAGGCAACGATATCATGACTATTCCCCTCGCGGTATCGAATTTCGCCGGCGCTTTTGTTAAACAATGGGATCTCATTCTCACTGCAATTCTCATGGCCATGATTCCCGTTGTCATCTTCTTCCTGTTTGCACAGAAATATATTGTCAAAGGCATGGTTGCCGGCGCGATAAAATAAAAACGATGAGTCTGAGCCAATTGAAAACGCTCGTGTGTTTTCAGTTGGCTTGGCATTTCGATGTCCAATTATCGTGAGCATGACATTTGAGAATTAGCAGGAGAGCCAAGCAAAACACCTGAAATCCTCGTTGGGTTTTCTCAAAGAAAAGGAAAGTTTGCTTTTGCTTTTCTTGACATAATGAATTAAACTTCAACATATCTTTGAATGCTTTAGGGGGTTTTGATGAAAAAGGCTTGGCTGCTGGTGATTGCGCTTGCAATGGTTGCTTTAATGGGAAGCTGTGACTTGTTCGGGACAATCAAGGCTGCGGATATCCTCGGCGAATGGGAATTTCTTCAGGTTACTGATATCAAAGGTACTGAAGTGTTCAATGTTCACTTGAGCGTGATGGCGGATGAATCTGGCAAAATTGTTATGCTGGATCTCGGCTGGGATATTCATGATGGAGAGGATCTTTTGATCCGTTGGCATGGGCTTAATGGTACTTTCAGCGGCAAGAAATTTACTGGAACCTACAAAGCTTTTTATCTTGGCGATACTGAATACAATATCGAAGTGACCTTCAGCTATAAGAATGGAGAAATTGGAATAGCCTGCAAGGGGGAAGGACCGCTCAATGGTGTTACGCTTGAGCATGGAACAAAAGCAGAGATTTGATTGTGATTGAAGGTGTACGCGGCTGCGTGCAGATAGCAAGGGGCAGGCAGCTGCCCCTTTTTAATAGGTTTGATTTATTCCAGATATCCCTTGGATGGCATCAGCTGAAAATTGCGAAGCACGGTCCGTGTTTCTTCTAATAGCGCTCGAGGAAGGAAGGCACCGCTCCGAGTCCTGATTTTTGCTGATAGTTCCGCATGCGGTCCATAGGCGAAAAAGTGATCAATGGCTTTATTGGCATTGGTAAAGGCATTCCCGAATGGCAGGGCAGATGCTGCCTGGAGCAGGCGGGTCATGACTTCGGAAACTCTGTTTGATACCATCTCCGCATCTTCAAGTCTGCCAGCTTCGATATATTGCAATACGGACTTCAATTGGCGTGAAAAGCAATTGGCTGAGCTTAACAGAAAACCATCATAACGGCCGCCAGCAGGCTTGTACCATTTCGCGTAATCGCCTTCCGCCCCTCGAACAAAGAAAAGGCCATCGAAATTCAAGCCAGATGTGACGACACGATCTTTCCCGCTGGTATCTTTCATGAGATAGAGGTTTTGATAATTTGAAACAAGTGCGGCGACAGTTTCCGGGCTGATTTCATTTTCCGTGATTTGCGGAAGCTGATAGAGAGCGGTCGGCAGGCTCAGGTTCAATATTTCTTGTAAATGTTCATGGATTGTGGATTGCGGCAGGTTTTTGCCTTTGGGCGCCGTAACCGCAAAACCGCAGATGTTTCGCTCTATCAGCATTTGGATAGAGGGGCTTTCCGATTTGAAGACATGATTGAGCATGGCAATTATCCCTTTGCGGGCTTCCCCGCTCTGGGTTCGCAACATACCGATCATGATCGAGAAATCCATTTCCCGAGCGCATGCAAGCATAATGTCAAGCAGTTCAAATTCCTCAGCTTCATCCAGTTCCCAGCCTTCGCTGGTTGATCCAGGAACAAGGAGGCATGGAACTGAAGGGCGCAGATGCGCGAGGTGCGCTTTGATACGTTCGGCGTCGATGAGGCCGTCCTCTGAAAAATGGGTGAGGGGAGGGCACCAGAGACTGGGGATTCCTGTGGGGAAGAGGGTTGTGATGAGGGTTTCTCGGGCGGTGGGCATTGGCAGGTTCCTCCTGGGTTCCAAAAGTAGTGTTTCCAATCTTGTGCTAAGATTCAGTATAGTGCAAGTTTTAAAAGCGCGGGTATTTTTCTTTTCTTTTCATTGATTCATTGACGGCAGAACAGACAGGTACTACAATTAAATCAGTAAGGCGGTGTTGTCATCGCCTGCGCCTTTCATATCGAATGTATTTCCAAGGATCCGGGAAATCTCGAATGAAGCGCGCCAAGCCAACAATAGGCCGGGGCTGACCGTACGATGTCAGCCCCTGTTTTTTTAAACCTTTCAGCAAGCAGGCAGGTTTTCATGAAATTTAATCCATCCCTGAAATCAGCTTTTTTGTTCTGTACGACCTTTCTCTTTTCTATATTAAATCTTATACCTGCTGCAGCCCAGCCGCGTGATATTTCCTTTGGCGGCATGACCTGGGGGCTGAGGCAGACTGCTGGTCCTGTTGATCCGGGGCCAAATACATTCAGCAATCTTCAGGATCAAGTTTGGGTTGATGCACAAGGTTCGGTTCACCTTACTTTGCAGAAGCGGGGAACGATTTGGACCGCTTCCGAAATGATGGCAAAGAAAGATACCGGTTATGGTACATATCGGTTTACTGTGTCTGCTTCTCTTGCCGATCTTGACCCTAATATTGTGTTTGGGTTTTTTACCTGGGACAAAGCTCCTGAAGCATTCAATCGGGAAATTGATATTGAAATTTCCCGGTGGGGAATTCCTGACGGCCCGGATGGCTGGTTCACGGTTCAACCCTATGATAGAGCTGGCAATCAGCATTCTTTCTATCTTCCTCGCGCGAATTCATATACTTTTGAATTGCAATGGGCGCCTGGAGTGGTTCGTTTCAGCCTTTTAACTGATAAAAATAATAAGGAAATATGGACATATAGCGGTGCTGGCGTTCCTGAGCCGGGAAGGGCGAGGCTCAGAATCAATCTCTGGTTGTTCCGAGGAAAAGAGCCAGCACAATTATGGAAACACTATGAAGTGGTCATCAGCGACTTCTCATTTTCACCCTTGATTTGACTCCCCGTTTGTCCCACTATGGTATCTGATTTTCATATTCTATGGCTGAGGGGATGATGGGTATCATAAAAAGAGAACATAATTTACTTTATAAGCATGGGGATATGATGAAAAAAAAGGTAGTTATCATCGGTGCTGGTTTGAGCGGGCTAGCAACTGCCACTTTGCTAGCAAAACGTGGTTTTGCCGTGAGTGTCTATGAACATGCGGTTCAGCCGGGAGGCTCCTCCGGGGCCTTCAAGCGGGGAAATGCGATTTTCGATGTCGGATCCGCCATGATGTTTGGCTTTGGACCGACAGGATTCAATCCACATAGCCTGCTTTTTAATGAAATTGAAGAACCGATTGCTGTCATTGAGCATTCTTCGATGTATCGAATTCATTTCGCTGGTCAAGATGTTGTGTTTCATGCGGATGTCGAGAGTTTTCTGCATGCCCTCGAGCGGCTTTTCCCAGATGATATCGCGGATATCCGGCGTTTCTACGCATACCTTCAGCATTTATATTTTGATGTTGTGATGAAGGATCCCAGTCTGATTTCGCCATCGGAAATTCCGCTTATGGAGATGCAGACGCGGTTTTTCAAGGATCCCGTGACCCAGATGAAAATAATTCCCCTCCTGTTCAGCAATGCCGCTTCGATTCTGCGCCGCTTTACCCAATCTGTGCCGGTTATGCAGTTTTTCGATAAGCTGACATCAACGTACTGCTATACAACGATGGAGGAAACGCCGGCTATTATGGCGGTTACCATGTTTGTGGAAAACCATAGGAGCGGCAGTTATTATATCCATGGTTCGACGCAGGTATATGTCGGAAAGCTGGAAAAAGCTATTGAAAAATATGGCGGATCGCTTGTGTATGGTGCTGAAATTGTGGCTTTAGAAGTGGAAGGCGGGAAGGTCCGAGCGGCAAGACTTGCTGATGGCACGAATATTGAAGCGGATTACTTTGTTTACAGCGGGACGGTCTGGAATCTGTATCAAAAACTGCTGCCCTCCGATGCGGTACCGCCTGTGCTTTTAAAAAAGGTTTCTGAGACAGTGCCGACGCCCTCGAGTATTGTCCTGTATGCTACGGTTAAAAAAGAGGCGTTCCCGGAGGATATCGGTCCGATTGAAATGCTTGTCCAGGATACCGATGCCCTCACCGAATCTGAAATCACCCTGTATATACCGACTATCGATGATCCTTCGCTGAATGAGCCTGGTTGTCACAGCATCCTGGCTATCGGCCCATCGTTCAGAACCTGGCCGTCGCCGGAAACGCTTGCAAAGGGCGATCCCAAGGTTCGAGCGGCATATGAAAACGCAAAACAAGAGGAAGCGGAGCGGATCATCGATTATCTTGCCTCTTATTATCCAGCGTTCAAAGCCAATCTTGTGGACTGGGAGATTGGATCACCGGTGACTATTGAACGCTATTCCTTGAAAAACAAAGGTTCTGTCGCTGGTCCAAAACAGATGGTTGGGCAAGATTTGATGCATCGCCAGCATGCGGGAACCCGATGGAAGAATCTTTTCTGCTGCGGTGAATCGACGACGATGGGTACCGGAACTCCGGCTGTTGTCATTTCGGGTATAAGCGCTGCGGATGTCATTCTCAGACGGGAAGGGTTGCCCGAGTATCGCTATTTTAGCGACAAGGGATTTGTGCAATACCTGAAATCGCCGGCGCCTGCCTATGCGCAGGAAGGTTTGGGAAAAATCGGCAATCTTTGTCTCTGGTGCGAGCATGATGCCTGCCGGCAGGTTTGTCCGCAGGATATGGACATTCGCGGTATTTTCAGAAGGCTTTACAGTGNGAATCTTGAAGGCGCCCGAAAACTGGCAAAGTTTTCAGAAGGATCTGCCGGCGAACTTGTCTGTCTGTGCTGCGAGAAAACACCCTGTGTTAAAGCCTGCAGAAGAAGGACCATCCTTGGAAAGTCTGTACCAATACCTGTGAGCCTTGCTGCGCTGTTCAGCCGAGCGCAACATCGAGAATCATCATAACCGCGAAACCAACCATGGTGCCAATTGTGGCAAGATGGCCATTGCCGTCGCGGTTCGCTTCAGGAAGGACTTCTTCAGCCACAACGTAGATCATGGCACCCGCGGCGAATGCCAACGCATACGGCAGGATGGGTCGCATGGTGCTGACCAGCGCTGCGCCGAGAACACCCGCTATGGGCTCTACGATACCTGAAGCCTGGCCGTAGAAGAAGCTTTTTGACCTCGACATGCCATCCCGGCGCAGAGGAATTGAAACTGCCGCTCCCTCGGGGAAATTCTGGATGCCGATACCGAGCGCCAGCGCCATGGCTCCGGCGAGGCTTGCCGATCCGATTGACGCACCAACCGCTCCAAAACCGACACCGACTGCCAAACCTTCCGGGATGTTGTGCAACGTGATAGCCAGCACCAGGAGGATGCTTCTCGACCAGTTGGTCTTAATGCCTTCAGCCTCTTCCATCTTATATTCGATATGAAGATGCGGCAGGAGACGGTCAACAAGGCGGAGAAATATTCCGCCTGAGAGAAAACCGATGGCCGGCGGGATCCAGGGAATGAGCCCCATGCTTTCAGACAGCTCAATCGCAGGAGCCAGGAGTGACCAGAAACTGGCTGCGATCATGACACCTGCAGCAAAGCCGAGCATGCTGTCCAGTACCCGTTTATCGATGGATTTGAAGAAGAATACCATGCCAGCCCCAAGGGCGGTTACACCCCAGGTAAACAGTGTCGCTGCCAAGGTCTGCATGACCGGCGACAGGGTTTTCAAATATTCGAGCATGCACATAGTATAACAAATCCGAAGGATAAAAAGAATACGTTGACTGTGGCGAATTCATGTTCTATTATGAATAAATATTCAGGAGGCATTCCGGGACAATCAGTCACCGTTTCTGGCCGCTTCTGATCGTACATGGAGGATTATGTTGACCACGCACGACCGGGTATTGGCGATTTTTGTATCCTGTTCCATAGCGCTTTTCATGCTGATGGCAATTCTGTCCAATGGCATGGTACCAGCGGTTACTGGATTCTGGCAGCTGCAAATAAGTCCGGCGAGGCTCATCAGCGACTTTACCTTGATGGCAAACCCCGGAGCGGCGCTTCTGAATGTCTCCATGGTAGGAATTCTCGGATTGCTGGTTCTCAGACTTAATCGAATTCAACTCTCCGGTCCTTCGCTGGCTGCCGTTTTCACAATGATGGGCTTTGCTTTTTTCGGGAAAACCCTGCTGAATTGCATTCCTATCATAATTGGTGTCAGCATATCGGCGCTCATCGTCAGGAAAAAGCCAAGGGAATATGTGCTTATCGCGCTTTTTGGAACATCTTTGGGGCCGATTGTCAGCTTTATAGCTTTTGAGCTTGGATTTCCTCCCGGCATTGCGTTGCCGCTCTCCTTTATCATTGGAATCATCGCGGGAATTGTGCTGCCTCCTCTCGCCATTGCGATGCTTCACCTGCATCAGGGCTACAATCTTTACAATGTTGGACTCACCGCGGGTTTTATCGGGCTTTTTGCCGCGTCGATCCCGAATGCCGGCGGAGTTGATATTTCGACTTTCGCGACCTGGAACACTGGCAGAAATATCTGGCTTTTTCTGCTGATACCCATTGTTGCGGTTCTTGCGCTTGCCTTGTCGATTGCGCTTGGAGCAAAAAAATCCTTGAAGGAGTTTTTAAGTATCCAGAAAATGTCGGGACGTCTTCCTTCCGATTTTACCGAGATGGCCGGCAAAGGCGGTGCGCTTGCAAACGCGGGTCTTCTGACTCTTCTGTACTGGTTTTTCATGCTGATTATCGGAGCTCCGTTCAATGGGCCGGTATTGGGCGGTTTGCTGACGATTCTCGGGTTTTCACTCTTTGGGAAAAACATTCTGAATAATGTTCCGATTGCTCTGGGCATTCTTTTTGCGGTCATTTTATTCGGAAAATCCATTTCCACCCCCTGGATTGTACTGGCATTTCTTTTTGGTACCGCTCTATCACCTGTCGCGGGCGAATTCGGTTTCAGCGCAGGGTTGCTGGCTGGCTTTCTGCATCTGGTGCTTGTTGAAAGGACGGGCGCTTGGCATGCAGGTATCAATCTCTACAATAACGGTTTTTCGGCTGGTCTTGTCGCGACCTTGATTGTATCAGTCATAGAATGGTACAAGACGAATATCGAACAATAAAGGAATATGGCATGAAACGCAGAGAATTCCTGGTTCACCTCATAAGCGAAGTCAGTAGTTTCCTTCTGCAGGGCAATCCAAGGAAAATGGTGGTGTCGCTGCATCAGGAAGCTGATGGAATCCATCTTGCTGTGCTTGATGATCGTCCCCGATCTGATGCTGAAATCGCGGAGATAGAGCATTCACTCAATACCGCACGCCGGCCTGAGCTGGCTGGTTATTACGGTCAGATGGCTGGACAGGACCTCCTGGGCAGTGCCAGGCTCAACCTGGTAGGCTGGCAGATAAAACATGCCGATGTCCTGAAAACCCCTGAGGGCGGGGTCATGTTGAATTTGTGGATAGGGGGAGAGGGGTTTGAGTTTGACAAGTTCAACCTTTCTAAGGGTACCCAGGAGTAGTGTTTCCAATCTTGTGCCAAAGCAGAAATCAAAGTATAGTCAGATGCATGGCTTCAAGCATTCTCTGGTATGACCTCGAAACATTTGGTATCAATCCTTCCTATGACAGAATCGCTCAATTTGCCTGCATCAGGACGAATGAAGAACTTGAAGAAATTGCAGATCCGATTAAGCTCTACTGCAAGCCCGCCCTGGATTATCTGCCGTCGCCGCAGGCTTGTCTTGTACATGGCATTACACCTCAGGCAGCGCACGAGCTGGGCGAAACTGAATATGATTTCGCCAAAAAGATACATTTCGAGTTTTCTCAGCCAGGTACGACGGTAGCTGGTTTCAATTCGATCAATTTTGATGATGAATTTATAAGATTTCTTTTTTTCAGGAATTTATTCGATCCGTATGAACGTGAATACGCCAATGAAAATTCCCGCTGGGATATCATCAATCTGGTCAGGGCGACACACGATTTGCGGCCTGAGGGGATTGTCTGGCCGAAAGACAATAATGGAATGCCTGTATTCAAACTTGAGGCTCTGACCAGGGCGAACGGGCTTGATCATTTTTCGGCGCATGACGCGTTGAGCGATATCAGGGCGACCATCGCGGTGGCGAAACTGATTCGAACTCGCCAAAAAAAATTGTATGACTGGTATTATTCACATCGAAAACGGGAAAGCTTGAAGCCGGTTATCGACTTGCCTTCGCGAAAGATACTGCTTCATACATCGAGCGAATATACGACGGAACGCGGCTGTACGACATTGCTCGCGCCTATCGGCATGGATCAGGCAAACAAGAACCAGCTTATCGCGATTGATTTGCGCTATGACCCGGAGCGTCTGCTCGACCTGTCTGCCGAAGAGATTCGAAAGCTTGTTTTTACCAAAGCAGCAGAACTGGATGAACCGCGGGTTCCCCTGGTTAGAATCAAGCTCAACCATTGTCCATTCCTCGCTCCGGAACGTGTCCTCTCCGCAGAAGCTGCACAAAGGCTTGGTATTAACCGTGATGAATGCTCCAGGCGGGCAGATCTGATTCGAAACAATCCAAATCTGATTCAGAAATTGCAGGCTGTATTCGAAATTCCCATGGAATTTCCGTCAATAGAAGACCCTGAAGCGAGCCTGTATTCAGGAAACTTTATCCCGAAACCTGATCGGAGCAAATTGAAGCGTTTGCATGAGCTTATAGCTGATTCTGGCGGCGCTGCTGCCGGACGTGACTTCGTGCGTAACAGCAAATTTTCCGATGAGCGTATCCCGAGGCTGCTTTTACGGTTTTTTGCCCGCAATTTCCCTGAAACTTTGACGGCTGCTGAGCGTTTGAAGTGGAGAAACTATTGTGCGCAGAAGATTCAGCTGCCACCTGCTGAGGGGTCTGCCGAACTTGCCGACTATGGAAAGCTGTTGCAATCTTTTTTGGACAACCCGGAATTGCCTGCGCCCAAACGCGCGGTCGTACATTCGCTTTTAGATTGGAAGTTTTTTTTGGAAAAAGAATTGCTTGCTTATGATGAGGCTGTGTCGAAATTGAACTCGAATCCTTGATTTTCCGCGAGGGTTTGGCTTTTTGCTGGTTCTGGCGCTGTTTTTTCTGGGAAATGCGGTATAGTTATTGTGGGGTATTACGATGAAACGCATATTGTTCGTTGTTTTTGCCGCTTTCCTCCTTTGGTGGGGTGGAGGTGCTTGCACGAAAGCCTTCGCCGAAGAACAGCCTGGAGCCATTTTCATGACGGTTCAGGTTGAAAGTGCTGGAATTCGAGAGAAACCCGCAGTTCTTTCCTCAATCATTGCTACAACCCGGTATGGAATTGTTGTAAAGGTATTCGAGATTCGAGAGGGATGGGCAAAAGTGGAAATTCCCGGACAGACCCGGATCGGATTTATTTTCGCCACATCGCTCCGAAAAGTGACGATTCCTGAGGGGCAGATGGCAGCACCTCTGCAAGGGGTGACTGCGCCGCAGGTTGTTCTTGCGGGAAAGGGCTTCGCGCCAATAAACGCCAATCCAGCGACAGGTATGGAATCCCGTGAAAATTCGACTCAAAAACAATGGCTTGATTCTATGGAATCACTCACAATAGATCCCTGGGAAGCCCTTGCATTTGTGCTGGGGAAAGCTGACTGAATCGGAACATGCCAAAACGATATTGGTGGCTGACTGTAAGTTTGATTGCCGCATTGCTGTTTTCCTCTTGCCTTACGCTCTCGGACAGCATTTCCATGCTTGTTTCAAAAGCCGTTGTGCAGGGACTTCTGGATGAGACGCAGGCAGCGATTTTGAAAAGTGCAGCAACTGAAGCGGTTTTCGCGTCGCGGGAGCTGTCACCCGAAGAAGAATACTACCTTGGCAGGGCAATTTCCGGGGCGATTCTGGAAGTGTATCGGCCCTATGATTGTCCGGAACTTACAAGGTATATCAATCTGCTTGGACAGGGGCTGGCGCTTTTTTCCCCGCGGCCTGAACTGTACAAAGGCTACCATTTTTTGGTTCTGGACAGCGATGAGCCAAATGCCTTCGCAATGCCTGGCGGGCAGATTCTGATTACTAGAGGACTTTTATCGCTTACAGAAAATGAAGACGAACTGGCTGCAATTCTAGCTCATGAAATTTCTCATACTGCCCTGCGCCATGGAGTGCTTTCGCTGCAGAGTTACGCTCTTGCTGAGCTTGCCCGAGAAGCCGCGATAAAGGCTGGCCAGGCTGGATCGGCGGAAGCTGTCAGTTTTACGAATAAATTTGGAACAGCGATTTCTGAATTCGCAGCAGTCCTGCTGGTGTCGGGATATTCGCAGAATTTTGAATATGAAGCTGACCGAACAGCACAGAGCATATTAGCCCAGCTCGGGTATGCTCCTTCATCGGTAGCGGCTGTAATCATGAAACTTCCTGACAAAGAGGGAGAGGCGGCGAATAGCTTTGTGATAACACATCCAGAGAAGGAAGCGCGAATTGGGTCTCTCGAAAGTAGTGTTTCCAATCTTGTGCTTTTTTCTTTATCAGCAGTCCAGCGGTGGAGAGAATACGGCTTGCTTCTGCGGGAAGTTGAGCCGGATGAGATTTTATCGGTTGCGCCTTTAGGAGTTGTCAGAGCTGATCGCTATGCTCGGTACAGTCTTTTTTTCAGAAAGGATGCCGGCAAATGAAAGGAAGCTGCATTGAAAGAAGGATAGAAGTGCTGGCCATATCTCGAGCTGCAAGAATCCTGCTATCAGTAGTTGGTGGATTGCTATTGCTTTATATATGCAATTTTTCCGGAATCGAAACAAAGCTGCAATTCGCTTTGCACGACACAGCGGTTCGAATTGAAGCCCAAAGATTTGAAAATAGCATGAATTCAAAATCAAATAGGCCGGATATTCGATTAATTTTCGTTGATCAATATAGTCTTACATGGGTACAGGAAAATCTGGGTTTCAGCTGGCCATGGCCGCGCGAACTGTACGGGCTGATTGCTGATTTTTGCTCACAGGCACAAGTCCAAGCTGTGGATGTTCTGTTTTCTGAAACTTCGATTTATGGACCTGATGATGACCGGCGATTGGCACAAGCTCTGGAACAGGCTGGAAATGTCGTGCTGGTAGCAACTTCTCAGTCAGGGAAACTATCATCCATTCCGGTAGAAAGGTCGAAGGTTGAATTCGGTACAGCCAGAGCACTGGTTGATTCTGATGGTGTCATTCGAAGGTATGATGCACGCAGCAGTGTTACAGGAAATGGTGTGCTTCCTGCGCTCGGGGCAGCTGTACTGAAAAAGATAGGGCTGAAAAATTCATTTCCTGCTGCTGTTTATCTAAAATTTCTTGGTGCTTCGCCTGGATTTGAAGCTTATAATGCTGCGGAAATACTCAGTGCTGAGCTCCATCGGTTCGATGAAAATAAAAATATAGATCCCTATTCTGGCACGCTTTCCCCGGAAGCTTTCCGCAATGCGATTGTTTTTATTGGGTTCAGCGCTCCGGGTCTCCTGGATCAGCAGGCTGTACCTGTTGATTCCGCCATGCCTGGAGTCGAAATTCATGCGACTTTTGTCGAAAATACCCTGAGTGGAAGACTTGCATACCAAATGGCGCCTTTTTCTTCATGGCTCTTCATTCTCCTGTTTGGAATGCTAGGGGCTATTCTGCCATCGGTGATGAGGAAAACCAGTCTATTAGTCACGGGATTTTTTTTGCTAGCTCCGTTGGTTATCATTAGCAATGCTTTGTTTTTTTCGGCGGGGTTGGTAGCTCCAGGAGGAGCGGCTTTAACATTGGCATTTGGCAGCGGACTGACGGGTATTCTGCTTGCGTACCTGGCTGAAGGTAAGCAGCGAGCGTTTTTACGTCGTTCGTTTTCTTTTTATCTTGCTCCTGAGGTGATTGAGCAGTTGCTTAACCATCCAGAGATGCTTAAATTGGGCGGCGAAACTCGAACAATTACTGTGCTTTTTTCTGATATGGAAGGATTTACTAATTTTTCAGAGAAGTTATCACCTGATGTTCTGGCTGGTTTCATGAACGAATATATGACCAAGGTCAGTGAAATAATTCTGAAATATGGCGGGACGATCGATAAGTATATTGGGGATGCTGTTGTGGCGTTTTGGAATGCGCCCTTAGAGCAAAAGGACCATGCTGAAAGGGCGGTTTTAGCGGCGGTTGAGATTATCGTTGCACTTGAGGAATCCCGTGGTAGTGTTTCCAATCTTGTGCTGCCTCGCACTAGAATTGGGATCCATACGGGGCGAGCAGTTGTTGGTAATATGGGTTCAGCAAAAAGGTTCAATTACACAGCTCTTGGCGATACGATGAATATCGCGTCACGGTTAGAAGAGGCAAACAAAGGTTTAAAAACCAGTATTTTAATATCTGCTGATACAGCCAGATATTGTATGAAGTCCGAAGTTGGGAAAAATAACAAATATAAATTGAAAGCAATGGGGAATATTAAGGTTCCTGGGAAAGAACAGGAAATTGAGGTTTGGCAAGTGTGTCCCTTCAAGAGTGTTTCCAATCTTGTGCTTGATGGTAGACAAAGAGATAGCACCGAATCCCCAAGCTGAATTTTTCTCTCCCTTCGTTAATTGCCTTCTCAGCCCAGCACATACGCCGGAATGGCATCTTTCGCCTGCTTCCCCGGAGTCATCCATCCCTTCACCCAGGTTCGCTCCATCGCCGCCGTCA
>JGI12104J13512_1001623_pt1 | contig 16086 bp, 16 predicted proteins | sample TerdegcTABiofilm_FD_13512 | JGI IMG/M metagenome (IMG submission 13512)
GAGGGCGGGCGTGTGCATGGCGGATGGCGGCATAGTCATCGGCAGGAAATAAGGGGATTGGGAGGATGGCGGCGTGGTCGGGCCTGGCTAGAGGAGGAAATTCTCTTCCGTAAGAGATGGCCGATGGCCTGCTGCTCGCGAGTGCCTGGGCTCTGGTCTCAGATCTAGGAAATCTATTTTTAGAAGCCAAGCATATCAATAGGATCGTGGTGAGATCAATGGAGGTTCTTGTCAAGAAAGGCGGCATAATTGAGCTTCCTGAATCCGTTATGGTTGAGTTGGGTCTAAGCGAGGGCAAGAAAGTATTTCTGAACGTAAAGGATGGAGAAATACTTATCAAACCGGCCAAAGACATTGCGAAGAGGCTGGCGGGCTCAATCGCACTGGATGATGTTGATCTTATTGATGAGATTGTGGAATCCGAGGATTGGCTGTGATAAATTCTCTTGAAGCACTGCCTAGATCTTCTGATGTATTTATCGATGCTAATATATTTTTATATCATATAATGAAGCGCCCTAAATGGTTCCTGCCATGCCACGAATTTTTTATGGCAATTGAATCAGGTGCGTATAATGGATTCACTTCAACACTTGTGCTCAATGAAGTGCTCCATAAACTAATGCTTGCTGAAGCCACGCATACCTATGGTCTGCACTCAGAATATGATGCTGCGAATGCATTAAAGCGAGATCCTGAGAAAATTAGTGGGCTTTCTCAGGTCTGGAAGACTTATTCAGCCATAAAGGATTATCCGATTATAATTTATGGCTTAGATGAGTCTTTGCTCGATATGGCGGTGGATCTATCAAATAAATATGGGCTATTGATATCGGACGCTACTCACCTGGCGGTCATCAAAGCCGAAGGCATTTTCAATATCGCCACTAATGATAGCGATTTTCAGCGAATAGATGACATCAATATTTACAAGCCATGAAAGGACGGAAACAAAACCTTTCGGAGGTAGCGTGCCATAATTGCTGTAAATCTCAGTGGCCTAGTATCCTGATTCTACTCACTCCTCCAAAGGTAAATACCTATTACCTGTCATCCAATCCTCATTGATGTCTATCATGATGTAAACCGCCACTCTCAGGAGCGATTGATCATTTGAATATGCCCCTGATACGCGACTTCTTCGTTTTAGTTCTTTGTTGATCCTTTCCAGGCCGTTGGTAATCCGGATCCGCCTCCAGTGCTGTCTAGGAAACGATTTGTAGTTCCAAAGATCATTTCTAAAGCTATCAATCGTGTCTGCTGACTTTTTGGCACCTCTATCGTCAAGAATGACTGCCAGCTCCTGCATCTTGCACTCATCCTCAAGAGAATCCTTCAGCATATAAGCAACCTCTTTTTTATCTTTTTCAGGCATGTTCTTGAGCACTGCGCGCATGAAATGAACATTACACATGTTTCGACTTCGTCGAAACTCTCGCGGACTGAAGTCCGCGATATCTGCCAGGAAGCTCTTAAAAATTCTTTCTGCACAGTCGCTTGTATCCCTTTGCGACCATCGGATGTCACTAATTTAACACCTGTAAGCCCCTCGCCTTCAAGCTTTCGAAGCAATTCTCCCAACAAGATGCATCTTCGCTAGCTGCGAAATCAGCGCTTAGAATCTCGCGATAACCGTCTTCATGAATACTAGTAACGATAAGCAGTGCCTTGTTTACATACCTTCCCTCATCCCGGACCTTGAAATAGCTTGCATCCAAGAACAAGTAAGGAATTGATCCAACAATAGGCCTGTTTAAAAATTCCTGCACCTGTTTATCTAACTTTTTAGAAATTCTTGATACCTCGGAGGGTGAGACATTTTCGAACCCGAATTCGGAAAACACTTTTTCGACTTTTCTCGTTGCCACTCCCGTGAAGATAAGATTCAGCAACAGCGACTCTAACAGATTCTTCTACTCGAAAGCATCTTTCGAAGACAGTGGTCTCGAATGGGAATTCTCTGATTTGAGGTTTTTCAAGCTCGATTTCACCGTGAATGGTCTTGAGCTTTCGCGGTCGTGTTCCATTCCTGTGGTCAGCTTCTTCAAGCACTCTTTTCGATCGACAACCTGCGGGAAAAGAGTCCCGATCACATCGGGACATCGACAAGATAATCATCTGCTAAGTCAGCTATTTCCATGGCTCTGTGTCCCTCCAGAGTTTTGCGACTTGGGGATACAGGGCTAATTATAATATCTCGTAGAATAACTTGTTGCTATCTCGCAGACAGCAAGTCGGTTTCCGCTACGGAATATTCCTGTAAATTTTTACTGCAAAATCGTCACGCTACCATAAAACGAGGCTGTAAGGCTGACAAAAGAACGTGCTGAAACCATTTCCAGCCTTACGCAGGTCTGGAAAAACTACTCAGCGGTAAGGGCGTATCCAATAATTATCTAAAATGCTAAGCTTTCAACTATACAAAATTAGAAAGTTTCAGAAAAGTTTAAATATGAATAATTATTATAATTAAAGAATAAGTTAGTCTAGATAGCACATCAGTAATCCGATGGCAATTATATAAGGGAAAGAACATGAAGACCTTAAGAGAGGTTGCTAAAAATATGGATGTGCAGCAGATTCCACAGATATGAGATCGCTTTGGAATAAGAGTACGTGTTTAGCTGGCCAGTCTCATAGTTAGCATTTGGAGACAATCCAATCCTCTCTGTCCCCATGTTGCCAGCGCAGTCATGATTAGCTCGTGAATTGCAGTTCCCTTATCATTTCTTAAAGTTCCCAAGATTTTCCTTAGCACGACATGTGGCCGCAAAGCTCTCTCTGCCCTATTATTGGTTGGCTCCACGCCAGGATTGATAATGAACGTGAACCAGTATTCAAATCCATTGCTGATTTTGCCAATGAATTTTTGGACCTTCATTTCCAAGTACTCTCTGTCGATCCATTGCTGTAGCACTTCTCGGTTGATTGCCAGATATTTATTCTCACCTCTGGCGGAGGATCGCATTCTAAAGACTTGGTCAGCGATTCATAGAGCCCTTTGAGTGCTTCATGCAAAGGAACTGCTTCATCAAACTTCTCAGAAAGGTCTTTTGATTCTCGAAGTAGATGCGCCCAACATCGCTGCAACCTTTTTGTGAATCTAGCATACGGTTTCCATCCGTCACATACAATTATCCCCTTGAACTTCCGCGTCAGGACTTCTATCAGGACATTCGTTCCTCGACTCTTTCGAATGACAAAAAAGGTCTCAAACGGAGTAGTAAACGTCCAGATCCAGTGCTTTTCTCCCTGAACACGAATCCCCGTTTCATCCACGATACGTGTTTAGCTGGCCAGACTTATGGTTGGCATTTGGAGACAATTCAGTCCTCTTTGTCCTAATGTTGCTAGAGATATTAATACTATATTATTCAATGAATAGCACTTACTTTATCTTTTCTATTTCTCAAAGTTCCGAGCATTTCTCTTAGCACAACATGTGGCCGCGAAGCTCGCTCTGCCCTGCTATTTCTACCCTGCTATTTGCTGGCTAGTTCTTTCTTTTTCCCTTCATCGCCTCCACGAACGCCAAGAAGGGCGGCGATGGCCGACCCGGACGGGACTTCATCTCCGGATGGAACTGAGATGCGAAGAAGAAAGGATGCTCCGGTATCTCGCAGATCTCCATCAGGTCCCCGTTCCTGCCGGAGAAGATCATCCCCTTCTCCTCGATGGGCTTGATATAAGCGGGATTGACCTCATAGCGGTGCCTGTGCCGCTCAACGATATCGGTACTGCCGTAGATCCGGTGCGCCAAGCTGCCCTCCAACAAGCGGGCGGGATAATTTCCGAGACGCATGGTCGCTCCCATCTGCCTGACCTTCTCCTGCTCAGGCAAAAGAGCAATCACCGGATGGGGAGTCTCACCGAACTCAGTGCTTCCCGCCCCCTCCAGGCCGCAGACGTTGCGGGCGAACTCGATCACCGCCAGTTGCATGCCAAAGCAGATCCCCAGATATGGAACTTTCATCTCCCGAGCATACTGCACCGCCTTGATCTTACCCTCCGTACCCCGAGAGCCAAATCCGCCTGGCACTAGAATGCCGTCCGCCTCCCGCAGAATCAGGTCTGCAGAGCCGCGCTCCAGCTCCTCGGCATCGATCCATATGATCTCCGGTCGGACCCCAGCCTCGATTCCCGCATGCTTCAGCGACTCGCGTATAGACAGGTAGGCATCCTCCATGGGATCAGCACACTGCGAGCCTACAGTGTACTTGCCCACAATTGCCACCTTCACCGAGCCCTTTACCGCCCCCATCTTCGCTACAAACTCGTCCCAGTCCCTTCTCTCCTCAAGAGGAAAGAGCCTCATCTCCCGCATGATATACCTGGCAATGCCCTCCGCTTCCATCTGCAAGGGCACCTTATAGATGTCATCAGAGTTATGGGCGCTTATCACCGCCTCTGTGGGCACATCGCAGAACTGGGCGATCTTGGCTTTGGTCTCAGCCAGGAGGGGACGCTCGCAACGAACTACGATCATGTCCGGCTGCAGGCCCAGTTCCCTCATCACCTTCACACTATGCTGGGTGGGCTTGGTCTTCTGCTCCCCATCGGTGGTGGAGGGGGCCAGGGTTACATGGACGAAGAAGATATTTCCTGACTCCTCATACTTCAGCTGGCGCATGGCCTCCAGGAAGGGCATGGACTCGATATCGCCCACCGTCCCCCCCACCTCGACCAGACATATCTCGCAGCCGCCCTCCCGGGAGACCTGACGGATGCGCTTTTTGATCTCCTCAGTGATGTGGGGGATGATCTGCACCGTCTTGCCAAGATACTCTCCCCGCCGCTCCTTCTCGATGACCGTGCTATAGACCTTGCCGGTAGTGATGTTGTGATCGCGGGTAAGCTCGACATCCAAGAATCGCTCATAGTTCCCTAGGTCCAGGTCCACCTCTCCGCCGTCCTTCAGAACATAGACCTCTCCATGCTGAAAGGGGCTCATAAGGCCGGCATCGATATTGATATAGGGATCGATCTTTATGGCCGTGACTTTATAACCCCTGTTCATGAGCAGCCTGCCGATGGAAGCTGCGGTTATGCCCTTCCCCAGGCCGCTCATAACCCCACCTGTGACCACGATATATCTCATTTTTACGCCTTCAGGAGCGTAGCCGCTCCGTATATGATAAGGGTGACGATCAGAATCGACGATACTAATGCTCCGGGAAACTCGGGAATGCTCTCAGTGATGAAGGTCAGGACCAAAGCGCTGACCAGCCCCAGAAATATGACTGCGGGGATGATCTGCATCGCGCCAATCGACCGGAAGTCATCATCCTCAATCCCCTCTTCAATCTCCTCAATAGGGTGGATCTGATCGGAATCAACCTGCTCTATAGGAATCTCATCCCTCTCCTCCGATTCGAACTGCGCTCTTTGCCCGGCTTTTGGCCCAAAGATGCTCTCCAGGTCCTCGACAGCCTCATCTCTCTGGGATGGTTGCTCTTCCTGGGTGGGATCAAAGGGATCAAGCTGATCAATGGGGCGGTCGATACGATCAGGATCTGGGTAATCATCGCCGGCAAAATAATCATCATTCCTCGATGCATATCCCTTCCCTCTCACTGTGCCAATGCGTTCCTGACTGTGATTATTGCCGTCCGTCTCCGAAAGCTCCTCAACCCGGCGAAAACGGCGGCCGGATCGATACCTCTCTAGATCTTGATCCTTTGAGAAGGATAGGTGCCTGCCATCTTTCTCCTCCTCGCTGTCGCCATCCTTCTCAGGGATGAATTCGGTATCATAATCCTCAATTCTATATGGATCAATCCCATATGCACCGATCTCATCTTCTTCTGGATTCCTTCCCTCTTCCCGCTGATCCTCTTTTTGCACCCCCTCAGCCGGGACGATGTCCCGAATCCGGGCTCTGGAGGTGGGCCTGCCCGACCGGTCGGACGGGGCTGAACGATCAGAGCGGCTAGGTCTCTCTAAGGGCATGGAATCCCGCAAAATGGTTATAGGTATATGGCTCTCGCCTCTCCTGCTCTTCAGGATGATCTCTCCCTGCAGCCGCTCGGTATCCTCGGGCATTCGGGCGAAGATGGGTATGATCTGTTTCCCATCTACATGGTCATCTGATCTCCGGAAGCGAACCGCCTTAATGACAGGATCGCTGGCTAAAAGAGAGACATCCGAAGGCTCTCCATCATTGATGAGCACGAGGTTGAAGATGGTCTCCTCGCCGGGGAGAAGATGGAGAACGATGGGCGTCTTATTATCGCTTCTCCCATCGATGTGAACGACGTGATCCAATCCCAAACCCCCTGACTAGTTAATGTTACATAATATTGTATAAATATTTCGCCTGTAAGTCCCAAGCCCCAACTCATCCCCCTACCCTCATCAAGGGGCTCTGAGCGCGAATTCAGCCAGACGTCCGCCCAACCGGCATTGGAAGCCGGCAAAGAATATCGATCAGCTTCGCAGATCTGGAGGGAGCATATTTGGGATCCCCTCCTCAATGGGATAGGTCTCATTGCAAGACTGGCAGCAGAGCCTGCCGGTTAATATCTCCACATCATTCTCTTCGAATACCTCCAGGGTCAAGTCGCCCTTGCACAGCGGACAGGCCAAAATGTCGAGAAGATCGCGTTTCATCGTCGGAGACATCTGTTCTTATAAAGTATAAATCTTTGCTCTATTGAAAGTCGATTATCATTCAGATGATCCCCATCTCAGTCAATCTATCGGGCAGATAGGTCTTGGTGACGAAGTCCAGCCCCTTACCGGCAAAAGCCTGCTGCTCAGCCTTCTTCTTGAGGTCAATCTGCAAGCGGATCTGCTTCTCCCAGTAGGGATTGGCAAACCTAGGATCGGAAAGCTCACTCTTCAAGGCCTGAAGATCCTTGTCAGTGAGCTTGTCTGTGGAAAGATTGTAGTCCACAATATCGCTGGGCTGCACTCCCAGGAAGCGGGCTTTGGGCGTTACCAGATGCTCGGAGAGGTGTGCGCTCTTGATCGCACCGTAGGCGATGCTGGCGAAGATGCGATAGGACCAGGGGTCGCCATCGGTGAACACGACCACTGGCAGATCCAGCTCCGTGTTCAGCCTCTTTATGATCCGCCGGGTGGACCGAGCAGGCTGCCCTTTGATGTGCACCAGGATGGCATTGTACTCCTCATCAAAGCCGTTCTCTATCAGCCGGGCATACATTCCTCCCGTCTCTATGGCCATGACCATCTGGGCATCATGGCTGATGAACTCGATGTTGTCCACATTGAATGGTATCTGATAGCCGGCCTCGCCCACGTCCTCCTGGCAGTGCATCTCCTTCTCCCCTCGACGGGTCTGCTCTTTCAGGCGCAGAGGCCCAAAGACAGCCGCTCCATCCTCCTCTGGCCGGACGTGGAAGTCCTCCCTGTGCAGATCGGTTACGATCTCCAGGTCCTCGATCAGCCGATCGCTCTCTGCTTGTTCATGGAACTTGGCAATATCCCAGTTCTCGGAGATGTAATAGATCTCTCTTAATGTCGAGCCCCGGTTGTTCTTCAGATGCTCATCTATCAGCAGTTCGGTCAGGTGCACGGTCTTCAAAAGGGTCTTGGCTCCCCGCACCGTCTTGACGCTGCGCATGGTCTCCTGGTCTCCATAGACCCAGACATCCTCCTTGCTGGAGAACTCTATATTGCCCTTGGTCCGAGAGGGGAGAGATATATGGGGCACCACTCCCCGCTCAAACTGGCCATAGAGCGACTCGGCCAGGCCGAGAAGTTTCTCTTCGGCCTTTTTCGATCGGATGTCCTTCTTTGCCGCTTCCGAGAGCACCTTGTCCTCAGGTCCTGCCATGCCATCACCCAATTAGCTCTGACCCATTCATCTGCAGATCACCCTGATCAGATCACCCTGGCGCCGGTGACGATCTCCGGGTCAAGACCCTCAACTACCGGCTCCTTTAGCTGTTTGCCGTTCGCCCCGATCTGGTAGCTGACAGTGGTCTTCTCCCCTGGGCCGACGGAGAGCTTCCAGTGGTGGTCGTATCCATCCCCGAGAGGAATGACTTTGGCCGGGGGGCTGACCCCCTCCGCCTTCTCCCCCAGGAGCTCATGCAGCTTGAATGACCTCACCAGGTCGCTGTGGTTCTCGACCACCAGCCGGACGGAGATCCGGCCGTCCTGTTGCTCGGTCTCTCTGGAAACCAGTAGGTTGCCCATTATCCTGGCCACCACTGGGCCGATGTCGGGCTCCGGGCGGTCCAGGACATCGGAGAGTTTCTTAGCTATCCTGGGAAGGATCTTTCTGATGATCTCCTCCTTCTCCCGCCTCTCGGAAAGCAGGCTCTGCCGGCTCAGGTAACGGCGTAACTTTCTCGCCACCTCCTTGAGCCCCAGGTCGATCTCGGCCAGTATCTCCGGCACATCAGCCACTGCATCCTTACTCTCCGAGGTGAAGGGGATATTAGTGGAGGCGATATGGACCAGCAGCACTGCTGGGCCGGTAGGAATGCCGCTCCCTGCGGTCTGGCTCAGGGAATAGTTCTTCCAGGAGACCGACTCCACGGCATGAGTTATGGCGCAGGCACCCTGTTGATAGACCAGTGGGACGCGATTGGCAAACCTGAGGATTTCCATCCGGCCCTCTCGGGCCAGTTCGCCCCCATAGCCCAGGCCCACCTCGACCAGGAAGGGATTGCCTGAATAGACGGATACAGGCCGGGTGGTAGTAGCGATGAAGTCCAGCCGGAACTCCTTCTCCAAGCCCGCCCGGATCAGCTCCTCGCCTATTGGCGACAGGCAGTCCACCGGTGGCGACTTGACCCGGATCTGCTTGAAGGCCAAGAGCAGGCGCACCGCTTGCTCATGATCGAGGCTTGATGGAGACGCTTCCGGATCCAGGTCTGCTTTTTTACATAGCTCCTGGGCGGTGATGGCACCAATAGAGGAGAAGGTCTCCTTTAAGAATACCCTCAGCTTCTTCTTGTCGGTATAGCGCAAGAGCTTGATCAGCTCTCCGAGCTCTATTCCTTCTGGATGGGGATGGATGGCATAGGCCTTCTTGGGAAGGCTCTCCGTCACCCGCTCGAAAACCTCGACGTTCCCATCCGGCTCGACCAGGGTTATGCGGGCATGGGGATTGACGATGGCAGCGCTCTTCAATGACCCAAAGACCGACTGCCTGCGACTGCGGACATAAGATCCCTCCATCTCCATCTCCACCCGCGTTCCCCGCGGCCTCTCCCAATCCACCTCCTCAGCTCGGATGATCTCAGGCTCGTTTTTGGAGGTATTGATCATGAGCTCGCAATAATAAGCGGGCCTGCTCGGGGCGATCTTGGAGATGACTCTTGTCGGCTTGCCGCTTGTGAGCTGGGAGTAGAGGACCCCGGCGGAGATCCCTATGCCTTGCTGGCCCCGGCTCTGGCGCAGAGTATGAAATCTAGATCCATAGAGCAGCTTGGCGAAGACGCGCGGGATCTCTTCTGGAACAATACCCGGACCGTTATCCTCCACTATGACCTGAAAGAACTCCCCACTCTTCCTGATCTGCACGAAAATGTCAGGAAGAATTCCCGCTTCCTCGCAGGCGTCCAAAGAGTTGTCCACCGCCTCTTTCACACAGGTGATCAGGGCGCGGGGGGCGGAGTCGAAACCGAGGATCTGCCGGTTCTTCTCAAAAAATTCAGCTACGGAGATGGCTTTTTGCTGTTTGGCCAGCTCCTCAGCGATCTCCATAAAAGGGGATGATGGGGCTTAAAGCTCAGCCCCGACCACAGTCTGGGTGGCGTTGACGTTATCGATCTCTCGGATGACATCCACTAGCTTGTTGAGCATGCTCAGGCCCTCGACCTCAATAATCACTACGAAGTCGAACTCGCCGAAGACATGATACACATCCTTGATGCCGTCGATCTCCTGCAGAGCATTATAGACCGTTTTCTCCTGTCCCGGCACCACTTTGACCATCGTTACACCAATTACCATATTAACTCACCTTTGCACTTAGAGCCTCTGTAGATTATATAAGACTTTTCAGCTCTTCTTTCCGAGGTTGAAGGTCTCCACCTCTTCTTGATCCCCTGTCTCTGGCCAGGAGTCCAGCGACCCTCCCTTCTTGGGCCTGCTCTTTTTAAGGAGGGGCCTCTCCTCTGGTCGATCCTCTTTCTTTGCCTCCAGCCTGGCCTCAAAGTCTGTTCTTCCCTCTGCCTCAGGCCACCCAGACCTATCCTCAGGCTCGGCAGTAGAGGAAAGAGGCCTAGAAAAACCTTCGATCGCTCCACCTGCGGCGCTCTCATCCCATGAGACGCCGCCCTTGGCCAGGTCAGCCTTGAGGGCAGTAAGAGCACGAATGACCATCCGCCGGTAACGCTCTATATCAGTATGATAGTGCTCTAACGCCCGGACCGCATCCTGCTGGTTGGTGCTGGGATAAGCCAGGTCAGCGGTGGAAAAATCGCTTGACAGGGGAACAGGTTCTGTCTTTTCCAGGATAGAGATCCGTTCCAGAGTACGCCTGGCGGTATCCATTATCCACTGGTTCCTGGTCGCCTCATCCACCCTCTGAATGGACTCGGCGCGCAAAGAGATGATGACGCTGCCATCCTCTGTCTGATAGAGGTTGGGCTTTCCCACTATGGAGACGAATGCGGGTGCATCCATGCTGGCCAGTATCTGAGCGGCTTCCGGCTGGTATTGGCCGGCATAGATCAGTATGCTGCCCGTCGGGTCCACCACCCTTCCCCGCCAGTATTCCGTATCTGTACCGATATCGTCCTTCTCGGTCAACGTTCCCACGAAGAAGACTCGATTGCACTTGGCCCCGGTGGGGGTGAGTAGATACTGAGGGGCATATTGATGCTGGTCCTCTCCGTCTCGGAAGGAATAGTTTGAGCTCTTCAGCTCCTCAGCGAATATCCTGCGCGCCACTTCCCTTGAGAATCCGGCCATTCTAGATCGCCTCCACCTGACCCATCAGCTCGTCAACACTCGATTCCGTCACCGGCATGACTTCATTTATAGTCTCCACCAGAAGGTAGCGATCAACCCTGGGACCGGTGATGGTGAAGTATCTGCCCACCAGTTTGCTCTCGATAAGGGAACGAACTACCTCGTGATCCAGTGCCTCCATGGCCATCATCCTGGCCTCTTCCAGGGTCAGTCCCACCAGCCGCTCAGTGGTCTCCCGGTTGATGAGAACGTCCTGCACCCGGCGGCCATCATCCAGCACCGCTTTGATGCGCAGGTCATATGTGCCGTCCACCTTTCCGTGCTCGGTGCATACTCCTTTAGCCAGGGAGCGTTTACATAGCGGACAGCGCTTGATCAATCCCGAACCCTTCTGAACATCTACCAGCGCTCCGGAGAACTGCGCCGCCTGGGAGCCGATCTCCACATCAACATCCAAGGGCTCGATCTGGCTGGTGCGGTTCAGTTTCACGCTGAACCTCCCCTGGAACTCGTCTGTAACCAGGTTTCGAAGAAGATAGCTCTTCCCCTCCTCCAGATCGGGCAGGTCCGCTTTTGCCCATTTCACAAATTTTATCGAGCCGGTCTCATCGCCTATCAGGCCCGACTGGGAGATAGAATCGCTGTTCACTTCCCAGAGCTGGGACACCTTGACCTTAAGATCCACCCACTGTCCAGGCTCGGAGATCTCTATCACCTTCATCTCCTGCGCCATCTTGCTGATCGGTCTTGCTTCCACCTCATTCTCCAAGGGCTCGATCTGGCTGGTGCGGTTCAGTTTTATGCTGAACCGGCCCTGGAACTCGTCTGTGACCACCTTTTTCAGAGAATAGCTCTGGCCAAGGGCCAGATCGGGCAACTCGGACTTCTTCCATTTCACAAACTTTATAGCACCGGAACTGTCACCGACCAAGCCGGTCTGAGAGATGGCATCAGTTGCTGGCTCCCAGAGGTCGAGAACCTTGACCTCCAGATCCACCCACCGACCGGGTTCCTTGATCTGGGAGATCTTGACCTTCTCCGAGCTGGCCCTGGCAAGAGGCATAACTCCGTGCTCCTTTTGGAAGTAGTTCAGGACCGATCTTCTTGCTTCCCCTTCCGGCACGCGAAAATCGTCAATCAGCTTCTTTAGGCGAACCTCTATCTCCTCATCAGGGACAAGGATGTTCTGCTCCCTGAGACGAGCCGATATCTGATCTACCAGTTCTTTCATTTATTGTCTGCCCCCTATTTTTTCATTGAGAGGTGAAAGAATGTAGTCTCTAGAACTATTTAAAGAAGATCTCTGCAGGGAGAAAGTAATCCGCTGTGATTTCATAGACATGGTTCGCAACTACACTCTCCAGAAAACAATTATGGGGAACAGAATAATATAGGTCAGAGAGAAAATAGGCGCTTTGAGATCGAATGCTTATTGCCGGGAGGAATGGCGGAATGGAGATCGCGACCTGGTTTGGAAGAGTTGATCTGGAGAAGGGATCGGTACTGCGAGCAGAAAATGAAGAGGAGATGATTGACGCTCTTTTAAAGAGGCCTCTTCCCACCGGCCCGGCGATCCAGCCCGACCTGCGCCGCCTGGCCTTGAATCAGGGATTGGTGGCAGATGATATGGAGTACAATCTCCGTCTCCGAGAGGTAGCCCTGAAGCTCGTCCACATCCAGCTCAACCAGCTGGCCACAGCCGAGCAGGACCTCCTTCAGGCGGTGGAGGCGATAGATGATATCTCCGAGGCGATGAACCTGTTGGATGGACGGCTGTATGAGTGGCACCGCCTGCACCATCAGAGGGTCGTTCATGGGAGAGATCTGGCCCATTCGCTCAGCCAGGACCAGACAATAGGGTCCTTTGCCCGGGCCATTCTCGGATTAGGGGAATCGAGGAGGAGCATGGAAGAAGATGTGAGCGTTCGGGCGGAGAGGCTGGCCCCAAACCTCTCCGCTCTCGCCGGACCGGTGCTGGCAGCAAGGCTCATATCTCGGGCCGGAAGCCTGCGCCAACTGGCGCAGATGCCCTCCTCCAGGGTGCAGGTCATGGGAGCGGAGAAGTCGCTCTTCAAGCATCTTGATGGCCGCGCTCCCTCCCCCAAGCACGGCATAATCTTCCGCCATCCTGCGATCATGGGAGCGCCAAAAAGGCTGCGTGGAAAGGTGGCTCGTGCTCTGGCTGGAAAGCTCTCCCAGGCAGCACGATTGGACTATTATGGTGCCGGCCCCTCCCCCGATCTGGCCGCTTCCCTGGAGAGGCGGCTTGAAGATATCAAGCGCCGGGGAGGGAATAGAGGGAAAAGCAGCAGAGGGGGAGCCAGGTGAGGATGAGCAGGGAGAATTGAATCAGGATCAAATTTATATTCGATTGAGATGGTGTTGTGAATATGAAATGGTGGCTGCCTGGCTTTCTGATGATATCAGGGTTTAGCATCATCGCTTGCCTGGGCCTTCTGCTTCCCCTGGCCCAGGGTGTACCTCAGAATATGACCGAACATTCCTGGATCTATAATCAGGGATACTCGGATGATATGCATATCTACCAGACAACCAGTGGATTCCACGGCCAGAAGATGGTCACCGGCACCCGAGGCACAGGCACCATATCCCGCTCCATTGATGCTCAGCTCTATGGCGGGTTTGAGGATGGATTCAATGAGATCTGGGCCAGCGAATGGGGGGTCTACCAGAACAAGCCATCTTTATACATTGAGCCCATCAGCAAGAGCGATTTGAGAAATGCCCTCTGTGCCAAGAACTATGAGGTGGGATCGGTCTATTCCGAGAGCTTCTCTGAGATCCGGGACCTGGTCAAGGACACCTCCGTCAGCCAGACCAATGAGAACTCGGTATATAGCATCCACACCGAGGTGGATGGTACGGCAAGAGTGGGCGCGCGGGTGCAAAAGAGCCCCGGCTCAGCTCCAGCCTATGTCATGACCGGAAGCTACCGGGGTTATACAAATATGAGGATGCAACTGGAGTGCGGCAACGCCTCCATTATGACCCTTCCCTGCCCTTAAGGCAAGTCATATTTTTTTCCACCATCCTTGGCAACTTCCTGTATTCGATTCAATTGCCAGATCTAGACCAGGGGACGGGGCTGTTTTCTCTCCGGCAGCACAGGTAGGGGCATGGTGTTTATAAGCAACGGCTGAGTGACATCCTTAGCCCTCTCCACCAGCAGCTCTTTTCCCCATTGGGTCAGGCCGAAGAGGGGGACTGCAGTTCCCACCTGCACCAGGGGTTTAACTTCTTCTCTGATATGCTTGGAGGCACATGCGGTAACGATATCCGCCACCTGCAACAGCCTTCTGGCGTCATCCAGGCTGATTCCGGTCAGATGGACCCCGATAATCATTATCTTCACCCCGGCCGAGTCCTCCAGTTCCCTCAACCTCTCCCCAGTCTCGGCATCTGCGACCGTCACCGCGAAGCGAGAATGCCCAGCGCTTATGGCATATGCCGCACCTTCCATCTGATCGATCCTTCCGTTCTGAGGAGAGAGGACATGTCCACCCCTGGATTCTATGGCCTTGATAACCTCGGGAATGGGATCCGTCTCCACCAGCCCGGAGATATAGCCGCCCATGCCCTGGACCAGCGATCCATTGGAGGTGATGACCGTTCCTGCGCCATCGCATACCGTAACTGCAGCGTCAATTATCCCCCGCAACAGACCGGTCATCATCGATTCGGATGCCCCAAAGCCGACGAATGTATCCATCTCCAGCTTCCGGCGGGAGGAGAACATACCATGCTCTTTTATGCGAAACTCCATGTTATCAGTCGCAGACTCCTTCGTCACCTTTTTTATTCCTCTGACCTTATCGAAAAGAGGACACCATTCTATCACCGGATCGGTGGCGTCCTCCACCCTTTCTCCGCTCACCTTGACAGATGACCTTCCAAGTAGTTCCATCTTATGCATCTCTTTCACTCCAGGAAGCTGTAATGATGCTATATCCCAGTCTGCCTGTTCTTGTCCCTTTGCATTGCCAATCCAGGACCTTCTCTTTTCCATAACCTTCTGCCCAGGACCCTTTATCAAATAGCCATAAGTTTCACAAATCGACTCTTCATCTCTTAACCTCAGCCCTCCAATAATATGCTAAAAAAATTTATTGTATTATGCTATTTTTCTATTCCAAAAGAATTATTTTTGACGAAACTTATATATATGTTATCACTCTTTATGCGCCTGGTGAAAGCTTTGAATACATCAGCCGCCGCTGATATTTCTGCCGAACGCGAAGAATTTGCATCCATACTGATGAAGGTAGGTCTCAAGAGGAATGTGGCCAAGGTGCTGACCTACCTGGTGGGAGTGCCCGAGGCAACCAGCCGGGAGATCGAGATTGGATCGGACTTGCGCCAGCCTGAGGTCAGCATTGCCATGAGAGAGATCAGAAGGCTGGACTGGGTTGCAGAGAGGGATGAGAAGAATCCGGGAAAGGGTCGGCCTTATCGCATCTATAAGCTGAACCGCAGCCTTCCGGAGATCGTCGAGTATCTGGAGTCAGAGAATGCAAAGGAAGCGGATAGGGTGATGAAGCAGATTGAGCGACTAAAGTCTCTGAAATCAAATTAATTTGTATATATCAAAGGATAAAAGATATGCATTAGCCGTTCCAGTTAAAATCGGCATACATGGCCGTCATCATATTTTATTCTTATTATATGAATAATAATTAAGTGATCAAATTTTTGAAGAAACATGCGGATAATTTTCGCATTCTATCAACTGGAAAATTGAAATCTTAATTTTCCATTCCTCTTTGAACATATATCTAATTTTTTTAGATATCCTGGTTTCTCTATGCAAAAATCTATATACTAATAGATTACTAGAATAAGGCAGAATAAAGTAGAGGGGGATGGATATGAAGTACATAATCGACGATGCTATGGGCAGAGCCGAAGCTGAGAGCAGGCTCAAGCCTTCCAGCATGATTCAGAGCGATGAGGAGCTGGTATCGGTTCTAGAAGAGCTGACCACGGTGATCAGAGTAATTGGCTGCGGCGGTGGGGGCTCGAATACCATAGACCGGCTGGCGGAATGCGGCATTCAGGGGGCAGAGCTCTTTGCAGTAAACACCGATGCCCAGCACCTTTTGCATATAAACGCCGACCGCCGTTTCCTTATCGGCAGGCGCACAACCCGCGGCCTGGGAGCGGGGAGCCTGCCCG
>JGI12104J13512_1001624_pt1 | contig 16079 bp, 19 predicted proteins | sample TerdegcTABiofilm_FD_13512 | JGI IMG/M metagenome (IMG submission 13512)
TCATCAGTAATGATGTACAGACCACAATCCATGTGTTTTCTTAGGACATGCAGATATATATCATCCTACGTGAAGTATCATACATTCCTGGTGGCATCATGATATCCCGGATTGATCTGCGAGTCATCATCATACTTGCAGTTATCATAGGAATCGGCGGATGCATGACTCTGGTCTTCATGTACCACAAGGATGCCCAGCTTCGGGAACAGGTCCTCACAGAAACCAGACTTGCCGCAGCAGGAATTGACCTTGACACTATCAGGAACTTTCATGGTTCAGATGCCGATCTTACCAACCCCGCGTATATCTCGATGAAAGAGAAGATGGTCAGTATCAAGGCTGCAGAACCGCTCAGCAGGTTTGTATATATCATGGGGCAGCGGGATGACGGGGGTGTGTTTTTTTATGTTGACTCCGAATCACCAGGAACAGAAGGCTACTCCCCGCCCGGACAGGACTATCCTGAGGTCACTGATCCTGTCCGTGAGATATTCACTTCAGGAAAAGAAGGGATAGTAGGCCCGACAACCGACCGCTGGGGTACCTGGATCAATGGCCTGTTACCGGTTAAGGATCCAAAAACCGGTGAGATCCTTGGAGTATTCGGGATTGATATCGACGCTGGTAACTGGACACTTCAAGTCATCTATGCCGGTCTGCCTCCTCTGGTCGGGACATTCCTCATCATCGTTATTTTCCTCTCATTTATCACCATTAACCGGAGAAAGGATGAAGAGCACGAAAAACTGGCAATATCTGAACAGGCATACCGGGAGAGTGAAGCGCGACTTTCTGCAATTCTTCAGAGTTCTCCGGCATTCCAGTTCGTTATCGATCAAAATCACACGGTCATCTCCTGGAACCGGGCCCTTGAGAAGTTTTCAGGGATTCCTGCATCAGAGATGATCGGGACGAAAAACCATTGGAAAGCATTTTTCCCAACTGAACGGCCGCTTGTTGTTGATATTCTTCTTGACAGAAATTATGACATTCTGAATGAATTATATGGTGACAGTTGTCATCCCTCTGATCTCATCGATGGGGCATATGAGATGACCCGGTTTTATCCGGAGATGAAAGAGAACGGCATCTGGCTGTACATTCTTGCTGCCCCGTATAAAAATGACCAGGGTGAGATAATCGGTGCTGTTGAGACACTGATTGATGTGACTGAACGTCATCGGGCAGAAGAAGCGGTTAAAGAGGCGGTTAAAAAACTAAACCTTCTCTCCAGTATCACCCGCCATGATATTCTGAATAAAATCACTATGCTTCAGGGGCTTATGATGCTCATCGCAGAAGCAGTAGGGCATGATTCGGAAGCTACAGAGTATGTCAATATGGGGAAAGGAGCGATTACCGCGATAAAAAAGCAGATTGAATTCACCCGGACCTACCAGGATATCGGGCTGAATAAGCCGGAGTGGAATGAGATATCTGATATCATCCTGAATGTTTCAAAAGAGTTGATCATAAAAGACATCTCTCTCTCTATCTCCCTTGACGGAATCCAGGTCTACGCAGACCCGCTCATCAGAAAGGTCTTTTATAATCTTATGGATAACTCAATCCGGCATGGTGAAGGTATTACCAGGATCTGCTGTACATATGACATCCAGGATGACACCCTGGTGATCAGGTATGCTGACGATGGAATGGGAGTTTCACCTGATGAGAAAACCTTGATCTTTGAGAAAGGGTATGGAAAGAACTCCGGCCTTGGCATGTTCCTTGCGAGGGAGATATTATCCATTACCCACATCACTATCAGGGAGACCGGGGAGTATCAGAAGGGTGCTTTATTTGAGATACTCGTCCCGAAAGGGATGTACCGGTTTTCTCATCCGGAGCAGAGCCTGTCCTGATTCCCGGTTAAGACATAGGGGCCGGATATCACTGCATGTATTACGATATTCGATCCAGCCTGAACAGAAAAAAGACGGGGATCATCTGAGCCACCAGTGATACTCCCCTACAGGACTCTGAACATCTCTGCTTTTGTTGCACTTCTTCCTCGACCTGCATCCCTGGTAACATCCAGATCATACCAGCCGGTCCAGGTTCCGTTTGGAATAGTCAGATATCCGGTGATCCGGGTTCCTTTGTATGACACTGCACCAGATACCGGTATCGTCGTGGCATTATGGGTAAGATTCAGGTTCAGATACTCTCCATCCCCGAAATTTTTACCTGTTACGGTGATCTTCAGATCCTCAGTTCCAACCTGAGCCCGGTCAGGCTCAATTGACTCGATGACCGGGGTGTTATTATAGAGAATCCTGAAAGCTCCGGTTTTTACCAGCTTCTGACCAGACGGAAATATGACCGTCAGATCATACAGATCCGGCATGGCATCTGACGGGATATGGAACCAGGCCTTCAGTTCATCAGGACGGACAAGTGCAGTTGATTCGCTTTGAATCTGGTCCTCTCCGCTTGCGGTCAGCATGACGGACGACCCGTTTGCAAGGTTATTCCCCCCTATGGTTGCGGTAAGATACTGCCCCTGTTCCCCGGTAGCCGGCTCTATTCCGGACAGGATAAGGGATGTTTTCGTATAGATGGAGAAACCGCCTTTGAGAATATCACTCTTGTTATACCGGCTTGTCACAACCACGTCCCAGACCCCCTGATCAGCATTCTCCGGAATGGGGATGGTACAGGTGATCTGGGTTGGTGAAACGATGGTGATATTCTTCGCAGATATGGTCTTTTCCCCCCGCTGCAACGTGACCCGATCCCCTTCAAGGAATGACATCCCTCTGATGGTAACCTGACGTTCTGTGCCCTGGATTCCCCAGACCGGAGTTATCTGCAGGTTAAAGGGAGCATATGGCTCTCCACTCAGATAGGCATTGGTCTTTCTGGCAGACTGTCCATCAGGATTCGTAACAGTAAGGTCCCACAGGCCCTCATGATACCTGGCAGGAACCTTCACCGTACCGATGATACGACCAGGTGAATCAACAACGGGGTCTATTCCCTGCACGATGAGATCATTTCTTGATAAGGAAAAGATAGCTCCTTTCAGGAAATTGCTGCCGGTTACCGCTACCTGCACCGGGACATCCATGTCACCCTGGTCAGGCGTGATGGCAAGGATCTGAGGCTTTGGGAGAGCAATAACGGTAAATCCTTCTGACCTGACGGCTTCCTGCCCGTCTGCGTTGGTTATTGAGAGGTTCCAGGAGCCGGGTCTGGCATCTGTCGGAAGGATGAGTTCTCCGGATATCTGGTCATACCTTACTGACAGATTGGTAAGCGGTATCTGTCTTGTATCCTGGTTAATGTGGACTGTACAGCCGGAGCGGAAATATCTCCCGGTTATCTGGAGTGGAACTGATGATCCTGCCATTGCAGAGGAGGGTGAAATATTCACAATCTCCGGTGCTGCCGGGGGCTGGACATGAAATACCTGGTTATACCGGTGCTCTCCCAGTGATGGTGACTGAAGGATCATCTGATACAGCCCGGGATTTGCATCAGCCGGGACAATGACCCGGAAGGTTACGGATGTATTGGAGAGGTTTTTCACGTCCGTTACATTCAGGACAGAATCATCCTTTGCAAAACGAATGGTCATGTCCTCTGAAAAACCCTGTCCGGTCAGGGTGACCAGGTGGGAGAATCCTGCATGCACAGTATCAGGGGAAAGACTGGTAATATCAGGGGCCTCTGCGCCGGATACCGGATTGTAACCTGCGAGCAGAATTCCTCCAACAATGCAGAACAGACACCAGTATCTGGCAGAGAAATGAAATTTACTCGGTATCAAATTAAAATTCATGGAGATCTCCCAACCGGTTGTTCCGGTTTGTTCATCGTTCAATATTTGAGAGCGAAGAAGAAAAACTTCTGTGTAGTAATCCGCAGAGCGCTGTTTTGAACGCAAGCCCAGGGCCTCTGCATGCGAATGGAGATACCATCATGCATATCAGTACACCATCCTGTATCCTGCGGACCTGGTCGGTCAGTGATGCCCCCTCGCTTTCTATTCATGCAAATAATCCGGATATTGCACGATGGATGCGGGACGGATTTCCATTCCCCTATTCCAGAGATGATGCAGACCGGTTCATCGCAATGGCACAGAATGAACAAATCGCTATCCTGCTCGCAATTGAGGTTGATGGGGAGGCTGTCGGGGGAATCGGTATTCACCCGCTTTCGGATGTTTACAGAAGGACAGCAGAGATTGGATACTGGTTGTCACAAAAGTATCAGGGAAGAGGGATCGTGACCGATGCAGTCAGGGCATGTGTGCCGGTAGTCTTTGCAACCACGGATATTATCAGGATTCAGGCAGGTGTATTTCATACAAATCTGTCGTCCATGAGGGTGCTTGAAAAATGCGGATTTGAACACGAAGCAGTACATACCAAAGCAATATGGAAACATGGACAATTCCTTAATGAGCACCTCTATGTTCTCTTCAGGGACCGGTACGAGAGCAGAAAAGAACCTAATGCCCGAACGCTGAACTAATAGTATGCAGCTGCTTCGGGTACTCTCAATAATCCTCATTCTCCTGACTTTTGGGATAGCATACATGGTTTACCCCATCCTTCCGGACGAAATTCCTACCCACTGGAATATTCAGGGTCAGGTGGACGGGACAATGCCGGTATTCCCAGGGACCCTCCTCATTCCAGCTCTTATGGCAGGGATAACCCTCTTGATGATTATTCTTCCCAGATATGATCCCAAATGGGAAGCCTACCAGGAATTCCAGGGAGCATATGACGCACTTATCCTGCTGCTCAATATATTTTTCTTCCTGCTCTTTCTCATCACCATTCTCTGGGCCCTGAGAATTGAAGTTCCAATGAACCAGGTTATATCGGCCCTTTTCGCCATTCTCATGGGAGGAATTGCATGTTTTATCCGTCGGGTAAAGCCAAACTGGTTTGCCGGGATTCGGACTCCCTGGACCATGGAGAGCGAGACCGTATGGAAGGAAACTCATGAACGCGGATTTCGCGTCTTTCTTATCATCGCCCTCCTCTGCCTGCTTGGGATCCTGGTACCGGAGTTTGCATACCTCTTCATCCTACTTCCGGTCATCATAGGAACCATATATCTTTTCGTCTATTCGTATATTGTCTGGAAAAAGGAGAAGATCACATGATGCAAAACAGGTATGTTACTAAATTGGTGTTCCCCATCTTTTTCGTCCTCCTTCTGGTCTGCCTTCCTGTGCCAGGGCTCATGAGTCCTGAAGAGTGGCGGATGACTGCTCAGGGAAAATTTTCCACGCTCTCCGCTGAGGAGGTTGCCTCGGTTGCAGAGCCGCTTGTTGATAATGGAACATATCCAAGCCTTGTTATCATCCTGGAGGATCGGAACGGTTCTGCCCTTTACACCTTTGGGATGGCTAATCGGGCGACGGGTCAGGCTCCTGACAACCGAACCACTTTCGAGGTTGGATCGGTTTCAAAGACCTTTACCGGGCTATTGCTCGCCGATGCAGAGCTTCGGGGTGTGATAAACCTGTCTCTCCCCATACAGACCTATGTTCCGGAGGGGGTGACCGTCCCCTCATGGCAGGGCAGGGAGATTACCCTCTCCGATCTCGCTACCCACACATCAGCACTCCCCAATGTGCCTGATGATTTTTACCGGTACCAGAAAGAGAGCGACCCAATCGAAACTCAGGCTGAATCAACCTTCAGGGGATATGAGGAGATACCGGCAGATCTGGTATATGCATGGCTCTCAAACCTGACTCTGACGCGATCTCCAGGTGATGACTGGGAGTATTCAAACGCAGGGACGGCCATTGCAGGAGATATCGTTGCACGGGTCCAGAACAGAACGTATTCGGAGCTCGTGAATGAGCGTATCCTCACCCCGCTTGGGATGAACAGCACCGCTGCAGGGTGGAACCCTGAGCTTCTGGAGCGTTCTGCAGTTGGATACCGTGGGTATGCCCCGGACCATGACGAAGGGATGATCATCAGGTACAATGAGTTCTGGACGCCAGCAGCGGGAATCATCTCTGATGCGGATGACATGGCAGCTTACCTTGCCCTGCAGCTCGGGTTTCTGGATGTACCAGACGGGCTCAGAAAAGCCGTCAACGTCTCCCACGAGCCCCGGGCGATCAGGTCAACTGAGGGAGTGGAACTCTGGCAGTCGCTCTTCTGGGACACGTTTGAGACCGAAGGCATTCCCCAGACCCATCTGAAGGCCGGAGAGACCAACCGGTTCATGGCTGATATTGCATTTGTAAAGGACGAGGGGATTGGCGTTGTTGTTCTGACGAATACGGCATACTTTTCAGATACTCATGTTGAATCCGATGTTGCCATTCCACTCATTAGACTGATGCTGGAGAAAAGATAACCAATCATAGGAAGCATACTAAGAAGGAAATCCTGGTCCTCAAATATGCAGGCCTGACATAACCGGAAAATATCCGGGTACTCCGGATAAAAAGGGCAGAAAGAGGAGAAATAATTAATATGCAGTACTATCCGGCGCCAGAAGAGGTGATAGAGATGAGTGATCTGATAGCTGCAGTTGAATCTGCATTTATAGATCACGGTGCGGGAAGGAGCATTATGCCCCCGAAGGTCTATGTAAATCTTCCGGGGGGTGATTTCAGAACAATGCCATCATATATTCCATCCCTTCAGACAGCCGGGGTAAAGATTGTGAATGTCCACCCCGAAAACAGGAAGGCAGGTCTGCCAACCGTGATGGCGGTCACGATACTTCTGGACCCCCCGACCGGAATGCCTGTTGCAGTTCTGAATGCAACCACACTCACTGACCTTCGGACCGGAGCTTCTGCAGCTGTTGCAACCAGGGCTCTGGCTCACAAAACATCCGGGACCCTTGGGATTATTGGATCAGGCAGGCAGGCTGATTCCGGTCTTCTGGCCCTCTCCCATGTCTTTGAACCGGAAGAAGTGCTGGTATGGTCCAGGTCAGCCTCTCATGCAGAGAAGTTTGCACAGCGGTATTCTCATCTCCCTATACGACCCACCGATATTGAAACCGCTGCAGGGGCCGACGTCCTTCTGACCGTAACCCCTTCGAAAATCCCGATCATTCTGGATGAGTGGATCTCTGACGGGGCTCATATCAATGCCATGGGGGCCGATGCTCCAGGAAAACAGGAACTTGATCCCGCAATACTAAAAAGAGCGGATGTGTTCGTGGATGACATGGACCAGGCCATCCATTCCGGAGAGGTGAATGTGCCAATCAGTGAGGGAATATATACCCCCTCGCAGATAACCGGAACGCTTGGGAAGGTGCTGACCGGGTCGATCCCAAAACCCTCCCCTGGCACAGTCACGGTTTTTGACTCAACCGGGCTGTCTATTACCGATCTTGCAGCAGCCCACCTCGCAATAGGAAAGGGAAGAACCATTGACCTGCCATTTATGCAGAATGCCGTAACACCGGGCATTATCGGAGTGAGAGAATGAAGAAGGTTTCCTGCCCGTCATGTGGAAAAGAGAACAGACCGGATGCCCGGACCTGTGCATATTGTGCCATGCCAATAGATGATAAATCCGCACCACACGTAGAACCGATATCTCCGTATGATGATCTCTTCTCAGATGATATCATCCCAGAAAAGCCACAACCAAAAGCAAAACCACTGAAAGGACCTGTACTGGAGCCTGATGCAGACTTCGAAGAGCCTGCCGGAAGAAAACGGATGCAGATACCGCTACTGGCAAACCGGGATATGGCTTTTCTTGCAGGGATAATCGGTGTGGGAATCATCCTAATCCTGGCGGTGTTCTTTCTGCCATCCACCCCTCCTGACCAGACATCAGTCCAGGTTCCGGAGATTACGCCTGAAGTAACCAGGGAAATAATCGAGACTCCAAAGCCGACACCAGATGTTCAGTCAGGGACTGGATACACCCAGTTTGACAACTTTTCAGATAAAGAGAGCGGGTGGGGATCGTATGAAAGTGATACGTTCCTGAAGTATTACTCCGGGGGAGAGTATCACATGATCCAGAAGGGAGAGGACCTCTCCGACCGCGCCCTTCTCGGAAAGGATGTCACAGATTTCGTTGCAGAGGTAGAAACACGGCTTGATTCAGGCCCGCTCACCGGTCAGTACGGGATGATCTTCCGGTTTGATAACGGGAACTACTACTCATTCGGAATCAATGGCCGTGGCTGGTTCACGGTCAGGAAACACATGGACGGAAAGGTGTATGAGATGATTCCCCTGACCGAGACCTATATTCTGAATAAAGGGTATGAAACCAACCGGCTCGGGATCAAGGCTGAAGGAAATACGCTGAGCCTCTATATCAACGGGAAGATGGTCAGGGCCATTTCTGACACATCCCTTACCCACGGGGATATCGGGTTCTTTGTATCCCGCCTGGCAGAACAGGGATTTATCAAAGAACAGCCGGTCCATGTCGCCTTTGATAACTTCAAATTCGGGGAGATATAATCCTGAACCCTGTTTCCGGGATGCGGTGGTTCACCGCTCCTGATATAATCCCCTTTATCTCCAGGATACGTGCATGAATCAGTATGCTGTCATCGTCATCGGGGGAGGGCCGGCAGGACTTTTCTGCTCTCTCCTTTTAGGAAAAGGGGGGTGCAAGACCCTTCTCCTCGAAAAGATGCCAACCTGCGGGAGAAAACTTCTCCTATCCGGTTCAGGTCAATGTAACCTTACCCATACCGGACCGATATCTGAATTCACATCCCATTACGGGGATCATGGGAGATTTATCAGACCTGCCCTGATGCACTTCTCAAATGTCAAGCTCATCAGCTTTTTCCAGGACCGGGGAGTGCCGTTTCGTGATGACGGGAATGGTAAGTATTTCCCTGAATCAGGAAAGGCCCGGGATATCCTCAATGTCCTGCTCAAAGAAGCGAATGAGGCCGGTGTCATCATCCATACCGGCGAGCCGGTGCATACCATCAGTCATGACATCTCCGGATTTACGGTTACCACCCGGACAGATACCTATCATAGTACCGGAGTTGTGCTCGCAACCGGGGGATATACCTATCCTGTAACGGGATCCACCGGTGACGGCTATACCCTTGCACAGGCTCTCGGGCATACGATTGCAGAACCAGGTCCTGCCCTGACACCGATCCATACTCGAATTTTCCTTTCCGGGACCTTTCCGGTATATCCTTCTCTCAGGTACCGCTCACTCTGTACCGGGAGAAGAAGAAGGTTCATGAAGCACGAGGAGATCTTCTTATCACTCACACGGGATTTTCCGGGCCTGGAATCCTTGATATGTCCAGATATTTCAGGGCCGGGGATGAGCTCAGGGTCTCATTCATTCAGTATACGAATATCAATTCCGCCAGGGAGGGCCTGATCTCCCGTTTCTCATCAGGCGGGGTGAAACAGGTAAAGACCATCCTCACCAGCCTTCCGCTTCCAGACCGGTTTGTGAGATTGATCATGGAACTGGCAGAAGTTCCCCCTGATATGACCTGTGCGCAATTTCCTAAGGAGATAAGAAACCGGCTGATACCAATGCTACTTGAATACCCGGTTCAGGAGATGAAACCGGGCGGAGAGAATGAAGCGATGGTCTCACGGGGAGGAGTGTCCCTTGATGAGGTGAGAAAAGAGAGCATGGAGTCCCGAATCCTACCGGGTCTGTACTGTATCGGCGAGGTTCTTGATATTGACGGAGACTGCGGCGGGTACAACCTGCAGGCCGCGTTCTCAACCGGGGCACTTGCTGCGGATACTCTGTTAAAAAAGTTGAAAATTCCGGAGAAAATCTGAATCAGTATCTAAATCAGGATTGGGAAATTCCCCCCGCTTCCCTGATAAGCCCGCTCATGTCAATCCAGATGACCAGTTCTTTCTTACTCTCTCCTTTCTCACCAACATCCTTCTTAATGACACCGAGGATATGAGAGTCTTCACCGGCCCCATGAGAGGTCTGATCGATATCGGCCACATTCACGGTCAGAACCGAGGTGACTTCATCCACTACAACCCCGGTCTTTCCGTCAGTTACCGACTCATCAAGAACAATGAACCGGAGGTCTTCGGTATCTCCGGATTTTCCTTTTGTAATCTTCAGGAGCTGGCGAAGGTCCACAATAGTTGTGATCTCCCCTCTGAGGTCGATAATTCCCCTGATGTATGCCGGTGCATGAGGGAGTGGTGTTATCTTGGATGCTTCGACAATCTCCTTGACATCAAAGAGGTTGACTGCAAACTTGTCGTCACCAATGATGAACTCGACGACCTGTACCTCCTCGTTTCCATGCTCATTTGTTGTTACCCCTGCCGTTTGTGTTGCTGCCAGAACCATCTAAACCACCTGTCTGCATGAAACCGGTATGGACGTACTCCTTCCGAAGCGCTTCATCCCCACCGAAAAACCCGGCATTTTCTCTCATCTTATGAAATCACTTGGTAATTCAGCAGGGTCTGCCGGCCGGCCCCCCTGAACGAATATGCTATCAACAAGTACCTACTTGGGTATAATCCTTTATATTCTTATACACACTTGCGTACATTGTTAGGAATTCTCTGAAACATGATTGCTCCCCGTCCTCCGGACCCTACTGAGGAGTATGCCAGGTTTATCTCATGGTTATTGAAGCATCGAACCATGATATCCCTGTCGGATAAAAGGCTCATGAAAAAATTTTCCCATCTTGATCTTGAGAATCTGGTAAAGACAGTTGGAGAAGATAAGGTGACTTTTCGTTTGATCTCATCACGGGGCCATACTGAAAAATATATCCTGCTTATGGATTTATCCTGGGCACAAGCATGGTCAGAGTATTATGAGATATCGGGGACATCATAGTCACTATACAGACCTATAACTTTTTTACCTGTTACTACTAATTTTTTAGAGTGTGGGTGAGATGAAACTAATGGAGAGAGAAGAGATCCTGATTATTGATAAAAATGAGGAACGATACCTAAATAAGCCCTACGGCGGGCTTTTTGGGAATGCGGCAATAGTTCAGATTGTAGAAGAGATGATATCTGATCCGTTCATTGAATACCGGGTAAAAGATCTGCAGGAACTATTGGATCTCTCTCCGACATCAATAACCAACTCCCTGAAAACTCTGGTGAATATTGGTTTAATAATAAAAGAAGAGCAGGATCCTCAACGACCAGTATACCGCATCAATACTCAGTCAAAAAAATTCAGGGCACTTACCCTGCTCGCGTTTGCCGTCAATGATGACCATACCGGATCACATCTCATGGACCATGAAATTGAGAGATGTTATCAGGAGATAGTAAAAGCAACACATTTCAAGAATTATGCTCTGACGTTAACAAAAAATGATTTTTACCGATGCTCAAGAGGAGTGCTGAAAGCGGTTCCCTATACCCATGCAGTGGTGGCGACAGCATGAATGATGTAGATCAGATACAGAAAGGACATGAACCATCCGGTCATCTTCAGTCAGCCTACAATCCGGATTCAACGGAGATGAAGGTTCATGTTGATTCAACAGATTACTCCAATATGGCATACATTCTCGTATCATACCGGGATGTCATGGTTGATTTCTTACAGATGCCCGGACAAATAGAAGATGACGGGAAAAATCATGTTCATGCACACAGAATATTCATGTCCCATGCTGCAGCAAAGGCCCTCGCAGAATCCATTCTGAATACACTGGAAAACGCCCATGATTCAGGGCAGTTGGAGCAGTACTCGAAGAATTGAAACTTTTACTTTTTTTGACCAGGCATTATCCCCTCATCCATTTACTGTTTTTCAGGAATGCGAACCGTCGCATGATGGGAAGGGCAATCTTCGCTCCCAGGACAAGCACCTGAAAGAACGGACCTTCAAGCCGGCCTGATACCTCTTTGAGTCTCTCCGGGATATGAATCCCCTGGGGACAGGCAGAAAGACATGCCCCGCACCCGACACAGGCAGATGCAACCGAATATCCGCTCATAACCCCACCCAGACGGGCGGCATACACGGCATTAGTTCGCCAGGTATCCCCGAACATGAAGAGATTGTTGTACATCTCAAAGCAGGAGGGAATATNTACCCCAAACGGACAGGGCATGCAGTACTGACATCCGGTGCAGGGCACTTTCATCAGCGAATGCCAGGTATCGCTGACCCTCCTGATGACACTTTGCTCCTCTGCAGTCAGACTTCCCGGATACGCGGTCTCTGCAGTCCGGCAGTTCTCATCCACCTGTGCAAAATCATTCATCCCCGACAGGACCATGGTGATTTCAGGCTGATCCCAGAGCCACCGGAGCGCCCATTCTGCCATAGTCCGCTTTACCGGAGCCTGTTCCCATATATGTGCGATCTCACCGGGGGGATTCCTCGCAAGTTTTCCGCCACGCAGGGGTTCCATGATAAAGACTGCCAGGCCCTTTTGTGCTGCATATGTCAGGCCCTCCCGCCCTGCCTGACTGAACTCATCGATGATATTGTACTGAATCAGACAGCAGTCCCAGGGGTATGCATCCACGATCTCTTTAAAGGTCTTTGTATCTTCATGGAATGAAAATCCGGTATGTTTGATCCGTCCATCTGCTTTTGCCGTATCAAGGAACTCCATAACCCCACATGCCTTCATCCGGTCCCAGCTCTCCCGTCCTATGGAATGGATGAGATAATAGTCGATATAATTCGTATTGAGCCGGTTGAGCTGTGTATTTAAAAAGAAATCCATATCCTCCCTGGATTTTACCAGCCAATGTGGAAGTTTTGTTGAAATGGTTACCTTCTCCCGGTACCCGTCTGCAAGGGCCCTGCCAAGAAATGATTCCGACTGTCCGTGATGGTACATCCAGGCGGTGTCAAGATGAGTGATGCCTTTGTCTATTGCATACCGAAGCAGGGCTTTTGACCGTTCCTCATCGATGGAACCATTCTTTTCAACAAATCGCATACACCCGAATCCAAGGATCGGGAGTTTTTCCTGTGTCCGTGGTATTTCCCGGCAGAGTATATCAATCACCTTTTCCTCATAGGAGGGTGTTATTCAGAGAAATGAAGATGGCACGGAATCTTCCATCTGGGTATTCATGACAGCCTGAACGGTTGTATACCGGGCAATGGCCTGATGTATCTTTTCACTCAGAACTGAAAAGACAACGGATGGATCACCGGTCTTCATCACGTAAAAATCGGCACCAGACTCTTTTGCATCCCCTTCGATATCTTCCTGCCTGATTCCGCTGAGAAAGATGAAGGGTGTTGATGTTCCACGCTTTCGAACCAGGTGCAAAAATTCAATGCCATTCATCTCCGGCATCTGATAATCTGATATGATGATATCAAAAGGGTTCGTGCGCAGTAAGTCAAGGGCCTGTTCTCCGGATTCTGCAGAGGTTATCTCATAATCTCCAAAAAGGGTGAGATAATCTGAAACTGTTGATCTCCACAGACGCTGATCATCGACATGGAGCACCCGGATTGGCTTTTCAGGCATATCAGACAGAGTACCCTATACATCCTTCGGTGATATATAGTTTGATATATGGAGGTCAGGGTTTTTGAGACCATATGCCTACGCTATGATTGGGTGTTCCTTATGTGTCTCCAAATCTCCCGTTTTTCTTCGTCCTTCTCGTATGCTTTACCATATCCCCTATAGTGCTTCTGTTCCCTTGCCATGGTATTGCATGGCATTACTGAATGCAACGGTGATGTGCAGATCTGTTTTGCGCAATTGTTTGGCAAATTCTTAACGTATCGCGAGTTCCATGGTCATTCATCCCAGAAATATGGATCCCATCCGGCTCTCCTGCAGGACCCTGGGAGAGAGAACTCCAGGAGAACAGGAGGGTACCAGGCCAGATGTGTGGCTGGCACTTTTTTGGGACAGTGGTCATGGAACCAGGAGAAGAGGGATTGAAAATGACAACAGATGCTATCGTATCACAAGAAAGGACGTTTACGAAACTGAATCCAAATATCGAGTGTGCTCTTCGTGATGCACAGAACTGTAAGATGGCAGGGGATTATCAGCTTGCCCTGAACCTGTATGACAAGGTTATTAAGGAAGATCCGGCAAATGTTCGGGCATTACATTCAAAAGCGAATGTTCTGGACCTGATGGGGAATTATTCTGAGGCGATCAGGTGTTATGAATCCGCTCTTGAGTGCGGACCTGATGGGGAATTATTCTGAGGCGATCCGGTGTTATGAATCCGCTCTTGAGTGTGATCCCCACAATGCTGAGGCATGGTATAATAAGGGAATGACCCTCCGGAAGACAGGCAGGCATGAAGAGGGTCTTGAACATATCAGAAAGGGCATCTCCCTGGCCATGGGAGATATCTGACAATTTCATCTTTTTTTTCTTTCTAAACGTTTTTATGGGTATTTCAGAAACATTTTCACTTTCACCCTGCACCCCTGAAGTTTATATGGTCATCATGCCGACCATCAGAGTATGATATCGCTGCCATCCTATCTGACAACGCTTGCCCCGTGGGAATTTTCCGTCTACATCGCTCCCCGAGACGTTATTCAGGCAGCGCTTCCGGATGCAGCAGGGGCATTCAGATCGGTCGTATACCTGCACGGTAACTCAGGGACCAGATTACTGAAGGAACACCCTGATCGGCATATCTCATATGTACTGGTTTTGGGGTTTGATGACCTGATGGCATATATTTCAGGGGCCAAAGGTTCTCTGCTCCTTATTGAGTACTGTGATGAATGGTTTATGGATGATCCTGACCGGATTAGAGCCTTTGGAGAGGTCTGTAAGAATTATTCCCGAAAGAGGGGGGCCGCAGTTCTTCTGTCGGTGAGGGTGAATTATGTTATCCGGACTCTTCAGCCATTTATCGGGCCGGTCCAGTGGGTGCAGACGTCTCCCCGGTACGCCCTGTCGCAGACTCCGCTTTTTGTGGGTGAGGAGCAGCAGGTGTTCAGGTACGGGCAGCAGACTCTTGGAGTATAGCAATGGATGTATGCGATCGTTCGTGTCATGAGAGGTGAGGGGGTTAATCCAGTCACAGAATGAGATTGATAAGTATAATGGCTTTGAGATGATCTCATCCACGATGAGGCTGCAGAGTCATTCTTCCGTACCGAACTGGTCCGGCCTCCCCCGTTCCCCTCCGGTACGAATCTTGACCGAAGATGATGATCGAGCAAAAAAAGGGTTTTGCCGGTTCAAAACGGATCATCGATCCGTACCTCCCCGTTCTCTCCTGCCCGGACGGTACACACCATATTCCGGGGCGTACCATGTGTAGGTACATCCCAGCAACAGCCCCGGTGTTTACAAGACCGATCCCAATGGATATTCCTGCAACAATCAGGTCAATACTCACTCATCATCTCTGAATACAATCCGTTCGGTCATATTCAGCCTGCCTGCAACATCACTGGTATAGAAGGTCTCATTGCTCTGGTCCTGTGACGATGCACGGGCAAGAATCAACCCGGTCCCGTTGACCATCGTTGTTGCTGATGTCTCTGATGAGGTAAGATCCCTCGATGATGTATACAGGCCGGACTTCATAAGCCCGGTATACCTGATCTCATCCTCGATTCTGGTCCGATTTTCAGAAATCTCAAATACACATCCGCTCTTTTTCGGGGTCTGATTTGCTTCCTGCCCGGAGTACTCATCAATTCCCATAGGACCAGACGAATCAGCAACGGTGACGGCCTCTACCTTCCCGTCATTTACCTGCAACTCTCTTATAATCGAAGCAATACTGGTAGTAAAGAGGTGTGCTGCATAGGTCTGCCCCTGTCCGATGACCGAAGATGAGACCCATGATGCCCCGTCACACATGATGGTTGATGATATCGAGTCTGCACCGGCTAATCCGGCGATGAGCAGCAGAATACATCCAATCGCACATCCCCGGTTCATGTCTTCACCACACAATAATGGGGGGATTATGCCAGAGCCGGCACTGTATCTGCCCATGTCTCGATGGTGGAAAGGATGCTGTCCGCTTCAAAACTGGATACCGTTACCTTGTCCCGCCTGAAGGCGACATTGTACAGTTCTCCGGATGCTGCATGGCACTTGAGGGTGACACTAAACCCATCTTCTGAACTGTCATGGGAAGCGGTTCCCCCTATGGCTGTTTCCAGGGCCTCATTTGCAAG
>JGI12104J13512_1001625_pt1 | contig 16079 bp, 10 predicted proteins | sample TerdegcTABiofilm_FD_13512 | JGI IMG/M metagenome (IMG submission 13512)
CATGTCACTCTCACCACATCCACCAGCGGAGCGGAGATCTATTATACGACTGACGGAACTGATCCGGATGCGGTTTATGGGACGCCTTATACCGAACCAATCGCAGTGACAGAACCGGTTACCATTAAAGCTATCGCCGTAAAGGACGGGTATCGCGACAGTCAGGTCTCCACGTTTAGCTATGATGTCCGGGTAGCCACGCCGTATGTCGTTGATCAGGATAGTGGGATAGTATCACCGGGTTTCATAGATATGGGCGCAATGTTAAGACTGCGTTGCGCTACGGAGGGCGCGTCTGTTTACTACACCTACACCACTGACGGGTCTCCGCCGGCAACACCTAGTACACTGTACACAGACGATGAGATAGATGAGATATATGTGGAAGGGCCTTTGCACGTCAGGGCGATTGCCGTTATGTCCGGATGGGCAAACAGCGAGGAACTTGATTGCGTATATTATGCGCCTCCGAGCACGGCAGAGCTTGGTGAGCCGCATCATCGAAACAGTAACGAATTTTACCTTCCATCAAGAGACGATGTAAAACTGTTTGCTTTTCGGCTGAATTTAGACGGAGAAGATGTCACTGCGGGTGAGGTTGTCATTAACGCAATTGGCGTGGCAGGTACTGTATACGCGTCTGATTTAAGTGATTTAAAGCTTTATATTGACAATTACGAGTCCGGACAAGAACTGTTAACTGACGATGTGACCGCCCAGGCGGACGGAGACGGGATGCTTACCGGCGTACAAATAAGCGGTTTTCAGTTGACAACTTCTCAAAGCGCGTACGATATAATTCTGGTGGGAGACGTAGCAGATCTAGAACTAGGTGATACTGTAACATTCAGCATTACCGCCGCAGGCTTTACCACCGCCGCAGGCTTTACCGGTCTTACCGGAGTTGATTCCGGATTGACCATAATACCGGACGGTGATCCTCCTGTTGTCGAAGGTAGGCAGCACAGCTATGGTTATTAGATAATGGTATAAGAAGAATCCCCTGCGGTCAGGACATTTCAGTCCTGGCCCCAGGGGATTTTTTGCCTTTTTTTAAATCGTTGATACTCTTATAACGTGACGAGAGTAACAAATTCCGACAAATTATGACAAAGAAAACCCCTTGAATATTTCTAATTTATTGTTATTGTTTAAGGGACATTACCAAAGAAATGGGAATAGATTGAAAGACACGATCCGGAATTGTTAAAATGGTGGAACTGGAAGGATATCGGATCGTTTAAATACACATATTGGGCTAATCGCCCGACGAGGAGGAGATGAAGGCCGTGAAAAGAGGAAGCCGTCAGGACTGTTGCCGAATTATCGGCCATAGTCATAGTAAACGGAGAAGAGAGTATTGGCCCGCGTTAATCCTGGTGCTTTTGCTGCTTGCCGCGGCAAGCAGCGGCTGTTCCGGCACTGACAGGCTGGAGGCGGCGAGCATCGACGCAACCTTTACCGGGTATGAAGACCTTCCCGTCCAGGTAAACCCCGCCGTCGAGCCATATGCGGTGAAGCCGGATATGGGCAATATCACCAACAAGGACATGTTTGAACTGTCCCCGGCGGCGAAAAACCTGTTAATTAAAAATGGCTTCGTCGTGGTTCCCAACAAATACGAGAAAGAGTTTTTCTCACTATACGAGAGAAATCGGTATGAACCGGTTCCGTTGTTTATCACCACCGATTCCGTGCTGCACAACTATCATTTGTTTTTTGACCACCTGTTGCGGGTTGTGGAAACGGAAAAACTGGCCCCGGAACTGAAAGAGCTTAACAAATCGATGTTGAACCAGGCGCAAAAGCAGTACAAAGATCTCCAGGGCACCATCTGGGAGAACGCCGCCAGGCGGAATGTCGGCTTTTTCGCCGTGGCCTGCAAGCTTGTGGACCCTGACGAGGCCATCCCTTCCCTGGTGAAAGATGAAGTGGAAAAAGAGCTGGACTTGATTGAAAACCACCAGGGCATCGCTGTTTCGCCGCTGATGAACATCGGCGGGAACGATGAGCTTAGCGGCGCTTTCCAGGAGGATTACTCGCAATACGTGCCGAGGGGTCATTATGACAAGACGGATTCGCTCAAGGCATATTTTAAGTCCATGATGTGGTACGGCAGGCTAAACTTTCGTTTCAAGAGCGAGGATGAAACCAGGTCCGCCTTGTTGATCACGATGGCTTTGGGCAAAGGGGAAAACAGGCGGATGTGGGATGACATATATGCCACCACCAGCTTTTTCGTCGGTAAAAGCGACGACATCTCCTATGCTCAGATCAGGGAAACAATCGATAAGATATACGGGATAAACGCCGACCTGCAGACAGTGCTTTCCAACCCGGACAAATGGAACGCGCTCATGGAAGCCGCCGGGCAGCTGGAGCCGCCGTCTCTGAACTCCATACCGGTTAACGCGGGAACATCCCAGGCTGAACGGAAAGAAGAAATAAAGGGTTTCCGGTTCATGGGGCAGCGGTTTACCATAGACGCCTCTGTTTTTCAGCGGCTGGTTTACCGGGAAGTGGGGGAAAACAGCCAGGGCGAGCAAAGGATGCTGCCCAGGGGAATGGACATTCCCGCCGCCATGGGTTCGGCGGAAGCCTATGCCATTTTGCAATCCATGGGGGAGACGGATTACCGGAACTACCCGGAAAACATGGCCGAAATGAAAACCTATATCAACAGTTTGAGCGACGAGACCTGGACCCAGAACCTCTACTGGAACTGGCTTTACGCGCTGATGCCCTTGATTCAGGAAAAACCGGAAGGGTACCCTTCGTTTATGCGCAGCCAAGCCTGGGCCAGAAAGGAACTCAATACCTATCTGGGCAGTTGGGCGGAGCTAAAGCATGACACTATCCTGTACGCCAAGCAGGTTTACGCTGAGGCCGGCGGCGGCGGGGAACAGGTTGACGACCGCGGGTATGTCGAGCCCAACCCTTATCTGTACGCCCGCCTGGCCTCGCTGGTGAAAATGACCAGGGACTGCCTGTTGGAGCGCGAACTCTTAAACGAGCGGGATAAGGAAAGCCTGGAACGGATGGAGACACTGGTTACTGCCCTGAAGACTATTTCTGAGAAGGAATTGGCAAACACTCCTTTGACCGATGAGGAATATGAATTGATCCGTTCTTATGGAGGACAACTGGAGCATTTCTGGATAGACGCCCTGAGTGACGAGGGAGTTGACCACCGTTCCGCCGCTAACGACCGGCCCGCCGCCCTGGTGGGCGACGTGGCCACCAACCCCAGCAACGGCCAGGTGCTGGAAGAAGCGACGGGCCGCGTTTTCAACATCTACGCGGTTGTTCCCGTGGACGGCAAGCTGAGAATCGCTGTCGGCGGCGTGTATTCATATTACGAATTCCCCTGGCCGCTTAGCGACCGGCTGACCGACGCCAAATGGCACAAAATGCTGGATGACGGCCAGGTTCCCCCGCAGCCGGAATGGACCAAGTCCTTTATTGCTGAGTGAAGACGCGATAATTATTGAGATGTAAACTGTAGATGATTTATTCATAAAGAGGAGGAAAATAAAATGAACTGGCGGAACTGGACGGCCTGTATTGTTGGATCATGCTTTATCCTCGGCGTATTCTTATTGCATCAGGGGGTTGCCGTGGCGGAGGTTGCGCCTGCGGACCTCAAGGAGGCAGAAACATTTGAGAATAGCGCCGCGATAAATCAAAAAGCCGCGGCAGACGGCGCGCAGTATGCGGTAAGCTTGGAGCAGGCCATCCAAATTGCCAGGCAGGCGTTTGCCGTTCCGGGGGAATTGGACCAGTTTTCAAGCGGTTTCAGCCAGTCGGAGCAGAATTCTTTTTGGAATTTGCGCTGGTACCGGAACAGCGAACCGGGCGGCGAAATGAATGTAAAAGTTGACGCCCGGACGGGGGAAATCTGGAGCATGTATAAGTGGCTGCCGCGGGGGCCCGGAGTGGTGTACCGGGGACTGCCCCGATATTCCAGGGAGCAGTCGGAAGCTGTGGCCGCCGCCCTTGCTCAAAAGTTGCAGCCCGGGCGTTTTGGGGAAACCGGCCTGCAGCCGGGCAGCGACTATGTCCCGCCCCTGTCTGTTAATGAGCGCGAGCAGGTGGAATACAACTTTTACTACGCCAGGTATGTTGACGGTGTAATCTATTCTGACAACGGTATTAGTGTGGCGGTGAACGGGGATACCAATGAAGTGATCCGCTTTGATTTGAACTGGGAGGAAGCGCGGGATTTTCCGCCGCCAGCCGGCAAAATTGCCCCGGAGCAGGCTGAACAAGTTTTTTACTCTGAATCAGCTCCCGAATTGTATTACTATCGCCCTTACGCGCCATACGGCGTGGAAGCGCCCGTGCAGCTGGTTTACAAGCTGCCGGAATCCCGGCGGCAGGTTGTTATTGACGCTTTGACCGGCGAACTTCTAAATAATGAAGCAAGCTATAACTACAAGCAAGCCAGCATGCCTGACGGCGCCGGAGGCGCGGGTAATTATCTATTCGACCAAGCGATTAGGCTCAACCCGGCTGAAGAAGACCAGGTTGACAGGCTGAAGAATGTTATTCCGCAGGATGAAGCTCTGAAAATAGCGAAGTCCGCCGTAGCAATACCGCCGGAATATGTTTTAACCAGCAGCAGGTTGGAACAGGACTACTCGTTTAAGGAGAATAAGTCGTGGGAATTTAGCTGGCAGGCCGGCGATGGTTCGGACGATGGCGGAATGGATGTCTCCGTCAATGCCGTCAATGGAGAGTTGGTGGCATTTAGCCGTCGTTATAACAGGTATGAAGATTTAAAGTCACCGGTAGTAAAGTTTAGTGATGAAGAAGCCCTGCATATAGCGAAAGATTATGTTCAAAAAAATCAGCCGGGCAGATGGGCGCAGGTGATGTTTGGTTCGTTGAGACCCGTGCAGGGGCTGGTGATCGACCCGCTGGAGGAGCCGCGGCCGCGCGCCTATGCCATTAACTACACACGGGTGACGAATGGGGTGAAATTCCCGCAAAACGGGTTCGACCTGGAGGTGAACAGCGCCACGGGTGAAATAAATTCGTACCGGATGACCTGGTGGGATGTGCAATTTCCCGACCCCCAGGGTGTCATCAGCCAGGAAGCGGCGGCGGACAGTTACCTGCGGGAAGCTCCGCTGACACTGGGCTACCTGCGGACGTGGGCGCCGGAAAAATCCGTAAAGCCGCGCGAGGAGGGCGAGGTTCACCTGGTTTATTACCAGCCGAACCGCAACTTTGCCATGCTGGATGCTTTCACCGGCCGGACTCTTGACGAAGAGGGAAAGACAGTTACTCCAGCCGGGGAAAAAGAAAGCTTCAGCGACCTGGCGGGCCATCCGGCGCGTGAGGCGGTGGAACTGCTGGCCGAAGCGGGCATCGTCACGGGGGCTGACGGCAGGTTCCGGCCTGACGACCCTGTGACCCAGGCTGAATTAATCGCCATGCTGGTGAAAAGCTCCGGACGGTCGCCCGGGGCGGCTGCCGGCGGCAAGGAACCATGGTACCGGAGCTATTACGACACGGCGGAGCTGCTCGGCATTATTCGAGCCGGGGAAAAGCCGGAGCCGGATGCTGCCGTCAATCGTGAAGATTTGGCCCGTTTAGCCGTCCAAACCATGGGTCTTTACAATGTGGCCAGATTAAGCAACATTTATGTGCTTGATTTTCAGGACGCTAACGATATTTCCGAAAACTTGCGGGGACATGCCGCCCTGTCCGTGGCGCTTGGCTTAATCAAGCCGGTGGAGGGGAAATTTGAGCCCAAAGCTGTTGTGACCAGGGCCGAAGCGGCGGAAACGATTGTAAGGTTGTTAATAAACGGCAAGTAGCACAAGAATGGGTGCCATAGCTGCATAAAACCATAACCTTGCTTCATTTGCGTTTCAACGCGCGCTGGTGAAAATAAACGGGAACTGCCTGTAGTTGCGAGTCCTTGCACGAGCGCGATAAGGAGAATTCATTGCTTAATGAAGAGGCGGAAATTATTGATAATTGCCTTGCTGGCGGCGATTGGCTGCCTGTGGTTCATAACGGCGGGGAGTTGTTCACCGGAAGAAGATTTTACGGTGTTTAAGGAAAAAAAGTTAAAGCTTCCAGCCGGACAGGAGCCTGTTTGCCTGGTGGCGGCGGGGGATATTATGCTTTCCCGGGGCGTGGCCGGGGAAAGCAAAAAGCAAGGGAATCTCCGGCACCCCTTTGCGAAAATTGAAAAATATTTGAAAAACAGTGATATTGTTTTCGGCAATCTGGAAAACCCAATCACGCCGGGCAGGGAAATCGGCGCGCCGGAGATGATCCTGCGCGCTGATCCGGGTGTGGAATTCGCTTTGCAAGGCGCCGGCTTCACCATCCTTTCCCTGGGCAACAACCACTTGCCGGATTTCGGCCCGCAGGGTGTGCGGGATACCCTGCGCTACCTTGATGGCGCGGGCATTGGGCATGCCGGGGCCGGGAGAACGGAAAACGAGGCGTATGCCGCGGAGCTTATCGAAGTGAAGGGAATGAAGCTGGCGTTTCTTGCTTTTGCCGATCCCGGCCTCGTGCCTGAGTCTTACCTGGCAGGAGTTGAGCATCCCGGTATCGCCTTTCTTGACCGGGAAAAAGTAAGGGCGGCCGTAAAAGACGCCGGAGAAAAAGCAGATTTTGTGGTGGTGTCCATCCACGCCGGCAGGGAATACGAGCACGAACCGGACCAGACGCAAATTGAATACGCGCGCCTGGCGATAGACGCCGGCGCGGATCTCGTTTTGGGGCATCACCCGCACGTGGTCCAAAAGGTGGAAAAATACAAAGGAAAGTACATCTTTTACAGCCTGGGCAATTTTATTTTTGATCAAAAATGGTCCCGGGCTACGCGCGAGGGCCTGGCGGCCAGAATATTCATTACCCGCGCAGGCTTGGAGAAGATTGAATTTCTGCCGGTTTTCATCAATGATCAGGACCAGCCGCAGTTGTTGGAAGGGGAAGCGGCCAAATCTGTTCTGGCTAATTCGGGATTAAAGCTGGAGGAAGCGGCCGTCCCTGCCTGGGATCAGGAAAACCGTGTTTTCGAGAAAAGCATTAGATATGTTTTTTACGCCCAAAGGCCACTGCCGGAATCCAGGCTGGCCAAAAAGCAGTCCTTCGACCTGAATCAAGACGGCATTAACGAAGATTATTCTTTGCAGGATGGCGCGATGAAGGTTGCCAGCGGCTTGCAAACAATCTGGCAGTCGCCCGGTAAGTGGTGGGTGGATAATTTCTTTTTGGGCGATTCCAACAACGACGGTGTTTCCGAGTTGAACCTGCTGGTCTGGAAGTCGGGGAGCTTTGGGGCGCACAAGCCTTTTTGGGTTACCCAAGATGATCAGAGCGTGAAAAATCATCTTTTTATCTTCAAGCTGGCCGGCAGTTCCTTTAAACCCGTCTGGCAATCGTCCAATCTGGATCGGCCGAATTATGAAACGGTCCTGGAAGATTTGGACGGCGACGGCAGCAACGAGCTGGTTGTCACGGAAGGCAGCTATGTCAATCCCAAGGAAAGAGAAGTAAACGTTTGGCAATGGAACGGTTGGGGTTTCAGCAAGATTTCTTACGGGGAACCTCAAGATTCATAAAAACAATATTAATAACACCTTGATGGCTCTATTTTTTTTAACAAACCCGCCGAATAAATCAAAAGGAGTAAAAATTCTGCGGAGGGGATAGCGTGAAAGATAAAATTTTTCAATGGGTGATTTCTATTTGTTTGCTGGTGCTGCTGGGCATCGCTGCCGCCGGCGGCTGCGGCCGGGTCGCCGGGCAAAAGGGGGAGGAGGGGGGGACAATTGTGCGGCAGCAGGCTATTGAAGATAGTAAATTTGCGGTATATGGCCAGTTTCCGGTTAACGTAAAACCTGAGATGGATACTTTGCCGCTGGCTCCGGAGCTAAGCAAAATGACCAGCAAGGATTTTATCAAGCTGTCCAAGACAGACAAGGAAATACTTGATAAAAATGGGTTTGTCGTGCTCCATGAAAAATCTGCGATGTAGATATTATAAATACAAATTTTATAAAAAAGAGGTCGTTTGGTATGGAGCATTTCCCCAACGCTACTCTTGTCGCACAAATATTTCACATAATTATATTGATTTTGTTTGTAGCTGGTATTCTAGTATTAATATTTAAAGCGTGGTTTTTCAAAAAGAGTACTATTAACAAAATTGATGAGATGGAAAAAGAATTGAAGGAAATAAGAAAAATAATCGAAGATAAAAGAGCTAGGAAAGCAGAGTAACAAGCCTTTTGCGGCAGAAGGAAAGGTAAGTGGCATGGATAAAAGATAAGAGATTAGCCCGATAATGCTAAGAGCTTATAACGGAAATGGCGTCAGCGATATCCCGTACCCGGCGCGTGGGATATTGTAAGAGACAAACTATATGTCAATCCCTTTCTGGAAATCCCTGCGCAGGGATTTTTTAAATTTTTTTGCAAAAGGATGATCTTTTTTTATGGTTTTTACGTCATGTATTACAGAACAAAGTTATAATGGCGTTCATGATTTCCTTTCCTGCCTGTGTCCCAGTATGTTAATACTGCTCTAAGGGATGATATGCAAGATGACGATGCGGTGATCTGGAGGAGTGTTTTATGCGGTTTAAGATAACCAGCTTGGAAACCGCAGTTGTTTTTTCACTTATTGCCTTAATCGCTTTCACAGTAACAGGCTGCTCGTCTCAGCCCGTGGCGCCGGACGGGTCCGGGATGCCCGGCCGCTTTGACCGGGCGGAAAGGCTCGGCCAATTTACCGTGGTCAACAGAGCCGTGGACTGCCAGGGAACCACGGTTACTATAGAAAAAATCCTGCTTGACAGGACGGGGACGTTTATGATTGCCGCCGTTGAAGGAGATATCAGGGGAACGGTGGATCCGCTTTGCGTCAAGCTTTTTGACGGAGAGGGCCGGAATCTGGGCTTTAACTCTTTCCAGCAAGAATACCCGGCAGAATTGCCTGGAGGTGAAATACTTTTAACCTTTGATCCGATTGAAAATTTTAATGAACCATTGCGTCTGGAGTTTTCCGGCGGGCCGGTACAGTATGAGAACGGGCCTGTCGTTCTGAACTTGCAAGATATTAAGTTTAAACAAGTGGACAATAAATACGTCCGTACCTATCAACTGGCTGAACTGGCGGAGAAAGACGGCTACAGCCTGCTGGTGGACGCTATTACCGCAGGCGTCAGTGAAACCCAGGTGCATTACCAGCTGACGGCGCGGGGGGATTATGACGGTGTGGTGCACGGCTGGCTGAATAATTGGGACAACCACCCGGCAGGAGAAACGCTGTCTATGTTTGACGGCGGGCGGAAGCTGGAAAGGCACCTGTCCGGTATCAACCACCTCGGCCCGTCCTACAAGTTTTCGCTGAATGGAAAGACGGCAGTCGGCCGGGCTAATTTTGACGCGCTGGAGACGCGCGAGGAGCGGCTCAGTCTTACGGATATTTACAGCTATTATGCCATGGACCAGACAATTCCGCTGCAAGAGATTGCGGACAAAGCCGGCATCAATAAAAAAATACCTGTCAAAGATTATACCATTTGCCTCAATTCGTTAGTTAAAGAGGATGATCAAACCAGGGCCCTGGAGTATGCTGTCCTGGATTCTGCCGGAAACAGCGTGGACGCTGTTATTGACGCCTGCGTATATACGTGTTCGCATGATTACCGGATGCCGCTTACTTGTTTCAGGCAGTTTGAAGATGCGCCAGGCGGGGGCAGGCGTCTGGTTATGAGCTGGCCGCCGGGTAAAAGCGAGGCGGAGATCTTGGATCAAAAGCCCGTTATAAAAATAACCAGGCTTGGTTTCCGGCAGGAAGACGCCGTATTGGACATAAACCTGGACAGTCCCGCAAAGCGCCCGGATAACCAGGAGGAAAAAGCGGTTATGGCGGCTGTCAACAATTATTATAAAAATATGGGCGACGCCCTGGCCAAAGATGACCAGGCTGCTTTTGAGAAGGAATACGGGTACCTTGAGCCGACGAGTGAATGGCGGGACGGAATCAACGGCTGGCGGCGGCTGTTTGACGCATGGAGACCGCTGGGGGTAAAGAAGTACAGCGTTTCTTTCAAAGAACCTATCGTAAGCGTTGCGGGAAATAACGCTACTGTGGAATTGGACGTGGCTGAAACAATATTAAGGAAAGGAGACAGGGAAGCTGAGCCTCCTCATTTCTATGCTTACTTGACCTTAAAGCAAGGGGAAAAGGCAGCCAGGACCTTCAGCGCGGTGTTTTACCTGGAAAAGGAGCAAAACAAGTGGAAGATAACCAGGGTTGACGAGCTAACCATATTCGAAGAAATGCAGGGAGTCAATTCAGTTTTAAACAAAGATGGCAAATTATTTCCCTAAAGCAGAAAATATAGAAGAGATTGCGCCAGGAGGTGGCTGACATGATTAAATTCGGCAAGATTGCCGTTTCCCCGGTTGTATTTTTATTGGTTTTCGCTGTTATCACCGGGTTGGCCGGCAAAGACCACGAATTTTGGGCCGCTGAACAAAGCCTGCTGGCCAACGAGGCTGAAGCGGCGGCAGCCGGCGAGTCGTTAGATGAATTAAAGGTAAAACTGTGGCAGGCTACGACCAATTATGAAATGGCAAATATTATTGGCGCTTTTGACGCCCTGCCCGGGCCGGACCCTGACGCGGCGCAGGTTTTACTGGACTACCTGAGAGATAAAAATATAAATGACGCCTTTAGCATCAGTAATATCCTGATTAGGTTGATGACAGAAGAGCAAGTTTCTCAACTGGCTAAAGATATTAGCGCTTATAATGACGCTAATGCCAACCGGTATCTGGTTTCTGTTCTGGCTGCCCGCATGAATAATCCGGATGATTTGACCAGTGCGGTTCTTTCCCTGCAAGGCAATTGTTTTTTTGAGCAGGCCTGGCAAATAGTTTTTGCCAATCCGGCCGATCTGGTGCGATGGCTGGATGAGACTTGCGTTAAACTAAACGATCCGTACGTTGAGCGGCGTCTTGTCGACACAGTCGGGATGTTTGCTCAAAAACAGGTTGACAATGCCTACCGCGCGGCCATCACCGGCTGGCTGTGGCGCGCGCAGGAAAAGGAACCGGATCCGGTTTACCGCTCCGACCAGCTTTGCACCCTCTATCAATTGGGAGAGACGAAAGCGTTGGAAACGTTAGGCAGCCTCTATTCCAGCCTTGCTTCCGCCAGGGCTAGAGCCGGCTTGATTTATAGAATCGCCGGCATCGCTCACCGGCAATTAGCGGAAACCGATAGGGAAGGCTGGATTGACTTGCTATGGAAAATAGCTGATACGGACGCGTCGCCGTATTGCCGCCAGGAATGCCTTGCCGCCCTCTATATGGATTTAGGCCAGGAAAAGGCCCTGGAACAGTATGTGCGGGATACGGACCAAAACGGAGTGGTTACCTTGACTCAAGAAGATTATGCTTTCCGAATTGGCGGCCCGGACTGGCGGTTGCTGAGGGACACCTGCCAAAAATATCCGCGCAGCTGCCTGGCCCGGGGAGTCGAGGCTTATGAGGCAGTGCGGGGGATACCCTATTTTGAAATAGAGCGTGCCGAGGAACCATCATATAACGGCGTCTGGGTGCCTCCGTACGGGGACGAGGAGTATGATCCGGACCGGGAAATCCCCGGCTGGGAAAAATTCCTGGCGGAATTTCCCCGCCACCCGGCCGCGGACGACGCGGCTTACCGCCTGGCGCGCTGTTACGAGATCGAGGGACGTTTTAGCGATGCCATCAAGACGATGCAGCAAGCCCGTTTCTTACCTGACGGAGACATTCGCTACGCGGCAGCCGGCAGGTTGGTTTACATCCTGGATGTGCGGATGACTTATGAGCAACTGGAGGCGCTGGCCGCGGAAGAACTGGAGCCGCCCCTGCAGGCGTTTGTCAGCTATTCCCTGGCTGTAAGGGAAGTCCGCCGGGATAATTACGCGCGGGCCGCCGCCGGGCTGGAGGATTTTTTAAAACAGGAGGAAGCCCTGACAGCCGGACAGTTTATTTTGCCTTTTGATTATCTCAACAATTTTGACTATCTCAACGAGAAGGATAAATACGATTTGCGCGGTTCAGTCGAAAAGCAGCTGGCCGAGGTAAAGAAGCTTGCCGGTTTGCAGTCCCAGTGGGAAGAATCAAAGGACCCGGCTGATTTATACCAATTAGCGGCGGCGATCTTTCATAACGAGATGCTTTACTATAACCACTTGTGGGCCGGGGAGCGGCAGGAATACAACTGGCTGGGATTTATCAACACCACGGGCCACGGACACGCGCCCGCGGAAATGGCTGTTTTCGTCCGGGAGATGATCAACTGCAACCACAGCCTGCCGTATTTCCAGCAGGTCTACCGGGAGCCGTCCGCCGCGCCGGAGCTGAAGGCCAGGGCGCTTTACTCCACCGGCCTTTGCTACATCGGCCTGGACGAGTGGGGAGACGACGCCATGTTCGCCTTTAACCCGTCTGATATTCGGGGGAAAATCGTTTCCACCTACCGGCAATTTGTCGAAGAGTACCCGGACAGCAACATGGCCGACGACGCGCTGCTGACGCTCGGCGCATATACCGGCGATCCGGCTTACCCGCAGAGAATATTGGCGGAGTACCCTGCGAGCGACACCGTCGAAAAAGCGAACGACCTGATTAAAGAGTTTGACCGGATTAAAGACCTTATAGAAAGGATGGAATCACCGTATCATTTTTTACCGTGGTCTACTAATCCGTGGGTGCCTTTCAAGATCATGTCCCCGGATGACGAGAGCGTGCCGCTGGAAATCAGAAATTGGGCGGCCGCCAACGCCAAAGATTTCTTTACCGGCGTTAAAACCCTGGGTGAATGGAGCTATGTTTGCGTCTCGGCTGGGGAAAAGTCTGCCGCTGGTTATATGGTGGGAATAATTGGTATTCGTTGTGAAAGCAACGGCAAGTTGAAGGTTTATTACCGAATGGACAACCCGATGCCCGGGGAGGTGACGGCGCAGGAAATAGTTTATCCCTCTGTCTTGGTCCGCCTCCCGGCGACCGGCGCGGCGGTGGAATTCGCGGAAGGATTCCCGCAATGATTTCAGTCTCCATGCCCGGAAAAATATAAGGTGCAAGGAGCTTATTGCATGAAAAAGTTTTTTTTGCTCATGTCGTGGTGCTGTTTGTTGTCTTTATTAAGTGGTTGTTCACTTTCAAACAAACAAGGTATCAGTACGTTCGATGAGACGGTTTATGCGGCTATTGATGACCAAACTATTTGGTCTCATTGTGAGCTGATTGATCGTAGCGGGCTTGATACCCAAGGATACCCACACCCAATTACATCTACATCTGTTTACCTTTCATCTTGCAACATGCTAAATAAGAAGGATGCAAAACTTATAACAGAGCTACCGCTAATAGCAGTTGATAGCGCCGGAAGAGAAGTATTAACCAGAGTTACCGATATCACACCTGCCGATAATAATTGGATTGTGATAGAAGAATACTTGGCCGGTGCAGACTGGAACCAAGGCTCCATAAGAATTATCGGCATGAATCTTGAGACCAAGGAGCAGCGTGCAATCGCAAGTGGTGGTCGTTCCGGCGGCTTGAATTTTAAATACATGGTAAAAGACAATTACGTCTTCTGGTCAGCAAAGGCTTTGGATGAAACTCGCGAATCAGCTATTATGAATTTATTGACAGGTGAAAAGCAAACTTTAGTAGGAGTTGACTATGATGCCAAAGTCGTCATTGAAAATGGCATTATAAATGCTGATGATAAAGCTATAAGCATAAAAATATAATTAATATTCCATATAATTTTTGCAAGAAACCAAGCATATCCTGAAACCAATTATATTAAGAAACAACATAAATAAGGAGGAGATCTTTTGAAAAGGGTTAAGGGAGCAGCCGTTGTAGTGCTGGCTGTGGGCATGCTGTTGTCCACGACCGCCTGGGCGGCGGAAAAAGAGGCGCCGGGCGGGCGGGCAGCACAAGGCGGTACGGCGACTGTGGAGTTGCAGGACGGGGTTGCCGGAGCCTGGTGGGCAGCGCAAGGCGGTACGGCAACTGTGGAGTTGCAGAACGAGGCCGCCGGACAGCCGGCGGCAAAGGCGGAGTTAAACGAATCGCAGCGGCAGGCGCTGGAAGAAATCTATCAGATTGTGCCCGAACTAAAGGAACTCTCCGTGGAAGGCGTGTATAATGAAGGGGAAGCCACTTGGGGGGTATTCTTGAACGACAACACCGGGGATGTGGGACCCGACATTAGGCGAACTCACGCCAACCTCACCTTTAAAACTGATACGGGAGAACTGCTCAGGTTCGATATCCGGAACCCGGATTGGGCTTCTGTAGAGTTTCCGGCTTCCGGGTTGGCCAAGGAAAAGGCGGCTGAATTCGCCGGGCAGGTTCTGGGAGACAAAATGAAGGACTATCAGATGAACGAGCAGATAAGCTACGGCGGTGGAAGCTCACGGGACGACAAGGGGAACGAGATAAGGTGGGCCTCGGCGAATGTGCAGTTTGAGCGCCTGATCAACGGTATACCCTTTTTAAACAGCGGCATTCGGGTGAGTGTTGACGCCGCCGGGCATGTTACCGAATATTATACGGATGGATCCTACAAGAGAAATGACAGCATAAAAGACAGCGGGCTGGATCCGGCGGTGTTCCCCGATCCCGCCCTGGCAGTGACGAAGGAAGCGGCGGCAGAGATTTATGCCGGGCTGCTGGAAATGAAGCTGAACTACGTTGAGCGGCAGCCCATGCAGTACCCTTACCCTATATTGGGCGATGAGGAGGTCGAAACCCGGCCGGTTTTAATATATACTCCTACTCCTGCTATGTATGCGTTCATAGACGCTGTAACAGGGAAGCCGCTGGCCGAATCTCACGAGCAGCCGCTGACCAGCCTGATCAGACTGGCTGGAGAGGGCAAGAAGCTGGTTGCCGGAACTCCCGAAGCAGCAGCCGCCCTGCTTGCCGATGAAACCGGCATAGATATTTCCGGGATGAAGTTTATAAGGGAAGAAGAGCGGGGAGAGTATCTTAATTCGGGGATTAAGGTAAAAGAGTACAGCTGGCATTCCGAACCCCGGACGGGGCAGGGCGGCATGCCGGATTACGGTGTAAATCGTTTTTTAACTATCAGCACACTGGCAGATACAGGCCAGGTTGTCGGCTTCAGCCTCTACGATGAATCCGGGCGCGGCCAAAAGGGGACGGTAACCAGAGAAACCGCCCAGGAAACGGCTATGCAATTCGTGCAAAGGTATCTGGAGCAAGGCGCGGTCGAGTTGGTCATGTCGAGCTTCCAGGCGCAGGAAGACAGCATTCCCGACTGGGTGGACAGGAGCAAGCTCCCGGACAATGAGCAGCGGCCGGAATTTCATTTTACTTTCACCCTTACCCACCAGGGCATCCCGGTTTCGGACCGTTATAACTATGTTACTGTAGACGGACTTACAGGCAGGATTACTGCTTATTCCAGCGGGAACAGCAGTTCGTCCCTCACCCTGCCGGACAGCGGGAATGTGGTGACGGCTGAAGCTGCCAAGGCTGAATTTCTGAAAAGCCTACCGCTGCGTCTGGTTTACGTCTGGCCTGAATATTTCGGCCAGAAAGCACCCAAGCCTCTCCTGGTTTACCTGCCGGACTACAGCTATGGTGGAAAATACATCGACGCCTTGACGGGAAAAACGGTGACTTTGGAGGTGAAATAGAAAGGACCGGATATCGGTAAACTGAAAAAGAAACTTGGCGAGAGTCAGCCCGCCGGTTAGCGGGCTGACATCTGTAAAGTCCGGATGATAAGCATTAAGCATGACTGGTGATTGTACTGGCGAGGGAGTGTCGATGTGATGAGAAAAAGGGTAATTATGTTAGGAGCCATTGTCTCACTGCTATTCTCTGCGTGTGCTTATGGCTTTGCGGCCAAAGAAATTCAAGCCGCAATTGTGCTGGACGGTGCTAACATTGAAGCTTGCGCCTATATTTACGGACGTCCTATGTCAATGTGAAAGACGAACAGGGGGTTAAAGTTTAAATATTCAGTAAATATAAGTGGGCTTAACTGAAAGATCAGTCCAT